>Ga0182024_10016262_pt1 | contig 14130 bp, 7 predicted proteins | sample P32metaG_FD_120480 | JGI IMG/M metagenome (GOLD analysis project Ga0182024, IMG submission 120480) | Permafrost microbial communities from Stordalen Mire, Sweden - P3-2 metaG (Illumina Assembly) | ecosystem: Environmental > Terrestrial > Soil > Wetlands > Permafrost | place: Sweden: Stordalen... | reverse complement strand
TAGGAACGGACCCTGGGCAGTACCTGCGCGCGCACGTATTCACGAAATGCGAAGCCAACGGTGACCAGGAAGACAGGCAGCGTGGCGATGACCTGGAGGAAAAAAATGGCAAGGTTGCGCGCGGGAAAGAGAGTCTCCCAAGCATAGGTAACTATGGCAAAGGGGATGGCCGCCAGGAACACGGGCGCCCACACCTTGCCGATGACCTCAAAATAGCTGAGGCCGACTAGCTTTGAGGCGTAGCCCGGCCAAAGCACGAGTTGAACAAAGAGGCTGGGGATGGCGGTCCCGAGAGCGACTCCGTAGATTCCATACCAGTGGACGAGGAGAATGCTTAGGCTGAGATTTGCTATGCCCTCTCCGATGGCCCATATGGCGCCCGCCTTGTGCTTCTCCACACCAAAGGCAATGGAAGCCGCGGTGCGGTTGGCGAATGAAAATAGAAGCGCAGAGGCGAGAATGATGAGCACGCTGCCAGAGGTATGGGAATACTGAGGCCCAATCCATAGGCCGATGAAACTGGGACCGCGCAGGACAAGAGTAATGATGATCGGAAGAGAGATACCCAGAGCCGCGCGTGTGCCGTGCTTATACAGCATCACGAGACGGTTGGTGTCGCCTGCGGCCTCGAAGGTGCTGGCGGCGGGGACAAAGGCGATGCCCATTGCGCCGACGATCTGGTCGACATAGCGGCATAAGGAGTTGGCGTACGCATACGGCGTCACCGCAGCGGCTGAGATAAACGCTCCAACCACGAGATTGTCCGTTTGATAGACAAGCCTGACCGCGATGGTGGTAAGGAAGGCATAGGTGCTGTAGGTCCAGATTTTCTTGAGAGTTTCGCGGCTGGGACGATTGAGGCGGATTCGCAGTTCCGGATAGAGCCGATGGGCGACTAAGGCAATGAGCGCGTTGTTGACTACAGTCGCAGCGAGTTCGCAGAGGGCGATAGCGACGATGCCATGGCCGGTGCGGAGAGCGACAACAACGCCGACGACGCGGATGGTAGTCGGGATGAGGATAACGAGGTTCTGCAGATCATAGCGGTTGAGAGCAGAGAGTACGGCGCCGTAGACGCCGAAGGACATGGTGATCGCCGTGGTGACGCCTATGATCAAGACGGATTCTCTGGCATCGCGGACCAGGGCGGCGGGGACCTTGCCTATGATGATGGGGAAGACGGCGGCCAGTCCAGCGCTGAAGAGCAGGACCAGTGCGCTGATCTGGAGCCGGACCCAGAACGCGGCGGAGATCGCATCGGAGGCACCCTCATGGTCCCCTTGGGTGTGTCCTTTGGAGACGAAACGGAGCACGGAACTCTGCATGCCGAGGTCAAGGAGGCTGAGGTACCCGACGACAGAGACGGCCACCATCCACACGCCGACCGCAACGTCTCCCAGCCGATGCAAAATGAACGGGGAAAGAAAGAAGCCGACGGCCATGTTGGCAATCGTCCCCATCCAGTTGAAGAGGACGTTGCGGGCGATATGCCGGGCGCGTAGCTCCAAGATGAAATTGCTCCTTGACGACACCAGCGAGATTCTGCAGAAGGCACTTCGACTCTATCGGTTTTGCGATGCCCCTTCAATGCACGAAAGTTGAAGAGGACCGCGGGCGGGAATCAGCGCTGGCGAGAAGGGCCTGAGGGCTCACCGTTCCCGATGGCGGCAGCCGTCTATCGGCTATCACTTTCGCAGCAAGTACAACTTTCGCGGCAAGTCTCCCGTCCGGAAACGTGTAGTAACGTATGATCGGGGTTTGAAAGGCAGCGGCAAGAGCGCCTGAAGACCTGGAGCGTCAAGTGAAGCTGGTGTTCTGGATCTGCGCGGCGCTTACAGCATATACATATTTTGGCTATGCGCTCTGGCTTTGGCTGCAGGTTTGTGCGCGCCGGCGCCTGATTGTGCAACGGGACATTGTGCCGAGCGCGTCGGTCATACTGGCTGCCCGGAACGAGGAGGCCAACCTGGCGGCGAAGCTCAAGAACCTCCAACTTCTCGATTATCCCCAGGATCGGCTCCAGATCGTGGTTGTGTCGGATGGTTCGACGGACAGAACAGCCGAAATTGTGCGGGAGCAGGGATCGGCGATCATTCCGGTCATACTTGATCGGCCATGCGGCAAAGCATTTGCGCTCAACGAGGCGGTGAGGCGGGCGAGTGGAGAGATATTGTTCTTTCAGGACGCGCGTCAGCGTGTGGAACCGGGCGCATTGCGAGCGCTGGTCCGCTGCTTCGCGGATGAGACGGTAGGGGCAGTGAGCGGCGAGCTGTTGCTGGAGGCGGTCGAGGGCGAGACCTCTTCCGACGCCTTGGGCATCTACTGGAAGATCGAGAAGATGGTCCGCAAGCTTGAATCTGCCTCGGGTTCGGCGGTCGGCGCTACCGGAGCGATCTACGCAATCCGCCGCGAACTGTACACCGAGATTCCGTCGGGCACCATACTGGATGACGTGTTTGTCCCGATGCACGTAGCGCGCGCCGGCAAACGGGTGGTCTTTCAGCCTGAGGCAATAGCCCGTGACCGGATATTTGTTCAGAAAGGCAAGGAGTTCTCGCGCAAAGTGCGCACGCTGACCGGCAACTACCAGTTGCTGCGGATTGCTCCCTGGCTGCTCTCGCTCCGTAATCCGTTGCTTTTTCGATTCATCAGCCACAAACTGTTGCGCCTAATCGCGCCTGTCCTGTTGATCCTGATGCTGGTAGCCTCGGCAGTTTCGCGCGCCCCCGAGATGCGCATCTTACTAGCGCTGCAGGTGGTCTTCTACGGACTGGCCGCATTGGGCATGTTCAGGGGTCCGGCGACCAGATTCAGGTTGGTAACCATTGCCCATACATTTGTTATTCTCAATTTGGCGGCGGTTGTTGCTTTTTTCAATTTCGTTGCGCGACGAGACGAAGTCTGGGTCTAGCGAACGTTCCGCAAGTGATATGTCTCGCACAGCGCGCAGCCGCTCGGATGGCTTGGAGTATTCTTCGTGGGAACAGGATTCGGACATTACATTCCGCTTGTAGCCTATCTGGGTTTTGGGGTGATGGCGGTTGTGTCGCTAACCGGGAGGCCGCTGCTCGGTTTCTACTACATGCTTCCGTTTCTCCCGTACCGCACCATGCGGGACCACTTTGTGGGCTACCCGCTGGGCTCAGAGGCCCTGACTATCCTGGTTTTGGCGGTCATAGTCGGCGGGCTCCTTCACGGCAAACGCCTGCCCAAGTCCAGGCTGTATCTCATTTGGCTGATCTTCGGGATATACCTGTACTTCTCAATGTGGATTGGCACCGTCCTGTCAGACGCACCGGCGCCAATCTGGCTAGGCGACATCAACTTCGTCACATGGAAGGATTACATGGTCATCCCGCTAGTCTTTGTGGCGGCGGGGCTCGTCATCGACGACCGCAAAGCGGTGCGGACAACCGTCCTGATTACCGCGATTACGCTGCTTTTCATCGACCGCAGCTGCATCATGGAGAGTGCTTCACGAACATGGACCACCTTCGACGAGAACAAGCGCGACTCAGGTCCGCTGGCCTACGGCGCCAACCAGACCGCGGCGTTTCTGAGCGAGTTCGCCATGTTCTTCTGGGGATTCACGCAGTATGTCCGACAGAAAAAATTCAAGATTCTTGGCTACCTGCTGGTGGCTGTGACGCTGTACGCGACTATGTATACCTTCTCGCGCGCCGGGTATCTCTCTGTTTTGTTCGGCATACTGGTGCTCGGCGTGCTTAAGAACCGCAAGCTGCTTCTTCTGCTGGGGGTGTTTCTGCTGACTTGGCAGACCATCGTGCCCACCGCCGTGCAGCAGAGAGTAACGATGACTGAGAACTCCAGCGGGCAGCTGGAGGCATCGGCGCAGGAGCGAGTCGATCTTTGGACAAACGCCGAAAAGGCCTTTGCCAAGAGTCCAATTGTGGGCGACGGCTTCGCGACTTTTCAACTGGGCCAGCATGTGGATAATCTTGCAGACACCCACAACTGGTACGTCAAGGTAGCTGTCGAGACTGGACTCATCGGGTTGGCCATCATTGTCCTGCTGCTGCAGCAGATGCTGGCCGTGTCCTACAGGCTCTTCAAGAAGGCCTCCGATCCGCTCTACCGCGGGCTCGGCCTCGGGGTGCTGCTTGCGACATGCGCCTGTCTGATCGCCAACTTCTTCGGGGATCGCTGGACCTATCTTGAAATCACGGGTCTTCTGTGGGCCCTGATCGCCACTGCAATTCGAGCCAATGAATTCTCCGCAGCGGAGACTGCGCCAGAGTCGGCGAGACTCCCCGCCGATGCTGTCCAGAACCCATATCTGGCGTATCGATAAGCGAAGGGCATCGCGGTGCGCTGAGCCAACCGTTTTGTGAGATCCCCCGAGTGTTCGTATGATCGCCGTCCTATCGCCCGGAGAGACCAGCCATACCGATGCAATCGGGAAGACGCTGCCTCATGTTCTGTTGGTGGTCGATCAGATTCCAAAAGCCCTCGGCGGCGGCGAGCGTGTCGCTCTGCGCATGGCTGAGCTGCTGCCAGACTACGGGTTTCGCGCATCCCTGCTGACCTTCGCTGCCCATCCCGACTCCCCCCCGATCCGATCCGCCCGCTGTCCCGTCTTCCTGCTCCCGCTCAGCAAGACATATGATCTGACCGCGCTGCGCGCTGCTCGCGAGCTGCGAGAGTTCATCAAGACTCAGCAGGTTAGGATCGTGCAGACTTTTTTTGAGAGCTCGGATTTGTGGGCTGGCGCGGTCGCTAAAATAGCCAAGGCCACGCTGATATGGAGCCGCCGAGACATGGGGATATTGCGTGCACCCAAACATGCAAGGATGTATCGCCTGATGGCGGGAGTGCCGGATGCAGTGTTTGCGGTCTCGGAGCAGGTGCGAAGGCACGTGATCGAAGTTGACAGAGTCGAACCATCCCGTGTGTATACGATCTACAACGGGCTGGACCTGGACGGTTGGGACCCGGCCGGCAGTCCTGCAAAGACAGCGGGCGAGGCGATGTTGGTCACCACGGTAGGCAACATTCGCAGAGTGAAAGGGCACGACCTCTTTATCAGGGCTGCGGGGGAACTGGCGCGGCAGTTCGGTAACGTTATGTTCAGCATTGCCGGAGAGGTCCTGGAGGAGGACTACTTCGTCGAACTGCAAACCCTGGTGCGGGAGGAACATCTTGAGGAACGCTTCTTCTTTGTCGGCGAAATCACCGACTTGCACCGTCACCTTGCAAGCGCCGACGTCTTTGTTCTGCCCTCGCGAAGCGAGGGCTTTTCCAACGCGATCATCGAAGCAATGGCTGCTTCATTGCCTGTGGTCGCCACCGCAGTTGGCGGAAATGCAGAGGCAGTAAAGGATGGTGTCAACGGCTACATTGTTCCCGCTGAGGACGTTTCAGCGCTCTCCGCGGCCGTAGCGCGGCTGCTGGCCGATCCTGCTCTTGCACGAGAGATGGGCGCGGCCGGCAGGCTGCGAGTGCGGGAGCAATTTACGACCGAAGCTATGATGCGTCGAATCGTCGACGTCTATCGCAAACTGCTTGCCCCTTCTTCGCCCTAACGCTCGATGGGCCCGGGATGTGTCTCGGGCCATAACGGAGCATGTGCCAAAAGGGGTATCGTGGAAGCGCGACCGGAGAGCAACAATGGGATTGACAACAGATTGCTCCGGATAAACACCAAGACCAGGTCAAGATGGCCAAAGTAGATGTCATAATCCCGGCTTACAATGCTGCGAAGTATCTTCCCACGGCGATTGAGAGTGTCATTGCGCAAACCTTCAACGATTGGAGAATCCTGATCGTCGATGACGGCAGTACGGACGGCACAGCTGATGCCGCTGCTCCCTACCTTGAGCGGCTTGGGTCTCGTCTTGTCTACATCCGAAAGGCGAATGGAGGCGTGTCGTCTGCGCGCAATCTGGGAATTTGTCAGGCGACAGCGCAATACCTCGCGATGCTCGATGCTGATGACGAATGGATGCCCTGCCGCCTTTCAGAGTCATTGCAGATTCTCGACAGCCGACCGGAGGTTGGGCTGACCTACGGCTTTATTAGGCGAATTGATGCGCAAGGAAGGCTGATCGATACCGTCAATCGAAGACAGCGGCGCGGCGAGGGGCGGATCGCGCGCTACATCTACACCAAGGAAGTCGACATCCCCTGCGCGACGGTGACGGTGCGGCGCAGCTGTCTGGATGAGGTAGGTCTATTCGACGAGACACTGAAGGTGACTGAGGATCGCGATCTTTGGCTCCGCCTGGCGCTGCAGTATGAGATTGCATTAGTGCCGTTCATCGTCGCCAATTACCGCATTTCGAACGAGTCGATAACTGCAGTTCCCGACCGGATGCTGCAAGCGCAGAAGCAGTTCATCGAGAAGAACTACGGTGCCGAAGGATGCGGTTGGTTGGCCCGACGGATTGCGCTTGGCCGAGTATACAAACAGCGCGCGGATTCGCTCAGCGCACAGCAGCATCCTTGGAAGGCCGCGAAGTGTTCGCTGCGAGCGCTGATGCTGAATCCTTTCGATTTAGGCAACGTGCGGGCAGCCGGGTCGCTGCTCAACAGATGGGCCAGATTCAGACCCTAAGTGCAGTGCGGTTCTACCGATCAGGCTCGACGGCTCCGATGGACGGTGGATTCGGACGGGGAACCCCAAAAAAATCAGCCGCAATTCCATTGACAGTTTGGCCACGTCCATCAGCTGGACTGCCGCGCCTGGGATGGAAGTTGAAGTGATCGAGCTGCCCTTCGCTCGTGACCTGGAGCGGAGGCTGATTGACAAATGCTGGCGAGTCACAGATGAGATCGGGGCGGCCAAATGTCGGACAGGGCTTCGAGCGAAGGTTAAAGAAGAGATCGTGGTCCTCTTCGAGTTTGATGGAGGGGTCACTGAAATAAAAGATGCCGGGAAGCTCAGGGGGATTACTGCGAGGATTGAGATAGCCAAGAACAATGTTGTTGCGGAAGGTGAAGTGAGTGGAGTTGCAGGCATTCGGTCGTTGGCACGCCAGGTCAAACATGGTTGCCGAGTAACCGACCGAACTGTTGTTGACGAAAAGAACAGTGCTGTTGGCAGCCGCGTTAAAGGAAAAAACGTCGCCGGCAGCTCTGCAAAAGTCGCTTAGATTACGATTGAAGCCCGGTCGCGCGCCGGGAAGCAGTTCAGACATCCGCCTGCAATTCCCGACCGTGAGGTTATTCTCAAAGATAGTTGTAGCATTTAGCGCTCCTGCCCATTTCCATTGTTGACCCATGTTCCCATAGGACTGAGAGTTGGTGATCTTGAGGTAGCTGATCCCTACGTGTGGTCCGATGAAGCCATCTTTGGTGTTGTAGATCATTACGCAATGGTCGCAGGTAAAGGTAGCAAGCAATGTATCTTGCCCGGACCAGGAATCGCCGAATCCGCCCGAGCTGTCGTCATAGCAGGTGAGGGCCGGGAATTGTGTATTCACAATGGGATATTCCTCAACGCAGCCGTTGCCTTCCATTGTCACGTAACTGGCTGCGATGGCCGAACCGGACCCGTCGGGTACGTGATCCTTATCGAAGTCCCATCCAGCAAACCCGTTGAAACCTACGAACACACGGGTCATGGTGATGGGCCCTCCAATTGGCCCTTGTAGACCGCGTCCGGCGAAACCGTGGATGTAGAGGTCTTGAAGCGTAATATATGCGGTCGTATTGTCCGTCAGGACGCCGTTGTCACTGTAGTCGTCGGCCCCAGGAATGACATTTGAGCATGACTTCGGGTACGCCGGATAGCCGTAGTGAATGCACCTGCCATTGTGGGCAGTCAGTTCCAGCCCCTCAATGTCGACATATTGCGTCTTGGAGAGATTCAGCATAAACTGCGTGCCGAATCCGCCAAAGAGTTGCACTAGGTTCCCGCGATTGGTGGTGTTCCCCATACTGCAGTTGTGATTTATCACGCAGACGCCATAAATCTTCGTATGGTTGGCGGAAGTTCCGGCCGGGATAGGAGGATTGAAGCAGCCGAAGTTCGAGCCATAGCTCCCCGGCGCATACCAACACCACGGATTTGACATGCTGTTGCCGGCATTGTCGTCCCAGCCGATGCGGCAATGCGGAGCGTCGGGGTGGATCCGGCCTGCGCCGGCCGCACATCCTTCGATAACAACCGTATCGCCTCCAGCAATTACCCAGCCCCAATTCCCTATCGTCCCGTCGTCATATAGATAGCGGAAGTCGTTGAACGCACAGCGCCGGTTGGTGCCAGATCCGGAGTACCGTGCATCGGCGCTCCCGTCGCACTGACCATTAGGCACTTTCGGCGAATACCGCGTGCCGCCGTCAGCGCGCACATACCAAGTCGTTGCTGAAAGAGGCAAGGCAGCGGCCCCGAGCAGGAAGGCCAAGAGAACAGCACGAAGTGGATTCATTCGCAATAACCTCGCAAACTTTCCTAGAATGGGAGCTTGATCTTAGCTCGCTGGAGCCAAGTCTTGGCAATATGGGGAAGATGAGCGCTGGAGAGCAGTGTCCGGAGCGCTGTGGGCGCCGGACCGGGATTAAAGCAGATGGGCAATTCCGAGGCTGGCCGCTACCTCTTTGATATTGAAGTTCCGATCGATCTCCGCTGGCTGGTTCCTCTGGCCATTCGGTTGAGCCCACTGATAGTTCTTCTTGTTTATTGATGTGCAGTGGCCTCGCGCCACCAACTGGTGCGGAATATTCGTTACTTGACCACCATAGTGTCGTTTCCAGTACATGATATTGACGCCATGATCGTAGTAATACTTGGAGCGTCGCCGTCGCTCTTTTTCATCCGTGCAATTAGGGTGAAACGCGAAATTGCGCCACCAACCGGCCCCATGATCGTATTGCGACTTGCTGGCTCCGCGGGTAGTACAGCCGGCGAGCTCCCAGTATCGATGATGGCGGAAACGGTAGAAGTGCCGGCGGCTGCCGAGATCCCGAACCGCCGCCATCGCACCGTCAGGCAATTGATTGAAAATGGCGTTCAGTGTGCGCATGACCTCGAGACCGCAGAGAAGGTCCGAATGCCAGAAGGCGAGACGGTCGGCAAACAGAAATGCAAACTCGAGAGGGAAGTGCGGCCACATCACCTGAAAGCCGAATGGCGCGTTGAAGTCGATAACAATCGAGCCGTGAAGTACGGTCTTGGGCGGACCGCATCGCGGATCAAATCCAATGACCGGCGTCCAGCCAACCTCCTGAATGAGCCTTTGCTGGAGCGCACACCATCGATCGCTTACGTTCCAGCAAAGCCATGGCCGATCTACGCCGGAAAGAGCCTGCCGCCAGGTTTCAGCGGCCTGAAAGACGGTTTCGAGAGGAACGTCGAATCCTTCCCAATTCCCCTTCCCAAGTTGCGATTGATCCACGGCGCCCTCTTATCTGATTTATAACACTTGGTGGCGCGCCGAGCGTGTTCGCCGGTGCCCCCGCTTGGGCATCGTTAGTCCCGAACCAGGGCATCGCGGGCATTCATTCCGATCAGCGACCCGGATTGCTGCTCACCAATTTTGGGTTGATGGCCGCCCTCCCGATTCGCTCCGATCTCATGGCTCAACCGCGCCAATTGTCGGAGGGACCGACCTTGCGATACCGTAGTAGTCGGTGGTCAGCCCAACTACCGTAGTTCCCGCATCGATCACGGGTGAGCCCGCCGTTGGGTGGAAGTCGAAGTTGAAGAACACCGATTCAGACGGGTAGGCCCCTTGCGCTGGTTCGTTGACGAATTGGGGGTCGGCGCAGAGTTTGTTGGTGCTGGTCAAGGTAATTCCTCCGTACCCTCCAGTGCAGTCGTCATTGCGATTGCCGTAGAAGAGGTTATGGTCGGAACGAACCACCATGTCCGTTGCAGGGCTGTCGTTGGTGTAGTAAATCGCTGGCGTCGCACCGCCTCCAAACGGGCCATAGCCAGAGGGCGGGGTATAGCCCAGGAAGATGTTGTCGGTAAACTGCAGCGTCGTCGTCGAGCATGTCCCGGCAGTCACGCAGCTCAACTGGAGAGTCGTGTTGGCGATGCTCGACACGATGGTATTCCCATCGAAGAGGAAGGTAGAGCTGCCAGCGACAGCGAGCGCAAACGGCGATCCAGCAGCACGGCACCAGTTGCTCAGGTACGCTCCCGGAAGCCCGGTTGTGATGTTGAAGTTCTGCGCCGCGCCGGGAACCTGCACGCTCAGGGCATAGCAGTTGGCGTTGACGTAGTTGTTCTGGAACAGCAGAGAGCCGCCAACCTGCGTACCCCACTTCGTTTGCGATCCCATGTTGCCGTACCACTGCGAGCGCGTCAGGCTCAGGTTCTTTATCAGCGTGTGCGGGCCAATCATGCCGTCCTTGGTGTTGTAGGCGACCAGGCATTGGTCGCAGGAGAAGCTGTCGAGGTTGGTGTCCTGCCCGCTCCATGAGTCGCCAAAGCCGCCGTTGTTCGTGTCATAGCCAGCCAGCGCCGGGAAGGCTGTGTTGACAATCGGATATTGCTCCACAAACCCGTTGCCAAACATAATCACATGGCTCTGCGTGATGGATGACCCCGCCGCGTCTGGAGTATCCACATTGTCGCCGAAGTTCCATCCTGAGAATGCATTGAACGCGAAGATAACTCGATTCAGCGTCCACGGGCCGCCGATTGGCCCTTGAATGCCGGAAGCCGAGTAGCCGTGGAAGTATACATCCGTTAGCGTGATATGCGAGCTGGTGTTGTCGCTCAGGAGGCCTGTGCTGCCATAGTCGCTCAGCGGCACACTGCTGCTGCACGAGGCCGGATACGCAGGGCTGCCGTAGTGCGTGCAGGCCCCGTTATGCGTGGTGAACTCTAGTCCTGCAATGTCTATGTATTGACTGCCCGCCAGAGAGAGGGTGTAGGCAACGCTGAAGCCGCCGAATATCTGCGCAAGATTGTTGGAGGTATAGGGATAGGACAATACCGGGTTGCAGTTGCCATCGTATGCGCAGCCGCCCTCGATCACTGTGTGCTTGGTACTCGTTCCGCTGGGCGGTGGTGGAGCATAGCACAATCCCGCGCAGCTTCCCGTGTTGTCCTTTGGGCCAACGCGGCAATCGGGAGCAGAAGGGTTCTGTTCTCCGGGCAGCGCAGCGCACCCACGGACAACTACGGTATCGCCGCCTGAGATCACCCAAGCGGTGCCACCGGGATAGAGATATTGCAGATTTGCGACGGCACAGTGCCGGTTGGTGCCGGAGCTGGGGTAAGCTGCATCGGCTTGGCCGTCGCACTGGCCGGAAGAATTGTTGACTGTGTAGAGCGTGCCACCGTCTGCGCGCACGAACCAGACGTTGCCTCCAGCAGGTGAGATCTGCGCCGCCGTCACGGTGATCGAAGTAGCGGCCGACTGCGTCTGAGCGGGAGAGCCATTATCGGTCACTGTTGCCGTGAAGGTGGAGGTGCCGGCGGTGGATGGCGTCCCGGAGATGATTCCGGTCGTCGCAGCAAGACTGAGCCCCGCGGGCAGTGAGCCTGAGCCGATCGACCATGTATACGCCGGGGTGCCACCGGTTGCCTGGAGCACCTGGGAGTACGCTGTCCCTGCCGTTCCTGCCAGCAGGCTCGACGAGGTGATGGTCAGCGGCGTCGACCCTACCGGGATGGAGATTGAGATCGATGCAGACGCAGTCTGTGGAGGGCTCTCGGAGTCGGCGACTGAGACCGTAAGGCTATACGTGCCGCCGGTGCCGGCAGAAGGTGTGCCGGAGATCACTCCGGTCGATGCTGAAAGCGAAAGCCCAACGGGCACATGACCCGAGGCGATCGACCATGAGTAAGGGCCGGTTCCGCCCGTTGCAGCCAAGGTCATGGAGTAAGCACTCCCGATAGCGCCCGTTGTCGAGTTTGGAGCCAGAATCGACAACGGGCTCGGCGGGGCCAGATTGGACCGGGGCGCGACCACAAGGGACATGGCAACCGAAGCCGCCTGCGCGGGGCTGCTGCTGTCCATTACCGTCGCGGTGAAATTCGCCGTCCCGCTCGCGGTCGGTGTGCCGGAGATGGCGCCCGTCGATGGCGAGAGCGAAAGACCCGACGGCAATTGGCCGGATGTGATGGACCACGTGTAGGGGGCCGTCCCTCCGCTTGCCTGCAAGACCTGCGAATAGGCGTTTCCCACGTTCACGGTAGGCAGCGTGGAGCCGGTAATCGTAAGCGGCCCTGGTGCTACTGTAATCGCCATCGGCGCGGAGACCGACTCTGTAGGATTGCTGCTGTCACTTACAGATGCGGTGAAGGTCGAGGTTCCGCTCGTCATCGGTGTACCCGAGATCGCACCCGTGGTAGCCAGGCTAAGCCCGGAAGGCAGTTGGCCCGACGCGATAGCCCACTTGTAGGTCGGTGTTCCGCCGGTCGCCTGCAACGACTGTGCGTAGGAGCGACCATAGGCGGCCGGGGCCAATGTCGAGGCCATAATCGCGATTGGTGTGGACGAAACGGCAATCGACAAGTTCACCGACTGTGTCTGGACCGGGCTGCCCTTGTCGCTCACCGTCGCCGTGAAGCCGAATGTTCCGGTGGCCGACGGCGTACCCGAGATCGCGCCCGAAGAAGCGAGCGTCAATCCCGCCGGCAGGCTGCCGGATGAAACCGTCCAGGTATAGCTGGGGGTTCCGCCGCTCGCGCTCAAGGATTGCGAATAGGCGGTGTTGATCATGCCGCCAATTAAGGCCGCAGTATTGACCTTCAGCGGAACCGCCGCAATGGTGATGCTGAGGGACGCAGTGAGGGTTTGTACCGGGTTGCTCTTGTCGGAGACTGCAATGCCGAAGGCAAACGTGCCACTTGTGGTCGGCGTGCCCGAGATCGCGCCGGTGGAGCTGAGCGTCAATCCAGCCGGAAGGCTCCCGGAGAGGATGGACCATGTGTAGCTGGGCGTGCCGCCGCTGGCGCTCAACGTCTGCGAATAGGCCGAACCGGTCGTCCCGGATGGCAGCGCCGTCGAATTGATGCTCAGGGCGGTCTTGCCGACTGTAATGCTGAAAGCCGCAGTGCGAGTCTGCACTGGAATGCTCTTGTCCGCGACCGTAACGCTGAAGGGGAAGGTGCCAGCAGCGGTCGGGGTGCCGGATATCACGCCCAATGATGTAAGCGAGAGTCCTGAAGGCAGGCTGCCCGAGGAGATCGCCCAGTTGTAGGTTGGAGTTCCCCCGGTTGCCTGCAACGCCTGGGTGTAGGCCGCGCCGTAAGTTGCCGGGGGCAGCCCCACGGTCGCGAGATTCAGCGGGCTCGTGGAGACAATCAAGGTCAGAGCGATGAACTTCTCCTGGCCCGGATGGCTCTTGTCGCTCACCGTGAGGCCCAGAGAGAATGTTCCGGCGGCTGTCGGTGTACCTGAGATCGTGCCGTTTGAAGCGAGCGCGAGACCCGTGGGAATCTTCCCGGAGCTGAGTGTCCACGTGTAGTCAGGAGTGCCACCGGTGGCGGCGAGCGTTGCGCTGTAAGGAGTGCCCACGGCGGCGTTCGGCAACGAGGTGGTTGCTATCACCAGGGCGGAAGCCTTGTTGGGACCTGAGCCAATCTTGAACTCAACCGATTGCGAGGTCTTTCCGGTGATGCTGTTCAGCAGCTGCAACTCGACCGTTCCCGGAACGGCAAGGCTGGCGCTCTCAACGGGGCTCGCCACTGTCGTGTTGTCGACCATTGTGGTCGGGAGCTGGGTGCCGTTCCACAGGACCACGGTCTGATCGGTGATGTTGGCGCCAACAATCTGCAGGGTGGTATTGCTCGCTCCCGCAGTGACTGCGTCCGGAATAACCTGACTAATGACGGGGATTCCTGCTTCTGCAAGCGGTACGCTGCCGCACCCAAGATAAAGCAAACAAGCCGATACCCCGATACCCGCCCAAAGTCTTTTTAACATGATCAAAACGCACCCCTAGCCCGTAGTTACTGCCGTTTTGTCCCCTCAAGGAAAAACCTGATGAAGCGCTTGAGAGAATCTCCCTGTTCCTCATACCCTTCGAGTTCCACGCTACCGGCGAATCCAGGTAGTTACAGTTCCCCAAAGGCAGCTTGCACGTGACACTTCCGACCGCCGACTGCCACCTTCCGGTGAGCAGCGCAATCGCGCATCATTGTTTGGCATATCGGCAGGCGTCCGCGCAGTAATTAGCTCCAGGTGACTTCGGTACCGATGCATTTTC
>Ga0182024_10016261_pt1 | contig 14130 bp, 12 predicted proteins | sample P32metaG_FD_120480 | JGI IMG/M metagenome (GOLD analysis project Ga0182024, IMG submission 120480) | Permafrost microbial communities from Stordalen Mire, Sweden - P3-2 metaG (Illumina Assembly) | ecosystem: Environmental > Terrestrial > Soil > Wetlands > Permafrost | place: Sweden: Stordalen... | reverse complement strand
CTCTACCTGCTTCAGCGCCCCGATCATCTGCGCCTCGGTGTGCCTGCTCTTCGACATACCTTCTTCCCCTTTCTTTCGCAACAAATCATACTCAGCTTTGTGCGGAAACAGGGGAGCAGGTCAACCTCTCGGGGACGGAATGTCACGCAATCGTTTATCGAGAAATCCAGGACCTTACCGACGGGCTCTTCGAATAGTGTGGCTTGTCTTCCGAAAACAGTCTCCGATGCGGAAAGCCGATAGATCCCTTGCGTGTATGGGCCACAACCGATCAAATAACCACCTGGGTCCAACTTTGAAATTGCATCTCCGATTTCGGAGATTCGTTGTGCCTGGCCGACCTTCATCATACTGTCTAAGTCATTGAGGCGGCTGGTGCGAACCATCTTCTCTATCTTGCTAATCGCGTTTTGGAAAGAATCCATGCTAAAGGACCACACCAGACTTCCATTGGGCGAGTACTTCGCCATATTGCCGGGTGAGACTAGGAGCTTCTTGAAGAGCCTCTTCTAGGAGTTGAATAGCCGCAGATAGCTCAGCATATTGCCCGCCCATCTCCATAGCTTTCTGTGCCTTCTTTGAGGCAGCTCGTGTTCTATCGTCCGAGTCGAGAGGCTTCTGACTCGCAATCGAATCTTTGTCCAATGTCTCCAGGGCCGACAAGAAGTCGGAAGCAGACTGGAATCGCTTTCGCACGTCTGGTTGCAAAGCGTTTAGGCAAACGTCGTCATATCTTTTATCGATACCAACTGAGATCTGGGACGGAGGCGTTGGCACCAGAGTGCGTGTTTTTGCCAAACCCAACCGAAATTCCTGCTCCGTTGTGTAGTCTACGGCCGGAAATGGGAACTTTCCTGTGAGCATCTGATAAAAGATGATACCCGCAGAATAGACGTCACTGGCGGGTGTTTCGTAGTGATGGAATCCTTCAGGAGGCATGTACAAGAGCGTGCCAGCGGCACTGACCATGCGGAGTTGTGGGTCGATATTCTTCGCAAGGCCGAAATCCGCAACCTTAACGCACAAGTCAGAAGCGTCGCCGGTCAAAAGGATGTTTTGTGGTTTCACGTCTCGGTGAATTATTGCCGGTTTATGGGAATGAGCCGCTGAGAGGCCCGCGCAAATCTGCTTCTGAAACCGAACACTAATATCTGGTCGAAGCCGAGGCTGGGATGAGAGAAATGAGTGGAGTGTGCCTCCAGCCGCGTGCTCCATCGTGACGTACGATCTTGCGCCACTGGTTACGCCAATCTTGTTTGCCTCAAAAATACGAACAATGTTTGGATGAGCAAGCTTTGACAGTATGAACGCTTCCTTGAATTGATCAGAAGTTGGGCTATGCGAATTGCTCTTGAACACCTTCATCGCCTGCAAGCCTAGAAATCTGTGTCGGACCAGGAAGACTTCGGAGAAGGCCCCTTCTCCAAGCTTTTCCAAGACCGTATACGTGTCTCGTAGGTTCGATCCCACGGTGAGGGTTTGGATCATAAATAGCCGACAGTTCGCTTTCTTAGGCTCGAAGGGAACTGCATCTTTTCTTTTGTTGTTTCTTGAGAATCGGGAACCAATGCCCAAAGCTCTTTCACGATGGAGCGCAAGCTAGCAAAATCTGCCCGTTCGATGGCGAGGGCGCCCTCTTCGACTAAAGAGCTGCCTCGTTGTCGATCAATGAACGTTGAAGCGTACTTGGAGACATTCTGGAAGGAGATTACCCAAAAATCATCTTGCCTCGCCCAAATCTCCCAAGTCAGGGATTCGAGCGACGAAACAACTTTTTCCAACTTCTTGTGGTCTCGCGATTCGACAGCGGATTTCGCATCGGCCAGAATTCTATCGAGTCGTTCGATGTCCTTTCTTTCACTTGACCCCTGGACGGCCTCAGTCGTACTGTGCTTAACCTCTTCGAAACGATTTAGGAGCAAGGGCCACTTCTGCGATTCTTCAATTAGATCAATGCGCGCTTTGAGCTCTTCGATACCGCGCCGCACGCGTTCAGCGGCATCCGGGTCTTTCATTCTTGCTTTGTTTAGTTGTTCCTCCAACTCCTTCACTGTCGTCCTGACTTCACCAGCCTGACCAGGCGAACCGCTGGTTGAGTCCTGATGCTCACCAAGGAGCACTAGCCTTTGTTTCTCGCCTTCGAAGTCGGCCTGCATATCCTCTACACGAGGCAGAGGAGCGATGGTATCCCCGAAGATAATCGGGAACGATTGGCTCAGGAGGGGGATGAATGCGTTCACTTTGACCTTGAAATCTCTGTCGATCTCCACGACCATTTCAACGTCACTGCCTGCCGGCAGCGTTCTGGTAATGTCCTTTCCCGGAATCCTCAGGGTTCCAATCTCCCTGTTCCTATCAGATCGCTCGTTCTCACCCTGGAGCAATGGAATGTTCAGGACATCCTTCATTTCCCCTTTGGCAACCTCGTGAGCCGTCACAATCTCACCCCGCCTGGTTCGGCCTTGGCAAGGAACCGTGGTCCCCTTTCGAATCAACACATGAGTCGTATTGTCGCTTAGTCCCAATGAGATCGCCCGAGAGAGTGGGGCGTCCTCGACCATAGGGCCGTGCGTTATCGTGAAATTCTCTGGATCAACTTTGAGCGTGTTCCCCGTCGTGTCAAAGACTTTGATTTGGAACTCGTTCACCGCTCTGTTATTCAAAACTACAGATGCCATGAAAGCATTATTGGTCAGCGCCAGTTTGCCGCTATTCCATCCGCCATCGGCTCTTGAAATCTCGACTCGGGCATGCGCAAGATCAACAGTGTCTTCCACCTTGCCAGCGACGTCTGTCTCGGTGTCCTGCGATACAGGACTGTAAGCGAGCTTGAGCCGCAAAGTCCCTTTCGCGGGCCTCGAAGAATGGGCTTGAGGAATTCTTTGAGACGCTGCGAACAGTGCCGCTCCCCTGGCAACGATTGTCATGGGGTCTACTTTGAATTCAGGTTTGATGCCCAGGCCACTCTCAACTGCCGATCTAACAAGCGGTGTCAAAGTTGGACCACCAACAAGAATCACCCGGCTAACCGCAGTTTTCGACAGATGATTGGCCTCCAACAACCGTTGGCAGATCTCAATGGTCTTCCGAACGAATGGCTCGATAAGGGTCTCGTATTCGGATCGAGTTAACTCGAAGCTCGCTTCGAAGTCCTCCAGTCCCCTCCCCAAATCCGTAATTGATATGTACGCGCTTGCACTATTCGAAAGTTGAATTTTTCCGTTTTCAGCCTCCGCGAGAAGCTTGGCGAATGCCTTTCGGTCGGTGCTTGGATCGAGTGCTCGGAGGCCGGCTTCTCGCTGTAACTTTCTGACCAAATAATCCAGAAGCCTCTCATCAAAATCTTTTCCTCCAAGGAAATTATCTCCCGCATGGTCTATAACTCTGAGCCGGCCTTCCACTGTCCGAATGAGCGATGCATCGAAGGTTCCTCCGCCCAGGTCATATACAAATAAGAACCCGTCCAGGCTGTCGGCCTGGAAGCCGTAAGAGAGCGCCGCCGCAATAGGCTCCTGCAGAAGAGGAGAGCAAGTGATCCCTGCCATCTCTGCTGCACGCCGCGTAGCATCGCACTGTGGGATCTCGAACAGAGCTGGGACCGTGATTACAGACGCAGTTATTTCTTCGCCGGTTTCTCGCAGCACGTCTTGACGCAGGCTCTTGAGGACCTCCGCGGATAGTTCCTCAGGCTTCATCTGGCGGCCTGAGGTCGGGAAATTAAGGATTTGTTGACTCCCCATGAGGCGCTTGAATTGAGTGTGCGTATTGTCCTTGTCGTCGACGCGCTGATTGAAGGCCAACTTACCAACGATTATGCTGCCTTTACGGTCAATCCTGACGGCCGAGGGTGTAATCTCGTCGCGGAATCCGTTCCTAATGATGTTCACCTGGCCCTTGTCAACGAAGGCGATTTCAGAGTTCGTTGTGCCAAGATCTATACCGAAATCAATCGTGTTTCTTGACATCGACGGTACCATCTGCCTTTCCGACAATCACCTGAGCCATCTTGTGGAGCGTTCCATCGAAGAAAATGGCTGGGCTTACTGTCTCCTGCACAATTCTGTTGATAGGCTTTTCCTCAGCCGGATAATCAAACGTCAAGACATCTAAACTCATACCTTCGTTGTACGTCTGGCCCGTATATTCCCGAGTTTCAATTCCGATCTGCCTCAATACGTGCTGGATCTTGTCAATGGAAAAGGCGATGGACGCGTCTTTTCGCCCGGCCGCTGTCTGAAGTCTATTAACACGATCCTGTAGTCGCCAGACCTCGATTGCAACATCGATCACCGATGAGAGATCAATCTTGCGAAACTTTTCCGCTACCGCGGCATCTTTCGGAGGTGGATCAACGCCACGTTCTTTTCCGAACAAACGCTTCATGAGCACCTCTTAGGGCATTGAGTTGTACCTGTTGACCTGAGCATTAAAACTCCTGACATCTGATTCCCTCTTCTCCAACTGCGTCTTGTAGGCTTGCACTCGCTGGTTAAAGCGTCGCACGTCAGCATTGTAACTATCGATTTCCTCTTGAGAAGGAGACCCAGCCTTGAGTTCGTTTTCTCTTTGATCAAGTGACTGATGCCCAATATCAATCTGGGCGTCCTCTGTCTCAAGGCTAGCTTTTTCTGACTCCAATCTCGATCGCTCCTGGTCGATCCAATGGCCCAAGCTGTCTTTGTCCGTACTGATTGGTTGACTAGACGTAATTGTCTCTGCCGAGCTGCTGGGAGCATTCTGCGCCGGTGTCGATGTGCTGCTTCCCCAATCACCTAGGATCATGCAAATGCCTATCACACCTGCGACAAGAGCCGGGCCGATAAACGCAGTCCTTTTCACTGGAGCCCTGCCCAGAAACTGATATCGACCTCCATCAACACTCTTAACGCGATAAGAAGCCAGCGGAAAGACAGGAAGAAAAATGAACGTAAAGTACAGCGTGGCTATATAGGACTGACTGTGAGGGTCATAATCCCGCCTGCCATATAGCGTGGTTCCGATACCGTTGAACGTGTACATCGTGGGAGCTGAATCAATTTTCTTGAGCCCTTCGAATGCAGTGCGCTTTTTCGCCACTTCGGCCCATTCATCTATCGTTCGCCTATCTTCTTCTGACGTAGCAAACTGCTTTGCCTCCTCCAATTTCGCGAGCGAGTCCCTGTATCGAGACGCCACTGCGAGCTCCAGTGCAGCCTTTTGAAGCGATAGGAACTGGAGAGCCTGATAGTCTTCGGCTAATCGTTCCTGGCACTGCGTGCCACGAGCAAACTCCTTTGCAGCTGCCGTCAGCCGGAGGGATGCTTGCTGCATTCCTCCGTAATTATTAAAAGCCAAAGAAATAGACCTGTAAGCGTATGCGAGACCGTCCAGAATCTCTCGCGCGGGGTCCGTCTGATCCAAACCTGCTTCTATAATGGTCTTTCCAATCGGAACCAAAGTCGTGCTGACCGACTCTTCAATACTTGCCAGATAAGGGATGAGCTTGTCGGGATCAAGTGCCGTTTCAGGCGGGTCGGTGTTGGACTGCACGGCTCTCGGCACGTGCATCCTGATGGCACTCTCCGACACGGATGACTGGATTTCTTGCAGTGTCTTTTCGAACTGCGTTTGCAGAACAAGAGCAACTTCTGTGAGAGCACGCTCTTCGTTTGATCCAAATTTCGCTTTCCTAATAATCCGGCAATTCTGAACCAATTCGTCGGGTTGGTCACGCTCCGCGCTCGCCACGGCGCGCGACACATTTACTCGCAAAAGTGCAAGAGGAAGCTCTCGTCTCAGTTCCTGGACGTACGATACGTCTACGCGTGGATCATTCAAAAGCCGCGCGCGATTTGCCAAGTACGTCCAAAACAACTCGTCATTGATGACGAGTGTCCAGTATCGGAAAGCTTGGTCCCAGTTGGCGGGAGGCTTTTCACTTGGAACCGCCTCGCTAAGTCCCCGCGAGGCTACAATGGCAGCGGAGTGATAGAAGATAGCGAGACAGTGGCAACCCAGACAAGCGTCAAGCCGAGGGTCATGGTTCTTGTCGTTCCTCCGTCCGGCGAACCCGTCTGCAATGGCTTTTTCAGAATGGGCAACAAACTCTCCGTACCGTCCCGCTTTAAGAAACTTCTGGCAAGTGTCGAAGACAGAGAATTCAGGACTCGGCCAGTACAACTCAGAGCTGATTCGACTCCGGGGGTCTTCGATCTCTTTGGAAGCCTTCTTGATTTGCTCTCGATTTCTGTGCAACAAACCAAGATAAGGAAACAGATCTTGGACTTCTGGTATCTCTCCCAGCTCAATCCATTTTAGGAGACGATCCGCACCACGCGCGGCTTCCCTGCCGGATGAGTTCGGCCCCACGCCGAGCACTCTAAAGGGATTACCGCCGTAGGGGTCCACCGATGTCACAAAACCCTCTTTGACAGTTCCTGGCGCCTGGATTCCACGAACTGACAGAACTCATCGGTGCGTTTAGAAAATAAGTCTTTGATTTCGGCGGAATACCCGACTACCGCCCAGGGCGCTCTACTCGACGCAAGCGTCAGCACTTCGCCAACCCTGGCCTCATTACCAGAAAACGTTTCGCTCCCCCCATAGAAGATCATGATCGCATCGAAAGACTTTCCAGTTGGGATGAAATTGACAGATCTCTTTGTCACCTTCTTGTAAGTCCACAGCAGGTCGTCGAAGCGCAATATGTTGAAGGTAAAGAATCGTCTACGCACAACGTAATTGTCTGTGATCAGAATGCCATTGGACTTGTGTCGGACTGAAGAGTCGATCTCTCGCTGGACATTGACTGATATCCCGACCGGATCGCCCCATTGCACCACTCGTTTGACAAGGGGATGTTTGTTGATGTCCTGCGACCATATCCATGACGGTCGCCCGAATTTCCAGAAAAGACCGAAGAGTACCCAGGCACTTCCGATGGCCCAGTACCCTGGATATCTAAATCCTTCCGTTTCGAGATAGAAGGGATAAGAGTGCATTTGCAATTCGCGTCCATCAACACCGGAGAAAAGTTGGCTCGACAGGTCAGATGGGAACGGAGTCAACTCGCCGGCAGTTTTTTCGGGCGGCTTGCCCGCACTCTTGACGATCAAGAAGCGATCTCCCACTACGAGGGCATAGTATCCGGCGGAGACTTGGCTTCCTTCCTTGACTCCATTCCTCGTGGTAGTCGTAACCTCTTGGATTCCGGTGTCCAATATTTTTTCCCCGACAACAGAAACAAAGTACCGAGGCGTTGTTTCGGTGCCCGTGATCTGTGCGAGCTCATTCGGCGCAAGTTTGTACGGACCCTCCACGAAGTTTCTGGCATACCGACCGTTGAAGAATAGAAAAGCGATTCCACCCAAGAGCATTAGGGCCCAGGCAAGAATCTGCCGCCGGACTCTCCTTCTACACATTTTGGCAATCCAAGATTCCATAACTCTTGAGTTAATAATTGGTAGGGCCGACTCACCTGCCACGAGACGGAAAGGCCCTGGTGTCGAGAAGGGTAATCTTCGTTCTGATTATCGGCCCGGTCAAGAGGCACGATTGTGCCATCCTCAAACGAAGTCTGAGATGCTGCCACGCTACGGCGAACATAAGGCGAACATGGTACAATTAGCACCCATGGACGAAGGGCGTAAGCGAGTGCTCGGAATCATGGCAGCGATTCTCGCCAGTCTGCATATGCAGACGGCAGATGATCTGTTTGGTGGACCCCAAGGAAGTCCGCGCAGTGACAAGTTGATTGCTGCTTCAGTTCAGTGGGCCGAAAAAATCATGGAGAAGATCGATAACGTGTTTCGCTCATCCGATCTGCCATAATCTCTCAATGTGTGGGCGCTATCGACTTTCCCGGAGAAAGCAAATTGTTGAGGCGCACTTTTCCAGTGCGTCGGGCGAGGAAGACTGGAATCCTCGCTACAACATTGCCCCCACTCAGCTTGTTCCGGTCATTCGCCAGAATCCGAAGCAACCTATTCGGGAATTATCGCTCCTCCGCTGGGGACTCATTCCATCGTGGATGAAAGACTCGTCCGCCGCTGCCACGATGATTAACGCAAGATCGGAAACCGCGGGAACAAAGCCCGCGTTCCGCGACGCGTTGAAGTCTCGCAGATGCTTGATCCCAGCAGATGGATTTTACGAGTGGCAACGAGTGGGGAAGACCAAGCAGCCATACTGTTTTGAAGTCGGTAACGCGCAGATGTTTGCCTTTGCGGGAATCTGGGATCGCTGGAAAGACCCGAGTGGCAACTGGGTGAAAACCTGTTCGATCCTGACTACAACGCCGAATGCCGTGACCTCAGCCGTCCATGACCGCATGCCGGTCATTCTCGATCCGGATAGCTACGACCTGTGGCTCGATCCGGGAATGCACGATGCGAGTACGGTGTCCGACATGTTGAAGCCCTATGATGCTCAGCTGATGCGGCGCTATCCCATAAGCACTCGGATCAATCACGTGGCCAATGACGACGTGGAATGCTCCGCACCCGTGGAACTCACCCAGGCTCAGCCTCGTCTCTTCTTGTAAGCGGACTGTCGGATCAGCGCGACAATTGCCGCGCGGGGGTGTGGTGAAGCAAAAGAAAACGCACCAGCGAGGACGCCAGCGCGGGTCTCGCGTTGACGCGACAAAGTGGATCGAGTGGCTTAGTCCGCGACGATGAACCTCTGGACTATCTTGGGCCAGTTTGCTCGCCTACTTGAGCGCCACTTCGGACAGCAATTTCGAAGAGAAATCTTCAAAGGCGCTTTCTGCCATTGCGTCATAAACTTCGGCAGGATTGACGGGATTGGGATCTTGAGTGCCCACATCAAGTGCGTTCTTAGACACTCGCTGGTACGCCACCTGAAAAAGCGACGCGGGTGTCGAGGCAAACTTGAGCTGGTATAGGGCGTCCCGATCAGGTATGCGTATATCGAAATGCCAGTTGTAGCCTATACCAACGTAAAAGTGCCGTTTCGCGTCAGGAAGACGTTCTTCACTGACCGGGTAATATACAGAGCCAGTAGGTTTGACCAAGTAGTTGACTGCAAATTGCACGTCCCCTGCCTCCGGTTGCCCTGTGTCAAACGCGAGCACATCCCCCGGAATGACTTTGCCAAAACTCGTTTGAATCCGCTGCAATATTTTAGATTCGCGTCCTTTATTGAAGACGTCCTGAAAAGACCAAGCCGAAGGAGCGATATCTGCAATGCCGTACTCTCGCTTGAGCTGACCTTCTAATCCCTCCGGTATTTGATTTGTTCCTTCGAAAGTCACAGCGACCTTATAGCGACCTGTAGCACGGGCGTATTCGAGCACAGCGATTACTGCTTCGACTCCCGGCGACGATTCCCCAGCTTGCGTTTGGTATCGCACGCCACTATCACGATAGATTCGGTCAATTTCAGTTCCAGCCTCGGCACGGTGCGCGCCGTGCGGCCGTGAGACCAGATACACCCGGAATGCCGATGCCGTATTCGCTGTGGTGGCAGATGCCCAGCGTAATTCGTCATCAGCGTTGTCGTTCATCTGATCAGCGAGAAGTCCACAACCGACTGCAGCCAGCAGTGCCATAGCCGTGACGGCCCACTCGATATTGATTGCGAACCCTCGCAGGTTGCGTTTTCTTCCGTATCGGCGTGCTAAGGCTCGTGCCTCGTGGAGCAAGTCATGTTGATAAATACTTCCAGTGTCGCGGCCCGACATTTCTTCTCTATAGCATCTGAAGCCATTCAACGCGTTTATCAATTGCTTTCTTTGCAGAGGTGTCGAAGGAGTGTAGCTAATCGTGCCATCCTCAAAGGTCAACGTCAGCGCCATGGAAGAGGGCAAGTATGATTTGGCGTCCCTCAGGTCCGGCGATTTGAGGGATGACAGAGGATATGCTGCGAGTTCTCTGGGGTTCACACAGATTACGTAGAACGGGTTGATCAAGATTGCGTTCCGAAATTGCGTCCTATTACTTCGGACAAGGCGCAATACCCCTAAAGCTCCAGCCACGAAAGCGAGCGCCAGTACAATGAAAACAGCCCTTGTTTGAATCGCATTCCATCGGTACTGCTGCGTGTATGCCATTACGCCAATGACGGTTGCACCTGCGGCGGCGCTTACAAGAACTAGTGCCGATTGCCCAGAACGGACGCGCAGCACTATGGCATTGGGACTGTCCTCCGCGAGCGCATGGGCAATTCTCTGCTTTGTAATTGTGGGAAGCTTCGATATTGGGAAAACAATTCGCTCGCCGCTAGGAATGGTGGGCTTTTCCTCTGGCTCGGACTCTTTCCTCTTCGCTGCTACTGGCTGAGGCGAACTTTCCGACGCGGAATCCGTTCCGATAGGGGAAGAACTTGTAGTAGTTGCGTTGTGTGCCCGGTCTTTGGAAACGTGTCTCACCAGCGTCCGACCACATGAGCGGCAAAACTTGCCCTCGTGATCGTTTTCAGTCGCGCAATGCACACAGAACACCATCGGTCAAAAACGGTCCTCCAGCCGTTTAGCTATAACCTCACTGGTGACACCCGCCAGCCATCCGACACTACCCGGCGAATTGTAAACGAAAGGCTCGCGGAAGGAAGTATGCGCGGACCACTTCGCTGCTACTGGCTGAGGCGAACTTTCCGACGCGGAATCCGCAGGGCCCACTTCCAGCCAACGTTGCGTAGTTTATAAGCCGTGTTTTTCAGCTGTCTCGTACTTGTGGAAAAGGAAGGTTGCACGGACAGTGTTGACCAAGAGAAGAAGAATCAGCGACGGAAGTATTGCGCCTGGAGACTCCGTGAACTTGTCCCGGTAAAAGTACGCTGTCACCAGCAAACCAATTACGGCAAATATGCGGGACTCCTTCTGGAGTCGCCAACCGACAACCACATAGAAGACTGCGAGTTCGAACGCCACTCCTCGCAGGGACAGGCCGTAATCCCGCCAAGAAGATTTTTCAAGCAGTGCTGCAAGTGTGAAGTTGACTAGCGCCAGTACGCCACAGACGAAAACACCGACTTTTATGGCTCTCTTCGCTGAGGCCTTGTTAGGCATCAACCACACCCAGTCAAAACTCACGGCGTTCTCCTATTCGATCTTAAGGGCGAAGATCAGCAACAACTCCTACGTATTCATCTGTTGCCTTCTTCAGTGCCTCAGCAAGTTGGCGATGGAGTTTGATGTCTGTAGCTGCACCATCAGGTCGTTCCGTGTACCGCTGAAGGGCAGCCTTGGCGTTGTTCATTCGTTGTTCTGCCGCTTTGGCATCTTCTAGTGTGGACATTTTCTTTTCCTCCCGATCTTTGGCCATAAGCACAGGTAGGTCATACCCCACAGGTTCAAGCTGTTTGCGGGGCGCGTGGGGACGACCGTTGATCCCTACTTTGTTTACGCTGACCGCTGTGAATGCTGGGTTTGTGGCAATAAATTCAGCGATTTTACGGGCTTCTTCTTCGAGGGACTTCGCCCGATCGCCTTGCATGACCTTGTTGGCTTCCTGCTGTTCAAGGGCCGTCTCAACCCTTGCCTTTTCACCTTCGTAATAATCCTTGCGGACGCTCACCGCGTCAGAAACGCCATGGACTAGCAGAACGGCCAACAACACCGGAAGGCCCAACTTCTTCGGGATTGAGACTTCAATCTCGCCTTCACTGTCCGTGGACAAGCGTGGCTGCCATCCTTCAACCAGTTTGAGCCTGACGGAGTTGCCGGTACGTACTGTCCCGACCTCCAAGAAGGGTTCATAGCCTCGACTGGGATTGGGGTATGCCTTGTAGGCCTCAATTAAAAGATGGTTGAGGTCGTTCAACAGTCGGCTGAGGTCGTAGGAGGCGAGAAACTCGTATTGAATGTAAATGTCGAGCGACGGGTTTCGATTCGTTCTAGGCATCTGCTTCACGCGTGACGTTGCCGCCCATTCTACAGCCGCTCGAAGCGTTTTCCTTAAGACATGCAAAGACCAGGCCCAAGAAGTATATTTCCTTCTTCGGGGGCAGTCGCTCTGGCAGCCGCTGCCCGCAAAAGCGCCAAGGGCCTTCCACTGCACTTACTCAATCGGTTTTCTGTAGCTGCGGTCCTGTAGTCGTAGGTTAGTAGCCCTCACCGTTGACATGGCTGCGCCGGACTCCAATTCACTAAAAAAATGGCGGAGTGCATACTCGCACTCCGCCATAAAACCACGGTGACTGACCTATGCCGCCGTCCTGCGGGCCTTCGGTTTGATTTTGGTTTTGGTCTTCTTCTCTCGCTTCGCGGCAAGCTCCTCTGCCACAGTCTTCTGGAGTTTCTCAGCATCCACTCGGTAGCGTTTGGCGGCGTCCATGAGAACGTCATCGCGGCTTGCGGTGGATCGCTGATACGCCGAATCCAGCAGGCTGATTTCGAGAACTAGCTTGCAGAGTTCGGCCTCGTCGTAGGTGCCCACTTGCTTGGTCAGAAGTTCCTGCGCCGACGCAGAGTCCTTCTTCGCCTCTACCTTGTGCCGCTTCGCCAGAGCCGGGACTTGGCTGTAGGAGAGATGACCGATCAAGTAGTAGGCAACCGCCAGCAAGTCTGCCTTCTTTAACGGAGCCGATACGCGTTGGAGGATTGTGGCCAAGACACGATGGCGAGTCGTAATGGCCAGTTTCTCCCTTTCGATGCGCTTCCGTTCCTCCGCCCGCTCCCTCTCGACTTGCTGCGGAGAAGGCGTGTTGGGATGGTGGACGCGGCACGTAGGATCGGCACAAACCTTGACGACCTGTCCACGGTTACCGCCGTCCATGACAATCGCCTCGGTCATCTTGTCACAGGGTTTCTGAACGGCTGAGAGCTTGGTGCTTACGCCGTTCGCCTTCGGCTTCCTGATCTCCAACTCTACATACCGATTCCGTCCCAGAGGAGCGCCCTCGCGGGAATTCCATGCTGCCGAAATCTGTATTAGCTCCGGTTTGGTTTCCAGAGTTTTTTTCACAGAAGCGTCGATCTTGGCTCGGAAACAGTCGGGCGAAGTGCAGGAATCCTTACGCACGTCGGGAAAAAGTAGTTTGTTGAATCCGGTTCGCTTCGGACAGTTTGCGCACGAACCTGCCTCGGGAACGAGTGTCTCATCCTGCTTGTCAAACGGCGCAGACGCCAGTTGTAGCAAGATGTTCGATTCTATCCACGCTGCTAACTCCCTCACTGGAATGAGGACTTGGCTGTTGCCTTCGCTGGTCCACAAGCCCCGAAATGCAGCCGAGAGTGCTTCCTGCTGTTGCGAGGCCGGGAGCTTGGCGATCAGCAAAGCGTGGCCGATGGTGATTTGGTCTTTCAGGAATGGCTCAGCCACGGGCGGTATGAGGTCAGCCAAGCGGATACGACCGTAGATGTACGCCTCGCTTTTCCCACAGCGGGACGCCACACTCGCGACCGTATAGACAGGCTCTCCGAGTTCCAAAAGTGATTTGAAACCCAGAGCTTCCTCAAGCGGGTGGATGTCTTCGCGTTGCAGGTTTTCAACACACTGGGCCTCGATTGCCTCGGCATCCGTCAGCTTGACCACGCGGACGGGGAGTTTTTCGAGTTCCGCTAGTTTCGCCGCTCTCAGGCGACGTGCCCCGGCTACGACTTCGTACTTGTTTTCCTCCAGTTCACGTACCAGAAGAGGGGCCAGTATCCCTTGCGCTTTCATGCTGGCCGCAAGTTCTTCGAGGTTCTTTTCATCGAATCGCTTGCGCGGGTTCGTAGCGGACTCCACCAATATGCCGATGGGAACGCTTCGATATTCGTTACCGATTGCGGTGTTCTGCGCGTGTTGCATGATAATTCTCCTTTTCGTTGTTGTTGTCTTTGTGGTGGTTGGGGTGTGGCCGTCACATGTCGGGCGTGACAACCTGCACCGTTGTTTTTGAGTTAGGTTTTTTCCTGTGGTTAAGCGGCAACCGCCGCTGGCTCGGGGGCAATGCCCCCGAGAATCACAGCAGCGGTCTGTTGAACGGCTTCCAGACTCTCGCGTAGGAGATTGGCGTCTCCATGCCAAAGCTGGATGTAGTCGGCGGATGCGGTTCCGGTCTCAAGCCCGACCGCTTGGCAGACCACGAAAGCCACGGCTTCGGCCTCGGTTTCGCGGACTTGCTTGGTGGTCAGGGTGCGACGGTCGCCCCGGTGCAACATCTCATGGGCGATCTCATGGGTTAGCGTGGAAAATTCCTCGGCGG
>Ga0182024_10016260_pt1 | contig 14130 bp, 15 predicted proteins | sample P32metaG_FD_120480 | JGI IMG/M metagenome (GOLD analysis project Ga0182024, IMG submission 120480) | Permafrost microbial communities from Stordalen Mire, Sweden - P3-2 metaG (Illumina Assembly) | ecosystem: Environmental > Terrestrial > Soil > Wetlands > Permafrost | place: Sweden: Stordalen... | reverse complement strand
GCGGCCAGTACTGGAATACGCCGATGGACATCAACGAAAACGGCGACGTCACCGGATTCTCCGATCTGCCGGGCGACAGCGTGGCCTCCCCCAATTTCAACGCGTTCATCTGGACGAGGCGTGCCGGAACCGCGAATCTCGGCACGCTGTCCGGCGACGCTCTGAGCGAGGGCCTGGGCATCAACGACAAGGACCAGGTCGTGGGCGCGTCCTATCCCTCGACCCGCGCTTTCATCTGGCAGAACGGCGTGATGACGGATCTGAACAGTCTCGTTGCGCCAGGCACCACACTGGTGCTGATCGACGCGCAGGAGATCAACGACGCGGGTGCGATAACCGGCGAAGCGCAGGACCCCAACACCGGCGCAATCTCCGCCTTTGTAGCAACGCCCAGACCACAATAACCGCGCGTTTCCTCCCCCAACGTGGGGGAGAGCCTGCCCCGCACTTGATGCGGGGTGCCGAGCCCCCCGCTCCGCGCGAAGCGCGGCCCGAGGATAAACTCCGCGAGGCGGAGGGGGCGTCACGTGCCCACGCCCCCCTCCGGCCCGTCGGGCCACCTCCCCCACGTTGGGGGAGGAAAAGAACAGCCAAAGCCCGGTCACATACTACGATGACTGGCGACGGCGCTTGTTAAGCAACGCGCTGACGTTCCCCGGAATCCGATTCACCACAGTCATGTCGGCGTTCGCAACGCAGAGTCTCCGTTGATTGCTCGCACCAATGTGATCGGGCCGGATCAATCGGCAGCGCTATCCCACGCCGCCCCGCCGTGAAATATTCTGTGTGGCAGCCAAGCGGTAACGGGACTGGTCATGAATCTCCGAAATCCCTGCTTGCAACTCGTGGCGGCGATCGCACTTGCCGGCGCCGCTTTGGGCTCCGTGCAACTTACGCCCGATTCTCCGGATCCATGGCTCTGGCTGACCGACATTCACGGCGCCAGGCCTCTTGCCTGGGCGAAGGCGCAGAACGCCAAGACCTTTGGCGCGCTCCAGGCCGATCCCGAGTACCGCAGGGACTACGACGCGATCCTGAAACTGCTCAATGCGAAAGACCGCATCCCGATGCCGGGCATCGAGAACGGCGTCGTCTTCAATTTCTGGCAGGATGGTGCGCATGTGCGCGGGGTGTGGCGGCGCATGTCCGCTGCCGATTACGCGCGCGCGCAACCCGATTGGGACGTGCTGCTCGATGTCGACGGGCTCGACGCGACGGAACACGAACCCTGGGTCTGGCAGGGCGCGCAATGCGCGCCGAACATGAAGCGCTGTCTCGTTCGTCTGTCTCCTGGCGGCGGCGACGCGTCGGCCGTTCGCGAATATGACGTTGCCAAAAAGGCGTTTGTCATCGACGGGTTCTCACTGCCGGTTGCCAAATCGGACGCCGCTTGGCTCGACGATAATACGATTCTTGTCGGATCGGATTTTGGTCCGGGTTCGATGACGACGTCCGGCTATCCCCGGTTCGTAAAGATCTGGCATCGCGGTCAGCCGCTATCGGCCGCAAAAACGATTTTCGCAGGCAAGAATAGCGATGTCGCGTCGCGGCCTACGGTCTTTCACGGGCCATATGGCATCGTGCCACTGGTGGAGCGCGGCCTCACCTTCTTCACGTCGGAATTTTATTTTGTGACGCCGGACGGCAGGACAGTGAAACTGCCGCTGCCGCCTGGCGCGAATGTGAAAGGCGTCACCGACGGCAATCTGATCTTCACCCTTCGCGACGACTGGACGCCCAAAGGCGGCAAGCCAATCGCGAAAGGATCGCTTGTGGCGTTTCCCGTGCTGGATTTCGTGAAAAGAAAAACGTCGCCCACCTACACCGTGCTCACCACGCCGGACGCGCGCGCCGCAATCGAGGATGTCGCGCCGGGGCGAGACGCGGTCTACGCGTCGATCTTCGCGAACGTCACCGGGAAAATCCACGAATTTCGTCCCAGCGCGGCGGCCGCATGGACGGACACGATTCTCGGTCTGCCGCCAGGCGGCTCGACGCACATCGCGGACGCAGATGCCTGGACATCGCAGGCTTATTTCAGCTTCGAAAGTTTCCTGCAGCCGGTAACTCTGTACTCCTACATGGGGCGAACCGCGCCTGACCGCATCAAATCCGAACCGCAGCGCTTCGACGCGCGCGGACTCGTATCCGACCAGTTCGAAGCAGTTTCCGCGGACGGCACAAAGATTCCGTATTTCCTGATTCATTCCAGGACCGCGAAAGGACCAGTGCCGACGATCCTGTATTCCTATGGCGGCTTCGAATTGTCGCTCGAGCCCTGGTATTGGAACGACGGCCACCGGCCGCTCGACGCGGGGCAAACCTGGCTCGCCAGGGGCGGCGCGATCGCCGTGGCCAACATCCGCGGTGGCGGCGAATTCGGACCCGCCTGGCACCAGGCGGCGCTGAAGACGCATCGCCAGCGCGCCTTTGACGATTTCGAAGCCATCGCTGCGGATATCGCGCGCCGCGGCTTTGCAATGGCGAAACAAATCGGCAGCGTCGGCGCGTCGAATGGCGGATTGCTCGTGACCGCGACGATGGTGGAGCGTCCCGATCTCTTCGGCGCGGTCGTCTGCCAGCGCCCGCTGATCGACATGCTGCGCTATACGCATTTTGGCGCCGGCGCATCCTGGATCGGCGAATATGGAGATCCGGCCGATCCCGCGATGCGCGCCGCGATCCTGAAATACTCGCCCTACGAAAATCTCAAACCGGGCGTGAAATATCCACCGGTGCTCTTCATCACCGAAACCAGCGACGACCGCGTCACGCCGGTGTTCGCCCGAATGATGGCGGCGAAGATGGAGGCGATGAAACAGGACGTGCTGTTCTACGAAAGCCTCGAAGGCGGCCACGGACCCGGCGCCACGCATGAAGAGCAGGCCCAGATGTGGGCGCTATCGTATGTGTATCTGGCGCAGAAACTGGGGTTGCGCGAGGGTGTCACCCCGCGCGGGCGAGGCCGGTAGTGAACTGCAGGTCGGCGAGACGGGCATAGAGGCCGCCGCGTGCGACGAGCTCGGCGTGGCTGCCTTCCATCAATACGCGGCCCTCATCCATGACGACGATTCGTTTCAGGCGTTGGATTGTCGCGAGGCGATGGGCGATGACGATGGTCGTGCGCCCCGCCATCAGATTGGTGAGACCCGTCTGCACGAGGCGCTCATTTTCAGCATCAAGCGCGCTTGTGGCTTCGTCGAGCAGAAGCAGAGGCGCATCGCGTAGTATGGCGCGCGCGATCGCAAGGCGCTGGCGCTGGCCGCCCGAAAGTGTCGTGCCACGTTCGCCGACAAGGCTTTGATACCCCATCGGCAGCATCTCGATGAACTCGGCAGCGGCAGCCGCTTCTGCCGCTTCGCGCACTTTCGCATCGCTCGCCTCGTGGCGGCCGTAGCGGATGTTGTCGGCGATCGTGCCTGAGAAGATGACGGGATCCTGGGCGACGAGCCCGATGTGGTGGCGCAGTTCCGCCGGATCGAGCCGCGCCATATCGATGCCGTCGAAGAGAATGGTGCCCGATTGCGGCGCATAGAAGCGCAAGGCGAGCTGAAACACGGTGGTCTTTCCGGCGCCCGACGGCCCCACAAGCGCGATCGCTTCTCCGAGTTTCACCTCGAGCGAAAAATCGTCGAGCGCAGCATGCTCCAACCGGGACGGATAGCGAAACGTGACGTCGTGGAACGCAATCGCGCCCCGCGCGGGCTGTGGCACACGCTCGGGATGAAGAGGCACTTTCACCTCGGGCTCGATGCGGAGAATCTCCATCAACCGTTCCGAAGCGCCTGCGGCGCGCTGCAAATCGCCCCAGATCTCGCTGAGCGCTCCCACGCCAAGGCCCACAATCAAAGCGTAGAAGATGAACTGAACCAGCAGGCCGGCGGTCATGGTCTGGGCCAGCACGTCATGCGCGCCCACATAGGCAACGCCCACGATGCTCGAAAAAATGGCGAAGATCACCACTGCAGTCATCACCGCGCGGGCGCGCGTGCGCAGGATCGAAACGTCGAACGAAAGTTCGACCGCGCGGGAGAAGCGGCCGCGCTCGGCGTTCTCCTGCGTGAAAGCCTGGACGGTCTGCACCGCATTGATCGTCTCGCTGGCGCGTGCGCTTGTGTCGGCAATGCGGTCCTGAGTGCGGCGCGACAGCGCGCGCACCCAGCGGCCGAACAGAATGAGCGGCAACAAGACGAGAAGCACGGCGGCGAGCACGATCGCGGTGAGCTTGACGCTGGTGGCGAAGAGCAGCGCGAGCCCGCCGACGAGCATGACGGCGTTGCGCATCGCCACCGAAACCGAGGAGCCGATCACGGTCTGGATCAGCGTCGTATCCGCGGTCAGCCGCGACAGGACTTCGCCCGTGCGGGTGATCTCGAAGAACGCCGGCGTGAGCGACAGCACGTGATCGAACACAGCCTTCCTGATGTCCGCGATCACCCGCTCGCCGATCCAAGTGACGTAGTAGAAGCGGACGGCGGTGAAGATACCGAGCAGCCCGGAGGCGATGACGAGCGGCAGGAAATAGGGACCGATGCGCGCTGCATCGGCGGTATGGAATCCGCGATCGATCATGATGCGCAGGGCCTGCGGCACCAGCAGGCTGACCGTTGCCGAACACAAAAGCGCGACCAGGGCGGTCACAATCCGCCACCGGTACGGCATGAGATAGGGCAGAAGGTCGCGCAGCGGCCTGAGCGAGCGGCTCTTGGCCCGCGCAGCAGCCACCCGCTGGACGTCGCTTGCGAATTCTGCGCCTGTCTGTGCCATCCACCCGGCCCTGATGCCCTGTCCCTGCGACACCTAATATAGTGTGCAAGCGGCTCGCGGGAGCGGGCGGACTGCCGCGCCTTGTCAGGCGGGAACCGATCGCCTATAAGCCGCCGCTTCCCACAAGACTGCGGGCAGACGGCCGATGAAAAAGGACATCCATCCCAATTATCACATGGTGACGGTCGTTTTGAACGACGGGAGCACCTACAGGACCCGCTCGACTTGGGGAGAGCCCGATCAGAAGCTGACGCTCGACATCGATCCGAGCACGCATCCCGCCTGGACGGGAGGACAGCAGCATCTCGTCGACCGCGGCGGCCGGCTTTCCCGCTTCAACAAGCGCTTCAAGGATTATGTGAAGAGCTGACGGGCGCCGCCCGCCAGTTCAGACCGCTTCGCCGAAGCTTTGCTGCAGGCGTTCGAACTGCACCTGCACGACTGGCCTGATCTGCGGACTTTCGCCCAGCATTGCCTTTTCGAGCCGCGCGATACGCCGATAGAGGTGCTCGCTGCGATCCAGGAGATCGCGCAACGTGCCCGGCAGATGTTCGGTGCCTTCGCTTCGCCCGCCGAGGCAAATTTCTTTCGATCCCAAACGATAACGCTCGCCCGCTGCGTCTTCGGCCCGCATTTCGCCTTCGCGCACCGCGCGCTGAATGAGCAGCCAGCTCGCCGCCTGCATCAGGCGCGTGGTCACGCGCATGCTCTCGCCTGCGTAAAGGAGTGCGGCTTTCCGCGACAAAACCCGCGATTCTTCGCGACCGCGGCCGTCGAGATAGCGCGCCGTTTCCTCGACCAGCGACATGCCTTCGTCGAACGTACGATCGAAAAGCATGGAATCCATAGACGCATGTTGCGTCACGCCGCGCGGTTTTTCTTCTTCCGCTTCTGCACGCGACATTTCTCCCCACCCCCATTCAGCCCACGGGCAAGCTAGCAAACTGCTTCTGCGGCGGAAAGAGCGCCGCGCGATTGCTCCACAATTTTACGCATTCATGGTTACGCGCGGGCCGCGCGCAACGCCGTTAACAATTGGCTCGTGACACGCGCAAAATTCAGGATTTGCGAAAGACCGAATCTGCCGCGGCTTTGGTCGATTGCCGCGCGATAATCGCGTCGCGGCAACGGGCGATCTCCGTTTCAAGCGCAGCAATGCGCACAACAAGCTCGTGTTCCGACATGGCCGAGAGATCTGCACCCAATACGATCTCGGGCGCTTTCTTTTTCGGAAGCAGGTCATCAAGGTCGATGGCCATCGCGGTCGTTCCGTTCTGTTTTTGCGCGGCAAGAATTCTAGCGCGCACATTCCCATGCGTCATCACCCGCGCGGCGCAACACCGGCGACGGGCGGTTCCCGCATCCACGCGATCAAGACCGGCGATGAGCTTGGATTCTCTGCACAAAAAGTGGACGATCTCCGTGGGAGCAAGCCGTGCCGGATGCCATGCGCGCGATCATCGTCGAAAATCCCGGTCCCGCCTACCGATTGAAGCTGAACGACGTTCCACGGCCCACAGCCGGGCGCGGAGAGGTGCTGATCGAGGTCGTGGCCGCGGGCGTCAATCGCGCGGATCTTGCGCAGGCGGCCGGACGTTATCCGCCGCCCAAGGGCGCTTCCCCAATCCTCGGTCTCGAAGTGGCCGGACGAATTGTGGAACGCGGCGCCGATGTCGAAGGCTTCCCGATCGGCGACAGCGTCTGCGCGCTTCTTGCGGGCGGCGGCTATGCCGAATATTGCGTCGCGCCGCAGAGTTCGCTGCTGCCCGTGCCGCAGGGCGTGGAAATCGTCCACGCGGCGGCGCTTCCCGAAACACATTTCACGGTGTGGACCAACCTGATGGATTCGGCGCGCCTCGCACCAGGCGAAAGCGTGCTGGTCCATGGGGGCGCCAGCGGCATCGGCACCACGGCGATTCAGCTCTGCGCAGCACTCGGTCACACGGTCTTCGTAACGGCAGGGAGTCCGGAAAAATGCGCGGCATGCGAGAAGCTGGGGGCGCAACGCGCCATCGACTATCGCAGCGAGGACTTTGCGGGCGCCATCGAGGAGTCGACGGGTGGACGCGGAGTTGATGTCATTCTCGACATGGTCGGCGGAGACTATATCGAGCGGAATTTCCGCGCCCTTTCGCGCGGCGGCCGCCTCATCAATATCGCGTTCCAGAAGGGCATGACCGCGGAAGTGAATTTCGGGCCCATGATGATGAAGCATCTCACCTTCATGGCGACGATGCTGCGCGCCCGTCCGGGCGAGGAAAAGGGGCGCATTCGCGACGCGCTCAAGGCCGAGGTATGGCCCCTGATAGTCGCCGGCCGCGTCCGGCCCGTCATCGACAGTAAGTTTCCGCTTGAGCAAGCTCAGGCGGCCCATGAAAGAATGGCAGCCAGCCGGCATATCGGCAAGATTTTGCTCACCCTTTGACCAATTCCCTTTCCCTTCACAGGCTCTTTCGGCTACAACCCCGCCATCCTCGAAAGGTTAAAGCCTGGAGAGCGGCGCGGGGCCGGAAACCCCGCCCGGGAAAGGATCATTGACACATGGCAGCCACCCCACCGCTCATGCCGAAAGCTACGGCCGTCTGGCTCGTCGACAATACCTCGCTGACCTTTGAGCAGATCGCCGATTTCTGCGGCTTGCACCCGCTCGAGGTCAAAGGCATTGCCGACGAGGACGTGGCGAAAGGCATCAAGGGCCAGGATCCCGTCACATCCGGTCAGCTGACGCGCGAGCAGATCGCGGAGGCCGAGACAAATCCCAAATTGCGCCTGAAGATGGCGCCGCCCAAATACAAGATGCCGCCCGTCAAGATGAAGAAGGCGCCGCGGTATACGCCGGTCTCCAAACGCCAGGACAAGCCTGACGCGGTGTACTGGATCCTGCGCAATCATCCCGAATTCGCAGACGCCGACATTATCAAGCTGATCGGCACCACGAAATCCACGATCCAGAAAATCCGCGAGCGCTCGCACTGGAATGCGCCAAATATCAAGGCCGTCGATCCAGTAACGCTCGGGCTGTGCTCGCAACTCGAACTCGATCTCGCGGTGGAGCGCGCCTCGCAGCGCCGCGAACGACTAACGGTCAAGAGCGTCAAGAAGGGTGAAAGTCTCAAGCCGATCGGAGAAGTCGCGGCGGCGGAAGAAACAGCTCTCGTGGACGCGGAGAATTCCGGCGAAGACAAATGATCGCCTGCCGGTTTGCGTCTCCCGGACTTTATGGCCTCACGCCGCTTCGCGCGTGCCGCCGTGCTCGGGTCCCCTGGGATCCAGTTCGAGTGCCGTGGGCGAGGCCTGCTGCAGGACGGCCACGTAGTGCTCGCGCGCGGCTTCTGGCTCTGATCCGAAGGTTGTCATCCGCACCACGGTGAACACGGTCATCGCCAGATGCACTGTCGCCGTATAGAGAAAAAGCGCCGGCATGCCGGCGCGCACTGTGATTACTGCCGCCAGAATCGGTCCCACGACCGAAGCCAGCGCGTTGACGAGTAGAAGAGTCGCGGACGCTTCCACGAATTCACTGCGCAGCATCCGATCATTCGCGTGCGCGATGGAGAGAGAGTAGAGCGGAAGCATCGCCGCGCCGAAAACAAAGACGACGGGGAACAGAATCGCCGGAGTCTTTATCCCGTATCTTCCGAGAAGCGCCAACGCGACGCCAAACACTGCGGCAACGCCGCACTCTGCAACAATGATCCATCGACGGTCCACGCGATCTGAGTATCGCGCGAGAGGAAACTGGATCAGCGCGCCTCCGATAATGAAGGCGCTCATGAAGGAAGCAACGCCGGAAGTGCGGTAACCGAGCAGTTGGGCGTAGACGGGCGCGAGCGTCCAGAAGGCGCCGTTGGCGAGCCCCACCGTGACGACGCCGGCCACGCCGATCGGCGCCATCCGCATTAGCCGCCGCACACGCAACGGAGGCACCGCCTGCGGCGCTGGCTGCGGGAGCTGGGTCAGCCCCACAGGAACGAGACAGCAGATATAGGCCATGGCGGCAACGCTGAAGAGCTTGTAACCGCCGGGCGACGCGAGAAGGAGCAGCCACTGCCCGAGCATCAGGAATGTCAGATTGACGCCCACATAGGCGGAGAGAATGCGCCCACGCGTCTGGTTCGTCGCCCGGTCGTTGAGCCAGCTCTCTAGCGCCATGACCACATTGGCCGCTGAATCCAAAGGCTGCGCGAATCGCGAACCAGGTTCCCGGCTCGACGAGTAGCGGCTGCAGGAGAACGGTGCCGGCCGTCAGTGCCGCGCCCACGGAAAATGTGCGGATATGACCGACCCGCGCGGGCACGCGCGGACCGACGAGGCAGCCCGCGACGAACCCGGCATAGTAGAACGAGCCCATCGCGCCGATCGCGAGATCGGAAAATCCTTCCAGATGCGCACGCACGGGCGTGAGCGTGCCCACGAGCCCGTTGCCCGCGAGCAGAAAGGCGGTGGAAAGGAGAATTGCCCCGATCGACAGGAGTTGTGGGTTCATTGCGCGCCCGAATCAGGGAGCCAGCCGCTCACGGTATTCATGTCAAAAACTTCAGCGCCAGTCTCGCGCAAACGTCGGCAATTTTTTGTTCAAGCCCGGCTAAAATACGTAACGTGCGACGAGAAATCCTCCGACGAGGAGAATCAGGAAGCCCAGCAGAACCAGTTCGAGCCGCTTTTCGATGAAGACACGCACCGGCTCGCCAAACAGATAAAGCAGCCCCGCCTCGAGCGAAAAGCGGGCACCGCGCGTGATGATGGACAGTAGCACAAACAGCCCGAGGTTATAGCCGGCAAATCCGGAGGCGATGGTGACGAGCTTGTAGGGGATGGGGGTCATACCCTTGATCAGAATGATCGCGGCGCCCCATTTCGCGTAGGCGGCGCGGAACGCATCCAGCCTGTCGCCGTAGCCGTAGGCCTGAATCAGCCAATGGCCGATCGAATTGTAGAGAAGCGCGCCGATCGCATAGCCGAGCAATCCGCCGAGAACGGAGAAGAGGGTGCACCACGCGGCCAGACGAAAGGCGCGGCGGCGGTCGGCAAGCACCATCGGCACGAGCATGATATCGGGCGGCAGGGGGAAAAACGAGCTTTCCGCGAACGCGACCGCGGCCAGTGCCCACCACGCGTAAGGGCCGGCCGACTGGGCCAACACGCGGCGATAGAGGGCGCGCAACGCGCTTTCCCTCGGCCGTGTCCCGGCGCCTTCGTTCATCGTGTCGTCCTCAAACGGCTTTGCGTTCGTACCAACCACGACGCCGCGCGTCCATGCGAGAGCCCTGCTTGCCGCCGTTGTAGGCATTGAATAGTTTGCGAAGACTTGCAGACAGCGCAGATTCAATGGCGAAGCGGAGACCATCCAGACTGGGAAAGAAAACGGCGCGCGCCGGATCGCGGAAGAAAAGTGCGCGACGGGTCAAGACGAAACGCGTGAGGAAAGCGGCGCAGCCGGCGCCAAAGCCTGTTCTGCCGTTGCGCCCGCGCAAGCGCATTTCGCGCCGCACTGCGGCGGCCGCTCCGCGCCTTGTCGCACGGCCGAAACATAAACAGGGCTCCGGGCTCTACGACCGCGACCTTGATCGCAACCCCGCCAATTTTCAGCCACTCACCCCACTGTCCTTTCTCGAGCGCGCGGCGCTGCTTTTCCCGGATCATCCCGCGATCATTCACGGCAAGATGACGGTAAGTTACGCCACATATTACGAGCGGGCACGGCGGCTGGCTTCCGCGCTCGCCGACCGCGACATAGGCCCGGGCGATACTGTGGCGGTGATGCTTGCGAACACGCCGCCCATGCTCGAAGCCCACTACGGCGTGCCGATGGTGGGCGCGGTGCTTTGCCCTCTCAACACCAGACTCGATCCGGCGGCTCTGGCATTCATTCTGGATCACGGCGAAGCAAAACTGCTGATCACGGACCGCGAATTTGCCACGACGATCAAAGAGGCATTGCGGCTTGTGAAATCCCGGCCCTTTGTCGTCGATGTCGACGATTTGGAATTTCCGCAGAACGGAGAACGCCTGGGCGCGATCGACTACGAAGCTTTCCTCGCGAGCGGCGATCCGGAATTTGCCTGGAAGATGCCGGAAGACGAATGGGACGCCATTGCGCTCAACTACACCTCGGGCACGACAGGCAATCCCAAGGGCGTCGTGTTTCATCATCGCGGCGCAGCGCTGATCGGCTACGGCAATGTGCTCGCGGCCGGGCTCGGTCGGCATCCGGTCTATCTGTGGACGTTGCCGATGTTCCACTGCAACGGCTGGTGCTTTCCATGGACGCTGCCCGTCGTCGGAGGAACGAATGTCTGCCTGCGCTGGGTGAGGGCGAAACCGATCTATGACCTCATGGCGGAGCACGGCGTTACGCATCTCTGTGGCGCACCGATCGTGATGTCGACGCTCATCCACGCAGCGCCCAACGAGCGGCGTCCGCTGGCGCGAAAGGTCGAATTCATAACTGCCGCCGCTCCTCCGCCCGAGTCAGTATTGGCTGCGATGTCGGAGGCTGGCTTCAATGTCACCCACGTCTACGGGCTGACGGAAACTTACGGCCCGGCGGTCGTCAATGAATGGCGGGCCGCGTGGGACTGGCTCGACGCCAATTCGCGCGCGGCGAAAAAGGCCCGCCAGGGCGTGCGCTATCACGCGCTCGAGGCGCTTTCCATCATGGATCCCGAGACCATGGAACCGGTGCCCGCCGACGGCCAGTCGCTCGGCGAGGTGATGTTTCGCGGCAATATCGTCATGAAGGGTTACCTGAAAAATGCGCCGGCAACGCGCGAAGCGTTCGCCGGCGGCTGGTTCCATTCCGGCGATCTCGGCGTCCTCCACGCCGACGGCTACATTCAGCTCAAGGACCGCTCGAAGGACATCATCATTTCGGGCGGCGAGAACATCTCATCGATCGAAGTGGAGGACGCGCTTCTGAAGCATCCCTCAGTGCTGCACGCCGCGGTCGTGGCCCGCCCCGACGAAAAATGGGGCGAAACGCCATGCGCCTTTGTGGAAAGGAAAAAAGGACACGACAAGACGACCGAACGCGAGCTCGTGGCCTGGTGCCGTGACGTGCTCGCGCACTACAAATGTCCACGCCACATTGTATTCTGCGAATTGCCCAAGACTTCGACGGGCAAGGTTCAGAAATTCAAGCTGCGCGAGCGCGCGAAAAGCGTCGAATAGCTCCGCTGTATTTTTCCTCCCCCACGTGGGGGGAGGAAAAGAGATAAAGAGAGAAAAGCCGGTCCCGGCGCGCGATGCGGGCCGGGACCGGACGAAATGCAGAGCGCTTAGCGAACGTCGCGGTGCCATTCCCTGCGGTCACGTTCCCAGCGGTTGTGCACCCAGAAGAACCGCTGAGCCCCGACCGTCCGCACATAGACGGGCCCGCGGTACCAGACGCCGTCCACGTAGAGTGGGCGGCCATAGACTGGATAACCGCAAAAGGCCGGGCGAAAGCGGAAGGGCCTGTTGCAGGGATTTCCGACGCTGACAACGACACCCGGCGTGCCAACCGAAACGCCTACGCTGACGCCCGCGCTTGCCGGAGCCGTCGTGGCCAGGGCCGCGCCAGCGAGCATGGCTGCGCTCACTGCAATCTTCGCGATCGTTTTCATCTTCAGTCTCCTTTGCGCCGGCGCCTGAATGGCGAACCGACATGCGCGCAATCATGGTTCCATCGCTTTGAACTCGCGCTGAAGTTGCGGTTCAGACAGCATTCATCGCTGCAAGAAGGATTGCCGACCGACGCGGATGGCGACACTCGGTTACAGGAATCGCCAGGCGTCAGGGTTGGGGCTCAAAGGAGATCCGCTTTGCGGGCTTCGCCGCGATTCGTCGGCGCGCGCAACCGGACGCCGGCAAAGGCGGCCGGCGCTAATGTGGCGCTTGAACGCGTCAGTGGACGCAGCTGCGCAAGCGCTCGAGTTCGTCTTTTACTCTCAACTTTTCTTTCTTGAGGGCGGCGACCCGGACTTCGTCCCAATCGGGATGGGCCATCTCGGATTCGATCAATTCCTGGAGTTTTTTGTGCTTTTCGGACAGTTCCTGCATGTGTCCATCTAGTGCCATCGTTCGCACCTCATTCACAAAAGAGGCACAATTAAATCACCGTCGGCGCTTCCTGTCCACAATTCGAGCCTGGCTTGGCCTCCGGCCCCCAAACGGCGGGCGCGCTCCGGCGGTACCGGGCGATCGCCCCAAAGAAGACATCCGGAAGAGCCATCTGGGGTATGATCCCTCCGATGACCGAATCAGAAGAACAGAGCCTGCGCGCTGCGCTGGCGGCGCTGATCGAGGAACATCGCGACCTCGATTCGGCCATCCTGGCGTTGGTCACGACAGGGTCGGGCGACCAGCTTCAGCTCACAAGGCTCAAGAAGCGCAAACTGCAGCTGAAGGACCAGATTGCCCGGCTGGAAAACGAGCTCTTGCCCAACATCATCGCCTGATCATCGCTCGCGCTTGCGCCGGTACATTTCTGCGTCGGCCAGCGCGATCGCCGCCTCGGCGCTCATTGCGCCGGTCAATTCCAGAACACCCCAGGAGAAGGAAAAGGGAAGTGGCTTGCCCTCGAAACTCGCCGGCGCCGAGTCAAGAAGGCCTGTGAGGCTTGCCGACTTTCTTCGCGCCTGTTCCCGCTTCGCATGAATGAGAATGAGGCCGAATTCGTCGCCGCCGAGCCGGCCCGCTACGTCGCTCCCCCGGATATGAGAAAGCAGAAGCGAGACAAAATGGGCGAGCACCGCATCGCCACAGGCGTGACCGTTGGCGTCGTTGATCCGCTTGAAACCGTCGAGATCGAAATAGACGAGAGTCGAAGGGGCTGCGTAGCGCGCGATTGATGCGATTTCGCGCTCGAGCGCACGAATGAACGCACGGCGATTGAGAATCGGCAGGAGATGGTCGCGATCCGCCACTTCTTCGGCTTCTTCGAGAAGGGCACGTGTACGGCCAAGTTCATGGTGAAGCGCGCGCGCTTCACCCAAAAGGGCAGTCACTGCGCGGCGCACGCCGGGCGTGAGCTCGCTGCTGGAAATGCCCAGAAAGCGCGACGCGGTGGACGGATCCAGGGATTCGTCGTGCTTGCCGCCGGAGCCTGGTGCAGGTGGGTCTGCGGTGGTCGAAGTGACCGAACGAAGGATCCGCGCGATCTTCATGACTCCGCCCTTCGTCGATTCGATCCATTCATGACGATCCATGCCAACAGGTTAACGGAACATTTATCCTGACCCGCGCAAAGCCGCGCGGCCTGTGGCACCTTTCCTTGCAGGGCCCGGCCCGTATAATGCGGCGCTTCTCGGCTTCGGGGCGGCGCGCCCCGAACAGACAGGAAGCATGACCGTCTCCTCCCCGCTTGTCGGCCTCATCATGGGC
>Ga0182024_10016259_pt1 | contig 14130 bp, 9 predicted proteins | sample P32metaG_FD_120480 | JGI IMG/M metagenome (GOLD analysis project Ga0182024, IMG submission 120480) | Permafrost microbial communities from Stordalen Mire, Sweden - P3-2 metaG (Illumina Assembly) | ecosystem: Environmental > Terrestrial > Soil > Wetlands > Permafrost | place: Sweden: Stordalen... | reverse complement strand
TTGTACCCTTATTCGCATCGCTCCTCTCAATTCCCACGAATGCCAGCTTTCCCCCGCTTGGCCTGTCGCCGGTACGGGAGCGGGAGGAAATGTTTCAGGTCCTGCAAGAATGGTTGCGGGCTTCCGCGGACCGGCGTCCAATTTTCTTTGTCGTCGAAGACCTGCACTGGGTGGATGCCTCCACCAAGGAGTTTCTTGGAAAGTTCCTGGCCGCCGGCATGCACGAACGCATCTTGGCCCTGCTCACCTTCCGCACCGAGTTTCAGCCGCCCTGGTCCTCGGTTGGCGCGCAACACACGACGTTGGCCTTGAATCGTCTGAGCCGGCGGCAAGTCGCCGAATTAATGCGGAAGAAAATGGAGGTTGCTCCTCCGGAAGCCGTGGTCGAACAGGTTTACGACCGTACGGGGGGAATCCCTTTGTTCGTCGAAGAATTCACGAAGATGGTGCAAGAATCGGGCATCTTGAACGCACCCCGAGAAGGCGGCACGGGTGTGGCAAGCTTCCTCACGCACACCATTCCGACCACGTTGCAAGACCTGATCATGGCCCGATTGGATCGTGTCGAGGGAGATCGGGACGTCGCCCAGCTCGCGGCGACAATTGGCCGCGAATTCAATTATGAGCTGCTGGCCGCGGTCGCGACACTCGATGCGTCGACGCTTCAGACGGAGTTGTCCAAGTTGGTCCTGGCGGAAATTCTTTACCAGAAGGGGCGACCTCCCAAGTGCAGTTACGTTTTCAAGCACGCTCTTCTCGAAGATGCGTTATATCACGCACTGGTCAAGACGAAGCGGCAGCAATTTCATCGGCGGATCGCAGAGGTATTGGAGGCGCGGTTTCCGCAGACCGTAGAGACGCAGCCGGAATTGCTCGCCCATCACTTGACGCAGGCGGGCATGGCTGCGAAGGCAATCAGTTACTGGCTCACGGCGGGTTTGCGATCGAGACAGAGGTCGGCGGAGATTGAAGCGATCGGCCATCTGACTCAAGGGCTGGCATTGCTCGAGACGCTGGACGACTCGACCGAACGGGACATCCGCGAACTCGAGCTGCTAAGTCCGCTGGGGGTGGCCTATGTCGCGGTTCGCGGCTACGCCGCGCCCGATGTCGGCCCCGTCTTTCGCCGCGCGCGTGACCTTTGCGAGCGCGTCGGCCACCCGCTCCAACTGTTCGCGATCATGCTTGGAACTTGGGAATGGCACACCGTGCGCGGTGATCTCCGGCTGTGTGGGGACCTGGCCGCCGAGGGGATCGAGTTTGCCCGCTCGCTCAACGACCCCGGGGTCGTGATGGAAGCGTTGTTCATGTTGGGCGAGACCATGCTCTATCGCGCGGATTTCGCCGGCGCCCGCGACAGCTTCGCGTCCGCGATCGCCGAATACGATGACCGGGAACGCACGAAGTTTTGGGCCGTCCACACGAGCCATGATGCAGGCGTCACCCACCGCAGCAACCTGGCGGTTTCTCTGTGGCACCTCGGATTCCCGGACCAGGCGCTGAGGGTCAATCGGGAAACGCGTAAGTTGGCCGCAGAGATCGGCCACCCGTACAGTGTGGCCTATTCGCTGCACCACACGGGTTGGCTGTGCCAGCTTTGCCGACTCGGAGCCGAGGTCCGAGCCGCCGCCGAAGAAGAGATCGCGATCGCGACCGAACAGGGCTTCGCGCTGTGGCATGCCACAGGCATATTCTTCGAGGGCGGGGGACTGCTTCTGGCAGGCAACCCGGCCGAAGCGATCCCCTTGCTCCAGAGGGGCCTCGACGCCTTCCAGGCAAGCGGCGCAGAACTGACTCTTTCATTTCAATTCAGCATCCTCGGCGAAGCGTACACTCAGGCCGGCCGGTTCGAGGACGCCCGCCAGGCGCTCGACAAGGGCTTGGCCATCGCGGAGAAGAATGACGAACGCTGCCATGAGGCCGAACTGCTCCGTCTCAGGGGCGAATTGTTGTTGGCCGAGTCACAGCAGCAGGCCGCCGCTGAAGATTGCTTCCGCCAGGCGATTGAGACCGCCCGACGCCAGCGGAGTAAAGCGTGGGAATTGCGAGCCACAATGAGCCTCGCTCGGCTTTGGCAACGGCAAGGGCGCCGCGGCGATGCCTGTGGCGCGCTTTCCGCCGTCTATGGAGCCTATACAGAAGGTTTTACGACGCCGGATCTCGTGGACGCCGCAGCGTTGCTGGAGTCTCTCGCCTGATATCAATCACCCAGCGTCGCTGGCAAAAATGAATTTGGGTTTCGTCGGTCTGCGCAAAGACATCGTCACGATCGAGCGCTTTCAGACAATGTTCGAAAGTCGATTCACGCCGAAGAGCGTTTCGACCTCCATCGTGACGTCAGCCAACAGCCCGGGATAAGGCATGAGTTTCCGGCACGTACGACCGAGAACCGAAAAACGGTCGTTTAATGGTGTTCCCGAAAAGGGGTTGAGTTTCCCGGAATGCGACAGTGACGTCGGCCGACTCTGGTGCTGGCCCGTGCGTCGATTCCGCCTTTTTGCCGTACTGTTTAACCCAAAACACGCCCCTCAACTTTCCGATCTGTCCAACTTCACACGAGGAGCAGAACCGATCGCTCCGCAGTTGTGAGAGGCCGAGCTACCAGTGGAAGGTCTGTGCGGCGTTGAGTGTGCTTGGGTTCGCCACTTGATTGCGTTAGGGTTGAGGAGGAACGGCGACGCGATTGCGTTCTCCTGAGAGCGTCTCATCTGGAGCATGGCCATGCCTCGCAGGTATACGATTTTTGCAATGATCGTGTGGGTGGGGGTCGCCTCCTTCGCGCACGCCATCGAGCCGGCCGTCGATCTCGGCTCCAAGCGAGAGCTGTTCGTCGACCGATACTTGATTGCGAAGCTCACGGATGCCCGGCTCGAACTGGGGTGCCTTCGCGATGAAGGGGCCGTTCTCAAGTTTGACCAGCCATGGGAAGGGGCATTTTGCGGCTACTGCACGGTGATCCACGACGGCGATCTGTTCCGGCTCTATTACCGCGGCCTGCCGTCGGCCGGAAGCGACGGGAGCGCCGCCGAATGCACGTGCTACGCCGAATCGAAGGATGGAATTCACTGGACCAAACCGGCACTCGGCCTCTACGAGAAAAACGGCTCGCGCGAGAACAATGTCATTCTCTCGAAAGCCGAGCCAGTCACCCACAACTTCTGTCCGTTTCTCGATGCGCGGCCCGACGCCTCATTGAGCGAACGGTACAAGGCATTGGGAGGCACGGCGAGCAGCGGGCTCATCGCGTATTTCTCCGGAGACGGAATTCATTGGAAGAAATTCCGAGACCAGCCAGTGTTCCGAGCCGAAGGATCGGTGTTCGACTCGCAGAACGTGCCATTCTGGTCCGCGGCCGAAGAACGTTATGTTCTCTATTTCCGCAAGGCGGCCGGTGGCAAGCGGGCCGTCGCGCGCGCGACGTCGTCCGATTTCGTCCACTGGTCCGAGCCGGCCGCGATGATCTACAGTGACACGGGAACCGACATCCCCTCGCAGCATCTTTACACCAATCAGACGCAACCGTATTTCCGCGCTCCGCACATTTACATCGCGACGTCGGCCCGCTTCATGCCGGGACGCCGAGTCGTCTTGGATGCCGATGCGAAGCGCCTGGGCGTCCATCCGAGTTATTTCGGCGACACGTCTGACGCGGTCCTGATGACGTCGCGCGGCGGGAACCGTTATGAGCGCGCGTTTCTGGACGGGTTTTTGCGACCGGGCATCGGCCTGGAGAACTGGGTCTCGCGTACGAACTACCCGGCGTTGAACATCGTACAGACAGGTCCGACGGAAATGTCGCTTTACGCGAATCAGAACTACGGGCAGCCGACCGCTCATCTGCATCGTTATTCGATGCGACTGGACGGACTGGCCTCGGTCCGCGCGCCGCTTTCTGGCGGCGACCTTCTCACTCGACCTTTGCGATTTTCAGGGCGGAGGCTGCTCTTGAATGCGGCGACGTCGGCTGCCGGCGGCCTGCGCGTCGAAATCCAAGACACCGACGGCAAGCCGATTCCCGGATTCTCCTCCAAGGACTGCGACGAGGTGATCGGCAATGAAATTGAACGCCCCGTGCGCTGGAACGGGAAAGACGACGTCGGCGTCTTGGCGTCACGCGCCGTTCGGCTCCGCATCGAAATCAAAGATGCCGATCTTTACGCAGTGAGATTTGAATAGGCCGGAGAGGGAGAGGCGATCACGGAGCGCCGGCCATTTGCCGACGGCCGGCTGTTCATCCGCACGCGCAACAAACTGGTTTGCGCGGGGAGGTGATGGGACGGTCTTTTCACCACGCCGTCCAGCCGCCGTCAATGATGAGGTTTTGCCCGGTCATGTAGCTGCTGGCATTGCTCGCCAAGAAAACGACCGCGCCCTTGAGTTCCTGCGGCCGGCCCATCCGGCCCAGCGGACATTTGTCTGTGAGCCGCGTGACCATTTCCGCTGGAGCCTTTTCGCTGGGGAACGGGCCGGGGCTGAGACAATTGACTCGCACATCGTCTTTCGCCCAATACACGGCGAGGTGCCGCGTCATCTGGATGATGCCCCCTTTGAGCGCGTGATAGGCCACAGGACTCGCGGCGCAGACGTCGGCATACGCGTCGGGGTACGAGCCAACGACACCGTACATCGAACCGAGCAGGATGATGCTCGCCGGTGACTGCCGCTCGAGGGCGTGGTTTCGCAAAAGTTTCGACAGGAAGAAATAACCGGTGGCGTTGCCGAGTTGTCGTGAGAACTCTTCCGGAGTGACCGTCGTCCAATCGGCCGCGAGTGCCTCGTGGCCGTTGTTGACGAGGATGTCGACTTGGCCCGTCAAGGAAAGGGCTTCTTGAAAACTCGTCTTCAAAGAATCGGGGAGCATATAGTCCAACGCGATGCCCAGATGCCGGCCGCTGCCGCCGTTCGGCAACGACTCGGCGACGGCGCACGCACGCGATGCATCGCGGCTGGTGACCACGACCGACGCACCGGCTTCAGCCAGACCGCGACACATCGCCGAGCCCAGATGTCCGCAGCCGCCCGTGACGAGCGCGACCCGGCCGGTCAAATCGAACAATTCTTGGACCGTGCGTTCGGTGGTGTCAGGATGCTTCATGGTGCGGCATGAACTCCAACGGTTTGCCAGCCGCGGCATTCGAGACTCGCGAGAGCCGCCAAGTTGACGCGCAATGTCTGCAAACCTTCGTCGAGCGTACACAGGGGCGGTGTTCGGCCGGCGACGGCGTCGAGGAAACGGCGGGACTGCATGACGAACGCAGCGTCACGGGGTAGAGGCCCGTGCGGCTCGTCGTGCCAGGGCTCGTCGGGTTTGGTCATCCAGCGCCAACGCTGGGCGTGCGATTCCCATCGCACCGTGCCACGTTCGCAAATGACTGTGAGCGTGATTTCGTTTGGCGCTTGATGCTGATTGAGGCTGTAGGAGCCGAGCACGTCGCCGTGTCGCACGAGGACGTGCGCCGTGTCCTCGACAACGACTCCCTCGAGGACTTGATGCGCGGCATCGGCGACGAGACGCCCGATCGGACCGACCAGCCACTCGCCGGCATTGAGCACGTGCGTGAGCGCGTCCTGGATCGCTCCCCCGCCGGTGGCGCGGTCGGCATAGTAGGTGTCGCGATACGCGGGCCGGTAGGTCGGGAAATGTTGGCCACAAACGCCGACAATTTCCACCGGTCTCCCGAAGCGGGCGCTGCAAAGAGCGTCGCGCATCGCTGACAGCGCGGGAAAGCAGCGATAGACATAGGCGACGGCAATGATCACGTTTCGCTCGCGAGCCACTCGTGCCAACCGTTCGATGCCGTCGGTGTGCGTGCTGAGCGGCTTCTCGATCAGCACATGCATTCCTGCTTCGGCGAGTGTCGTGGCGATTTCAACATGCTGATTCGCGGGAGTCGCAACGACGGCCACGTCGCAACCGCGCGCCGCCGCGCCGAGATCGGAGAATCCGTTCACTCCGTATCGTTTGGAGATCGTTGCCCGCAACGCATCGTTGATTTCGACGAATGACACGTCGGCGCGGCCCGTCGCCTGGAAGCAGCGGAGGTGTCGTTCGCCAATCGAGCCGACGCCGACAATCAAAGCGTGATGTTTTTGATCCATCTTGCCCGGCTTTTCTCGATGGACATGATTACCAAGATTCTGACCGCAACCGGCAGAGGCTGATGAAAAATGCAACTCGTGCGTCCGCCGGTTGCCGCGTGGAGTCATCGATCACGCCGCGATCTTCGATCAACAGTTGCGTCACGCGCGCAACCCCATTTCCTGATGTTGTTCGCGCGCAGACGCCAAATAGCGAGCGTAAGCGGCTTCGTCCCGCTGGCACGACACGCCCTTAAAAACCACAGCAAACGAGCGGCGTTGCCGACCGCTCGAACAATTGGCGTCGGCGCGATGGATGGTCATTCCGTGATGGGCGACGACATCGCCCGGTTCGAGAGGAACGGCGACCTCGCGCAGGAAATCGTCGGTGCCGTAGTCGACAATCCCTTGCGAGAAGCCGAGGATCTTCGACTTCGAATGAGATCGATAGCCCCGTTCGTGCGAGCCGGCGACATACCGCAGACAACCGTTCTCGAAATCGACGGCATCGAGCGCCAACCAGATCGTGACGACGCGCGGCGGCGCCAGGCAGAAGTAATAGTTGTCCTGATGCGGTGGCGTGACATGGTTGGTGCCGGGCGGCTTGTTGAACCATTCCGGCTGATCCGCGTGAACCGGCTCGCCCACGAGGGCTTGAGCCAGGGCCGTCCATTTCGGATGCCGCACGTAATCACCGAAGAACGGGTCGCGGCCCATCCGCTGCAACTGTTTGAGCGTCTTCGGCTGGGCGCGGTCTTGGTAGAACGCTTCAGTATCGGAAAGCTTTGGAACAACTTCGCGAATATATCGATCGAGGTTGGCGCCGAGCCCGGCGAATTCGACGTCGTCCAAGAATTTCCGGACGACAACGAACCCCTGCTGATCGAACGATCGTTTTTCGAGCTCGAAGGGCATCTTGTTCTCCACGATTCAACGACCATCATCCCGATCACACGGGTGTTCGATGCCGCTGTATTATATTGCGACTCCCTTTCCAAGCGACGCGCGGCCCAGAAACTTGTGGACGAGGCCGTGATGGGCGGCTGTGGACGAGCACGATTACAATGGGAACCGATCGAAAGATTGAAGTCGGAACGCCGTCCAAAAGGAATGTGCCCATGAGGCCGAGCCGTGTCAAAGCCAAATTGAAGCGCGGAGAGCCGGCGCTCGTCACCTGCCTGCACTTCGTCGATCCGTCCGTTTATGAGATGACCAGCCTGATGGGATTCGACGCGATCTGGATGGATCTGGAGCATCACGCGACGAATCAAGAGACGGCCGCCGGACTGATGCGAGCCGCGCGGGTCGGCGTTGCGGATATTCTTGCCAGACCGGCCAAGGGCGAATTCATGCGAATGTGTCGGCTGCTGGAAGCCGGCGCCCACGGGATCATGTATCCGCGCTGTGCGGATGTGTCTGAGGCTCGCGAGGTCGTGCGATGGGCCAAGTTCGCGCCGCTGGGCACCCGCGGCCATGACGGCGCTGGAGCGGACAACCCCTACTGCTCGATGCCGATGGCCGAGTACATCGCGGCTGCCAACGAAGAAACCTTCATCGTGATTCAGTTGGAAGAGCAAGCCGCGGTGGACCGGGCGGAAGAAATCGCCGCGGTTCCCGGCGTTGACGTTCTGATGCTGGGACCGGCGGATTTCACCGTGCTCGGTGGTTTCCCGGGACGATTCGATCACCCGCGCGTTCAAGCCGCCGTGCAGACGATCGCGACCGCCGCACGCAATCAGGGCAAGCATTGGGGCACGCCCGCATTCTCCGTCGAGCATGCCCGACAGCTCATGGACCTCGGTGCACGCGTTCATTTTCACATGGCCGACATCGTTCTTGTCCGTCGCGGTTTGCAACAAATCCAGGAGCAGTTCGCGCCGCTGGGATTCAACTTTGCATCAAAATAAGAAAACGTACGCGGATGCCATTGGACGACTCGCCGACTCAGTTTGGTCACAACGACGCCGAGTTCTTCGCCCAGCACTTGCGGACATTCGTGCCGCCGGGGGCGTTCGACGCGCACGCGCACTTGTATCGCCGTGTCGATGCCCCGGAATCGATGCCGCGTCGGCTGGAAGATGCCCGGTGCCGAGTTGGCGCGGATCGGTACTTGTGGGCCACGAAGAATTGGATGGGGGACCGTTGTCCCGAGGCGGGGCTCTTCTTTCCTTTCACCATCAAGAATCTCGACGCGCCGTCAGCCAACCAGTTCGAGATTGAGGAGACGCGCAAGCGGACGGGCTCGCGTGCCTTGATGATGATCCGGCCGGGAGACGAGCCGGACAGGATCGAGGCGACGGTCCAACGCGAAGGTTTTAGCGGATTCAAGGTGTATCACGTCTACGCGGCCCGGCTCGATACGATGCAGGCCGAGATTGGTGAGTTTCTGCCCGATTGGGCGTGGGACATCGCGAATCGGCGCGACCTGTCGATCATGCTGCACATGGTGCGCTCGCGAGCGCTCGCCGATCCCCTCAACCAGGCCTACATCCGCGAACACTGTCGCCGTTATCCGAGGGCTCGATTGATCCTTGCTCATGCGGCACGTGGGTTTTGCGGCCAGCACACAGTCGAAGGGATCGCTTCGCTGCGGGGTCTCGACAACGTCTTTTTCGACACATCGGCGATTTGCGAAGCGGCCGCCTTCGAGGCGATCCTGCGGGAATTCGGCACGAGCCGGCTGATGTTCGGAACCGACTTCCCGGTGAGCGAGTTGATCGGTCGTTGCGTCAGTATCGGTGACGGCTTTTTGTGGCTTTACGCCGACAACTTTCCGTGGTCGACTTCGCAGTTCGCTCAGCCGCATCGCATTGGCATCGAGTCGCTTCTCGCGTTGCGTCAGGCGTGCGCGAGTTTGCACTTGTCGGATGCCGATGTGGAGAGCATCTTCTGCACCAACGCCCGGCAATTGCTCGACCTGATCCCACCGGCTGCGTTGAATCGGACCCAAGTCCTCTATCAACACGCAAAGCAACTCATTCCAGGCGGCACCCAATTGCTCAGCAAGCGGCCGGAAATGTACGCACCCGGCCGTTGGCCGGCCTACTTCCGTGAGGCGCACGGTTGCGAGGTGATCGATCTCGACGGCCGGCGGTACGTCGACATGACCACATCGGGAATCGGCTCATGCCTGTTGGGTTACGCCGACCTGGATGTCACAGCGGCAGTCCAGCGGCGCATTGCCCTCGGTTCGATGTCGACGCTGAATGCGGCCGACGAAGTCGAGCTGGCCGAATTGCTGATCGATCTGCATCCATGGGCGGAACAAGTTCGCTATGCCCGATCGGGGGGCGAAGCGATGGCGATTGCCGTGAGGATTGCCCGTGCCGCCACGGGCCGCGACAAGATCGCGTTCTGTGGATATCACGGCTGGTCGGATTGGTACCTGGCGGCCAACCTGAATCGGGATGGCAATCCGGACGTTCTGCACGACCACTTGTTGCCCGGACTCAAACCGGCCGGCGTACCGAAGGGCCTGGCCGGCACCGCACTGCCGTTCGCTTACAACCGCCTCGAAGAATTGGAGCACCAGGCGACGCGATGTGGCCGCGAACTGGCTGCCATTGTGATGGAGCCGACGCGTTCGGCCGATCCCGCGCCAGGCTTTTTGGAACGGGTTCGAGAGTTATGCGACCGGTCGGGCGCGGCGCTGGTCTTCGACGAGATTTCTTCCGGCTGGCGCATGCACCTTGGCGGTATTCACCTCAAGTACGGCGTCATGCCCGACATCGCCGTATTTGCCAAAGCAATCAGCAACGGCCATCCAATGGCGGCGATCATCGGGCGTCGTCGCCTGATGGACGCCGCTCAGACCTCGTTCATTTCGAGCACCTATTGGACCGAAGCGGTCGGCCCAACGGCTGCTGTGGCCACAATCCGCAAGCTGCGTCGGGTCGATATCGCGGCCCACACAAGCCGGATCGGTGGCCTGATGCGCGACGGTTGGCTGACGCTGGGCCGACAATTTACTGTGCCCGTCAAGATTTCCGGCCACCCCGCTTTGCTGCACTTGGGTTTCGATCACGAACAATCCACTGCGCTGGGCACATTTCTCACCGCGAGGATGCTCGATCGAGGCTTCCTGACGGGCAGCGGCTTTTACCCCAGCCTCGCCCACACCGAACGGCACATCTCGGCATACCTCGCGGCCGCCGAGCCGATCTTCGCCGAATTGTCGGAAGCAATCCAAAAAAAGGACGTGCTACAGCGTCTCACAGATCTCGGCTGCGCTGTGCGTCATACCGGTTTTACGCGACTGACGTGATTTTCAAAGTTTCCGCGATGCGCACGGTCATCGTAGCCATCGCGTGCCCGAATTCGATGCTCGCCTCATGGCCGACTCAAATTCCAGTACGACGCCCCAAGAGACCAGCGATGACGACTGTCCTCTTCCCCCTGGGCGACAAACGCGGAACATCCTTTGTTTCGCGGGATTATGGTGCTGCTATTATCTCGTGGCACCGGTCTCGTATGTCGGCATAACCCACGCAAACTTGCTGAAGAGTCTCGGCTCAAGTGACACGGTCGCCAATTTGCCGCATGCCTTTTTCCAGTGGACGTCGGCGTTTCCGGTGCTTGTCGCCTGGTTCTTCCCACAGGTCCGTCTGCTCAAGTTTCAACTGGTCACGTGTCTGGTGGCGAAAGCGGCCAGTGCCGGTGCCGTCGCGCTGACGATCTGGTTGCGGCTTCCCGCCGATTGGGTGATCGTTTCGGTTATCACGTTCGGCGCTATTTTCGGAGCCGCAAACGGTGTGATGCTCATCACGCTGTGGGAACTCTTGCGACGTGGAGTTTCGACGTCCCGCCGCGGAAAGGCGCTCGGGTTGACGTTCGGTGTCGGACCGCTATTTGCATGTGCCGCCTCGGCTGCGCAGCAACTGGTCGCGGTCCAAGAAATGCCGGACGGGTCGGGAGCGGCCGTTCCCTCCCTCAACAACTTTCTTGTGATTTTTGGCGCCGCTTGCCCAATCCTAATCGCGTCCGCATGGATCGCGGCACAATTCGTCGTGCCGTTGCCCGCGGACGAACCACGCGCTGAGCGCTTAACGGAAATTACGACGGGGTTGCGGGAGTTCTTGACGTATCGCCCGGTCGCTCTGGCCGCGGTCGCCTACATGCTGGTCTACTCGGGCGGCAACGCGATCATCGACACGGCGTCGATCCACGCCAGAGAGATGCTAAGCAGCATCGCGCCGGATACCGTCGGCTATCAGAATCTCCTGCGATTCGGATTCAAAGCGGCGACCGGTGTGCTGCTCGGCTGGCTGCTTGCCAAAACCAATCCCAAGGCGACTCTTCTAGCGACGACCTGCATCCTGCTGTCGGGCATGTTCTGGATTCTGAATGTCGACGGACGGTGGTATCTGGTGAGCTTCGGTTTGCTCGGGGCGGGAGAATTGTTTGGAGCGTATTTTCCGAATTACGTGACAACGGCATCGTCGAAATCCCGGGTGCGGACCAACGTTGCCTACATGAATTTGACCGGATCATTCGTAGGAGTGGCGTCGATTCTCTTCGGACTGATCTCGGACCACTACGGACGCATTGCGACATTTTACACCGCAACGGGGATTCTCCTGGCGGCGCTTTTGCTGATCGTCGCCTTCTTGCCGTCGAATCCCGAGCCACGCGATAAATCCATAGCACATTGACGATTGCAGCCGATCGCCTTTCTGGTGAATTACGCCGCGCAGTCCATTTGAGGTTCAGCCTGGAAGGAGGCTCCCATGAACACAACCAATCTCAACCGCCGCGAATGGCTTACGACTGCGGCTGCGACCGGTACTGCAGTTGCCTTCTCGACCCAACTCACATCGTTCGCCCCTGCTGCGGTGAGCGCCGGCCGATTGGCAGGCGGCAGGCTGCTGCTGGCCATCGACGATGTGTCGCTGCCGTTCAGAAAGAACGTCGGGCTGTACCTCAGCAAGCCGAAGGTGCGACCTGAGCCGGTGCTAAAGCCCAGTCCGTTTGGAAGCGGCGCGCCGGATGACCTGGCGGCACATTTCTATGGCACCGTGCTGCGAGACGGAGGCAAATTCCGCATGTGGTATTACGCGTGTCACTGGGGCAAGAATCCCGACTGGCCCGCGCGGATGATGCAGCAGGTGGCGACGCCCGCCGCTGGCGAGCTTTTCCAGGGTCCGCTCTGCTATGCAGAGAGTGATGATGGCATCACCTGGAGGAAACCGGTGCTCGGACAGGTGCTCTTCAAAGGCAGCCGCGAGAACAACGCGCTGGCGCTGCCGCACACAGTGGTCAGCGGTGCCATCGTCATCAAAGATGTTGATGAAGCAGACCCGGCGCGGCGCTACAAGATGACTTACCAGTTCTTCCCCAACTACAGCGTTCCCCTCATCGCTGAGTACGGCAAGATGCCTTCGGTGGCACTGGCGGTGTCGCCTGACGGGCTGAAGTGGCAGGTGATAGGCATTCCGTTTCGCGGTCAGTTCGTGGAACCATCCAGCTTCATCAAACACGCAGGGCAGTATGTCATTCACTACCAAGCTGCGGGCAATTTGGGTGGCTACGTCGCGGAAGGCGGCACGCCGAGCGGACGGACGGGCGTTGCTCGCGTTACCTACGATTTTGTGCACTGGCCCGACGCCCTCGCTGAGACGTTCGCGCTCCCCGAACCTGAAGACCCCAGCAAGCGCGGGCTGGGTGGCGACTACGATCAGGTCCATCTCGGCGTCGGAGGGGCGAGCTTTGGCAACGTCTGCGTCGGACTGTATGGCCTATGGCACAACGCGGGGAACGACAAGGCGTTTGACCGGATCTCGTGCGACTTCGGCCTGCTCGTTTCCAACGACGGCGTGAAGTTTCGCGAGCCGGTGAAAGGGCATCGCTTTCTGCGGCGCGAGGATTCACTGGTCACGCCCGCGCCGGGGCAGCGCTTCAACACCATTCTCTGCCAAGCCAATGGCATCCTCAACGTGGGCGACGAGACACGCATCTATCACGGACGCTGGCGCAACGCGGGTGTAGGCAAAGCGCTGAAGCATTACTACGCTGAAGTCGCACTGGCCACTCTGCCGCGTGATCGCTGGGGCGCGCTTGGGCTCAATCCGGGTGCGAGCGAGGGCACCGTGTGGACGGCACCCATCACGCTCGACAGAGCGGGCTGCAAAGTGACGCTCAATGCCGAAGGCGCGCAGGGCATCCGCGTGGAGATCGCCGACCACCACTTCGCTTTGCTGCCGAAATATTCAGGCAATCACGCCGCTGCGATCACAGCGAAAGACGGTCTCGAGTGCGCGGTGCAGTGGCCTGCTGGCAGCCTTGATGCATTGGCGGGCAAGACCGTGCGGGTGCGATTTCATTTGACGAAGGGCGAACACGCTGAGCCACGATTGTATGCAGCGTACGTGACCTGCGAAATCCAACCAGCCAGACAGCAATGAACGTCCACAAACATCTCCGCCGCATCGCCATCGCCGCGGTCCTTAGTCTTCAGTCTTCACCCACGTGGCTCGTTTGCTTGCGAAGGAGCGCTGGATGACCGTGGTGATCGAACCTCGGTGCCACGGAGAAGATCGCCAACAGGACGAGCCAGATGGACTGGCGGGCAGGGCCGCGCCGATCCATCGCGACTCGCGATCTGTGGGACGTCGCGCGGAGGATTCCCCGCCTTTTACTTCGCCGCCGTTGAGCCGCGCATCAAAGCCGCGGCCGCAATCTCGCCGCTGACGGACTTGCCGGCCTTGCGCGAATTCAGCGGCACTAACACCAGACAGCGGCGGCAAAGCTCGCATTCACGCACATCGCTCCGCAACTCATTGGCCGCCCGGTGTGGTTGAGCATCGGCAACAACGACCAACGCGTGGACACCGACCGCGCCATCGCGTCACCCGTGTCATCGTTCATGCGAGCGCCCAACAGAGCTCTCGTCGAGGAGCGTCCGAATCGTACCTGCGATCACCGCAACATGACGCGAAGACAAAAAGTCAGCATGGGTCCCCCGGCCTCCGTCAATGATGTCACCACCAGTCGTATTGGAACCGACCCTGCGCCCCGCTTGGCTCGTTGACGTGCGGCGGGAGATCGTAGCCATAA
>Ga0182024_10016258_pt1 | contig 14130 bp, 13 predicted proteins | sample P32metaG_FD_120480 | JGI IMG/M metagenome (GOLD analysis project Ga0182024, IMG submission 120480) | Permafrost microbial communities from Stordalen Mire, Sweden - P3-2 metaG (Illumina Assembly) | ecosystem: Environmental > Terrestrial > Soil > Wetlands > Permafrost | place: Sweden: Stordalen... | reverse complement strand
GGCGATCGAGTTCATCACCGGCGAGATCGACGAGTCCGCCTGGAGCTACCAGGAGCGCTACCGAACCGGGCAGGACGTCGTCGTCGGCGTCAACCGCTACGTCGAGGACGAGCCGCGCGTCGAGGCGATCCTCCGCGTCGACCCGCAATCCGAGCGCCGCCAGCGCGAGCGTCTAGCCGCCTTCAGACAGGGCCGTGACGGCGAGCTCCTCGCGCGCCGCCTAAGCGAGCTGCGCGAGGCCGCCGCCGGCACCGCCAATCTGCTGCCGCCGATCCGCGAGGCGCTGCGCGACCGCGCCACCCTCGGCGAGGTCTGCAGCGCGCTCGGCGAGGTCTTCGGCAGCTATCGGCCGGCATTCTGAGCGCGGCCGCTCAGAACAGCGGCGCTTCGCGGTAGTCGCCCCAGACCTCCTGGAGCGCGGCCACGATCTCGCCCTCGGAGGCGTGCGCGCGAGCGGCGGTGATCAGGCCCTCCATGAGGTTCTCGCGCTCGCGCGCGGCGGATCGCTTGAGCGCCCCCAGCGCCTCAGCGACCGCGTCGCCGTCGCGGCGCGCGCGCACCGCGGCCAGCCGCGCGAGCTGCTTGCCCTCGAGCGCCGGGTCGATCCGAAGCGTCGTCGGCTCGTGCTCGTCGTGGTCGGCGAACGCATTCAGGCCGACGACGACGCGGCGCCCCGAGTCGATTTCCTGCTGCAGGCGATAGGCGGCGTCGGCGATCTCGCGCTGCGGATAGGAGCGCTTGACCGCCTCGACCATGCCGCCGAGCGCGTCGATCCGCTCGAAGTACTCGTAGGCGCGAGCCTCGATCTCATCTGTCAGCGCCTCGACGAAGTAGCTGCCGCCGAGCGGATCGATCGTGGAGGTGACGCCGGTCTCGTGGGCGATGATCTGCTGGGTGCGCAGCGCGATCCGCACCGCCTCCTCGGTCGGCAGCGCGAGCGCCTCGTCGTAGCTGTTGGTGTGCATCGACTGCGTGCCGCCGAGCACGCCGGCCAGCGCTTCGATCGCGGTGCGCGTGATGTTGTTCAGCGGCTGCTGCGCGGTCAGGCTGACGCCGGCCGTCTGGGTGTGGAAGCGCATAAGCCAGGAGCGCGGGTCGCGGGCGCCGTAGGTCTCGCGCAGCTCCCGCGCCCAGATCCGCCGCGCCGCGCGGTACTTCGCGATCTCCTCGAAGAAGTCGATCTGGGCGTTGAAGAAGAAGCTCAGCCGCGGCGCGACGGCGTCGATGTCGAGGCCGCGCTCGAGCGCCTGCTCGACGTAGGTGAAGCCGTCCTTGAGCGTGAAGGCGAGCTCCTGGGCCGCGGTCGAGCCTGCCTCGCGGATGTGGTAGCCGCTGATCGAGATCGGGTGCCAGCGCGGCATCCGCTCCGAGCACCACTCGATCATGTCCCCCAGCAGCCGCATCGCGGGGTCGATCGGGAAGCACCACTCCTTCTGGGCGATGTACTCCTTGAGGATGTCGGCCTGGATCGTGCCGGCGAGCTGCTCGGCGGGAACGCCTGAGAGCTCCGCCGCGACGACGTAGTAGGCGAGCATGATCGCCGCGGGCGCGTTGATCGTCATCGACACGCTGACCTCGCCGAGGTCGATCCCGGCAAACAGCGTCTGCATGTCGTCAAGCGTGTCGATCGCGACGCCCTCGCGGCCGACCTCGCCCAGCGCGCGCGGGGAGTCGGAGTCGTAGCCCATCAGCGAGGGCATGTCGAAGGCGGCGCTGAGACCGGTCTGCCCCTGCTCGAGCAGATACTGGAAGCGCTCGTTGGTCTCCTCCGCCGTCCCGAAACCGGCGAACTGGCGCATCGTCCAGAGTCGCCCGCGGTACATCGAGGCGTACACGCCGCGCGTGAATGGCGGCTGCCCCGGCAGCCCGATCCGCTCCGCAGGCGGGAGGTCCGCCTCGGTGTACAGCGGCCTGACCGGCTCGCCCGAGAGCGTCTCGAAGGCGGCCTCGCGCTGCGGCGCTCGTCCGTAGGCCTCGCGCCACTCCTGCTCGCGCGCCGCGACCTCGCCGCGAACTTGCTTGGACATCACGTGGTTGGAAGGTCGCACGTCGTGTGAACGGTGTCAAACCGCCGGACTGCAGAGCGGTGCTCCCAACGGGTAGGCTGGCCGCTGCCGCGGGCGCGAAGGAGATGAAGCGTGTCGGTCGTCGGTGTGGCGGGGGCGGGGTTCATGGGTTCGGGGATCGCCCAGGCGGTGGCTGCCGCCGGCAGGGAGGTCGTGCTGTACGAGCCGACCCAACCGCCGCTGGAGCGCTCCCGCGCCGCGCTGCACGAGTCTCTCGGGCGTTCGGTCGCGCGCGGCCGGCTCGAGGAGGCCCACGCGGCCGCGACCGCGCGGCGCATCGGCTACACGACCGACCTGGGCGACCTAGCCGGCGCGAGCGTGCTGATCGAGGCCGTCGTCGAGGACCGCGCCGTCAAGCGCGAGCTGTTCTCGCGCCTCGACGCGGCCGCACCCGACGCCGTCTTCCTCGCCTCGAACACATCCTCGATCCCGATCGGTGAACTGGCGGCGGCCACGACACGCCCGCAACGCGTCCTCGGGCTGCACTTCTTCTCCCCCGTGCCGGCGATGAAGCTGGTGGAGATCGTCGTGGCGCTGCAGACGGCGCCGGCGACGATCGACGCGGCCGAGGCCTTTGCCGTGGAGATCGGCAAGCAGGCTATCCGCGCCAAGGACCGCGCCGGCTTCGTCGTGAACATGCTCCTCGTCCCCTACCTGGTCTCGGCTGTGCGGATGTACGAGCAGGGCTTCGCCGCACCCGAGGACATCGACGCCGGCATGACACTCGGCTGCGGGCACCCGATGGGGCCGTTGACGCTGTGCGACTTCATCGGCCTCGACGTGCTCGCCGCGATCTGCGACTCACTTTATGCGGAGTTCCGCCAGCCCGAGTTTGCGCAGCCGCCGCTGCTCGCGCGGATGGTCGCCGCCGGGCAGCTGGGCCGTAAGAGCGGCCGCGGCTTCTACGACTACGCCGCGCAGGAGCCGGCGTGAGCGCCGCCGGATTGCCGGCGGAGCTGCTCGAGCTGCGCGCGACGATCGCGCGGATCGCCGCCGAGCGGATCGCCCCGCGCGCGGCGGAGATCGACCGCGCCAGCGCCTACCCCCACGACATCCGCGAGCTGCTGGCCGAGCACGACGTCTTCGCGCTCCCGTTCGCCACCGAGTACGGCGGCACCGGCACCGGCACGCTGATGCTGAACATCGCGATCGAGGAGATCGCGCGGGCCGACGCCTCCTGCGCGCTGATGCTGATGCTCCAGGAGCTCGGCACGCTGCCGATCAGGATGTTCGGATCCGACGAGCTCAAGCAGCGCCTGCTGCCGCGCTGCGCCTCCGGCGAGCTGATCGCGGCGTTCGCGCTGTCGGAGGCCGAGGCCGGCTCGGACGCCTCGGCGATGAGAACCGCGGCCGTCGCCGACGGCGAGGACTGGGTGATCAACGGCTCAAAGAGCTGGATCACCAACGCCGGGGTCGCGGACTTCTACATCGTCTTCGCGCTCACCGATCGGGCGAGTGCACGCGTGACCGCCTTCGTGGTCGAAGCCGACCGCCCCGGCTTCTCGATCTCCGGCTACGAGCACAAGCTCGGGATTCGCGGCTCGCCGACCGGCTCGCCCGTGTTTGAGGACGTGCGCGTGCCGAAGGAGAACGTGATCGGCGACGTCGGCCGCGGCATGCGCGTCGCGCTGGCCTCGCTCGAGCGCTCGCGGCTCGGAGCCGCCGCTCAGGCCGTCGGCATCGCCCAGGGAGCGACCGACTACGCCGTCGCCTACGCGCGCGAGCGGATCGCCTTCGGCAAGCCGATCATCGAGCTGCAGGGGATCCAGTTCAAGCTCGCTGACATGCAGACCGGCACGGCGGCGGCGCGCGCGCTGCTCTACGAGGCCTGCGCGCTGGCCGACCGCACGCCGCCGCCGCCCGACCTCGGCGCGCACACCTCGATGGCGAAGCTGTTCGCCTCCGACAACGCGATGCGCGTGACGGTCGAGGCGGTGCAGGTGCTCGGCGGCTACGGCTACGTCAACGACTATCCGGTGGAACGGATGATGCGCGACGCCAAGATCACCCAGATATACGAGGGCACCAACGAGATCCAGCGCGTCATAATCGCCCGCCACCTCGCGAGCGCCGCTCAGCCCCCGCCGGCGCCGCCGAAGTCGTAGTCGCCGCGGCGAGCCAGGCGCCCAGCCCTCGCGGCGCTAGGAGATCAGCGCCTCCGCCAGAGCGCTCCACTCCGCGCGCGGGATGCCATCGGCGCCGACTGGCTGCAGACAGACGTGGTCGGCGCCGGCGTCGCGGTGTGCGCGCGCGGTTGCGGCGATCTCCTCGGCGCTCCCGTGCGGCACGATCGCGTCGATCAGGCGGTCCGAGCCGCCGTCGGCGAGGTCCGAATCGCCGAATCCGAAACGGCGCAGGCTGCGGGTGTAGTTGCTCAGGCGCAGGTAGAGCTCCGCGTAGCCGCGCGCGGTTGAGCGGGCGCGCTCGGCGTCGGTGTCCACGACGCACGCGAGCTCGGTCGCGATCAGCGCATCCGGTCCAAGCAGCTCGCGCGCCCAGCGCGTGTGCTCGACCGGAACGAAATAGGTGTGCGCGCCGATCCCGCGCCGCGCACTCAGCTCGAGCATCTTCGGCGCGAGCGCCGAGGCGCAGCGTCGCTCGCGCGGCACCGGCGGCGAGGCGGCGTCGAGCCCGTCGAAGAACGCCTCCATCTTGGCCAGCGGCTTGGCGTACTCGCTGGTGGCCTCGGGGTGACCGATGCCGATGCCGAGCAGCAGCCGGCCGTCGAAGTTGCGTGCGAGCGCGGTGTACTCGGCGGCCAGCGCAGCGGGCTCGTACTGCCAGACGTTGACGATCCCGGTCGCGACCGCGATCCGCTCGCCGGCCGCCAGCAGCGGCGCCACCGACTCGAGCCGCGGCGATCCGCCGAGCCAGAAGGCCCCGTAGCCGAGGCTCTCCGCGAGCGCGGCGGCCTCACCCGCGTTCTCCTCGCCGATCGCCCGGTAGGCCGTCCATACGCCGAACTCGCCGAGTGCCACCGCCACCGCGCTCACGCCCCTCCGGAGCGCCGCGCCACGGCGCGGTCGCTGAACACCCAGGCCGCCGCGCCGCTTGCGCCGGCGGCGGCGAACACGGCAGGCCATGCCCCGATCCGCTTTGCGAGCGGGTGCGACCCGACGAAGGCGGCGGCGTAGACGCCGAGCAGGGCGCCCGCGCGCGGGGCACCACTGCGGCGCGTCCATTCCCGCGCGCACCAACCGCCCGCAGCCGCGAGCACGCCGCCGCCGAGCGGGCGCACGCCGGACTCGCGCGCGACGAGGTAGCCGGCCACGAGCGATCCGGCGGCGACGGGGGCCGTTGGCAGCTCGCGCTTCACGCGCTATACCCTACGCCCCCGCTCGCGTGGCCTCAAACGCGCACGAGCGCCGACGTGGCCAGCGTGCGGCCATTCGCGTCGCTGCCGAGCGCGCGCAGGCGCGTGACCGCCGCGGGGACCTCGAGCACGGTCTCGAAGCCGCTGCGCGCGACGGGCGCCAGCGGCCGCAGCACAGCATTCGCGCCGCTTGCAGCGAGCGCCGTCCAGCGCGCCACGCGCGTATCGCCGTTCCAGCTGACGTAGACGTCGGTGTGGCTGCCGGCGCGCCTCGCCGCGACGGCCGGCGCTCCGGCGCCGGCACTCGCCCAGGGAGCGCGGTACGCGCGGTAGGAGATCGACGGTGCCCCGATCTGGGCATCGAAGACGAGCTCGCCAGAGGGCGCGAACTCTGACACGAACGGCTTCGCTCCCCAGCCCACGAAGACATTGCCGTTCGGGAGCACCTGGACGTTGCCCTGGCTGTCGGCGAAGGTCGCGCTCGGCCGCGTGAAGGAGCTCCGCAGGCCGACGCGGCGGCCGTGCTCGTCGATGTCGAGCAGCAGCGCGCGCGAAGCGCCGCCGTCGCCGTTGTCGAACACGCTGATTGCTCCGTCGGGCTGGCGACGGGCGTCGTGCTGCCACGCGAACGCCGCGTCGGAGGCGATCTCGAATCCGCTGCGCTTTCCGCCCATGCGCCACATGACCGCCCCGCTGGCGCGGTCGAGTTTGTAGATGGTGTGGGTGTTGCGCGCGGACACGAGCAGGTTCCCGTCGCTGTCGACGGCGATCGAGTTCAGGTGAACGTAGTCCCAGTCGGCGCCGACCGGCCAGTAGGAGTCGGTGATCGGGATGTGGTCGAGGCTGCGCCACTCAAGCAGGACACGGCCGCTTGAGATGTCGACCTCCTGGAACATCGCGTCCTGGATCGTCCCCCGCGCCGCGCCGCCCACGGCGCTCAGGTCCTGCTCGACGATCACGTAGGAGGTCAGCAGCGCGGTCCCGCGGTCGGTGATCAGGAACTCATGCAGGTCGCCGCGGCGGCCGTTGCCCGCGTCGACGCGGGCGATCGGGACATAGGCGGTGTCCGCGATCACGTAGCGCCCGACGCCGTGCCCGTACCGAATCACGCCCTCCCACCACGTCAGCACCGGGCTGCCGCGGAAGCTCTGAACGCGAAAGTCGGTGGTCACGCGATTGGCCAGCGGCTGCTCCCAGACCGGGGAGGCGAGGTTGTCGACGATCAGGGCCCCGGCCTGCGCGCCGGGGGCGTTGTAGGGCGCGAGCAGGATCAGGCCAGGGGCGACCGCTCCCGCCGAGGTCAGGATCTCAAGCGGCGGGAGGCGCAGGTCGGGGCGGCTTACGAACACGGGCGCGGGCGCATCCGCGGATGCGGCCATCGCGCTCAGCGCGGCGGCGCCGCGGCGCACAGGCGACTGCGATGAGCTGAGCGCGAGCGCCGCAACCGACGCGCCGCCCGCGGACAAGAGCCGGCGGCGCGTCAGTCGGTGTGCGGCGGGTACATTCACCCATGGAAGGTAGTCCCGCTCTGTGAAGCTGCCATGAAGCGCGCGGTAACGAATGTGAAGGAGCCGGGCACGCGCTGCCGGGCTCTGCCGCTACTTCGGCGGCAGCGTCCTGACGTAGGCGAGGCTGCGCCTGACCCACGCCGCGAGCTCACGCTTGCTGGCGAGGCCCTCGGGGGCGACCCTGATCCAGCCCTCCATCACGCGCCCGCCCATGTTCATCAGCGTGGCGTGCGGGCGCGCCAGCGCGGCGTCGGTCTCGGCCGGGTCGATCCGCGCGAGCAGCCCGCCCCGTCCCGACGCGCTGACTGACATGTTGCCGCGCAGCAGGAAGGCGAGCCCTCCGAACATCTTGCGCTCGGTGATCGCGTCCTCGTAGGCGAGCAGCTCGCGCAGGCGATTGGCCAGGTCCTCGTCGTAGGCCATCGCCGCTAGGAGGCGGGCCCGGGGCCCTCGCCAAGCGAGGCCGCGAGATTCGCTGCGAACTGGGTCACCATCTGGCCGGCGACGTCGGGCACGACGGCCCGGCCGTACTGGGCCACCGCGCCGTGCATGTGCAGGTCGGTCACGATCATCACGGCGGTGCCGTCGCCGTCGGGCTCGAGCGTCGATTCGATCGTCGCCGTCGCGCCGCCGCGACCCTTGACCTCGCGCGCCTTCACGGCCAGCATCGTGCGTCGCGCCGAGCCGTCCGAGGCCTCGCGGCGGACATCGGCGGCGAACTCGAGCGCCACGGGCCCCAGCTTGACCGCCATCGTCGCCTTCCAGGTGTTCTCGTCGACGACCTCATCGAGGCGAGCGCCGGGCATGTTGGGAACCACGCGCGGGACGTCGTTGAGCAGATCCCACACCTGCTCGGGCGAGGCCGGGACGTTGAAGGAGTTCTCCAGCCTCAAATGCCGGCCTCGTCCACCAGGGCGAGCACGTATTCGGGCGTCATCGGCACGACCCCGATCGAGGCGCCGCCCAACGCGTCGGCGACGGCGTTCACGATCACCGGCGGCGCCGCGATCGTGCCGCCCTCGCCCACGCCTCTGTAATTAACCTCCGCGAGCGGCTCGCTGTGGAGGTGTTCGATCTCGATCGTGGGGATCTCCATCGACGTCGGGACGAGGTAGTCCATGAAGGTACCGGCGAGGAAGTTCGCCTCCTCGTCGTAGAGCGCGTTCTCCAGCAGCGCGATGCCGATGCCCTGCGCGATGCCGCCGCGGATCTGCCCCTCGACGATGGCCGGGTGGATCAGCTCGCCACAGTCCTCGACGACGACGTAGCGCTTGATCTCGACCACGCCGGTCTGCGGATCGACCTCGACGATGCAGGCGTGCGTGCCGCCCGACCAGCCGCCCGGCGGCTGGTGGTAGATCGCGGTCGAGCGCAGGCCGTCGTCTTCGCCCTCGACCCCCATGAAGTATGCGGCCATCGCGATCTGGGCCAGCGGGATGCCCCGCTCGGCATCGCCCTTGGGCATCACCACGGCGTCGACGATCTCAAGGTCGCCCGGCGAGATCTCGAGCATGTTGCCGGCCATCTCGAGGACCTTGTCCTTGACCGCCCGCGTCGCGTGAAGCGCAGCGCCGCTGGCCATCGTCGCAGCGCGGGAGCCGCCCGTGCCGATGATGCTGAACGGGGTCTGCTGCGTGTCGCCGTGGACCACGCGGACGTGCTCGAGAGGCACGCCGAACTCGCTCGCGGCGACCTGCGCGAGCGTCGTCTCGTGGCTCTGGCCGTGCGGCGCCTGCGCGGTGATCACGGTCAGGTGCCCGTCGATCTCGAGCCTCGCGACGGCCCGCTCATCAGGCAGCTGCATGCCGACGGAGGACATGAAATCCGGCGGACCCGGGGCCGGCTCGATATAGGTGGCGAAGCCGAGGCCGAGCAGCTTGCCCTGGGCGCGAGCGTCGGCCTGCTCGCGGCGGAAGGAGTCCTGGTCGATCAGCTCCGATGCTCGCTCGAGCGTCTCGAGCGCCATCACCCCCTCGAGCGTGGGCCCTGTCGCCATCTTGCGCGGCTGCTCGTCCATCCGCACGAGGTTGCGCCGCCGCACCTCGACGGGGTCGAGGCCGAGCTCGTAGGCGATCCGGTCGATCAGCACCTCGCGCACGAGCGACTCGATCGCCCAGGGGCCGCGGTAGGTGCCGTAGGAGGCCTTGTTGGTCTGGAAGACGGTGTTGGCCCAGCGCAGGTGCTCGATCCGGTAGGGACCGGTGACCATCGTCCGCACGATCGGCCCGAGGAACGAGGGCGGGAACGGCAGCGCCGGGTAGGCGCCGACGTCGATCTTGAGGTTGACGTCGAGCGCCAGGATCGCGCCGTCGTCGTCGATCGCCGCGGCGATCTCGACGGTCTCCGAGCGCGCATGCGTGGCCGCCGTCATGTTCTCGATGCGGTCCTCCACCCACTTGACCGGCCGCCCGGCGAGCTTCGACGCGGCACAGACGACGATGTCCTCGCGGTTCAGCATCGCCTTCTGGCCGAAGGCGCCGCCGACGTCCGGGGTGATCACGCGGAGCTTCTCGGCGGGCTGGGAGAGCACGCCGCTGAGCCCGAGCTTGAGCGCGTGCGGGGACTGCGTCGTGGCGTAGTAGACGAGCTCGCCGGTGCCCGGGTGGTGGTCGGCAACGCCTCCGCGGCATTCCATCGGCACGTGCGCGACGCGCGCCGGCGCGAAGCTCGCCCGGACCACCCGCGCACCCGCGAAGGCGCCGTCGGGATCGCCGTAATCGGTCGCCTCCGTGTACAGGAGGTTGGAGTCGGTGTCGTCGAACAGGCTCGGGCGCGCCGGGTCCTCGGCCTGCTCGATCGAGGCGACCGTCTCGAGCGGCTCGTAGTCGACGACGATCGCGTCGCGCGCGTCCTCGGCCTGATGGCGTGTCTCGGCGAGGATCAGCGCGATCGGGTCGCCCACATGGCGGACGCGGTCGGAGGCGAGCACCGTGAACACCGGGCGCGCGACGTCCGGCACGTCGGGGCGGGTCGAGAGCGGATGAGCTACGCCCTCCAGCTCCGCGGCAGTGATGATCGCGACAACACCGTCGAGGCCCCGTGCCGCGTCGAGGTCGACGCCGGTCAGGCGCCCGTGCGGGATGCTCGAACGTAGGAAGACGCCGTGGAGCATCCTCGGGAGGCGGATGTCGTCGATGTAGCGGCCGCGGCCGCTGAGGATGCGGTCGTCCTCGACGCGCCTGACGCTCGTGCCGACGAAGCGGGCCGCCGCGGGGGCGCTCATGCTCCGCGCTCCGCGGCCAGAAGGATCGCCTGGACGATGCTCTCGTAGCCCGTGCAGCGACAGAGGTTGCCCGAGATCGCCTCGCGCACCTCGCTCTCGGTCGGATTGGGGTTCTCCGACAGCAGCTCGGTGGCCGTCATCAGGAAGCCCGGCGTGCAGTAGCCGCACTGGAAGGCGTGGCTGTCGCGGCAGGCCTGCTGAAGCACGCCGAGCTCGCCGCCCTCGAGCAGGCCCTCGATCGTGGTCACCTCGGCGCCGTCGGCCTGCACGGCGAGCATCAGGCACGAGCGCGCCGAGACGCCGTCGACGATCACGGTGCAGGAGCCGCAGATGCCGTGCTCGCAACCGAGGTGGGTGCCCGTCAGGCCGAGCTCCTCGCGCAGGAAGTCGGCGAGCGTTCGGCGCTCCTCGACCGCCGCCGAGCGCTCGACGCCGTTGACGGTGAGGCTGACCTGAACGCTCACGGCGTCGCCTCCCGCAGCGCTCGCTGCGCGAGCACGCCGGCGATACGGCGGCGATAGGCGCCGCTCGCGTGCGAGTCGCTGCCGGGATCGATCTCATCCCTGGCCCGCTCGGCCGCCTCGGCGTAGACCTCGTCCGTCGGCGTCGCACCGCGCAGCAGCGCTTCGGCCTCATGCGCGCGGACCGGCGCCCCACCGACACCGATGAAGACCAGCCGCGCGTCGGCGATCGCCCCTGCGGCGTCGAGTGCGACCGCAGCGCCGACGCCGACCAGCGCGAAGTCGCCGTGGCGGCGCGCCAGCTCGACGAACGCGCTGCCGTGTCCGTCCGGGAGGCTCGGGAGCCTGATCTCGACGAGCAGCTCGTCGGGCGCGAGCGACGTCGTCAGGTAGCCGGCGAAGAAGTCGCTGGCGGGGATCGTGCGCTCGCCGGAGCTGCTCGCGGCGACCAGCTCGGCGTCGAGCGCCAGCGCGACCGCGGGCAGCTCGGCCGCCGGGTCGGCGTGCGCGATGCTGCCGCCGATGGTGCCGCGGTTTCGGATCGCCGGGTGGCCGATGCTCGGAAGCGCCTTCGCCACCAGCGGCGCCCGCTCGCCGATCAGCTTCGAGCGCTCGGCGGCGCGCTGGCGCGTCATCGCGCCGATCGCCACCCCCCCGTCCCATTCGCGGATGCCGGCGAGCTCGCTCACGCGGCCGACATCGATCAGCGTCCCCGGGAACGCCATGCGCAGGTTCAGCAGCGGCATCAGGCTCTGCCCTCCCGCGAGCACGGCAGAATCACCGGCGTGCTCCGCGCGCAGCGCGAGCGCCTCCTCGAGGGTGTGCGGCGCGAGGTAGCGAAAGGCGGGCGGCTTCACCGCTCAAGCCCCTGAGACGCCCCGCTGCCTGCTGCTGTGTGCTCGTGCAAGCCGTTCTCCCCGTGACCGCAGCTGTGCCGTGATCCTATACATCGGCGTGTTCGATGATCCACACGGGGTCGCCGAGCGCGACGCGGCACCGCCTGACCGTCGAGCCGTAGACGCCGATGCAGGCATCGCGCTCGCGCGCCAGCATGCGCAGGATCGACGGATCGCGGAGCGCCGTGACCGGGTCACGCAGCGGCGATCGCGCTGGTCGAGGCGCATCAGCAGCTCGCACAGGGCCAGCACCGCCCCGACCAGTCCAGCTCGTCGCCGGCGGGCGTCGTAGTAAAGCGCTCGCTGCGCGGCGTGCGCTCACAACGCGGCGGCGGTCCGCCCGCGGCTATGGGAGTTCGCGCGTCGCCGCGACGGCGTGCGCGAGCGCGGTCGGCGCCTGTGCCAGCTCGCCGTCCGGGCGCTCGACCAGCGACCAGTAGGCGTCCGCGCCGGCGGGCAGGCAGCTCGCGGTGCGCGCGAGCTCGGCACGCACGGCGGCGGGCTCCGCCCCCATGATCATCGCGACCTCCACAGAGGCCAGCGGCTCCGAGGCCCAGGCCAGCACGGCGCGCGCCGAGGTCGGCGTCGGGCGTCTCTCGACGTCGGGGGCGAGGTTGGCGATCGCCGCCTCGTAAGCCTCGATCGGATTGAAGCCGGGCAGCGAGAAGGTCCTCTCGCCGCTTGAGAGCTCGTAGCTGGGAGCCGAGTAGCGCCGCCCGCCTGAGGGCCCGCTCAGCTTGTGGCCGAGCGCGCGCGCCGCACCGGACGGCGAGCGGGCGCGACTCATGTCCTCGCGCAGCGCTTCGCTCACGCGCGGATCGATCAGCCAGTCCCCCGCCTCGCCCGGGTCCAGGCCCGCCTCCACGAGTGCCTGGGCGATCAAGTCGGCATCGTCGAGCAGGCCGCCCGCCATGCCGAGGACACGCAGCCGCCGAAGCAGCGCCGCCTCGGTGCCCGGCGCGAACAGACGAGCTGCGAGGACCGCTCGACAGGCCGGCTCAGACGACGCCGGGCGCGAGCGCGGCGCGGGATCGATCGGCATCCCGTAGAGGCGCTGGAGCGTCGGCGCGCCGCCCGCCAGACGCTCCGCCTCGCGGCGGTCGCCCGCGGTCAACACGATCATCACGTCGTCCCAGGCGAGCTGCTCGCCGTAGTGCCAGCGCAGACGCTGGCGGATCGGCTCGGCGGAGAACGCGAAGGGGCACGCGGCGTCGGTGAAGTGGGTGATCGCGACGCGCGTCAGGAGGGTGAGCGACGGGACTCGAACCCGCGACCGCCGGGACCACAACCCGAACCGGGGGGAGGCGCACACCCCGAATGTCCCGTGTTTACTGGGGTTCTGACTACCCCAGTTGGTTGCACTTTTGCTCAGATTGGTCCATGAATTGGTCCATGGATTCCGGCGGTGCGAATGCGTCGTCCACGAGCTCGGCCTCGCGGGCGCCCGGCTGGTAGTCCGCGTAGATCTGGGTGGTCTTGAAATCGCGGTGTCCCATCCACTCCTGGAGGGTCCGCATCGGGATCTGGCCGGAGGCGGCGATCCGCGTGCCGAAGGTGTGGCGCAGGTCGTGGAAGCGGACCGGCTTGACGGCCGCGCGCCGGCATGCCGCCTTGAAGCGTTTGAGGAGCTTCGAACGGTCCATTGGACGGCCCGTGTGGGGGTTGGCGAAGACGAGGTCCTCGTCGGCATTCCAGACCGAATCGCGATGCAGCGCATCGAGCTCGGCGATCAGTCGCCGTGCGAGCGGGATCGCACGGACGGAGCGTCTCGACTTGGGGCTTCCGAACTGCCCGCGGACGTAGTTGGCGTGGACGCGCACCTTCTGGGCGGGCCAGTCGATGTCTGACCAGCGCAGGGCGAGCAGCTCGCCTTGGCGCATGCCCGTCATTGCCGCGGTGAGGTACATCACGCGCTCCACGCGCCACCAGTCGTGCTCGACAGGCGGACGCGTCGCCAGCGGCGCCGCTCGCAGCAGCGCTTCGAGCTCGGCCTGGTCGAGGAACCGCATCGCCGCATCGCCGCTATCGGTCTTCGCCAACTCGACGATCTGACAGGGGTTGGCGCGGACGATCTTGCGCCGGCGGGCGAGCTCGAAAAGCGAGTGCAGTGTCCCCATCACGTTGCGGACCGTCTTCGGCGCGAGATCCTTGCGACCGAGCGCCGCCACGAACACCTCGACTCGGCGGTCGTCGATCGCGTCAACGCCCACGCCGCCGAACCATGGGGCGATGTGGATTCGCACGTGCGACTCGACCGACTCGATCGTGGAGCGCTTGCGGCCGAGGGTCTGCAGGCGGCTCGTGAGCATCTCCCCCAGCTCGCCCAGCGTCGGCGCTGCCCGGTCGGGCGGGCGGAGGAGCTCTTCGGCGTCCATCAGCCGGCGCAGCTCACGCTCGGCTTGGTTTCGCGTGAGGCCGTCGCGGCTGCCGGGCTTGCGGGTCATCCCGATGCGGCGATGGGGACGCGCGCCGGAGGCCGCGTGCCAGCGTCCGTACCAGACCCCGCCTCGCTCGTAGAGCGCTCCGCTGCCGTATCCGCGCCTGGGCATCGCAGCCCGAGAATACGGCGTCATTGGGACGGCTGGGACTCCATTTCCTCCAACCACCGGAGGATCGCTTCACGTCGGTAGCGTCGCGAACGTCCGAGCGTGATCGTGGGGATC
>Ga0182024_10016257_pt1 | contig 14130 bp, 15 predicted proteins | sample P32metaG_FD_120480 | JGI IMG/M metagenome (GOLD analysis project Ga0182024, IMG submission 120480) | Permafrost microbial communities from Stordalen Mire, Sweden - P3-2 metaG (Illumina Assembly) | ecosystem: Environmental > Terrestrial > Soil > Wetlands > Permafrost | place: Sweden: Stordalen... | reverse complement strand
TACGCTGTTCACCCCAGGAAAGACCGTGACGGACGATGGCACGTGTACGGTCATTTCGGGAGCAATCAGTCCCAGCGGCTGGTGCACGGCATTTACGCCGCGATCCAAGTCGTGACCGCGACTGCAACGCTTCCAAAAGCAGCAACCGCACCGAACGAAGCTCCCGCGGCTACGATGATGGCGCTCGTCTATCTCGGCGACGGGAAGAAAGGGTTCGAAGAGCGGCCTAAGCCGGGTATCACGGCGCCCACCGATGCGATCGTCAAAATCGTCAAGACGACGATCTGCGGCACTGGTTCGATCTAAGGGCAGTATTCATCATGGGTCGGTTCGAGTGGCCCAGCAAACCCAGGCAATGACGGCGAGTTGGAGAGGAAGCCGAATATAAAACGCTAGCGGGCTCCCGATATCGGCGTAGAACTCGGGATGTTGTGCCATTTGAACGTTGGCCGGAAATACTGCGATCAAGAGTGCGATGAGGCCGATGCCGGCGAGTCGTCGAGTCCTTGGAATCAGCACGCCGATCCCGCCGAGGCACTCGCAGACGCCGCTGATCGCAACGAGCAGGGCGTGATCGGGCAAATAACCCGGCACGATCCGGAGATAAAAAGCGGGGTGTACGAAGTGATTGGCGCCGGCTGCGATAAAGAATAGTCCGAGCAGAACCAGCGCGACCGACTTCGGCGTCATCGACCTAACGATCGCCGCATATCTTCGCCGCACTCGCGTTCGAGAGCGTCCGCCGACTCCGAAAGTTGCCGGATCACCCGTATCCTGTCGGCGCTGGTGCGATTCTGGCTGAGTTTCGCCTTGGCGTAAACCCGTTCGGCGCGCATCTCAAAAGCAACGATTCCGCGCAGCTGTTTTTCACGAAAGTCCTTTTCTAGGCGCTGCGGATCCCACGCATCGGCTCGTCCACCCTCGAACTTCGTGGTAAGGCGCGTAACTGCGTCCCACGCGTCGCCCTCGCGCAGCGTCCCGCAGAGATGTGCGGCGGTATAGTTCCACGTCGGTACCGTAACGTAGGGTTCTTCGTACCAGCTTGCTGATACGTAGGCGTGCGCGCCTTGGAAAGCGACCGTCGCAGGGCAATGGTTCGCAATGGATCGGGCGTGCCCGTTGGCGCGCGCAACGTGACCGAGAACCCAGAGCTCCCCATTGCGCAGCTCCGCGATCATCGGCAGATGCGTTAGGCGCGGATACGGCTCCTCGTTCGTGACCAGCAGTCCAAACGGAAACCGATCGATGAGCGTGACGACCGCTGCGTTGTCAGCGACCTCGAAATCTGGCGGTATGTACATGCACCGCTAGGGGTTCGCGACCCAAGCGCCGATCCACTATCGTCGGGCCGGCGAGCTAATCGCTGCCGGAAAGAGCCTGAGGCCCTAAGCGTGCAGGAGGTTCGAAACGACGTTGACGACCAGTGCTAGAATCGCCGTGTTATAGCCGAATGAAATCAGCCCGTGCCCGAGCACGAGGCGGCGAATCCGTTGGTCGGTGATCTGCACGTCGGAAACCTGGAACGTCATGCCGATGACGAACGAGAAGTACGTAAGATCGCAGTAGCTTGGGTCGGCCCCTCCTGGGAAGATGAGACCGCCGTCGCTTTCGTTATTCCGATCGCGATCGCCATAGTACAGATGCGCGTAGCGGAACGAAAAAATCGTGTGGACCAGCAGCCATCCCAACACGACCGCGCCGAAGCCGGAAGCAAAAATAAGCACCTCGTGCCTCGCGGTTCGGTCGTGCGGTCCAGGGCCGAGGATATCGAACGCGGCGACGAACCCAAAGGCGACCGCTAGAAGGATGACCGTGAAGATCGTATCTCGGCCCGGGTCTTGGGCGGCCGCACGCACTTTTGTGTTCGAAGCACTCGTTCGCAGAATGACGTTCCAATACCAAATCAATATTACGATCGCCGCAACGTCGTAGCAGGTAACGACGCGCACCATGGGTTGGAGCCAGTGCGGCCCAAACAACGTCATGGCAAGCGCAGCAAGCCCGGCGGTGAACAGCGAGAGAGCGATCGGCGCGATTGCGCGATTCTTCATGTATTTAGCACTTCAGGTAACATTCGTTCGGGTAGAACCCGTTCCTAGTGATATCCGTTGGTCCCCGCTGCGGCACCGGGGACGACCTGCTCGAAACAGGTTAGATTGTGCGTGTAACCTTGTTCGGTCTTTCTGTTTCGCAGCGTACAGAACAAAGAATCTCAAAATGAAAGTTGAGTATTTATGATGGATTTAACGAAGACCGCTCCGCGCAGCGTCAAGGAAACGATGCTCGGCGTCGTGCAGCTCGCTCGAACCACCGACAAGGCGAAGGCCGTTGTTGACGGTCAGATTGGCGAGTATAACTACGATTGCCCGATGGATCGAGCGCTGTTTGACTTCCTTGCGATGGACCCGAAGGAGTTCCTCGGCGCCGTAAAGGCCGCGAAGAACGATTCGGAGATCGAAGCATACGCGAAGCCGTTTGTTGCCAAGAAGGATCGGCAATCCCTCGATGCCTTCAACAAGAGTTGGCTTTCCACCGTGCCGACCGGAGAATCGCTGATGCACTTCAACGAGCTGCGGGCGAAGATCGCTCCCAGCCGCACGGATGTGACTTCGTGGCCCGATCTGCTCGATCTAGATGAAGGCCGCACGGTTCCCCACCGCGAGACCGTTCACGCATAGCGAATACGCTCAGCCGTAGCCGCTACGAAAAAGAGCGCGATGTAAATCGCGCTCTTTCTTTTTCTGCCTCTTGCTACTTTAGGTAACGTACGATTGCGAGCTGCGCGAGCCGCTGCGCGCGATGTCACGCAGACGTTGCTGCATTGCCTTGGTTGGCACTTTGACTCGATCTGCGAGCCGGAGAAACGCGAGAACGCGAACGTGCCACCAGGTCAGATCGACTTCAAACCAACGTAACCCGTGCCGTGCCGAATACGGAAAGGCGTGGTGATTGTTATGCCAGCCCTCACCCCAACTGATGAGCGCCACCCACCAGCAGTTCGTGGATTGGTCCGGGGTCGCAAAGGTGCGGTAACCGAGCATATGGGCTGCGCTGTTCACCAGCCAGGTCGTATGATAGCTAATAGCGAGCCGGACGAAAATGGCCCAAACCACCCACGACCATCCGCCAAAGGCGAAGAGCCCGAGCGCTAGCGCGACCTGAAGCGGGATGTTGAGATACTGCAGCGCGCGATAGAACGGTTCGGCGTAGAGGTCCGGGGCGAAGTGACGCATTTCCTCGTCCGACGGCAGCGCGATGTTATGCCGGTAAATCCAGTCCATGTGGGCCCACTTGAAGCCATCCGCAATACTATGCGGGTCGCCCTCGTGATCGGCATGGGCGTGGTGCTTGCGGTGCACCGATACCCAGCGGATGGGATCGGCTTGCAGCGCGAGCGTTCCAAAGATCGCAAAGAGGTATTCAATTGGTTTGAGGAGCCGCAGGCTGCGATGCGTCAGGATGCGATGAAAGCAGAGCGAAATCCCAAGCGCCACGGTCGCATAGGATACGACCCCCGCGGCCGCCAGCGCCGACCAACTGAAGAAACCGGGCCAGAAGGCCGCGAGCGCTCCAACGTGGATGCCAATGAGGCCAAAACCCTTGATTCGGCTGTAAGTCTGGTGCATATCTTGGTTAGTTGAGCGCTCCTACTGCGGACACGTATTGATTGCGTTGGAGGGCCGGTCGATGGGCGGGCCGGAATGCGTCGATGCCTCCCTCGAACGCATGACGCGCGATGGGGGCCAACTCCTTCTTATCGACGGCCTCGTCGAGGGTTTCCACGACTCGAAGGACGTCTTGCATCTGCAAGAGCTCGAAGAGCCTGCGAACGACCGGTCGATGCAGGACGACCGTCTCGCGGCCGAAGCCCTTTGCGTGGCGACGCTCGTGCAGACGAAGCAACTCCGTCATGCAGGTCGCATCCAAATAGGTCACGTCGCTAAAATCAATGATGACGTTGGGCTCGCAGGACAGGCGCTCGAGCTCGTCGCGCCATCGCTTCCTGCAACTTACGTCGTACTCGCCCGAAAAAACGACTAGGGCCGTACGCAAGACTCAACCTTCCTTTGAAGCACCGTTACTCTACCTGTGAAGCACCCTTACTGTGCCTGAAACACCCTTACTGTACCGCATCGCAAGGAAGGGGGGCATAGTGAAAAGCCGGATTCTTCAGGCCGGAGGAGTCCTTTCCCAACCTAGGACGCGAGCGATTAGCTCGGTTCGGTTCCGGCTTTCCGTCTTGTCGACCATGCTCTTGATGTGATCTTGAATCGTTGAAGAGGTGATGTGCAGCTTTTTCCCGATCTCCTCGAGCTTTGCGCCATCCAGGAGCAGCGCGAGCACTTGCAGCTCCCGCGGCGTGATATGAAAGCGCGCCGCGGGGCCGGCCAGAGAGTTCGAAGGCGCAAACCGGTCGATCCGCACCCCGATAAAGAGTCCGGCGGGCCCCGACATCGGCTGCGTACGCACGACCAAGAACGGCACCGGGTGGGCAACGCCCACTTCCTGGGTGGCAGAGTCGCTCTTCCAGCCGGCGACCAGGCCCCGCACCGTCTCCTCGAGCACTGCCGGCAACCGGTCGGCCAGCCGGGTACGCAACCCGGTGAGCGCGATGCGCCGCTGGTCTTGCGAAGACCACGCCAGGACGATCTGCAAGTCGCTGTCGAGTACGTAGAACGATTCTCCCGAACTCCCGGGGGCCTGCGCCCCATCGAGGCTGGCCTCGTGGGCGCTGAGGCGCAATGCCGAGAGACGCTCGGACGTGGCGTCGAGCGCCAAGGTTAGAACGCTGATTTCGCTCGACGTGAACGGTCCGAGCTCGTTTGTGCGCAGGAGCGTGAGAATACCGAAGTTGGCCTGGGCGTCGGCAAATAAGAGTGTGATGCCGCTTGCGAAATCGCCGAGCGGGCCGAGCGTCGCCGCAATGCGCGCCCCGGTCTTGGCCTTCCCTCCCTGGCGCTCGAACTCGTTTTGGAGGCGCGCCAGCTCGCCGCCGTTGCCTTGCGAATCCAGGAGCATGCCCAGCTCGCCATCCGCCGTCACGCGCGCAAACGCCCAGCGCGAAGCCGGAACGACGCGAAGGATCGCCTCGATGACGGGATATGCCGGATCCGACTCCGGCACGAAGTTCGCTAAGAGCGGGCCGCCGGCGGTCGCGCCGGCGCTATCGTTCTTTTTCACGATGGTAGTCTTTCGAGTCCAATGGTACGATGACAAAAAGCTTCTTCTCTGCTCGAAGCTCCTCTCCCTGAAAGCGTATTATCATGGCCCGCGTATGCTGTTTGGCGGCCGTCTCTGTCGAGGATGTTCAGGTGCTCGGTGCGGCCCTCGAAGGTGCCGGCGAGCCGGCTACCACGATCGTTACGCACCTCGAAGTGCCGGCACTCAAGAGGATCGCACCCGACGTTCTCGTCGCCGATCTCGACCGATGCCAAGGCGATCCGCTCGAGAAGTTGCGTCAGTTACGCTTCGTTTTGCCGAACTGCGTCATCGTCGTCTATACGGCGAACATGCAGCCCTCGTGGGGGCGCGATTGCCACCTCGCGGGGGCGAGTTGCCTACTTTCAAAAGAATCGCACCAACTGCAACTCCAATCCGGCTTACGGCAGGCGATGAAGAGCGGCTGCTTTACCGACGTGCACTTTAGTGTAAGCAGTCTTAAGGATGTGGTATAAAGCGTTGTCGGGCATGACTTCTTCAACGAAGTACCACCAGAACGTTCCGCCGCCGGAATAGGCGTATCCCATAATCGCCGATTGATACGCCGCGGCGACGGCGCCGCGCCCCTGCGCGATCGAATCTTGGGAGCCCCACCACCATCCTCGGCCTGCGTCGTAGTCGAGCTCCGTTATCATGATGCGCTGTTGCGGGAACGCCGCGTGCAACGCGGAGACGACGCGGTCGAAAGGCTCGCCCATCGGGTTCTGCCGCGGATAGAGCGAGATGCCGATATCGTCGACGTACGGAGCAATTGAGGTCATGTTCGTTTGCGCCCAATTGAAGATCGCGTTGGCGGCGCGGCCCGTGCCCAGCTCCCAGTACAGCGTCACGAGCACGCGCGCGTGGGTGTGCTCCTTGACGTACTTCGAAGCAAAAAGCGTCTTTGTAACGACGCTCGACGTCGACCCGAGCCAATTTCCGTTGACTTCGTTGCCGGTCTCCCCCTCGTCCACATTGGGCAGTGCGCCGACGTACTCTCGCGTGCGCCGTACGAACGCGCCGACGCTGATGCGGCGCATCTCTGAAGAGTCCGTGATCTGTCCGACGACGCGCAGCCCAAGGGCGTGAGCGTGCGAGACTTCCGCCGCATAGTATCCTGGCTTTACCCCGGGGTCGAAGCAAATGCGGAGCCAGCCGGCTTTGGGATAGAGGTTCGCCTCGACTTTGAGGCCGGCAACCCCGCCCTCGATCGTGTCGAACGTTGCAGCCCAATCCTGGGCACTCGGATGCGCTCGCGCGTAAGCGACTCCGGCTTGCGCGAGCAGTTTCATCTCGGCGCGGACGCCGGCGTCGAGGGATTGCGCGTAGTGCCGTCGAGCGTAATCGGCCTTCGCCATGCGGTTTAGCCCGACGAACCTCGTTCCGGGACGGTACCACGGTCGCTGGACGAGGCTAATGCGAATATCGTCGAGCACTTGCGCGGCGGCCAACTTGTTGAAGTCGTACGTCCCGCCGTTTGCCGGCAGGGCAATGATGAGGTTGGAATAGCCATCGCTTGCCGGCCACGCCAGGGAAACGGAGCTCGCACTGCGCGGAAGCGTCAGTGAAGGATCGCCATCGCCCATTCCATTGGAGGAGAAGAGGGGGCCGGTGCGCGTCAGCGTTAGCGTCGCCGAATCCAGCAACGCATCGTTGCGATAGCCTCCAGGGCCGTTCTGCTCGAGTTGACGAAACGCGCTCCAGTCGATGCGCTTACCCTCGGCGTCGACGACGTGAAAGACGATGCGCCGCGTGGTCTCTTGCTCCGCGGCACCGGTCGCCGGAATGCTTCGCAAAAAGTATCCCGAGCAGCCGGCGAAGAGCAGCAGCATGCAGGCGCTCGAAACCCGCGCAAGCCTTCCGATCATGGCAAGAATGATACTATATAAACGCGCCACTGCAGAAAGCAAGATTCGGATGGGCTCCACCGGTGCCGCAGCGCGCAAGAGAACGTTGTTGGATATCGAACGCGTAGCCCGATGAAACCCATCTTGATCGCCGTAGGCGCAGCCGCGCTCTCGTTGATATGCCTTCGGTCGGCGAACGCCGATGCGACGAAGTTCTGCGAGGGATGCAACTACGCCGGAGCGGCCCTGGCGAACTCGGACTTTGCCAACGGCGTTCTGATCGGTACGAACTTCGAAGGCGCGACGCTTAACGGCTCGTCGTTTCGCGGCGCGCGGCTTATCGCGGTGAACTTTGAGAAAGCCGATCTTCGGGGCACGCACTTCGATGCTGCAAATTGCGTGGCATGCAACTTCGCGCAAGCGCGCTTCGACGGCGCGACGTTTTCCAACGTGCGCATGGTAGCAGCAAACTTTAAAGGCTTTAGTTCGGCCGTGGAGGACGCGCAGTTGCGGCAGCTACTCGACGGCTGCATCTCGTGCAACTTCAGCGGGGGCCATCTGAACGCGCGCGACCTGTCCGGAGTGACGCTGATCTCTGTCGACCTTTCGCAAGCCGATCTTCGCGGGACGAACTTTACCGGTGCGGTTCTTTGCTGGAATCAGGTGAACGGCGCGCAGCGGGTTGCGGCATGCGATCCCATGCACGACGCCCTAACTACCGGAGCAAACTTTAACAACGCGCAGCTCTGCGATAACCCTCTCGACCGGGTCGGGTGCGTGCCGGCGCCCGCCGACGTGCTGCAGCGCTCCTTTGGACCCAAGCCGAGTCCGTCGCCCGAGCCTCCCTAGCGCTCCAATGCAGCTCGGCTAGTCAATGGATGTAGATGTCATCGTCATCGGCGCCGGCGCGGCGGGTTTGGCGGCCGCGCGAAGCCTTGGCCGGCGAACGCCGCGAGTGCTGGTGCTCGAAGCGCGCGACCGCATCGGCGGCCGCGTCCTGCCGCATCCGATAGCGCGGATCGGAACGCCGGCGGAGCTCGGCGCGGAGTTCATTCACGGACCGGCGCAACGCACGAAGGCGTTGCTTCGCGAGGCCCGCAGCGCCGCGATCGACATAGGGGGCGACTCGTGGATTCGAAAAAACGGCGAGCTGCAATGTGACGACGACGATTTCTCGTCGTCCGCAAGTATATTCGAAGGCTCGCGCTCCCTCCGCGACGACGAAAGCGTGGAGCAGTTTCTTAGGCGCTTCGAAGACGACGATGCGCTGCGTGAAACCGCAGAGGCGGCGCGTGCGTTCGTCGAGGGATTCGAAGCCGCCGATCCGCAGCTTGCAAGCGCCAAAGCGATCGCCGACGAATGGGAATCGGGTGCGGATTCCACAAGTGCGCGTCCGCTGGGGGGATACGGGCCGATGTTTGAGCTCCTTCGCAACGAGTGCGAGCGCGCCGGGGTTCGGTTCGCGTTCTCGACGCGAGTGCGCCGCATTTCGTGGCGTCGCGACGGCGTCGCCGTCGACGTCTGTGACGCGCATGGCGAATCGCAAACGCTGGGTGCGCGCGCGGCGATCGTGACGCTTCCTGTCGGCGTCTTACGCCACACCGGCGACGATGCTGAAATTAGCTTCGAGCCCAAGCTGCCGTCGGCAAAGCGCCAAGCGCTTGCGCACATCGAGATGCGGCACGTCGTGAAGGTCGCTCTCTGCTTTCGAACGTCGTTTTGGGAACGGGTCGCGCGCGGGCGCTACCATAACGCGGCGTTCTTCCACATCGATGGGCAGCCGATCCCGACGTACTGGACGCAGTTGCCCGTACGCAGCGAGCTGATCGTCGCGTGGGTTGGCGGACCGGGCGCGGTTGCCTTGAGCGGCCTTTCACAGGCGCAGCTCGTCGAAATGGCGCTCGCGGGCTTCGGGGAATTGTTCGGAGAGGTCGAGCTCGCGCGCCGGGAGTTCGAGGGCGGCCTCACGCACGATTGGAGCGGCGACCCCTTTGCGCGCGGAGCGTACAGCTACGTCGCTGTCGGAGGTGGCAACGCGCGTGCCGCACTTGTGCAACCCGTGGGCGAGTCGCTTTTTTTTGCTGGCGAAGCGACGTCGAGCGATGGTCAAGGGGGCACCGTCAACGGCGCCATCGAAACCGGCGAACGCGCAGCGGCGCAAGCCGTGGCCGCGCTGGGGGTGAAGGAAATTGCTTGAACCCGCAGCGCCTTTTCTACCGGCGTGGTCGAACTTTTATGTTATTGCGGGCTCGTCGGCCGCGGCGCTGACCGGCCTGATGTTCGTGGTGATCACGTTGGTTCGTGGGGAGGAGCAATCGCAAGTGCGTCACGATGGCATCGCCACGTTCAGCACGCCGACGGTCATGCATTTCTGCGCCGCGCTGTTCGTATCGGCGATTCTCTGCGCGCCGTGGCGTTCGCTGGTTTATGTCGCCATCATCGTCGGACTCGTCGGATGTTACGGGGTCCTATACCTTGCCGGCGTGGCGCGGCGCGCGAAGCGTTTAACGAAATATACTGCGGACGTCGACGATTGGATGTGGTATACGATCCTTCCATTGCTCGCATACGGGGCGCTCGTCGCGGGCGCGATCGTTCTGAACGCCGCCCCGCGAGGCGCGCTCTTCGTGCTCGCGGGTGGCGTGCTTTCGCTGATCTTCATCGGCATTCGCAACTCGTGGGATGTCGTCACGTTTCTTGCCGTCGGCGGCGATAAGGAACCTTAGGAGAGCCGGACGTCGAGCCGCGCGAGCCGGACGCCCGCCTCGGCGAGCCGTTTTGCCTCCAGGCGGCGCCCGCGCGCTCGAGCACCGATGCCACGCGCGCTGGAGGCCTCTTCTCAAGCCCGGCAGTTCAGACTTTTTTCATCCGCTCGTGAGGTACTGTCGCAATAGGAGAGCATGACGTGACCGTTCGAGCGCTGACCGTTACCGTCGTCTCGCTCCTGTGCCTGGTTCGCAAGAGTTCTTGCCAAATCGTTAGGAGTTCTATGAACAGAATCATGATCGGAACGGCAGCAGTTTTATTCGGCCTTGGCGTGGCCGGCTGCGCGGAGCGCGCCCCTCAAGGTGGCAGCAACGTCGTGTTGCCCTCAATCAACCGGGACTTGGTAATCGTCGCGGTACTTCCGAAAGACGCGATCGGCGAGAAGCTTCCCTCCGAGGGCTTATGGTCGATGGAGTCGGTAAAGTGGAAAGCGGAGTTGGGCGGCTTTACGCAAGAAACCTATTCGCAGGCCCTCGGCTTTCCGCCGAACACGAAGCTTACGATCCACAATCTTTCGACGAAATATACGCACACGCTCGACGTGGTGAAAGTGATCACGGCGCCGCCCGCCGTTTTCCCGAAGGGCATAAAGCTCCCCATAAAGGCAGAAGGCGACGGTAAACTCGCGGCAGGCTACGCGAGCGGACCGATCAAGCCGGGACGATCCGTCACGGTCACGTTGACGAAAGCCGGGATCTACCTGATCGGTTGCGCGTACCACTACGACCTGGGAATGCACGACGTTTTGACGGTCGGGCCTCACGCGGGGCCTGGACCGCAAGCAACCCCGACGCCGCACGGGGGCGGCGGCGGCGGAAGCGGCAGCGGCTGGGGCGGCTAGCCGCCCCCCGCAGCCAAGCGAAGGACCGCTGCTGCCTATGCGCAACGTAGGACCCGAGGCGCTGCAGCAACATGCTCAAACCGCCGCTCCCGAAAGGAACGGTAACCTTTCTTTTTACTGACATCGAGGGTAGCACCCGTGCGTGGGAGCAGCACCCCGATGCGATGGCCGCTGCGCTTTCGGATCACGATCGCCTCCTGCGCGGCATCTTCGAACGGCACGCCGGATACGTTTTCAAAACCATCGGCGACGAGTTTTGCTGCGCGTTCGAGCGCGCGCCCAACGGGCTCGCCGCAGCAATCGAAGCGATGCGTGTGCTGCAAACCCACCGCTGGCCGCGTGAAATCGGCGATGTCCGCGTCCGGATGGCGTTGCATTGCGGCGATGCGATCGCGCACGACGGCGACTATTTCGGACCGACCCTCAACCGCGTCGCACGTTTGTTGGCAATTGGCCATGGAGGCCAAATTCTGCTGACCGCCCCGGTGGCCGAGATGCTGGCGGGTGTTCCACTCGAGGGTGTAGTGCTGCGCGATCTGGGCTCGCACCGTCTCAAAGATCTCCGGCAGGCCGAAGCGACCTATCAAGTGATGGCCGAAGGCCTGCGTGCAAACTTTCCCGCACTCGCGTCGATCGACGCTCACCCGAATAATCTACCCTCGCAGATCTCGAGCTTCGTCGGGCGCGAGCGTGAGATCGCGAGTCTTCGGCACCGCCTCGCCGAGAATCGCGTCGTTACGGTTGGCGGGGCGGGCGGCATCGGCAAAACGCGGCTCGCGCTGCAAGTCGCCGCCGAAGTCGTGCAAGATTACTCCGGCGGTGTCTACTTTGTCGCACTCGCCCCGCTGCGCGAAGGCAGGCACGTTTCCAATGCGCTCGCGTCAGCGCTTGGCGTCGTCGAGGCACCCAACGAAGCGTTGGAAGATACGATTGCCGGGCACCTCGGTTCCAAGTGCGCGCTCCTCGTCTTCGATAACTGCGAGCACGTTTTGGGCGCGACGGCCCTCTTGATCAAACGAGTCGTCTCGGAATGTCCAAACGTGCGCTGTCTGGTTACCAGTCGAGAACCCCTTCATCTCACCGGGGAATGTGTCGAACGCCTTGCGCCGCTTCCGTTGCCTGACGGCGCGCGGAGTCTGGCCGATCTCGAAGCGCTCGATGGTTCGCTGCTTTTTCTCGAACGTGCTCGAGCCGTCGCCGGCGCACTCGCTCTTTCGGAGAGCGAGTGCGCGCTCGTCGCCGAGGTGTGCCACCGCCTCGACGGCATTCCGCTCGCGATCGAACTGGCCGCCTCGCGACTCGCGACGATCCCGCTAGAACGCATGGCTAAGCGGTTGAGTGCGATGTTGCTTGCCAGCAAAGACGCAACCGTTGACGAACGCCATCGCACGCTGCGCGCCGCTATCGCGTGGAGTTACGACCTGCTGGCGGACTCGGAGAAACGCACGTTCTCAGCGTTTTCGGTCTTTGCGGGCGGCTGCACGATCGACGCGCTCGAGCGCGTTGTCGATGCGGAGGTCGATGCCGAGATCGAATCGCTCGTCGACAAATCGCTCGTACAGCTCGATCTGCGCGAGGGTGCCGAGCCTCGTTATCGACTTCTCGGGCCGGTCGCGGAGTTCGCTGCCGGCGAACTGTTGGCTTCGGGCGCAGCCGAGGACTTGCGCCGGCGGCACATCGAGTTTTACTCCGCTCTGGCAAGTTCGGTTGCGGGAGCCGATGCGAGTGCGCGAGCCGCCGGCATGCCCCGCATCGATGTCGAGATCGGCAATATACGCGCCGCGCTCGAGCGCGCGATGGACGGCGACGTCGAACGAGCCGCTCAACTGGTCATCGACCTGACGCCTTTCTGGCGCGCGCGCGGATCGTTTACTGAAGGGAGGGACTGGCTCAAGCGCCTTCTCAGCCGCGCAACGCCTCTCGATCTCGCGAAAAGAGCGAGGGCGCTACGCGACTTAGCTGCCTTCGCGGCGATGCAGGACGACTACGACAACGCCAGCCGCCTCGCTCGAGATGCCGTCGAAATCTATCGCGGCTTGTCCGATGACTCGGGCATTGGCTCCGCTTTGCACATCGTCGCCGAAGTGGCTCACCGGCAGGGACGTTCGAGTGAGGCGAAGCGCCTCTATACCGAGTCCTACGAGCATCTCGACGCCGGAAATCATCTCGTGGGAAAGACGATCTGCATGATGAATCTGGGAATGCTGGCCCGTGATGATGAAGGGGATTATGAATCCTCTGAAAAGCTGCTGTCGAAAGCGAGCGAGGATGCGAGGCGGCTCGGCGATCGCAGCGTTTCGGCGCAAGTCGAAATCGAGCGAGCATGGGCGGCGCTATGTTCGGGTGACGTGGAACGCGCCGAGCGGTTCTTTCGCGAAGCGTTCGAAATCAAGACGGTAGAACGCGATTCGCACGGCGCATGCCAGGCACGGCTTGGAATTGCGAGCGCGTTGCTGGTTGCCGGTCGCGCTGACGCCGCACGCCAGGAATTCGAAACGGCTCTACGCGAAGCCACGGCGCTGCGGGCGCAGATATTCGTCATCAACGCTATCCACGGGATCGCCGCCGTTGCGGCGATCGGCGGCGACCTCGTTGCGGCAGCGAAGTACTGTGGCCTGGCAGACCGGCTTATTGCCAAAACGCATTGCAGCGAGCAGTTGGGATTAGTGCAAAAAATTGCGACCGAGCGAATTTACGCCGGCTTGAGCGAGGAAGAAATCGCAGCCGCGGCTGCCGCCGGCGCCGCGATGAAGCCGGAAGAGGCGGCTGCACTGTCTGGATCGAGCGTCGCCCCTACTGCCAACGTTTAAGGCTTCCTTGTGGCCGCCCCTTAGGGTGTCGCGCCATTCATCGGTGGTAACGTATTCTTCTTAATCGACGGCGCCGAAAATGTTAGTGTTCCGGTAAGGTATGTCGGCGTCGAAGGCGGCCATGGAACGGACCACAGGACGCTACCCTGCTCCGTGAAGTAGGCAATAAAATTTGCGTCATTATTCGTAAGTTGAAAACACGCTGCAACTCCGTTGCAGTTGGGAGATTGGTTCGTCTTCGTCGCTTGGAAGTTAACGGTCACACTGCATACTGTAGTGCCGCCGGGACATAGCGAGCCACCCGAAACCTTCATGTTTCCAGTGGCCGTGAACCCACCCGGGACGCTGTTAAGCGGCTGCTTAAGATGCGACACTGCGTAACCCGCGGCCAAGCCGACGAGCAAGCTAACGAGCACCGTGGTCCATGTTTTCATTTGCGTACCCCGAATCGGAAGGGCAAGGGCTTCCTACCTTCGGTCGGGGTGGCGCTCGTCCTGCTGTACGGAGCCAGCTAGCATGCGAGTAGCGAAAGCACGGTAGAATGACGCTATGGAACAACGTAAACTTGGCACGCAGGGCCTGACCGTCTCCGCAATCGGGCTGGGCTGCATGGGGATGACCTCGGCCTATGGCAGCGCCGATGAGGGTCAGGCGATCGCGACGATCC
>Ga0182024_10016256_pt1 | contig 14130 bp, 8 predicted proteins | sample P32metaG_FD_120480 | JGI IMG/M metagenome (GOLD analysis project Ga0182024, IMG submission 120480) | Permafrost microbial communities from Stordalen Mire, Sweden - P3-2 metaG (Illumina Assembly) | ecosystem: Environmental > Terrestrial > Soil > Wetlands > Permafrost | place: Sweden: Stordalen... | reverse complement strand
TCTTCGGTGTATGTGTCCACACTGGCCAGCGCGTCGTCAAGGATGAGAATCGCCGGCCGTCGCAGCAACGCCCTCGCAATCGCTGCGCGTTGCTTCTGCCCGCCCGAGAGCGTTACGCCGCGCTCGCCCACCATGGTTTCAAAGCCCTGCGGAAACTCCTCGAACTCGAGGCGAATATGCGCCGCTTCCGCCGCCTTGAGCAGGTCCTCGGCGTCAGCATGCGGAGCGCCGAAGGCCAGGTTTTCACGGATCGTCTCGCTGAAGAGGAAGGTCTCCTGCGGCACCATGCCGATGTTGCGCCGCAAAACCGCCAGCGGATACTCGCGCACCGGCCGCCCGTCAATGAGCAATGCACCTTCCGGCGCATCGTAAAGTCGCGGAATCAGGTTGGCGAGCGTGGACTTTCCGCATCCCGTCGGCCCCACGATCGCCAGGCTCGATCCCGCCGGAATGTGCAGCGAGATGTCGCGTAGCACCGGGGTCCCCACGGACGGGTCTTTGTCCGTGGGGTGGAGCACCGGCGGCGCGTCAGGGCTGTCGCCATAGCTGAAGTTGAGATGCCGAAATTCGATTTCTCCCCTCAACACCGTCTCTACTCCAAAACCCGAGACCGAGGAGCGGGAGCCGTCGGAGATCGCCGGCTCGGACTTGAGCAGTTCGTCGATGCGCTTCACCGACGCCGTGCCGCGCTGGAAGATATTAATCACCCATCCCACGGCGATGATCGGCCAGATCAGCAGGATCATGTAGGTGCTGAAAGCCACGAATTGGCCCACGTCGATGCGGTGGGCCAGCACCAGGTGTCCGCCGGCCAGTAACGTGATGACCATGGAGATGCCGAGGATGAACTCGAGTGTGGGCCACAGCATGCCCATCAACTGCACCAGTCGCAATGCGCGGCCAATATATTGACGATTAAGCCGCTCGAAGAGGCCGATCTGCGACTCCTCGCGCGCGAAGGCGCGGATCAGCCGCACGCCGGAGTAATTCTCCTGGGCCTGTGCGGAAATATCGGAAAAACTCGCCTGAATGCGCTCGAAGCGCTCGTGAATCTTGCGTCCCACATACTGCACGAAGATGCTGGCCAGCGGCGTGGGCGCCAGCGCCACCAGCGTGAGCCAGGGACTAATGTGCAACATGAAAACCAGCGCAAAAATGCTCAGGAAAATTGTGTTCACGCTGTACATCAGCCCGGGACCGAGCAGCATGCGCACCGCGTTCAGGTCGTTGGTCATGCGCGCCATGATGTCGCCGGTGCGGTAGTACTGGTAGAAGCTCGTGTCCTGGGTTTCCAGTTTCTTGAACAAGTCGTTGCGCAGGTCAAACTCAATCTCACGCGAAATCCCGATCAGAATCCACCGCTGAGCGTACATGAAAATGCCCTTGATCAGGTTGATCCCGACCAGAAGCAGGGCAAGGAACAGAATATGCCGGCGGGTGGTTCCGTTTTTGATGGCATCGACCGCCATACCCAGAACCGTTGGAAACAGCACGGCGACGGTGTTTGTCGCAACGCAGGCCAGCGTACCCCGCACGTATCCCCAGCGGTAGCGGCGCATGTAGGAGTAAAGCGGGGCCAGGTCGCCAAACATAGCTCTATTGTACGATTCGCTGGATTCGAACCAAAAATCCGAGGTGAAAGGTTTCGGGTGTCAGGCTTCAGATTCCAGATTCCGACTATGAACCGTTCGCTCTTCGCGACTCCCGGTTCACGGCTAACGGCTAACGGGCCACAGTTTCCTCGTCCCTCAGTCCCTAGTCCCTTAGTCCCTGTTTTTCTACGTCGGCGTCCGCAGCAGCAGATATCCACCCACCAGCCCAAACAGCACGTCCGCCGACCAGGCGGCCATCGAGGCCGGCAGGTAATTCACGTAGCCCATGGCTCCGAACAGGTTGTCGATCACCATATACGCAAGCGCCACGGCGATGGCGACAGCCACTCCGGTGATCGAGCCGCGGCGTCCCATGGAAAGCGCAAACGGAATGGCCAGCACCGCCATCACAACCGCGATCAGCGGATACGAGAGCTTGTGCCACAACGCGACGCTCAGGCGCTTGGTGTCGAACCCGCTCTGCTGCAAATCGTGGATGTAGTGGTCGAGCTGGCCGAAGTTCATCTCCTGCGATTGCAGATCTTCTTTTTTGAAGTAGTCCGGCGTAGCCCGGATCTGCGGAAAAGCTGTCTCGAGGAAAGTTCGGTAATCCTTCACATTCGCGCCCTCAACGTCGCGCACCCAGCCGTTCTCGAAGGTCCATCCGCCCGCATCGCCATTCCACACCACGCGCTTGGCAAAGATGCGCCGCGTCAGCTGGAAGGTCGCGGGGTCGAATTCGAAGACGGAGAGATTGGCGAACTCGTTGCGGTCGGGATCGAAGAACTCGTAATAGAAAATCCGCCCCGGCTCGCCCGGCTGAGGTCTCTGACCCATCATCCATTTCTGCTCGGGGTGCAGGTAGGTTTGCGTGGGCCGGCCCTTGATCTGGTTGCGCAGCGCCTCCTGTTTGCGGTTGGCCTGCGGCAGATAGTACTGATCGAAGAGGAACAACGCCACCGCCAGCACCCCCGCCATGGCCAGGATGGGAACGATCAGCCGGTACAAGCTGATACCCGTGGCCTTGATGGCGACAATCTCGCTGTTGCGGTTCATCACGCCGAACGTGACCAGCGCCGCAATCAGCACCGCCAGCGGGGTAATGTTGTAGAGCATGCTCGGCGTCAGGTTCAGCAGGTATGCGCCCACCACGGACAGCGCTATGTGGTTGCGCAGAATGTCGCCCACGAGGTCGAAGAAGGTGAAGACGATCATCAGCAGCACAAACCCGGCCAGCACCAGAGCGAACATGCCGACGAACTCGCGCAGAATGTACTCGTCCAGGATGCGGGGGAAAACGATGCGCGGGAAAACGCTGCGCGGCCCGGCTCTTTGCGCGCGCGGCTGGAACCTGCCGAGAAGCTCAGTGAGCTGGAACCCGTTGCCCTTCGCCGGAACCCTGAATCGCGGCAGTCGCGATGCCCACGCCGCCATGGCGGTCAGAATCCGCCCGCCGGTCGCCATCTGCCACAGCAGAAGAATTCCGGCCGCGGCAAAGAGAAAATTCGCAGCCCACACGGCGATGAACGCGGGCAGACGGCTCTGGTGCCCCAACTGAATGCCGGTCGACGAGAGGAAGTAGTACACGAACACCAGCAGAATGGTGAACACGAAGCCGGCGCTCTTGCCGCCGCGCCGCGAATTCACGCCCAGCGGCACACCCAGCAGCATCAGCACCAGGCACGCCGCCGGTAGCGCGAATCGGTTGTGCATCTCGATCAGGTAGCGCTTGGCCTCAGACTTTCCACTCAGCTCGTGGATGCGCTCGAACAACGCGCTCAGCGGCATCGCGAGGAGAGGCGTGTCCACGCGTCCCAAGTGCACGTCGCTCTGGGGATTCAGCGCCAGCGGCATGTCCGCGGTCGTAAATGTCGAGATATTCGATTGCCCCGGCTCGTCGGCCACGGTCTCGTCGCGCAATCCGTCACGCAGGCGCATGATCAGCTCCTGCCGGTTGTCGTTCACCACGGTGGCCGATGCGGCTGTCGTGATCACCGGATTTACCGGGTCGCTGACGTCGGCCATGAACACCTGGCGCCAATTGGTCGCGCCCGAACCCGGGATTACGTCCTGCACATAGAGCACGAAGTTCTTGAAGTCTTCGTAGAAGACATGGGGCTCGATCTCGTACGACGCCTGCGAAGTCTCCAGCGCCTGCTCCATCTCGATAATCGCCTGGTTGGCCCGCGGCGCCAGGTAGAGCGAGTTGCCCAATCCGAGCAACGTGCCCGTCGCCGCCACAATCGATGCCACGCGCACAAAGTACCAGATGCCCAGCCCCGAGGCGCGCATGGCAATGATTTCACTGTCGGCCGCCAGGCGGCTCAAACCCAGCAGCACGCCCCACAGCACGGCCATGGGAATCGTGAATTTGAACAAGTTGGGCAGTGTGAAGAGAAACACTTCCGCCACATCCACCCAGGTGGAACTATTGCGCACCACCACTTCAAGAATGTGTGGCAGTTGCGGCATGAACAAAATGAACGTGAAAAGCGCGCAGCCGATGAGCGTGAGGGAGAGAATTTCGCCGAGAATGTAGCGGGTGAGGATGCGCACAAAAGGGGCCTGCGTCTAGTTTAGCGTGTTCGGGAATCAGCGGCCTTGGCCGCGGGCGACGGCTCGAAAAAACAAGTGCCAAACTAAACTGAAACCTTCTCAGCAGTCAGAGATCGAGGATAAAGTAAAGGCATGCCGAAAACACTCTCCACCGGCGTGGTCCATAGCGTGCCAGCGGATTTACGAAAAGCACTTGTTTCAGACCCGGCCGCGCGGACAAAGTGGGAAGATATTACACCGCTCGCGCGCAATGAATGGATCTGCTGGACCCTCTCCGTCAAGCGGCCGGAAACCAGAAAACAGCATGTCGAGAGAGTGTGCACGGAACTGAAGGAAGGGATGCGCAGGCCCTGTTGTTGGCCCGGTTGCCCTCATCGTTGAAGCCATCGGAGGGGGCACCGTAGCTGGCTAGTCACGCACCAAAACGCCATCCCCGCAGCCGCAAGCTGTTTCCCAGCACGCACACCGAGCTCAGCGCCATCGCCGCCGCGGCCAGCCACGGCGTCAGCAGAATGTGAAACGCCGGATACAGCGCTCCGGCCGCCAGCGGAATCCCCAGCAGGTTGTAGCCCACAGCCCAGCCAAGGTTCTGGCGCATCACGCGCATCGTTTGCCGCGCCAGCTCAAGCGATTCCGGAATCGCCATCGGCTGTGCCCTCAGCAGCAGCACATCGCCCGCCTCCTGCGCCAGATCCGCCCCGCTGCCCATGGCGATGCCGGCGTCGGCCGCGGCCAGCGCCGCCGCGTCGTTGATGCCATCGCCCGCCATGGCCACGCGCAGCCCGGACTTTTGCAGCTCGCGAATCCGCGCCAGCTTCCCCGCCGGATCCAGTCCCGCTTCCACTTCGGTGATTCCCGCCTGCTCGGCAATCGGCGCCGCCGCGGCCGCCGAATCGCCGGTCAGCATCAACACGCGCAACCCCGCGCCTCGCAATGCGGCCACGGCCGCAGCCGCATCGGGCCGCAGCGCATCGCGCGCATCGAACAACGCGGCCGCCGCGCCATCCACAGCCATCCACAACCGCGTCACGCCCGGCTCCGGCGCAGCCACATCCTTCGGCAGAGTGATCAGGAATTCGCTGAACAGCGCCTCATTGCCCAGCAGGCATTCGTGCCCCTCCACACGCGCCGAAACCCCCCGGCCGGGAATAATCTGCACGTCTAGTGCAGCCTCCCATGTCAGTCCAAGACCAGACGAAAAATCCACGATTGCATGCGCCAGCGGATGGTTCGAACGCTCCTCCGCTGCCGCCGCCATGCGCAGCAATTCTCGTTCTGCTGTTTGCGTAGTCGCTACGTCCCCAGTCCCTGTTCCCTGGTTTTCTGTTCCCTGTTCCCCCCTCCCAAGTCCCTGAATTTTCTCCAGCACCGGTCTTCCCACCGTCAGCGTCCCCGTCTTGTCGAGAACAATCGCGTCCACATGCGCCAGCCGTTCCAGCGCTTCGCCGCCTTTGAAGAGCACGCCCAGTTGCGCGCCCCGGCCCACAGCCACGGTCAACGCCGCCGGAACTGCCAGTCCCATCGCGCACGGGCACGCAATCACCAGCACGGCCACCGTGTTGGCAAGCGCCTGCGGCAGGGAATGCGCGGCCACGAACCACGTCACAAAGGTCACCGCCGCAAGCCCCAGCACCACAGGCACAAAAATCGCGCTGGCTGCGTCGGCCAGCCGCTCCATGGGCGCGCGCGAGCTCTGCGCCTGATCCACCATGCGCGTAATCTGTGCCAGCACCGTCTGTTCGCCGAGCGACTCCGCACGGCACACCACTGCGCCGTCGTAGTTCAGCGACCCCGCCAACACGCGTCCGCCGGTTGCGCGTTCCAGCGGCATCGCTTCCCCGGTCAGCATCGACTCATCTACCGAGGTGCGCCCTTCCAGGATCGTCGCGTCCACGGGAAAGCGCTCGCCGGGCAGCACCACCACACTGTCGCCGGGCAGCACCTCTTCGAGCAGCACCAGCGTTTGCACGCCATCCACCAGGCGTCGCGCCGTCGCGGGCCGCAACCGCGAAAGCGAGTCCAGCGCTGCCAGCGCCCGCCGCTTCGCCCGCGCCTCCAGCGCTTTGCCCAGCAACAGAAAGCCCAGAATCAGCAGCACTGCGTCAAAGTACACTGCCCGCCCCGGCGCCGGCCAGACCGTCGCGTACGCCGAATAGGCAAACGCCACGCCCGTTCCCAGGCTCACCAGCGTGTTCATGTTGGTCGTGCGGTGCCGCAGTGCGCTCCACGCGCTCCCATAGATTCCGCGCCCCGCCCACGCAACCATAGCGGCCGTCAGCACGAGCAGAAACCAGCGCAGCGCCGGGGCCGGGATTGCGTAGAGCCAAGGAACTGCCCGCATCAGGAAAACATCGAGCGGGTTCATCTCCGTTTCGAGAGGCATAGCCAGCAGCATGGCCGCCGCACCCGCCGCCAGCGTCACCCACGCCTTCGTTGTCGCGCCCCCAATAGCGCTCGATGCCGCGTCCTCAACGCGCGCGCCGCCGTCGCCGTCGCGCGGCAGCACCGCATTGTAGCCGGCTCCGCGAATTGCCTCAACCAGTTGCCCGGGCGCTGCCAGCGCAGGGTCGAAGACCACGCTGGCGCGGTGCGCCATCAAATCCACGCGCGCCGATTCCACGCCCGCCGTCGCGCGCAGAGCCTCCTCGACGTGGTGCTGGCACGAGGCGCACGTCATGCCCAGAACGGGCAGCGTCAGCGTTTCTGTGGTGCGCAAGGCCATGATCGGCTCCAAGTCTTCGCGTTATGATTCCAGATGCGCGGTGTAGCCGGCCTTGGCGAGCGCGGCAATGGCAAGATCCACCGGCGCGGGTTCCTCGGCTGCAGTCACCCGCGCCGCTCCCACGCGAACCTCGTTCACCGCCGCGCCCGGTACGGCAGCCAGCGCCTGGCTCACGCGGCGCACACAGGAGCCGCAGTGCATTCCATCGATTCGCAACGTAAATTCCGCCATCTTCCGTTCCTCCGCGTCTTTATTTGATGATAGCGGGAGACGTAAGATTCTGAGGTGTTTAGCCAGAAGCTCGCGTCCCAATGAAATTGTCATCCTGAGCGGAGGTTGCCGCGCTTTCGCGGCCAACGCAGTCGAAGGATCTGCGGTTGCCTTTTTGCGGACTCCTAATTCACCATCCAGGAGTCTGCTTACATCACTGGGATGGCGACGCACACTTGTATCGCGAGAGAAGGACCTTCTGAATGGAGAGAGTGCAACGCGAGTTTCCGCAAACGCCGCTGGTCGGCGTGGGCGCGGTCGTAGTCCACGCGGGCCGCGTGCTCCTCGTGCGCCGCGGCAGTGAGCCACTCAAAGGCCATTGGACGCTGCCGGGCGGCGTGCTTGAGGTCGGTGAAACCATCGCCGAAGGCATCGCCCGCGAGGTGCGCGAAGAAACCGGCCTCCTCGTCGAGCCGCTGCAGCTGGTCGAGCTTCTCGATCGCATCCATCGTGAGGCTGGGCGCGTCCGCTATCACTACGTCATCGCCGACTACCTCTGCCGCGTCACCGGCGGCGAGCTGTACGCAGCCTCCGACGCCGACGCCGTCCGCTGGGTCGAGCGCGCGGAATGGAACGGCCATGGCGCCCTCGTCCTCGATCCCATCACCGTGCGCGTCATCGAAAAAGGATGGCGATTGGCGCAGGCTCTGGAAAAGGAAAGAAGCTAGTCCATGATCGCATCTCGACCGAAGCAATGGATCAAGCGGACTCTCGGGTTGCTGCTTGCCCTCGCGCTGCTCGCGGGAATCGGATTCTACCTCCGCCCCGTCAGCTACCTCGACGCGTGGACGTACCTGCACGAAGACCTCTCCGGCATTGAGAGCCGTTCCGTCCAGGTTGCAGGCCATCGCGTGCACTTTCTTGCCGAGGGTCCGGCCGACGGTCCGGTGGTCGTTCTCGTCCACGGCCTCGGCGCCAACGCGGAGCACTGGCGTAATCTCGCGCCCTACCTCGTCCAATCCGGGTTCCGCGTCTACATTCCCGATCTCATCGGCTACGGCCGCAGCGATCGTCCCGCGGATTCCTCCTATTCGGTGCGCGACGAGGCCGCCGTGGTCGTGGGCTTCATGGATGCTCTCAGCCTCAAGCAGGTCGAGCTCGGCGGCTGGTCCATGGGCGGATGGATCGCCGTGCTCGTCGCCGCGCAGCATCCCGAGCGCGTCAGCCGTCTGATGCTCTTCGACGCCGCCGGCCTCAACGTCCCGGCGGCGTTTGACACCGCGCTCTTCACGCCTTCCACCATTGCCCAGTTCAATGAGTTAGAAGCCCTCCTCTCGCCGCACCCTCAGCCTGTCCCCGCCTTCATCGCTCGCGACCTCCTGCGCAACATCCGCAGCAATGGCTGGGTCGTCCAGCGCGCCCTGGCCACCATGCTCACCGCGCACGATGCGATCGACAATCTTCTCCCGCAACTCAAAATGCCCGTGCTCATCGTGTGGGGATCGCTCGACCGCATCACCCCGCTCGACCTGGGCGAGACCATGCATCGCCTCGTCCCGCAATCCGAGCTCGACGTTTTTGCCGGTTGCGGACACATGGCGCCCATCGAGTGCCCCGCCGCAGTCGGTCCCAAAGTCGTTGCCTTCGCCAAGCAATGAGGTGTCACTCCTTTCACTTTCTCACTCGCCTTCCTCCCCGTGCCCCATCCATTCGCCCGGTTTTTTGGGCGAATGGGTGGGACAGCACGCCAGCTCGCTGACCCGCTCCCTCGCCCCCTTGCTCCATGTCTTCTTGACTCGCTCCCGCCCCCTTTGCGAGACTCCGCCCATGGCATATAGCGGCAAAATTCAATACGCCGGAGAGCGCAAAATCCGGGAGCGCAACACCAACCTCTACCGCCTCGCGCACTGGCCCATCTGGATCTGGGTCTTCTTTCTGGCGCCCGGACCCCTCACCTTCAGCCTTTTTTCCGGCGGTTTTCACTGGGCCAATTGGGCATGGCTGGCCGCGGTCCTCGTCGGAACCGGCATCGCCGGCTACAACGCCCAACTTCCCGGCTCGGAGCATCGTCCTTACATCCTGCGCTTCGATGAGGACAGGCCCAACCCTCTCTATCGCCGCGTCTGCTACACCTTCGCCTGGAACGCCATTCTCAACTATGCGCTGCTCAACCTGGCCAGCCTCGTCTACGCCGCCATCTCCGGTGCCTGGAAGATGAAACAGATATATCTCTACGCCTATTCGCCCCTTTGCGCGTTTATTCTGCTCCTCGGCATGATGGGCAAATTGCCGCGCGTCGGGCCCTCGACTCAGAGCGAAGGCTATGAGCGCCGCTATTTTTACGGCACCGTCTGGGCCGTCACCGCCGCGCAAACCACTTTGCTCATCCTCTGGAAGACGCTTCCGGAAAACTCCACAGGCAGCCTGATAAAACTCGTGGTCTTCGTCGCCGTTCTCATCGTCTTCGGCGTTGCGGCGGCGCGCGGCATTCTTCCGCGCACGCGTCCCATCGTACCCGGCGAGTTGATGGTTTCGGATTGAACCGATCTCACGGATTCGCCGTTCCTGGGCCGCAGTTGCCGCTGGCTGTTTGAGAGGTTAACCAAACAGCAACGCGAGCATTGGCGGCGACCCGGCCGAAAGCCGAATACTGGCGCAAAACCCGACCAAAAGTCCTGGGAGTCGAGCGTAGTCGGCCCTTAATGAGTTGCGCGCTCCGCTGTCTATCCAGAAATACGGAGTTGGTCCAGACATACGGAGTTCCACGCGGAAACAGGAAAGTGGCAACTGGAGCGCAGGCCGGTGCGCACTACACCAATTCGTCGATGCGGACGCTGAGGTTGTTTTCGGCGTCGATCATGGAGGATCCGGTGGCTGTGGCGCCGCTGACGCTGGGCACGGAAGCTACATAAGAGCCGTTTTGTTCTTCCACGCTGCCCGCGTACTGGGTACCGCCCACGGTGGTGGAATACGATCCCACCAAAGTTTCCACTTCGGAGGCTGCGCTCGCCGAGGCGCCTCCGGCTCCACCACCCCCACCATGCGCGCGGGCGTCGCCGGAATTCGGTGTGGAACTGCTCGTGCTGGCTTTGCTCGAACTGGCTGAAGACGGAGTGACGGCGGAAGAGGATCCCGAGGTTGTGCCAGAAAGGGGACCGATCTCATGGATTCTCGGTTGCGCAGTCAGCACCGGGTTCAGAAGCACAGGAACCGATGACGAGGAAGTCGCGGCGATCAACATGGCTCATACCTCCGGTAAGGAAACTACCAAAGAAGTTATCGGCTGGATCGCGATGTCCAAAACGGCGGAGGCGCCGAATCTCTGCCCCCTGCCGCCGGAGCGGTTCCTGAATTGGGCAAGAGAACCATTCTGGTTTTCTTGGTGAATTCCAATCTTTCCCGGTCGATCCTTCCCCGTAGCGGCCATGCATTTGCTCGGGAAGGGAGACGAACACTCGCCCGCTCTCGTTGGGGAGTACAAAATGCCACAGTTGACTGATTGCGTCCCGCAGAATGCGGAACCCGAAACTTTCGCCGAGCGGTCGAAGACTCTCGATCCGGAAAACTGGGCGGAGTTGCGGGCCCAGGCGCACCGCATGTTAGACGACATGCTGGATTACACCCAGGACATCCGATCGCGTCCGGTGTGGCAGCCCATTCCGGGTGAGGTTCGTGCCCGGCGCAACAGTCCGACCCCCCGATCGCCGTCCCATCTTGCCGATGTCCACGAAGAGTTCATGCAGTACGTGCTTCCCTATGCTGTGGGCAATGTTCATCCGGGCTTCATGGGCTGGGTTCACGGTGGCGGAACTCCGGTAGGCATGCTGGCCGAAATGCTTGCCGCGGGATTGAATGCGAATCTGGGAGGGCGCGACCAGATTCCCATCGAAGTCGAGCGCGAAGTGGCGCGGTGGGTCTGTGAGATCGTGGGTTTTCCGAGCGCGGCGTCGGGCCTGTTCGTTACCGGAACTTCCATGGCGAATCTGATTGCCGTGGTTGTGGCGCGCGAGGCAGCGCTGGGCAATCCGACAGGCGGACGCAGAATCGCAGCAGGTGTAAAACAAATGACCGCCTATGCTTCGACTGCCGTTCATGGCTGCATCGGTAAAGCCATTGGGATCGCCGGACTCGGCTCCGATGCTTTACGGCTGGTTCCCGCGGACCGTCGCCATCGCATGGATTTGAGCGCTCTTCAGGAAGCGATTCGCAGGGATCGGGAGGCCGGCCTGACGCCGTTCCTCGTAGTCGGGACAGCAGGCACCGTAGATACAGGCGCCGTAGATGACTTAGCCGGCCTGGCCGATCTCTGCCAGCGTGAGAAGATCTGGTTTCACGTGGACGGGGCATACGGCGCCCTCGCCAAACTGGCGCCGGAGCTTGCTCACCGGCTCGAGGGGATGGAGCGCGCCGACTCGCTGGCCTTCGACTTTCACAAGTGGGGACAGGTTCCCTACGACGCCGGCGTGATTCTGGTGCGCGACGGCGCCGCGCACCAACGCGCCTTTGCCCTCTCTGCGAACTATCTCGAGCGCGCCCAACGTGGAATGGCGGCCGGCTCGCCCTGGCCCTGCGATTTCGGCCCGGACCTGTCGCGCGGATTTCGCGCCCTGAAAGTGTGGTTCACACTCAAGGTCTACGGAACCGATGCCCTGGGAGAAGCCATCTCCCACACCTGCCAACTGGCCCGGTATCTTGAAAGCCGGATCGCCAAAACACCGCGTCTGGAACTACTGACTGCCGTCGAATTGAACATTGTTTGCTTCCGCTACCGCTGCGCCGAGCCAGCCCAGGTGAACGAACAAATTGTCGTTGCATTACAGGAGTCCGGCATCGTTGCTCCATCGACGACCAGAATCGACGGACAGCTTGCAATTCGTGCAGCCATCGTGAACCATCGCACCAGCCGCGCCGAAATCGATGCCTTGATCGATGGCGTTCTTTCCTTCGGAAACGCCATCGAATCCATCGCCGTCCGAAACAAGTTCACCGCAAACAGGCAGAAAACTCCCACTTGGCAGGAGCTTTCGGAGGCTCTCACAACGGTGGAGCAGCAACTGTCGGTGCAGCCCGAGTCGGTTCAACTCCTGTTTCTGCGCGGCAACCTGCTGGAACTCATGGACCGCAAACCGGACGCCCTGCGAACTTACCGGACACTCGTCGCATTTGACCCCGTCCATCGCGGCGCATGGAACAATTTGGGCAGGCTTCTGACGGCTGCCGGGAAAAGTGCGGAAGCGCACGAAGCTTTTTCGCGGGCGGTCTCGAGCAGTCCCGGCGATCCGATGTGTGAGGTCAGTTATGCCAACAGCCTGCGCAAGAGAGGCGATCTTGAAAAAGCGTGCCAACATTTTGAAATCGCGCTCCAGACTGATCCGGATTATTGGCAGGCGCATCTCGGCATGTCCTCCGCTCTGAGAGACCTCAACCGGAACGAAGATGCGTATGCCCACCGACGCGCCGCTTTTCGCGGCAGATGCATTGTGCCCCTGACCTACCGCGGCAAGCAGCCTCCCATTACCGTGCTGGAGTTGGCGGCAATCGGTCCGGGCAATACCCGATTCACAAACTTTCTCAGCGACACTATCTTCAAGCGCTATCTCGTGGCCGTCGAGTTCTACGAACCCGGGATGCCGCTGCCTCCGCATCAGATCGTGGTCAACTCGATCGGCGATGCCGACGCGGCGGCCGCCGCGCTCCGGGGCGCGGAGTCCCTCGTGCGCCACACCGCGGCTCCCGTCATGAATCGGCCTGCGGCCGTGCTGGCCACAGGCCGCTGCGAAATGGCAAAACGACTTTCCGGACTGCCTGGAGTGATCACCGCCAAAACCGTCACAATGCCCAGGGAATCGCTCGCCGCGCCGGATGCATTGCATATGCTGCTCAATTACGACTTGGCATTTCCTCTACTGCTGCGCTCGCCAGGGTTTCATCAGGGCGAGCATTTCTTGCGCGTCGAGAGTGTGGAGGAATTGCCCGCCGCGCTGGAAACTCTCCCGGGGAGTGAATTGACTGTGATTCAGTATCTCGATGCGCGCGGACGCGACGGAAAATCGCGCAAGTACCGGGTCATGATGATCGACGGGCAGTTGTATCCGCTTCATGCCGCTGTTTCCCACCAATGGAAGATCCACTACTTCAGCGCCGAGATGGCTGAGTCGCCCGAGCATCGCAGCGAAGACCGCAGATTCCTCGAAAATATGCCCGGTGTGCTTGGTCCCCACGCAACCAACGCGCTCCAGAGAATCCAGGAGATTCTCGGCCTGGACTACGGCGGAATTGACTTTGGCCTCAACGAAGATGGCCATCTGCTGGTCTTTGAAGCCAACGCCACCATGGCAGTCATCCCCCCGGCGGAGGATGCGCGCTGGGATTATCGCCGTCCGGCGGTAGCCAGAGTTTGCGAAGCCGTGCACGCGATGCTGCATCGCAAGGCCAGGGAAGCGCGCGAAGAAATGGCGGTGGCATGATCCAGAGTGATTGTCTGATCGCGGCGACTTGAACATGACCTTGAAATTCCTCAAAACAGCCAACTTGCGGCAGAACCCCGCCCTGCAACTCGCAGAAAACAGGGGAATTGCCCGAGCACGCCCGCGGTGAATTGCTCCCGGTCGCACGACCAGGTGATCCAAATCACATTTAACCGTCGCTCCCGAGCGGTATAAGAAGGTTGCCATGTGCCTCGCGATTCCGGGAAAAGTCGAAGAGATCACCACCGACGGCCTCATCCGCATCGGCCGCGTTAACTTTGGTGGCGTGGTCAAGAAAGTCTGTCTCGATTACGTGCCCGAGGTCGAGGTCGGCGACTACACCATCGTCCACGTCGGCTTTGCCCTTTCGAAGATCGATGAGGAGACCGCCGAGCAAACCCTCGCCGACTTCCGCGCCCTGGGCGTGCTCGATGAAGAACTTGCGAGTGAAGAAGAAGCCTTCGCCCGCGCGGCCCAGCGTCCGCAGTTGCATTGCCCCGATGGCAGTTGTTCAGGTGAATGCGGCGGCGCCAATTGTGCCCCCGCTAACTCCGCTAACTCCGCTAACTCCGCTAACTCCGCT
>Ga0182024_10016255_pt1 | contig 14131 bp, 13 predicted proteins | sample P32metaG_FD_120480 | JGI IMG/M metagenome (GOLD analysis project Ga0182024, IMG submission 120480) | Permafrost microbial communities from Stordalen Mire, Sweden - P3-2 metaG (Illumina Assembly) | ecosystem: Environmental > Terrestrial > Soil > Wetlands > Permafrost | place: Sweden: Stordalen... | reverse complement strand
GGCTTTCCATTTGCTTTCGACCAACGCCTTCGTCTTTGCATCCATGACGATTTCATCGGGCCAGGGGCGGGTGAAGCCTTCGGTGGGCCATTTGCGGGTGGCGTCGATGCCCATCTTGGAGCCGTAGTTGGCGAGGCGCGAGGCGTGGTCGAGAGAGTCGACGGGGCCGAGAGTGAACTGGATGTCGCGTTCGGGGTCGATGTGGTTCAGGACTTTGAGGGTGACGTCGGGGAGGTTCTGAACGTCTACGTCTTCGTCGACCACGATGATGACTTTCGTGAACATGGCCTGGCCGAGCGACCAGATGGCATTCATCACTTTGCGGGCTTGGCCGGGATAGGACTTGCGGATGGAGACGATCATTAGATTGTGGAAGACGCCTTCGATGGGTAGATTGATGTCGATCAATTCAGGAATCGTGAGGCGCATGAGCGAAAGAAAGACCCGCTCAACGGCTTTGCCCATGAAGGCGTCTTCCATGGGGGGCTTGCCGACGATGGTAGTCGAGTAGATGGGATCTTTGCGATGGGTGATGCATTGCACGTGGAAGACGGGGTAGAGATCTTCAAGCGAGTAGAAGCCAGTGTGGTCGCCGAAAGGGCCTTCGGTGCGGAGTTCATCAAGGTTGACGTAGCCTTCGAGAACGATTTCGCTGGAGGCGGGAACTTGGAGGTCGACGGTTTCACATTTGACGAGTTCGACGGGAGCGGCGCGGAGAAATCCAGCGATCAAATATTCTTCGACGTCGGGTGGGGCGGGGACGATAGCGGAGAAAGTTACGGCGGGGTCGGTGCCGATGGCGACGGCGACCTCCATGCGGCCGGAGGGATGATTTCCTTCAGCGAGAACCTGGCCTCCGGAAGTGCGGGCCATGATGTCAACGGCTGCAGAGTTTTTATTTCTGGCGAAGTCAAAGTTCCCACCCACGCCACTGGACGGCTTGAGTGGGACACCGGTTTCCGGAGAGCTGCCAGCATTGCGGAGGGCTTGGCGGTAATGTTCAGCCGCAACTTTTTGCCTCTGCCAATGCGCTCCAGTCGTATTTTTGTCATAGACCTGGAGGCGATACATTCCGACGTTGCGTTTGCCGGACTTGGGGTCACGAGTGATTACGCAAGGGAGAGTGATGAAGCGGCCGGCGTCTTGCGGCCAGCATTGCAGGATGGGGAAGTCGAGGAGGGAGAAGTCGCCGTGCTTGATGACTTCTTTACAAGGGCCGGTGGAAACGGTCTTAGGAAAAAACTTTCCGGCCTCGGTGAGGAGCGGAAGCATCTTGAGTTTGTCGAGGAAGCCTTGCGGGGATTTGAGGTCCAAAAAGACGCGGATGCGGTCGGCGAATTCGTCGAAGGAGTTGACCCCGAGGGCGAGCTTCATGCGGGCTTCCGAGCCGAATTGATTGATTAGGACTTGCGAGCCGGGATGATTTCTTATGTTTTGAAAGAGTAGAGCGGAGCCGCCAGGTTTGCCGGTTTTTGACTTGCTGACGCGGTCGGTTATTTCTGCGATTTCCAGGATCGGGTCAACTTCGGTCTGGATGCGCTTGAGTTCGCCGGCTCGATCCAGCGCGGCGATCCATTGGCGGAGGTCATCGAAGGGCAAAGAAGGATCTCCTGGGAACTGATGATTATACCGATAACCCCTTGCCACGGATTTGCGCGGATTGACACGAATAGCGATTAACACGAATAACACGAAAAGCTTGAACGCAGAGGGCGCAGGGGATCACGGGGTAAAGCCTCTTACAGTTTGGATCGGAGCATGCTGATTACATCATCGGAGGTGATGACGCCGACGAGTTTGTTGCGTTTGTCGATTACAGGGAGCGTGACGAGATTGTATTTGTCGAAGAGTTCCGCGACTTCGTTATCGCTGGTGGTTTCGTGAGTGGAGACGAGCGGCTCGGAGGTGAGCGAGAGAAGTGGCGTATCGGAATGGGCTAGTACGAGTTTGGCGAGGGGAACCGCGCCGGCGAGCGTGCCGTGGGAGTCTACGAGATAAATGGTGCCGACAGTTTCCACGCCGCCTTCGAATTCGCGAAGGACTCCGATGGCGTTCTCTACCGTCGCCGTGACCGGGAGTGCGAGGAACTCCGTGGTCATGCGGCCAGCAGCGGTTTCTTCGCGGTGCTCGAGCAGTTCGACGACTTCCTGGCTGGCCTCGGGCTCCATCTCGACGAGGATTTGTTCGGTGTGATCCTGGGAGAGATCGGCGAGAAGGTCGGCGGCGGCGTCAGGATCCATCTCCTCGACGATGTCGTCGGCGCGCTCAGAGTCGAGCGACTCGACGATGGATTTCTGAACTTTGGGGTCGACTTCTTCAAGAGTTTCGGCCGCCACTTCTTCGTCGAGAGTGCGGAAGACGGCTTCGCGCTCGTCGGGGGCGAGGTCTTCTACGATGTCCGCAATGTCGGCGGGATGGAGCTTGGCTAGACCTGCGTTAGAGATTTTCAGCTTGATGCGGCGGGCGGGATCGGTTTCGATGAGATCGACGAAAGTCCAGGGGATGGTGCGGGGAGGAATTTTCTGGACGAGGAGTTGCAGAGCGGTACGGGGTGCGAGGCCGCGCAGGAGGCGGCGAACCGCGCCACGGGCACCGATATCGATAGAAGTAACCCGCATTGTGGTATGCGGGTTTCCGGGTGCAGCGACGGAATCGATTTGGAGTTCGACATCATTGACGCGGACAACTTTGCGGCCATTGATGTCGATGACCTGCTGATCGAGCAGGTCACGATCAAGGAGAAATAATCCTTCGGCGCCGTTCGCAGCGGGCCAGTCGGCGGGGTTCGTGGAGGTGTGAATATTCGCGTCGATGGAGGAGATGGCGGAGAAGGGAAGCACGCGGTTCCCGAATTTTGTTTTGACGATGAGAGAAGCGACGCGGGTGCGGTCTTCCTGCGGGGCGAGAGTGACTTCGCGCACTCGTCCGGAGGGCGCGCCGGACGGGTCGTACACCGTGGCGCCGAGAAGCTCGGAAAGAGGCAGCGTAGTCATCACGGGTAGAGGATAACGGAGATTGGCGGGATAGAGAACTGAAATGTAGGGGCGGCAGGAGAAATGTTACGGTACGGCGCTAAGACCGGTCGATGAGCACTCGGAGCTCCGATTAGAGGACTTGTATCGTGAAGCCACGCTTTGTGAACGCATTGTTGCTCTGGCTTTTGTTGATCACGCCCGTGTTGTTCGCCAAGTCGCCACCGGCGAGAAACTCGCGTGAGGGCCTGCGTGGCGCGAACCTTTTAATTCACAGACCGTTATAATCTGAAACAGTGCCGCTTCTTTTTGACATCTTCGGGCAGACACTGCGGACTCTGTGGGGGCACAAGCTGCGGTCGTTTCTAACCATGTTCGGGATTGCTTGGGGAGTGTTTTCGCTGTTGCTGCTGGTGGGGCTGGGGGAGGGGTTCCGGTCCGGAAATAAAAAGCAATTCGATACTCTGGGCGAGAACGTGATGTTCATTTGGTCGGGGCGAGCTCCTGCGGTGCAAGGGAGTTTTACGGCGCTGCGGCAGTATTACCTGACCTACCGCGACTACCTGGATATTCTGCGGGAGTGCACGAGTGTGGGAGCGGCTGCGCCGGTAATTTCACGGAGCGACATCCGGGCGGTGAGCGATTTCTACCAGGCCAGCGGTCAGATCAACGGCGTACTTGCAATGTTCATCCAGATCCGTTATCTGCCGATTCAGAACGGGCGCTGGCTGGATGCCATGGATGACGCGCAGAAACGGCGGGTGATTGTGCTGGGCGACGAGGCGCGGCGGACGTTGTTTTCCGGGCGGCCCGCGGTGGGCAGTACGATTCTGCTGAATGGAGTGCGCTTTGAGGTGGCGGGAACGCTGCAGCGCATTGGACACGGGGATAATAACAATCAGAACCTGAAGTGCTTCATACCCTACAGCACGATGCATGAATATTTTCCGCCGATAAATGTCGGCGAGGGGCAGGACGTAATTTCGCTGATTGAGTATCAGCCGCAGTCGCGCGCATTGCATGAAGCGGCGCGGCTGGAAGTGCACAAGGTGATTGCACGGAATCATGGGTTCGATGCGAGTAATCCGGATTCATTCGACGAGTGGGACACGGTGAACACGGTGGACCAGGTGGGAAAGATTTTCGACGCGATGAATGTTTTCCTGGGAAGCGTGGGGCTGGTGACTCTGGGACTGGGGGCGATTGGGATTATCAACATTATGCTGGTGGCGGTTGCCGATCGGACGCAGGAGATCGGATTGCGAAAGGCATTGGGGGCGACGAACGCGAGCATCATGTTTCAGTTTTTTGTGGAAGGCGCGTTCCTGACCATGTTGAGCGGGTTTGTTGGAATTGCGGCGGCGGCGGGCGTGATGGCGATCCTGTCGGGAGTGTCGCTGGGGGAGGGATTCGATCCGCCGAAGCTGGTGGCGCGGACGGCGGTGTTGGCAGTGGTTTCTCTGGGAGTGGCGGGGGTGGTGGCGGGACTGTATCCGGCGCGGCGAGCGGCTTTGTTGCAGCCGGTGGAGGCGCTGCGGAAGGAGTAGCTAGTACCTGGTACCGAGAGAAACTTTCGCCACGGATTTGCGCGGATTCACATGGATTAAGACCAAAGTCTTAGCTACAGAGGGCGCGGAGTTCGGCTAGACGCTAGGAGCTAGCAGCCAGAAGCTAAATTATGCATCGGGATTTGTTGGGACAGGCGTTTGCGGCGATGAGGCATGACTTGCGCAAGACCACACTTACCATGGCTGGGATGGCGTGGGGGATTGCGACGGTGGTGCTTTTGCTGGCCTATGGGAATGGATTTGGGACCGCGATTGAAAACATCTTTCAGAGTTTTGGGGCGACGGCGGTGGGGATTTTTCCGGGGCGGACGTCACAACAGGCAGGCGGGAATAAAGCAGGAGTGCAGGTGCGGTTCACGAATGACGACATTGAATTGTTGCGGAATAACGTCCCGCTATGCAGGCACGTGGTGCGGATGTCGCAGAAAGATTCCTCGGTGCAGAACGGAAACCGTACGTTCACGATGCCGGTGATGGGGCTGGATGCGGCGATTGAGGACATTTGGAATCTGGATATCGGTCAGGGACGTTTTCTGGATGACGCGGATAACGGGCGTCACGCGCTGGTGGCGGTGATTGGGTCGGAGGCGAGGGATAAGTTGTTTTCGGGAGCGCCCACGGTTGGAGAAGACATCCGGATTGACGGGGTGGAATTTCAAGTCGTGGGAGTGGTGAAGCCGCGGATGCAGGAAGGCGATGACGACGATAACCGGACAATCTACATTCCGTATAACGCAATGAATGTCTTGAAAGACAATCATTATCTGGATGGGATTTGGATGGATTCACAGGGACTGGATCATGACAAGCTGGACCAAACGGTGCGGGACACGCTGGCGACGGACCACAACTTTAGAGCGGACGATTTGCGGGCGGTGCAGATTTTTGACGCGCAGAAGCAGCTTTCACAGTTCGGAATTATTTCGCTGGCGCTGAAGATACTGCTGGCCTTCATCGGGACGCTCACGCTGGGGATTGGCGGAGTGGGACTGATGAACATGATGCTGGTTTCGGTGACGCAGCGCACGCGCGAAATTGGAGTGGAGAAGGCGTTGGGAGCGCGACGGCGGGACATCTTGTTTCAGTTTTTAGCGGAGGCGATGGCGATTACGGCGGTCGGCGGAGCGTTGGGGATCGCGTTGTCGTATCTGGTATCGGTATCGCTGGGACGGATAACATTTTATAGCGCGATGGCGAAACATGCGGAGGCGGCCGACATCCGGCTGATTGTGTCGCCGATGATCCTGGTGGTGGCAGTGGGGATACTAGCGGTGGTGGGCGTGGTGAGCGGGATGGTGCCGGCGATGCGCGCGGCGGGACTGGGTCCGATTGAGGCGCTGCGCTATGAGTAGTGGCAGTTGCCGGTTGCCAGCTTCCAGTTGCCAGTAAATCGCAAAGATTATTTACCACAGGGGTAAGGCAAATCATGGCAGGGTCTGATGACATTTTGAGTTTGGCTCCGCCGAAGGCTGATTTGCGTGTGGCATACGGGGGCGATGCGAATCAGTTTGTGGACTGGCGCATGCCGAAGACGAAAGGGCCGTATGCGGTGGCGATCTGCATTCATGTGGGGTACTGGCGCGCGAAATACGATCTGGAATACTTCGGTCATGTGTGCGCGGCGCTGGCGGCAAAGGGCGTGGCGACGGCGAATGTGGAATACCGGCGCGTGGGAAATCCGGGTGGAGGATGGCCGGGGACGTTCGCTGACATTCGGGCGGCGTATCAGTTTTTGTTGCAGAGCGCGGCGCGGTATGAGTTCGACGTGCGGCGGGTAATTGTGTTGGGACATTCGGCGGGAGGCCAGTTGGCGCTCTGTTTGGCGGCGCGTGAGGCGGGAGTGAAGGCAGTGATTTCGCTGGCGGGCGTGGTGGATTTGCGGCGTGCGTATGAGCTGCATTTGAGCAACGATGCGGTAGTGGAATTTCTGGGAGGGACGCCAACGGAAGTGGAGGATCATTATCGGGAAGCGGATCCGATGGAGCTCGCGATTCGGGCGCGCCAGCGGCTGGTGCATGGCAGCGCGGATGACATTGTGCCGCCGAGTTTGAGCAAGGATTATGTCAAGGCTAAGGCTAATGAGGATGCGCGATTGCTGATGATTCCCGGGGCCGGGCACTTTGAGATTGTCGATCCGCGATCTGAGGCTTGGAAGGATGTGGAGAGAGTTGTGATCGCGGAGGGAACGGCTTAAACACAGGAGGGCACAACGGAATCACAGCGTAGGCCTTTGTCCAGATCAGGCTGCGTTTGGTTCCGGTTTTTTTCTGGTCGTTTGGGGGCGGCCGGCGGAGTGTTCGGGACTACTGCCGGGTTCGGGGAAGTCGGAGTCGGCATCTTTCAGGATCGGATCCTGATCGCGATGACCCAGTTGGTCGGTAAGTGCTGCGTTGCCGTCGTGATGGTGTTCTTCGCCTTCGGTTGCGCCTTTGGCGCGGTCGGGATCGTTATCGGAAATTTTGGTCAAGGAACAACTCCTGTCTAATTGCTGAGACTGTTCACACAAGATCATTCGCCGGGGCGGGCGTTGGATGCGACTCCGAGTTTGCGCAGGCGCTCGCGGGCCTGCAAAGCTTCGGGAGAGCGCGGGTAGCGCTGGATCACGTGGCGGAGTTCGACCACTCCATCGTCCTGTTTACCGAGTTCGATCAATGAAAAGCCTTTCTTCAACTGCGCGGATGCGACTTTGGTTCCGGTGGGAAAATTCTGCACAACCTGGTCGTAGCTCTGCGCGGCTTGCTGATAGTTGCCCTGCCGGAATTGAATTTCGCCGAGATAGAAATAGCAGTTCCCGGCGAGATCGGTGTTGGGATAGTACTTGATGTAGTCGGAGAATTCCTGGATGGCGAGATCGTTCTTGGCGCCGTTGTAATCGCGCAGGGCATTGTTATACAGCACGTCCGGCGGAGGGGCTTGAGCCATAGCCTGCTGCTGCGCCTGTACTTGCGCAGTGGAGGCAGCTGCGCTCTGCTGCGAAGACTGCATGTCTTCCAGTTGTTTGCTAACTTTGGCGAGGCGGGCTTTCAGTTCGTCAAGGCTGTCGTTGAGAGATTGAATCTGTCCGGAGAGCTGGTCGACGTGGCCGGAAGAGTCTCCCTGCTGCTTCTGCAGCGTAGCCTGGAGCGCACTCAGGGCGGCGGCGACCTTGTTGACAGCGTCGCTATCGCGTTCGACAAGATTAGTCATAACGCCCATGCGCTCGTCGAAGCTGCGCTGCATGGCGGTCATCTGTTCCTGCAGCTGCTGGGCTTGGGTCTGCAGTTGGATGGTTTCTTTATTGACGCCCCACGCTGGAATCACGGCGAGGCATACCATCGAGAGCATAGCGAAAACAGCGGAGCGGAATTGTGGTTTCATAAGCGCAACTTTCTGTGATCTATTTTAGATGGATTAGGGGCACAGTAGGTTGTGAAGATTTAGGGACGGGAACCTGAAAGGGCATGGGCTGAGCGTTACTTACGTTCATGGAAATCAAGGCTGGGAGAGTCGTGAGAGGAACGGGTCGGAGCCACAGCCCAGCATCGTCGGCACGGGCGAGACGCCCACGCGACAGCCGCCGAGACGGCGGCGCTACATTGTCCGGATCCTAGCGCGGCGCGAATCGGCTGGGGCGTCGCTTTGCGACGCCCCGCCGAGGCACACTACTTCTGATAGACGAAGTGACCGCGGCGATTCTGCTGCCAGCAGGACTCGTTTTCTTCCATGCAGAACGGTTTTTCTTTGCCGTAGCTGATGGTCTTGATACGGTTGGCGCTGACTCCGGCGGAAACCAACGCGTTCTTCACGGAAGAGGCGCGCTGGTCGCCCAAGGCGAGGTTGTATTCGGTTGAGCCGCGGGAGTCGCAGTGTCCCTCAATCGTGAAGTTGAGGTTGGAATGTTGGTTGAGGAATTGAGCGTCGGCTTGAATGGCGGCCTGCTGGTCGGGGCGAATGTCGCTCTTATCGTACTCGAAATAGACATCTTTGACGCTCTGGCCGAAGAGATCTTCTTCCGAGGGTGAGGGTGGCGGCGGAGGAGCAGCCGCGGGTGGAGGCGTGACAGTGAGACGCGTCGTAGCATCCTGACTGCCGCCAGAACCTTTGGCGACCAGGTGGTAGGTGGTGGAATCGCTGGGAGTCACTTGCTGCGATCCACTGGGCTGAACCGCGCCGATGCCGTCGATGGAAACGTCGGCGGCATTGGAAGTCTGCCAACTCAGAGTTGCGGATTGCCCTGGCTGAATGGTATCCGGGCTTACGGAAATGGATGCGGTCGGTGACGGGGGCGGTGGCGGGGGTGGGGGCGGCGGCGGAGCTGCCTTCTTGTGGCAGGCGCCGAGCATAAGAATAGCGCCCAGTGCAAAGGCGGTGGCGACAGACTTCAAAGTTTGCTGCTTCATGGTGGTCTTCCTCACGTATCCTCCTGCGAACTCGAAAGTGGTCGAGTTCAGACGAAGTGAATTTATTTCCAACTCCAGTTTGGCTGCGAATTACGTCCGGTAAAAGTTAGCTGATGAAGCTTAGTGCCGTCGGCGAGCATTTCCCAAATTTCCTCCTTGCCGGAGCGGCTGGACTGAAAAACGATGTGGCGGCCGTCCAGCGACCACGAAGGGAAATCGTTGCGGCCGCCGTCATGGGTGAGCTGAACCCATTGTTTGCTCGCGATATCCATCAGGTAAATGTCGGAAGATCCGGGTTCGCCGGGTCCATACTTGCGGATCCAAGCCAGAGTGATAAATTGGCCGTTCGGCGACCAGTTGGGCGAAACGGCGTAGCCTTGATCGGTCATGCGTTGCTGGTTGGTGCCGTCGGCCTCCATCGTATAAAGCTGGGGCAGGCCGGTGCTGCCGCTGACGAACGCTATTTGGGCGCCGGTCTTGCGGTTCCACGCGGGAGAAACGTCGGGGCCCCTGCCGGTGGTCATGGGGTGCAGGTTTCCGCCGGAAGAATCGCAGACATAAATCTCTGAATGGCCGCCGCGCGAGGAAGAGAACGCCAGGCGTGCGCCATCGGGAGACCATGAAGGCGAAAGATTCGTACCGCCGAAGCGCGGGAAAGTGACGAGGCGGTTGAGGTCGGTGGAGTACATGAGGATGTCCCACCCGGACCTGGTCAAGGAACTAAAGGCGAGGCGGGAGCCATCGGGAGAAATTCGGGGCGAAAGCGAGATGGATCCCTGGTGGGTGAGTTGACGTTGATTGGAACCGTCGTAATCCATGACCCAGATTTCTTTGTGGCTGGAGCGATCACTGACGAAAAATATTTTACTTTCGGCGATGCCCTGAATACCACCGCCCAATCGGAAAATAATTTCGTCGGCGAATTTGTGGGCGATGAAGCGCGCGTTATCGTCGGTGGCGAGATCGGAGTACTGCTTGCCTAGGACTAGAGGCGAGGCGGTGTTTTTTACATCGTAAAGCCAGCCCTGAACCACGACTTTGCCTGCGGCGACGCCGAGATTCCCGAACGCAAGCATGGCGGCGTTGGGCGGTGGAGAGTTCCAGACTCCAAAGGTGACTTCGGGAGGATTGCCCGGGACTTGCAGAGGATAAAAGCTCTTGGAGACGAGTTCGACGACACCGGAGTTGTCGAGGTCGTTCCAGAATGTGTCGTTGAAAGTCTGAAGGAGAGCGGTGTTCTGGGGATCGTTGTTGGCGGGCTTGAAGTCAGGGACGGCGAGGAGGACCTTGTCTACGCCAAGGCCAGAGCCAGTGCGTACCCAATCCTGAGCGAAGGCGGCTGACGCGAAGGAACAGATCAACAGGAGAAAAGTGCAGGTGCGCACGAGGGGAGCGCGGGGCGGGGCAGAGTGCGGAGCTAGTCTGCGTTTATCGTCCATCCGTCTGGAAATTTTGCACGAATAAAAATAAAAACATACCGCGAACGACAATATCGTAGTCCGATATGTTCTCATTGGCAAGCTACGTTCAATCATAGTCGAGAATTTGGAACCTAAAGAATCACCAGGACATTGCGTACACAATTTTATTTTTTGCTGTAGTCGAACCAATATTCTACTGAGATCTTCTTGCCGCTGTAGTCGGGCGGCAGTGGGCCGAAGGTATCGATACGTTGCAGGGCGCGGGTGGCAGAGACGTCGAGCGATGGGACGCCGCTGGACTGCTCGATCTGCACGTTAAAAGGGTGACCGTCGCGGGCCACGTCGAAAGTGATATAGACGCGCTGGCCGCCGGTGACGCGAGGATCGACCTCGTACTTCAGCCAGTTTTCTGAAACCTTGCGCTGAATAATCTGAACGTACCATCCAAACTTAGTGCCAAAGTCGCCACCGCCGCCAGTGACGCCGAAGCCGCCTTTGGCGCCGCCCGCGGCGAACGTGCCGTAGGGACCGCTGACTGGTCCGCCTTCGCCGAAAGCAACCTGATTGGTTTCTTCCTCGAGCGCGGGCTGGGGCTTCGCCTTGGTGGGGGTGGAAATTTTCTTGGGCTTAACTTTCGTATTCTTGCCTTGAATCTCGATGGCGTCGGGTTCCTTCTCTTCAATCTTTGGCTGGGATTTTGTGAGGCCCTTGGATTCGTTGGCCAGAACATTCTGGTTCTGGTTGGGCGCCGCGGATAGAGGAACGGAACTGACTAACGTCACGCCCATGGCGGACCCGCCTCCGCCAGAACCCCAGTCCGAGCCGTGGCCTCCGTTGAAGAGAATGGGATAGAGCAGGATGACGGCGGTGACGGCGATGTGGAAGCCTGCCGACCAGGAGAGGGCGCGTCCCCAACTATCGTGTTCGAAAAAAATCTCAGCGTTTTGCGCCATTTTCTTCCAAAGGCTGGGTGACGATGCTCACATTGGTGATGCCTGATTGTTTGACCGCGTCCATGACCGTGGCAAATGCGCCGAAGGGAACGTTCTCATCGGCACGGATAAAAATAAACTGGTTGCGAGGGTCGCGAATTTTCTGCTTGAGGCGGGCGGCGATCTGATTGATGTTGATGGCGTCGTTGCCGAGGAATACGCGCTGATCCTTGTTGATCGTGATGACGGTGCGTTCCTCGGAAATCTCCTTGACGGTGCGGGTTTTGGGGACGCTAACTTCGATGCCCGACTGCAGAACGGGAGCCGTAACCATAAAGATGATGAGCAACACGAGAACGACATCAACCAGCGGAGTGATGTTGATATCGGCCAGTGCGGTTTGGGTGCGGCCGTTGGGTGCGGTGAATGCCATTACCGCCTCACTTCGGCCACGGGTTGAGGCTGGATGCTCTCGATGGCGTTGAGCACTTCGAGGGAGAAGTCGTCTCCCCGGGCGGCGAAGACGCGGATGGAATTGCCGATCAAGTTGTAGGCGATGACGGCGGGGATGGCGGCGGCCAGTCCGGCGGCCGTGGTGATGAGAGCTTCGGAGATGCCAGGGGCGACGGCGCGAAGAGTTGCGCCGCCGGCGGTGCCGAGGCCGTGGAAGGCGTCGATGGTACCCCAGACTGTGCCGAAGAGTCCGATGAAGGGGGTGACCGCGGCAGTGATAGCGAGCCAGGTCACGTTGCGCTCCAGGCGCGTGATTTCCTCGGAGGCGCCGATCTGCATTCCGCGCTGGACTGCGGTCAGGCTTCGGAGCGTGGCGGCCGGGGTTGTGAGTTGGCGCTTGTATTCCAGAAAGCCACCCTCGAAAACTCCGACCAGAGGGCTGGGACGAAACTGATCGGCGACGGCGGCGACATCCTGGAGGCGTTGGGCTTTGCGGAAGGCGCGAAGAAAGCGTCCGCTCTGAACCCGTGCGCGCCGCAGCAGGCTCCATTTGGTAAGAATGATGGCCCAGGAGATGAGGCTGAAGGCCAGTAAGGTTACGAGGACGAACTTGGCGACCGCACCGGTATTAGAAACTAGTGCAAGAATGTCGCCGCCGACGAAAAGGGCAGAGTATGAGAAAAAATGCATCGTGGTTTGAGAATACCTTGACGCGATTATAGATGATTCGCGGTGTTCTCTTGGCGGGACGTATCCTAAACATAACTCCTAAACGTCACCCAGGGTTGAAATGTTCGGCGGGGGGGCGATTCGCGAACTGAAATTCGCTGGTATACGCGGGCACGGGCGGTGACATCCAATAGGGGCAAGGGCTGGGAAATTTTTCCGGGAGGAAATATTTATGGCGAACTATGGAATGCTGCGAAACTATCGCTTCACGGATACTGCGGAAGACATCAGAGGATCCAAATTATACGGTTTGGATGACGAAAAACTGGGTAAGATTGACGATGTGACCTTCGACCATGCCGAAGGAACGATTCGATATGTCGTGGTGGACACGGGCGGGTGGCTGTCGACGAAGCAGTTTATCGTGCCGGCGGACCGGTTACGGCCTTCTACGAAACACGATGACGACTTCGCGGTGGATCTGACGAAGGCGCAGGTGGAAAACTTTCCGCCTTATAAAGAGACGGATCTGGAGTCGGATGAGCAGTGGTCGGACTATGAAGGAAAGTATCGCTCGAAATGGGAGGCCGATCCGGTAATGCATCGCAAGGACACGGATCGCAATATCACTCCGACCAAGCAGCAGATGCCGGGGAATTCGCCTTCAGCCCGGGCCGCAGGCGCGCCCCAGGCAGAAAACACGGGAGCGGCGGAGATCGAGGACACGAAATTCATCGAGCCTGGATTCGCCGCCGGGACTAGCACGGTTGAGATCGACAACACTGCGGTCGGAATCGGCCCCCGTTGGGACACGTTCCAGAACCGTTTGCGGGAGCGGCGCAAGGAAGTGATTCATACCGGATCGCGCGAGGACGAGTATCGCAAGGCCAGTTAGTTTACGGAAGTGTCTGCGGAGCCACGGCTTCGGTCGTGGCTCTCCTAATGGGAAGCAAAAGTCAAAATCTTCAACGGAGGGGTACAGCGGCTCAGAGAGGCAAAACGAGACTTAATTAATTTTGCAGCGTAGCGGAAGGGTCCGACAGGGCTATCAACTTGCCTACTGGATACTCCGACTGCGACAAGGGAGTGGAAGGTTCAGGGTTGATGATGGTGAGCACCTCGCCACTGTGGACTCCGCGCACCATCAGGCGGTCACTTTCGATGCCAACAACTCGATATTTCTCGTCGAAGATTGACATAGGAATCTTTACCAATTGGATGCCCAACTGGTCGTCCGCGATGCCGGGGAGATTGGCCAATGATTGCTCGAAGGTTCCGAAATGGGTCCGAGTTCGAATTGCTTTGATCATGCTGGGTAACAGGGCTGCTTGCAGATAATCAGGTTGAACGTCCCGCCAATTCTTTTTCGGCGCCGCGGAAGAGCGCTCGCAGAGCGTTTACCACCAGTCGGGCCAACAGCATAATAATGACAAGCAGGGTTAAGGCAATGGAGGCGGCGGCGTAGGGATGGCGCGTGGCCAGCCAGGTGAGGCCTACGGCGAGTGCGTCCTCGCTTAAGCTCAGAGAAATATTTGAGAAGGGTTCCGGGGATGGTGTGACTGCCGCTCGCAGAGCGGTCTTTCCGCCGTGCGCGGCAAGCGCAATGAGGGCTCCCAGAAAAGCGGCGAGAAGTTGCTGGGCTGGTGTAAGTTGTCTGGTCGCGCCATAGGCCAGCAGTGCGGCGACCGGAACGCGAACGAAGGTGTGCAGAGCGCTCCAAACCAGATCGAAGGCGGG
>Ga0182024_10016254_pt1 | contig 14131 bp, 10 predicted proteins | sample P32metaG_FD_120480 | JGI IMG/M metagenome (GOLD analysis project Ga0182024, IMG submission 120480) | Permafrost microbial communities from Stordalen Mire, Sweden - P3-2 metaG (Illumina Assembly) | ecosystem: Environmental > Terrestrial > Soil > Wetlands > Permafrost | place: Sweden: Stordalen... | reverse complement strand
TACTCACAAGGTCCTCGGAAAGAGAAGAAGTGATCGGCCTCTCGGAATCCGGCCATTCCCACATGACGATAAGACGACTTATCGAGACTTGGCCGGAGATTCTGGAGAACTGTTAATCGCGTACCAACGCTCGACTTCCCTCTGAGCTTCTGGCGGCAAATCTGACATTGTGTAGTGGAAACTCATTTCGGGGAACCCTCCGATGCTCGCGTCACGTGGGACATTTCCATTCGTGATTTCGAAATGAAATGGAATCTCGAAATACCAACGCGGTCCAACGTGGTTTATTGGAACACTGAACAGAAGTGATGTTCCGGGCATGACGCTCTGAGAACTCCCTACGTCGAACCAGTAGTCGTGTGGCATTTCATCCGGTCTGGCCTTCACGAATGGCTTTGGCTGCACCGTCCCGTCGCGCATGATGCCGTAGCCCATGCCTTTTGGAGGCTCAATTGCCGCAATGATGTCCATCACCCCCTGCTCATCTTTGGGGCTACCTTCCAGCAACCCATAAGTTTGGATGGTAATTGGCAGCTTGCAATTGTTTGTCAGTCGAAGCCAAATGCGTGAGGTTGGTTCATCTTTGCCTCTTTGCATGCCTTTGCCAATATGGTCGAATTTTATGTAAGCGTAAGGACGTTTTGCGTCAATCACGAAACTGCTCCCGTCGTCGGTTTTCTGTGCTTGCGAGCTGGAACTTGCAAAGCACAGCGACACGGCAAGCGAAAAGACTCTTAGAAGGCGGGGATAGAACGACGAAGTGTATTGCATGAATGTATAGACACCAGCGAAGTTCCGTTTGTTTCCGAGACAGTTTACACGATTCGAGACCGCTGTAACGGAGTCTTCATCTCGCTGGAATGAGGATTCCGCCTGATAAACGGCCTTATCGCTAACTGGGAATTTATAGAAGCCATGTTCCGAAATGATGACTTATCGAGACTTGGCGGCATCGAGTTCTCAGAGAGCGAACTGCTGGCGTAAGGCCGCGACGTAATCGTGCCCGCTCCAATCGATTCGATCTTCGTCCATTTTCAGCATCAAGTAGGCGGATTCTCTCACTCTATCCGTCATTCTCGGTTGCTCCAGCGCCGCGATTAGGTGCGGCAAGACTTTCGGGTCTGTCCTCTTGCTTAGACCCACCATTGCCTCCTCTCGCACGTCTTCATTTGAATCGCTGACTCGCCGAAAAAGAGCATCACGAATCTCGGGAGAATCTGAATCGCTTAAAACGCCTAACCCGAAAGTTGCCCAATCACGAACATCGTCGTCAGCGTCCTGGGTGAGAGTGAGAAGTGTTTCCATTGCTCCCGGGTGATTCGGGAAATTCCCTAATGCGCACGCTACTGTGAATCTAATTTTAGGACTTAAATGGTTGCGGTACTCAACGATGAAAGGAATTGCTTGGGGATTCTGGATATGTCCAAGCGCAGCGATTGCAGAATTTAACGGTAGCTGTTCTTTCTCGCGCTGTAGCAGAGTTGAAACAACTAAATATGCTTCTTCTGGGAAGCTATTGCTCCTGTGCTCCCATGTTTTGCCAAGTTGTGATAAAACGTCGGCACCGCGTGCACGTAAGAGAGGATTCTCCGAGTTACACCACTCCGCAGCCCGAACGAAAATTTCTCGGGTGCCTATACGACGTAATGCGCTGACAGCCTCCCATGGTGCATCATCATCGTAATCGCCGGATAGGGTTTGAGCAAACAGCTCTTCAATTTCTTCTTGCGTCATTTGCTGAGTGTATCGGTACTGCGGTCGAGGGTCCAGTTGTGCCGTTCCCAAGTCCTGAGAAACGGCGTTATCGCTAACTGGGAATTTCGCAAATTCCGAGCTGAGGACATTTTCGGACTTGGCCACTGTCCACTGAATCTGCGCGTGGAATGTTTGAACAATTGCTACGGTCCGAACGAGTTTGGCGTCTAATACATTCGTGAGGGGCGGTCAATCTGGTTAGTAATCTCTGGGGGGACACGCTAGCCGCGCTTGTGAATGATCTCATCGATCAGACCGTACTCCTTGGCCTGCTCAGCTGACATGATAAAGTCGCGATCAGTGTCCTTCTCGATTTTTTCGAGCGACTGCCCACTGTGTTCAGCAAGGAGGTGGTTGAGCACCGTCCGCATCCGTAGAATCTCCTTCGCGTGAATCTCAATATCGGTCGCCTGCCCCGAAAGATCGGACATTAAGGGCTGGTGGATAAGAATCCGCGAGTTGGGCAGGGAAAAACGCTTCTTGGGTGCACCTGCGGTCAGCAACAAGGCGGCCATCGAGGCGGCTTGTCCAATGCAAGTCGTAACCACGTCAGGCCGGACGAACTGCATCGTGTCGTAAATGGCCATGCCAGCGGTAATCGATCCACCCGGCGAATTTATGTAAAGCTGGATATCCTTCGTGGGGTCTTCGGCTTCGAGGAACAGCAATTGCGCTGTCACGACGTTAGCGACGTGGTCGTTAATTTCGGTGCCAATGAATAGGATATTATCCTTCAGCAGCCTTGAGTAGATGTCGTACGCCCGCTCGCCCCGAGTGGTCACTTCGACCACCATGGGGATGTTCGTTGTGGCGCGAGAGGTCGGTGCGTCTGAATGCGTGAAGTCTTTGTCGTTTTCAACTCGCGAACCAAAATGGCATTTGTCAGGCGTTTGAGGAATCATGTCGCAACAACCATATGGCATATACATTCACTTGCCAAGCGGCATGACGAAACGAAATCCCATCGGCACGGGATAGTGTTCATTCCAGAGATACGCTGTGGTGCCGATTCAACTTGGTTGAACGGTACGAGTCTGGTTTCTTGCCGTCTCGCCCGAAATCTCAAAGTAATCTGGATTCCGCCTGAGAAACGGACTTATCGCTAACTGGGAATTTCGCAATTCCCACATTCCGAGAAGACGATTTCACAGGACTTGGCCGATCAGCTTCGCAACGGCGAATCGCCGAATGTCTTTGCGCCCGTTGGACTTCGGAATTGCCTCTGATATAATTCCGTGCTGTCACGAGTCTATGGCTGAAATCCACCAAATCGGCATCAGTACCGGCGGCGGAGACGCCCCGGGACTCAACGCGGTCATTCGGGCAGCTGTCAAATCCGCAATCCTCAAATACAAATGGAAAGTCGTCGGGATTCCCGATGGGTTCGACGGCCTCATTTGGCCGGAAAAATTGCGCGAACTCACGCTCAAAGATGTCAGCAGCATTCTGCCCCGAGGGGGCACGATCCTGGGCACCTCGAATCGTGGCAGCCCTTTCCACCACAAGGCCGTAGAAAACGGCGTGGAAGTGACCCGCGATATTTCCGATGACGTGATCGCCAACGCACGCAAACTGGGCATCGACGCCGTAATCAGCATCGGCGGCGACGGATCCCAGACGATCGCGCAGGAACTTTTCAAGAAGGGCATGAAAATTGTGGGCGTGCCGAAGACCATCGACAATGATGTCTCCGCCACCGAGATCACCTTCGGCTTCGATACTGCCCTGACCACCGCCACCGATGCCATCGACAAGATTCACACGACGGCCGAGTCGCATCACAGGGTCATGCTAGTTGAAGTAATGGGACGGGACGCGGGCTGGATCGCCGTGGAAGCGGGCATCGCAGGGGGAGCGCATATCATTCTGATTCCGGAGATCCCGTTTACCCTGCGGGGCTTGTGCAGCCATATCGCCGAGCGGGAAGCTCAGGGCAAGCATTTCACGGTAGTGGTGGTTGCGGAGGGCGTCAAGCTGCCGCAGGAACTGAAACAAATCGCACGGAGCGGTTCGGTAGCATACGTGATCGGGGACGGGGTCGCATTGACTACCCACAAGGAAGTACGGGTCAGCGTGCTGGGCCACATTCAGCGGGGCGGTTCGCCTTCCGCTTTCGACCGCGTCCTGGGAACACGCTTTGGAGTAGCCGCAACCGAACTGATCGCCCAAGGTAAATTCGGCCAGATGGTGTGCTTACGGAATGCTACCGTCAGTAGCGTCTTGATCGCGGATGCCATTGGGAAGTTGAAGAGAGTGGACCCCGACGGCGAAATGGTTCGCACCGCGCGCGCCATTGGTATTGGCTTTGGCGATCAGCCGCCAACAGCCTCCTGAAATTGCTTCAAGGCCGCGACGCGGCGCTCCAAGTCCTGAAAAACGGGGCGTTCTCGGCAACTGGCTTTTTGCCCTCTGGCCGGGATGGCACGACCGTATGAGGACCCAACCTCATCGGAAGAAACTTGCAAAGTGTGGCTAGCACTGGCTGGCGTCGCGATCCGTTCACCGATGCCGGGGTTATTCGGCTACTTGCTCTCATCCGACCCAGGGAGTATTGACGGTGTCGCTGCGAACCACCACCTCTGATCAGAATTCAACTGGTGAAGGACCAATTGTGCGAAGTTGGACATCTTCCCGCGTCTGGTGTGATGGCTGTGCTGAATTTCGACGTTCACCGAAACGGCATCAATCTTTAACTGAGGAATATCGAGTGAAGGTACGCGAATAAAGGTCGGGTCCGTAAAGGCGTGGGAAACCCACTTCTGATCTACACTTTCTTCCTTCAACACTCCGCTCAAACGCAAAAAGAGATCATGGAGATTACCAACTGCTGCTCCATCCTGACTGTACAGAGCTATCTCATTTAGAGGAGTGGGGCCGAAATTTAGGCGCTTAACATCGATAAAATCCTTTTCAGGGTATTCTTGTTCCAGCCAACTTTGAGACACGTCGAAGTTCATCCCGATAAAGTGCGGAGTGCATACATCAAAGACGAAGTCTAATGCATAAGTTCTCACAACGTCTAGTTCTTCGCTTTCGTCCTTCACTACACCGTGCAGTGGGACCCGAACGTGCGACATTTTTGCCCAGCTCCCAACGGTCGCTTCCAAGGACGGAAAAGGATCAAACTCTTTTAATTCATAAAGTAGGATACCGTGTGCCAGAGCGAATTCTTCTGCTCCCGCTTGGTACCCACTTCGAGTCACGATGATGCCTCTCGGCTGACCGGGCAAATCATCCAATATCGCTCTGAAGGCCAACAAATGACTCTGATCGACAGGTTTGTTCCAGTCTTTTGCCTGAACAATAGTTTTGTACTGGACTCCGCCCCCAACTTCAAACTTCCAATAGATGTCAATTTGGTGAGAAATTGTCTTGCCACGGAGTATCACGTTCCGTTCGACGCTCTGGCGGGTAATCGATTGAAAGATTACTTGGACCAGGTTTTCGTAGGACTTTCCGGTTTTGTCATTCTGTCCCATTTCAGCATCCTACACCTCGACCAAGTACATGAAGACAGCAATTACGTGCACTTATGGTCTCGAACCCTTTGCCTGGTCATGCGCTCTCCTCCGCGGATTCGCCGCTCGACGGCGCAGATTGAAGCGAAACAGAGGCACCGTCACATGGTAGAATCCGCTCGCATGGCAAAAATTCCCGGCAGCCTCATTGTAGATTTACTTCCAGACGGCACGGTCCGAATAGTGTTCCTTCCAAGCATCGGAGACAGGGACGCATCCCCGGTCAAGGCGCGGGACCTCGATGCAGCCACCGTACTATTCATGACGTGCGGATTAACACCAGAACGGGCGAGTCACAGACCTCTACCGTGTCGAAGCGGCGTCGTTATATAGTCGCAATCACTTAAAAGCAAAAGGCGCTGAAGATCGGTTAAGCAAGTGCAAATACGGCTAAGATGGAATCGTTACAGGTGAAATTACACGTGAAGAAATTGGGTCGCGAACACAAAGGCGAGTCAAAAAGTCCCAACCGAATCCGCATGAATTTCACTCTCACTGGCTAAGAGAGTTATGCGCCTTTCGAAGTTGCGGGAGTCGCCAAAAAAGCAGGTAAATGCCGATATACAAGAATACTGACCAGATTAGACCGAAAAACATCAAGAATGGAATGCCGATCCAGGCTGTGGCATACGGAGTAATGAGCACTCCTTGGGCAGGGAGCGAGGGTGCGGGACGAACGCCGAAATCAACCATTGCTTGGGCATGGGCTGCGGCAAATTTATCGCCACCGTCATAATTGCTATCCACCTGATACTGACCATACCGCTTATCTTGAATTAAGAACTTAGCTTTACCTTCCCCATTTGTCGGTCGGCTTCCGAAATCCAGCTTGCCGAAAGAAGTTTTCAATGACAGGCCTGCGACTTGGTAGGCGAGTGGCTGTCCTTTGGAATCGAGCAGGGTCGCCGTGACCTCCATCGACGGGTAGAGTTGAGCATGGTCGCCAGATTCCACGGGCATCCACCCGAACAACTGGCCGTAGATTTTATTCGCACCGGAGGACTCGCCTTCGCTGGGTTGTGCCTGCGCACCTCCGTCGTCCGTCGGAGGAGGAGTCGCGACTTGTTTCCATTCCAGTGACAGCGTTGTCGCCTCCGGCGTTTTCCCGGGGTTCTTCTTCTGATCCGCTCGGGCGATAGTGGCACCGAAAAGTAGGCAGCCGATCAATAAAATGGTCATAGTCGGGATCGAGCCTAACCGTTGAGGGACATTCCGAGGAGTCGACTCGACGGCGGGTTCAACCAGGACCTTATCTTCACGCGTCTCCCAGATGGAAATCATCGGAAACACCTTGGTGAACAGCATGTACATGATCAAGAAAGCAGCCGTTCCTCCAAAAGTGATGGACCATTCCACCCACGTAGGTCGGTAATGGACCCAATCGAACGGAAGGACCGGATTGTTCGGGATGATTGTACTGGGATTCGGCAAATAGGGAGCTGTAAGCGTTGGAATGACGATGAGATATCGCTTGGCCCCAGCGCCAAGGACAATCAAGACCGAAGCCAGCGCGACTACGGAGGGAATGAAGCGCTGAAGTCGTTTCACGGCGAGGACGACCGCGATCATGACCAGCGGAATAGCTATGAATACAGCTTGGGTGACCCACATGAGCACAGCGTAGTCACCGAAGAACAGTTGATGCAACAAGAGTCTTTCAGGACCCTCGACTTTATAGACCGAAGTCAGATACTCATTGATGGTGAAATAGAGATATAGCAGCGAGAATGTAAGGAGCAGCATTCCCAAGTTTCGGAAGTGGGCGGGCTTGAGATAATCTTCCAGGTGGAGCACGCGCAGTAGTATGTACATGGACAGCACGACCGCAGCCGTTCCGGAATAGACCGCAGCCATGACAAAGTAGGGACCAAAAATGCTGCTGTTCCATCCCGGTCGCAGCGTCATCGCGAAGATCCACGACACGACGGTGTGCACGGAAACCGCCAGGATGATCATGAGGACCGCCATCCGCGAGATACATTTCTCCAGCAGGTGTTGTTCCCCCGGAGTTCCGGTCCATCCAAAGATGAGGAAGCGATACAGCTTCCGACGCCAGGGTGCAAGCTCCTCTCGATTCGCCAGCAGAGCCAGATCTGGAATCATCGGAAGATAGAGATAAAGAGCGCAGCCGGCTAAATAGGTACTTACGGCGATAACGTCCCAGAGGATTGGGGATTGGATGCGCCCGTGGATGAATAAATTTAACATTCGATCTGGACGGCCCAGATCAATGATCACCATAGGCCCGCCGACGCACAATGCGAAGACCGTGATAGCTTCGGATAACCGGGTAATCGGATGCCGCCAATCCGCGTCGGTAACCCGAAGGATGGCTGAGATCAGCGTTCCTCCGTAACTGATCCCGGTGAAGAAGACAAAGTTCGAAATGTATAAGCCCCAGGAGATTTCATCACGCATTCCGGTGACGATCAGGCCATAGCGAAGCTGCGTGATGTATCCGTAAAGTCCCCAGAGCGCAACGGCGGAAAATATCCCGAGCCACATATAAAATCGCCACGTTGTGTGGGTCAGGACGCGCAGCATATTGTTTTCTCGGTCGGACATCATGACTCAACTCTCCTAAGACTTCATATCCCCTGGCGCGGCATATTTGCGATTGACGGGAGGAAGGTAGTAAACACGCGGCTCCGTGCCCAGCTCTTCGAGCAGGCGGTAGCCTGCGCCTTGTTTCGTAACCTTGGAAAGCTGGATGGTTTCCCCCTTGCTGTTTGTGACGGCGTCTTCGTATTCGTCGCCAACGTAAACGGCACCCATTCCGCATTTCTCGGCACAGGCAGTCAGTTTCCCTGCGCGCAGCATTTCCGGGCAGAAGTCGCACTTCTCGACCACGCCTTTGCGATGGGGCCATCCTTCTTCCATCGAATATTTATGAGCAAGCTCTTCCGGAGTGTGGGGTGGTTCGCCCCAGTTGAAGGCACGTGCTCCATAGGGACATTGGGCGATGCAATTTCGGCAGCCGATGCACCGATCCTGGTCCATCATGACAAGTCCGTCGGTGCGTTTGAAGGTGGCTCCCACTGGGCATCCACGCACGCACGGGGGGTTATCACAGTGCATACACGGCCGAGCCACGTAATAGGGGCCGGCCTGAGGATTATCCAGCACCTCATAGACCCTGATCCATTCCTGCATCGGTGGGACAAAATGCATGGAGTTGCAAGCCTTGGTGCAATCCCCGCATCCGTCACACTTGGCCAGGTCGATTACCATGACCCACTTCTGATTTGTGGGCGCAACCGACCTGGCCGGTAAGTTCTGGTGCAGACCTTGCGCAGAGGTCCCTTCGCTAATCGCCAGGGAGGCGATCAGCGCGCCTCCCGTTCCCTGCAAGAAACCTCTCCGTGTGATCGACATATGGTCTCCTTGTGCGCTTTACTGCACGATCATCTTCATGGCCATGTCATCGTGGCCTTTGCCGCACTTGGCCATACATTCGATTTTGTATTCACCCGGCTTGCTGGGCGCGACCAGAACGAATTCGTTCATTCCTTCTTTCAGGCACACATCCCAGCCCTGATCCTTGAGTTCCTTAATGGTGAAGGAGTGAGCGCAGTTCGGGTACTTGGGATCCATTTCGGTTCCTTTATGCGCGGTGACTCTGAATTTAATTACTTCTTTCGCCTTTACCGTGATGGAAGGTTCTTTCTGTCCGGCAACCTTGAACTTATTATCGTGGTCCGCAGTCAGCTGGATCACGCGCGGTTCCTGGGCAAGCAAATATAAGGACGGAACGATCATCGTGAGCAGCAGGGCCAACGAAATCCATGGAATGAGCCGGCGTCGATTTTCGACGCTCGCTAGATCCTGAATCTTTTTCTTGCCCGCATTCATCTCTACTTTCGTTACATTCGACACGGCACGCCTCCCGACGTAAATTATTTATCTTGCGATGCAGTCGTAAATTTACTCTCATGCTCACTTCTTGCAGTGACTTGCTTCACAAGTCGTTGTGACATGAGTCACAAGGTCTAAATCGAGCGCAAAATGGCACAACTACACATCTTCCGGCCACGCGATTCCACAACCCAACCGAATTGGCACACATTGTTTGCCCGAATTCTCACTGGTTGTTCTCTTGTGGGTCACTTTTTCTTAAAATGCGTAGCGAAGAGCAAATAGCAAAGTGCTGCCATTGAAGTCAGGTGCCGTAACGGGCTGGAGCGCATACGTCTGACCTGCAAAAGGTCCGCTGCCATTCGGAATGATCACGCTGGGATTAATTGGAGCTCTGGAGTTGTATGCGTAGTAGTTCCACGTGGTTTTGTAACTCAAGCCTTTGCAGATATCGAACTGGATCGCAACAAACGGCTTCTGGTAATTGAAGGCCAGAGTTCCAGCGGGTGTGAGCGGGTTCAAGGCGACGGTACTGCCGCCCACGAACGTAGCGTTATATCCGAGGCTCGCCGTGACGCGGTTCACGGGTTTCCACATGATGTCGCTGTATGCGTAATGTTGGTGGCTGCTGTAAAAGGCGTTGGTTCCCAGATTTACGTTTGAGTTCGTTCCGGAGCCTGTCGCATTTGCAGTGGTGAATGGGCACGCTGAATTAGCCGGCGTATAAAACAAGTATCCGGAAGTGGGTGAGAATCCAGGATACGTTGTGGTGGTCAAGCCTCCGAAATTGTCACGGAAGCAAATATACGTCTGCAGGTAGATGTCAGTGTAATTGTATCCGATTGTAAATTGGAGATTCGAGCTGCGCGCCAAAACCGTGGAAAAGCTATACGTGCGGCCGTGCTCGAGATTATAAACTTCACTCACGTTGTCACGGTTCTCATGGATGTCAACCGCACCGTCAACCGTCATCCACGTTCGCGGTTTGTAATTCGCGTGAATCTTGTAACTCTGGATTTGCCGTGGCGAAGTTCGCGTGTAAGAGAAATCGTTATATCCAAATTCAAAATCCGAGTAGATATGCAATGTATCCATGGGCCGGAGCGTAAAGCCCGCCAGCCCTACCTGCTCATTAATCGTGGTATCGCACCGGCCTTGGAAGATGGTGTAAATGCTGACGGAAGGGGCAGTCTGAGTTCCTTGCGCGCAATACAGCGATGAATCCGTGCTGGCGATCGTTGTGGGAGTATAAGTAACGGACCCATCAGGATTTAAGGTGCAGCCCGCCGGAAGCGTGGTCGATCCAGTCGGAAAAGCGCATACCCCTCGTGCGGCCAGATAGTCGTTCGCTGCCGTCGCTCCTGTGCCGCCCGGAAAATAAGTTGCTCCTCGATTTGTCACCGTTCCGTTTGACGGATAAAGCGATTCCCAAGGAGTTTCGGAGATGTCTCTTCGCTCGTATTCATAACCGATTCGGCCGCTGATCCACTTTGTGATGTCATCCTCGAGCTGAATCGTGTTCGAGAGCCGCCTCTGTCCCAGAAATGTTGTATTCAGTGCTTGATACGTATCAGGTGCGGAAGCCGTGCCATGTTGCGGGCAGGTGATTGCCGTATAGGGCGCCGGGCAAATGCTGGAGAAAGTGGCGCCACCGGAAACCAGCGGCGAAAACTGCGAGATGGGCAAAAGAATTCCCGTTGGACCGGCTACCTGCGGAATCGCAGCAAAGAGATTTGTGTCCACCTGGTTAAAGTTTCCGGCAGTCCGCCAGTTGTCAAAATTCAGTGAATCCACAATCCGGATCTTGTCGGTTAACGAAATAATTCCCGACCAATTTGCGCGCACCGCAACTTGCCTGGCATGCGCTGTGCCTCCGACGATCGCTTCGCGAAGTTGCCCTGATGTTGCGGATGCGTTCGTCCATTCGTTTATGGCGTCATTCAAATTCGGAATATTGTTGTTGCTGCTGTTGTAGCTCGCGGCTCCGGACATTTCCAGCCGCTTGATATATGTCGATTGAAAGCTCAACCGCTCCGTCGGCAGGAAATCCCGTCCTGGCGCCGTCCTCAAGTACGAGACTGCTTGTTTGCACAAAGGATTTGCATATCCCAGTGAAGTGGGCGTCGCATTCGGAAAAGGCGCGAGCGGCAGAGTCGCACCGCATGGCGTGCCTCCTGTAAGAGGCTCGTAAAACCAGTTGGTTCCCAAGTTAACAGGAACCGTGCCCGGGAAAGTTGGCGATTGAACCAGGAATGGCGTATTCGCAAGAGTGTCGGTTGTATCTTGCTTGTTATATTCGAGTGACTGATCGTAAGAAATTGTCGTCTTGGAGAGAAACCGGAAGTCCACACCCAAATGATAGGCGTTCGTGGTCATTTGGAAATTCTGGGCCAAAAGAAAATTTGTTGTGCCCGCGAAGGAGCTATAAGAAGGCCCTTCGTTCACGTCGCGATAATACCCAAGCCGGAAGCGAACATGGGATTGCGGGAGCAGCGTCAAGTTGTAGTCCTGCATCCGCTGAACCAGAAACAGCGCGGCGGGCGAAACGTTAACCGGGATCGATGGGAATGCCGCTGGATTCGATGACAACGGGCTCGCCGTGGTCAGGGGAACTGGATTGAGCGGATTTCCGAGCAGGTTATAATCCCAGAAATCTTTATCGCGGCGAAAGACGAGCGAGAAATCGTACCATTTGTTCTTGGCAATCCGCAGCCGCGAGACGTCATTCGGGTCCCCGCCATATCCGAAATTGCTGAAATTAAGAGTGTCGAAGAGACTCCCCTGCTGATTCAGAGACCTCATATTCAGCGTGTAATCCAGCAGGCGTATGCCGCTGTTCAGGTCCACAAACGTGTCATAGGTTTCCGGATTTCCCGTGATCCAGTCTTGCCGGTAACCGACGTCAATCGATTCATGGACATTGTAATTGCCTGAATTTATTCCAGGGCTTTCTTCTGTACCGGTCTGGGCTCGGGACGTAGGCGCGAAGACAAGCGCCGCAATCACCAGCAGGAAACTAAGTGTCTTAATGCTCGCACGTCGACTCATGTTTTTGCACCCCGACAAGAAAGAGTTGCGATTCCCGACAGCCTGCGCCGTCATTTGCCCACGCCATTTGGTTTGCCCACGCGTTTTCATATTCAACCTATCGAAGAAGATCGTTGTTAAAGTTCGATCCGTGAATCTGTGTATGGCAGAGTGTGCATGCGTTTTGTTGCGTTGCCATTTGTGGGTCCATTACCGGTGCATGTCCGAATGCGGCAGCTGTGTGGCAGGACAAGCACAGCAACCCGACATTGCTGTACTTCAACATGTGAGGATTAGCGCCGCCGTGCGCAATATGGCAAGCCGAGCAGCCTTCTGTCTTCACTGCGGCATGTTCGAAGACGAACGGTCCCTGTTTGTCGGCATGGCACTTGAAGCACACCATATCGCCCGAGGCCGAAGTTCGAACCTGCCTGACTTGGTGCCCCGCCTCCCAATTTCCACTCGATCCATGCTGATCGTGACAATCCGTGCAGGTGATCAGTCCCTCGTTTACGCGATGACGAAACGGCATGTTGAATTGGGATTTCTGCTGCGCGTGGCACGTGTAGCAAAGCTCCGGTTGCGCTTTCACCAGCAGTTTTTCCGCTGTGGCCGCGTGATGAGGCGAGTGGCAGCTGATGCAGCTCACGTCATTCTGCCGGTGGAATGAATTCGCGCTATTCAAATGGGTGGGCCCGGATCCGTGGCAAGTGAGGCACTGCTTGTTAATCATTTCCGGTGTTGTGGTTTTCGCTTCAAAATCAAAAATCAACTTTCTTGCGGCGGGATCCTTGCTGTCGTTGGCCTCCGCAGCCAGTTCGGCGTCCGCATGCGCTTTGCTGGAGCCGTGGCATCCATCGCAGTTCGTCGCGGAGTCTGCTTTGGATAATTCCGCGGCGGCATGTACTTGCGATGTGTTCGCATGAGCCGTCCTCGCCACTTGATCGACCGAGGATTTGTGACAGTGGGCGCAGGCCTCGACGCCCGAGAGTTTCGTGATATCTGTTTGCTGAGCAGGCCCGGAAACAACGGAGGATGCGCCGGTGGCCGGTTCGTTTTGCGCAACGGCAAGTCCGGATCCAAACAGGAATGCGAAAACAGCGAAACCCCAAGTCAGAATCTGGTGCTTGTTCAGTCTCTCTGGCATCGGCGCACCCTTCTTCTCCCAACTACGAAACATGTCGAATCAAATTCAACTGATTAAACTGCGGCAATTGTCGGTGATACGCGGAATTGTGTATGTGATCTGTTTCATGCGTCGCAGTGATGAAATGCCATTCCACGTGTGACCCTGGTCACATAATCCACGCTGAACCAGCAGGAATAATGGAAATCATCGATGTTTCATGTTGTCGTGTTGAGAAAGGCAACGGAAGTTCGGCAGAAGAATAGTCTTGCGTAGGAATCCATCCGAGGGATCGAAGTATTCGATTGGATAAGGAGGGCACGCTGGCCAGCAGTACGGGGAATTCCTCGCTCGTCATCTAAATGACGATTGGGGAGAACTATTCGGCGGCCAAGTCCTTCTCGGCAACTGGGATTTTCGCAATTCTCATATTCCGATATGACAACTTATCAGGCCCCGTCCGATTTGCAATGCTGCCGCGCTTCGGTGCAGACTTGATGCCGCCACGTATCATTATGATGAGCCGACGATACAAATGACGCGATGGAACTTGCCGCCGAGATGACAACTGCCGTGGAGTTGTCCCGAGTCCCTGACGAGAATGCCGTTCCGCCTGACTGATGCGCGTAGCTTTAAAGAAATCCTTCTATTGAGCGTTACCGACGAGTTTGACGAACTCGTCGTTTGACCCGACTCGCTGCCCCACGATCGAGACATGCTGTGCAAAATCGAAATCCAGTTTCTTCATATTTAGATATAACGTTCGCATGCCAGCAGTTGGAGGAGTTGATTTTGCACCCGCTTCTGGTGGTACATAGAGATCCGCGTTTATCAGGATCTTCTCTTTCGG
>Ga0182024_10016253_pt1 | contig 14132 bp, 9 predicted proteins | sample P32metaG_FD_120480 | JGI IMG/M metagenome (GOLD analysis project Ga0182024, IMG submission 120480) | Permafrost microbial communities from Stordalen Mire, Sweden - P3-2 metaG (Illumina Assembly) | ecosystem: Environmental > Terrestrial > Soil > Wetlands > Permafrost | place: Sweden: Stordalen... | reverse complement strand
TAGCGATGGCATGCTCATATTGCGCACGAGCGACACCGACGTCAATCAGCGATGCGCGGGCGCTATCGACCTGCGTGCGCGCCTGCGCCACATCCGCGTCGGAGGCGACGCCGCTTTGATATCGATACTGAGTCAGCTCCAGAAACTCCCGGTACGATGCGACAGTATTGGTGAGCAGTTTTTCTTCGGCATCCAGGCCGTGCATCGCAAAATAATCCTCGGCCAGCTGCGTCTGGTAGGATAGGCGGGCGTTCTCTAACTGAGCCGCGGATGCTTGCGCGGTGGCGATGCTGGCGCTAACGCTACGGCGGATGCTGCCCCAGATATCGGCGGTCCAGGAGAGATCGAAGGGCAGGAAATAATCGGTGCGGATTCCTCCGCCCGAGACGGTCGAAACGCCGCTCACCTGACCGTTGCCGAGATTCCCGGAGCCTTTCGCGGCGGAAATCGACGGCGCCGTAGTGAGCGTCGGAAAGAGCGCCGACCGGGCCACCCGAATGGCGGCGCGCGCCTGGCGAAACTGCGCTTCGGCCGCGAGTACGTTCTGGTTCGAAATGGCCACCAGCTCTTCGAGCGCGTTGAGCGCCGGATCGTTGTAGAGTTCCCACCATTTTCCCCGAATTACGTCGTCGCTCGGATGGGCCTGCTTCCATTCCTTGAACGTTTCGGGCGGCTGCTCCTTGAAGGCAGGCGGGGCGGGCGCGCTGGGACGCGAGTAGTCCGGCCCGACGCGGCAGCCGCATAACACCAGAAAGATCGGAAGGAATTTCTTCATGAGGGCCGCTCCTGCTTCGAACGCAAGCGGTCCATAAACAGATAGACCACCGGAGTGGTGTATAGGGTCAGCAACTGGCTGACGATCAGACCGCCGATGATGGTGATTCCGAGCGGGCGGCGCAGTTCCGTTCCCATGCCGGTGCCGATCGCCAGCGGCAGCGCGCCCAGCATCGCCGCCATGGTGGTCATCAGAATGGGCCGGAAGCGCAGCAGGCAGGCTTCATAGATTGCGTCGCGCGAGCTCTTGCCTTCATTGCGTTCGGTCGCGAGCGCGAAGTCCACCAGCAGAATACCGTTTTTCTTTACGATTCCGATCAGCAGAATGATTCCGATCATGGCAATGATGCTGAGATCGACGTGCATCAGCAGCAGCGCCAGGAGCGCACCGACACCGGCCGAGGGGAGCGTCGAAAGAATAGTGATCGGATGGATCAGGCTCTCATACAACACGCCCAGCACGATGTAGACCGTGGTGAGCGCGGCGGCGATCAACAGAGGTTCGTTGGCGAGCGATTGCTGATAGGCTTCGGCAGTACCGGCGAAGGTGGTGTGAATGGTGGAGGGGATGTGAATCTGACTGCCCGCCTGTTCGATCGCGTTTACCGCTTGTCCCAGGGAAACGTTCGGCGCCAGATTGAAGGAGATGGTGATCGCCGGAAACAAACCCTGGTGATTCACGGCGAGCGGCGCGGTGGTGGGAACGTAATGCGCGATCGTGCCGAGCGGGACCTCCGTGCCACTCGGGGATTTCACGTAGATCGAATTCAGAGAGAGTGGCGTCTGATCCCATTGCTGGGCCGCTTCCATGACCACGTGATACTGATTCAAGGAGGTGTACATGGTGGAGACCTCGCGCTGCCCGAACGCGTCGTAAAGAATGTTGTCGATCAACTGCGGCGAAATGCGGAAGCGCGCCGCGGTCTCGCGATCGTACTGAACGGTGGATTGAAGGCCCAGGTTCTGTTGATCGCTATTCACATCGGCGATCAAGGGTAGTGTTTGCAGCTTCGCAAGCATCTGCGGCCCGAAGTTGGTCAGATCGGGTAAATTGTCGCCTTGCATGGTGAATTGATAAAGCGCGTTGCTCTGCCGTCCGCCGATGCGTACATCCTGCGCGGCCTGCAGATAGAGCGTAGCTCCCGGAACCACGGTGAGTTTGGGCCGTAAACGCGCGATAATCTGCTGCGCCGAGACCTTTCGCTCCTCGATCGGTTTGAGCGAGATGAACATCCGCGCCGTATTCGTCGTGGTGCCGCCCCCGCCGGAGCCGGTGAAGCCAATCACGTTGTCGATACCCGGATCAGCTTTGACGATCTGAATAATCTGGAGCAGACGCTGCTCCATCGCCTGGAAAGACGTATCCTGATCGGCTTGAACGGATCCGGTCATGCGGCCATTGTCCTGTTCCGGAAAAAAGCCCTTGGGCACCAGCATGAAAAGGTAGACGTTCAAGGCGATGGTCGCCACAAAAATCACGAGCGTGACGGACGGATGGCGCAGCACCACGGTCAGCGTGCTCGCGTAGGTGTCGGCGATCCAGGTGAAGGCGCGTTCGCTGGCGCGATAGACGCGGCCGTGAGATTCCTGGCGGCGCAGCATGTAGGCGCACATCATGGGCGTCGTCGTAAGTGAAACCACCATGGAGACGGCGATCGCCACGGAAAGGGTGACGGCGAATTCATGCATCAGGCGGCCCACGATGCCGCCCATCAACAGCAGCGGAATGAACACGGCAATCAGCGAAAGACTGATCGATAAAACGGTGAATCCAATTTCGCTGGCCCCTTTGAGCGCGGCCTCGAACGGCGGCATCCCTTGCTCCAGATAGCGCGAAATATTCTCGATCACCACGATCGCGTCATCCACCACGAATCCGGTCGAGATGGTGAGCGCCATCAGCGAAAGATTGTCCAGGCTGTAATCGAGCAGATACATGATCCCGAATGTGCCGATCAGGGAGACGGGCACGGCGACGCTCGGAATGAAGGTGGTCCGGGGGTTCCTCAGGAACAGAAAAACCACCAGAATCACCAGAACAACCGAAATCAGCAGCGTGATTTCGACATCGCGGACGGAGGCCCGGATGGTAACCGTTTGATCCATCGCGGTAGTGAGATCTATGTTTTGCGAGATGGCCGCCTGCAATTGGGGGATGGCCGCGCGAACCAGGTCGACGGTATCGATGATGTTGGCGCCCGGCTGGCGAAAGACAATCACCAGAACGGACGGCTTGCCATTGGAAAAGCCGGCGTTACGAACATCCTGCACGGAATCGATGGCGTCGCCCACATCGGAAATACGGACCGGCGCTCCGTTGCGGTATGCAATGATCAACGGCCGGTAATCGGCGGCCTTGAAAATCTGGTCGTTAGCGCCGACCTCGTACATACGCTGTCCATCGGAAAAATGCCCTTTAGGCCGGTTTGCATTGGCGGTGCCGAGCACCGTTCGAACGTCCTCCAGGCCGATGTTGTATTTGTTAAGCGCGGAAGGATTCAGCTCGATCCGTACCGCTGGAAGAGTGCTCCCTCCGACCACCACCTGGCCGACTCCTTTCACCTGTGAAAGCTTCTGAGCCATGACCGTCGAGGCGGCGTCATACATAGCGCCTCGATCGAGGACGTCCGACGTCAAGGACAGGATGAAAATTGGGGAATCCGCGGGATTGACCAGTCGATAGGTCGGATTATTGGGCAAATCCGCAGGCAGATACGCGCGCGCCGCGTTGATGGCGGCTTGCACGTCGCGCGCCGCGGCGTTGATATCGCGGTCCAGGTCGAATTGCAGAGTAATACTGGTGCTGCTGAGGGTGCTGTTCGAGGTCATTTCCGAGACCGCGGCAATGTGTCCGAACTGGCGTTCGAGCGGCGTCGCGACGGACGAAGCCATGGTCTCCGGACTCGCTCCGGCCAAACTTGCGGAAACCGAAATGGTAGGAAAATCGACCTGCGGCAACGGAGAGACCGGCAGGAATCGGAACGCGACTGCGCCCGCGAGCGCGATGGCGACCGTCAACAACGCGGTGGCCACCGGCCTGCGAATAAATGGTTCGGAGATATTCATGGCGAACCGGCCGGATTCGTTTCGCGCCGGCGATGGCCGAAACGCTGCGCGAGACGGTCGAAGGCGATGTAAATCACGGGAGTCGTGTACAGCGTGAGCAGCTGACTGACGATCAGGCCGCCGACGATAGTGATGCCCAGCGGACGCCGCAGCTCCGATCCCATGCCGGTGCCGAGCGCCAGCGGAATGCCGCCCAGCAGCGCCGCCATGGTGGTCATCATGATCGGCCGGAAGCGCAGCAGCGAGGCCTGATAGATCGCGTCGACCGCCGACATCCCGTGATTCCGTTCGGCGTCGAGTGCGAAATCGATCATCATAATTGCGTTCTTCTTGACAATGCCGATCAGCAGAATAATTCCGATCAATGCGATTACGCTGAAATCGTTGCCGGTCACGAACAAGGCGATCAGCGCCCCTAATCCCGCTGAGGGCAGCGTGGAAAGAATGGTGATGGGGTGAATGTAACTTTCATAAAGGACGCCCAGCACGATGTAAACCGTGATCACCGCCGCCAGAATCAGCACCGGCTCATTCGCGAGCGACGCTTCAAACGCCGCCGCGGCCCCTTGAAACGCCGCCTGCACGCTAACCGGCAACTTCATTTCCTGTTTCACTTTATTGATCGCATCGACCGCCTGCCCCAGCGACGCATTGGGCGCCAGATTGAAGGAAAGCGTGACCACTGGAAACTGCCCCTGATGTTCGATCGCGATCGGCACGGCGCTCTGCTCTACCCGGGTGAACGCCGCGAGCGGGATCTGCGTGGCGTTGCGGAAAATCTGCGACGAAGGAATCGGCGAGCCGTTGTAATTGGTTCCCGGCGCGCCTGCTCCCGAAGATAGTGTCGCCGAAGTCGCGCTGGAGGTCGGCGCCGTACTCGCCGTTCCTAAGGATGTGGCCTGAGTGGTCAACAGCGCGCTCGATCCGGATGCTCCGCTAGGCCCGCTCGCCCCCGACGGTACGGTGGCGGCGCTTGCCACGGAGGCGCTCGAAGGTCCGAATCCCTGACTTGCCGCGGTACCGCCTGCGACCACTCCTCCCGACGTTGAAGATGTTGTGGTTGATGAGGTTGACGACGAAGAGGGCGATGGCGCCGACGGAGTCACCGACGAGTGCACGTACAGATCGCCCAGATTGAGCGGGGTCTGCATGAAGCCCGGTTGCACTTCGAGAACCACGTGATACTGGTTCACCTGCGTGAACATAGTCGAGACCTGGCGCTGGCCATACGCGTCGTACAGCGTCTCGTCGATTTGGTCGGGAGTGACTCCCAGACGCGATGCCGTGTCGCGGTCGAAGATCAGCGTGGTCCGCAAACCGCCGGTCTGTTGATCGCTCGCGACATCGAGGAGCTCGGGAATTTGCGAGAGTTTCGCCACCATTTGCGGCGCGATCGTGTTCAGCTCCGCCGCATTCGGATCCTCGAGCGTGTACTGATATTGGGTGCGGCTGACCTGCGTATCCACGGTGATGTCCTGCACCGGCTGCATATACAGCTTGATGCCAGGTACGTTGGCGACCTCCGAATCGAGCCGCCGAATTATCGATGTCGCGTTGTCTTTCCGGGCGCCCAGAGGCTTCAGATTTATCAACATCCGCCCGCTGTTGAGCGTAGTGTTCGTTCCATCGATTCCGATGAACGACGACAGACTATCCACCGCCGGATCTTTCAAAATGACCGCGGCCAGCTTCTGCTGGCTCTCCGACATATTTTCGAAGGACACGGTTTGATCGGCCGCGGAAATCGCCTGGATCACACCCGTATCCTGAATCGGGAAAAAACCTTTTGGGATCGCGATGAACAAAATCACCGTTGCGATCAGCGTCGCCACGGCCACCAGCAGCGTCAAAACCTGATGCCCCAGCACCCACTTCAACGTTTTTCCATAGAAAGCGATGGTCCGCTCGAAGGCGTGTTCGGAAGCTTTATAAAATCGTCCCTGCTGATCTTCGGGTTTGTGTTTCAGCAGCCGCGCCGACATCATCGGCGTCAGCGTCAGCGAAACCACCGCCGAAACCAGAATGGTCACGGCCAGCGTGATCGCGAACTCGCGGAACAGCCGCCCGACGATATCCGCCATGAACAACAGCGGAATCAAAACCGCGATCAGCGAAACGGTCAGAGAGATGATCGTGAAGCCGATTTGCCCCGCGCCCTTCAAAGCTGCCTGCAATGGCTCCTCGCCTTCCTCGATGTAGCGGGAAATGTTCTCAATCATCACAATGGCGTCGTCCACCACAAAGCCGGTGGAAATCGTCAACGCCATCAACGTCAGATTGTTCAGGCTGTATCCCAGCACATACATCACCGCGAACGTCCCAATCAGCGACAGCGGCACGGCGACGCTCGGAATGATGGTCGCCGCCACATTGCGCAGGAACAGGAAAATCACCAGCACCACCAGGCCCACCGTCAACATCAACTCAAACTGAACATCTGACACGGACGCGCGGATCGTGGTGGTCCGGTCGGTCAAAACCTTCACATCAATGGACGCCGGCAGCGTGCTGGTAAGCTGCGGCAACAGCTTTTTGATCGAATCGGCGACGGAAATGATGTTCGCGCCCGGTTGCCGCTGAATGTTCATGATGACCGAAGGCGTCGCGTTCATCCACGCCGCCTGGCGAACATTTTCGATTTCGTCGTTGACCGTCGCGACATCGGTCATCTTCACCGGCGCCCCGTTTCGGTAGGCGATGATCAGCGGCGCATAATCCTTGCTCGACAGCAATTGATCGTTGGCGCCGATGGTGTAGGCCTGCCGCGGCCCATCGAAATTTCCCTTAGCAAGATTGACGTTCGCCGCGGTGATGGCGGTCCGCAGGTCCTCCAGGTTTAACCCGTAGGAGGCCATCGCCGTCGGATTCGCCTGAATTCGCACCGCCGGTTTCTGTCCGCCGCTGATGCTCACCAGGCCTACGCCGGACAACTGCGAAATGCGCGGCGCCAGTCGCGTATCCGCCAGATCTTCCACCTGAGAAAGGGGAAGGTCCGGAGCCGTCAGCGCCAGCGTCAGAATGGGCGTGTCCGCCGGATTGGTCTTGCTGTAAATCGGCGGCGTGGGAAGATCCGCGGGTAAGTAGGTCGCCGCGGTGTTGATCGATTGCTGCACCTCCTGCTCGGCAATATCCAGGCTCAGAGTAAGCGTGAACTGCAGCGTGACAATGGAGCTTCCGTCGGAACTGGTGGAGGTCATCTGCTGCAGCCCCGGCATCTGCCCGAACCAGCGCTCAAGCGGCGCTGTAACCGAGGACGCCATCACGTCCGGGCTCGCGCCGGGATAGAGCGTCGTCACCACGATGGTCGGATAATCCACCTCCGGCAGCGCGGAGACCGGTAATTGCTTGTACGCCACCGCGCCGACCAAGAGAATCCCCGCCATCAGCAGCGAGGTCGCCACCGGACGAAGAATGAAGATGCGCGAGGGGTTCATCCGCCGGACTTTTGAGCTGGGTTATTCATCTGAACGGCCACTTTGCTTCCCTCCCGCAGGCGATCCACTCCATCCGTTACCGCGACATCGCCCGGCGAAAGTCCCGAGGTAATCTCGGAGTCTGATGCGCTCGTTGCGCCCACCGCTACATTGCGAACGTGAACCGTGCCATCGGTCCCCACCAACCAGACATAAGTTGTGGACGTGTTGCGCTGGACTGCGGCGTTCGGCAACAGCGTGACGCCCTGTTTCATCTGCAGCAGAAGCCGCGCATTCACGAACTGCTGGGGAAAAAGCCCATCGTTCTTGTTGTCGAAAACGGCGCGAAGCTTTACCGTTCCCGTGGTCGGATCGATCTGGTTGTCGATGGTTTCAAGCGAGCCCTGCGCCAGGGGATGACTATCGGCGCGATCCAACGCGGCGACCGGAAATTTCTTTCCGGCCTTGAATCCCTGACGCACCGCGGGAAGCTGCTCCTCGCCGATGGTGAAAATTACGCTGATCGGCTGGATCTGCGTAAGCACCACCAGCGTCGTGGAATTCGCCCCTACCAGATTGCCGGGATCGATCAGGCGAAGCCCCACGCGTCCGGTAATCGGCGCCACGATTTCGCAATACACCAGATCGAGCTTGGCGTTGTCGATCTGCCCCTGATCGCTCTTGACGTTCCCCTCATCCTGCGTCACCAGCGCCCGCTGCGTGGCCACCTGCTGTTCCTGGATCGCATTTTTGGACCACAACGTCTCATAGCGTGCCAGGTCGATGCGTGCGTTATCGAGCAAGGCCTGGTCGCGCAGCAACGTACCTTCCGCCTGCGTCAACATCACCTGGTACGGCCGCGGATCGATTTCCGCCAGCAGATCGTTTTCATGGACCATCTGCCCCTCGGTATAGAGCACCTTCATAAGTTGCCCGTCAATTCTGCTGGTGAGTGTCACCGTGTAAATCGGAATGACGGTGCCGAGGCCGGTGACGTAAACGGGAATATTCCCTTTGCGCGCCGTCGCCGCTATTACGTGGGTCGGCGCGGCTGCCGCGGCGGATTTCGTGGATTGGGCCCGCTTTTTGGCGAATCGCCTCCAGGCGAAAAATCCCACCACCAGGAGCAACAGCAGGATCAGCCCGGGACGCACAAATCGCCGCCATCCCCGGCGACGTGTTCCAACATCCTTCACGTCCGTTTCCGGTGGCGCAATCGCTCGCTGCTCATCGGCGGAAGATTGGTCGGGATTCACGGGCTCGGTCGCGAGAATGGTCGCTACTGAAATGACTATATATTTAGGCGTACCGTTTCAGCAAGTTTTGTAACGTTTTGGAAATTGGACGGAGCAGCTTGATTTCCGCCATTCTGGCGAATGGCGGATCTGCCGGAAGGCGAAGGCGCCCTGGCTGATCACGCCGGCATCTGCTCGCTGTCGAGCCACAACATCTGTTCTTCGCCGTACCTCGTTCCGGCCGCCGCGCCGGCCGGAATCGCGCGTTCCAGATTCTCCAGATCCTCCGCGTAGAGTTCGATCGCCAGCGCGCGAATCGATTCGTCCAGCTGATCGCGGCGCCGCGCGCCGAGGATGGGAACGATGTCCTGTCCCCGCGAGAGCACCCACGCGATGGCGATCTGCGGGCCCGTCGCATTTTTCGCCGCTCCGATTTCCGCAAGCACTCGAACGATTTCCCGGTTCTTTTCGAGGTTCTGGCCGGTGAAGCGAGGCAGGTGCGCCCGGAAGTCTTTAGTGGGAGCCGGACGCGATCCGCTCAACAATCCGCGCGACAGAACCCCATAGGCCGTCACGCCGATCCGCAGCTCCCGAACCGCAGGAAGAATGCTCTGTTCAATTCCACGGCTCACCAGGGAGTATTCCATCTGCAAAGCGGTGATCGGATGCACGGTGTTCGCCTTCCGGATGGTGGCCGCGGAAGCCTCGGAAAGCCCGATATGCCTCACATAGCCCGCCTTCACCAGCTCCGCGATCGCGCCAATCGTGTCCTCAATCGGTATCCGCGCATCGACTCGCGACGGTTGATAGAGGTCGATATAATCCGTGCCAAGACGGCGCAGGCTGTAGGCAATGAAATTCTTTACGGCGACCGGGCGCGTATCGAGGCCCAGCCAGGAATTGTCCGGCCCGCGCATCGCGCCGAACTTTAATTGAATGAAAACGTCTTTGCGGCGGCCTTCCAGGGCCCTCCGGAGCAGCATTTCATTGTGTCCGGAACCGTAAAAATCGCCGGTATCGATAAGGTTGATCCCCTGACCGATGGCGGCCTGTATGGTGAAAACGCTTTCCGCTTCATCCGCCGGGCCGTACATATCGGACATGCCCATGCATCCGAGGCCGATGGAGGAAACCAGCGGGCCGTGCGGGCCCAGTTGTCGCGTTTTCACGTTTCCATTATGGCGGAGAAAGGAGATCCGGGCGCAGGTTGAATCCCGCGCCCGGCAATTCGATCAAGCCCGTATGAGCCGGCGGAGCGGTGATACTTCGTAAACCGCTGTGAGGATCGCATCCGCGGCGACCGCCGTCAATACACCTTTCCATTTGTAACTGAGCGGCGCGAAAATCGCCGCTGCCGCGGCGGCCGAGCCGATCGCAAACCGGACTTTTTGTTCAACTGAGTTCATCATTTTCTCCAGTAACTGTTACTTCCGACAGAAATCTCGCTGCGTCAACGAGTTTTCTATCGGAACCTTAGATGGCTTCGGAGTAGCGGATGTTTCAATTAACCCTCCGGGACGAAGAGAGCGAAATTCCGGCATCACGGTACAATGGTTTTCACGGGTGGTGTTCGCGGGACCGATCAAAGAAAACATGAGCAACGTTATCGTATTAGGCGCGCAATGGGGCGATGAAGGGAAGGGGAAAGTGGTGGACCTGCTCGCCGATCGCTTCGACATTGTCGCGCGATATCAGGGCGGCCACAACGCCGGTCATACCATCTTCATCGGCGACAAGAAATTCGTTCTCAAGCTGATTCCCGGCGGGATCCTGCGGCCCAATGTCGAAGTGGTCATCGGAAACGGGGTGGTGATCGATCTCGGCGCGCTGTTCGAGGAGATCGCGATGCTCGAAGGGTCGGGCATCGATGTCCGCAGCCGGCTGCACATCAGCAATCGCGCGCACGTGATTTTTCCCTTCCATCGGCTGATCGAAAAAATGTCGGAAGCGCGCGAGAACCGCATTCCCATCGGCACCACTTCGCGCGGGATCGGGCCGTGTTACGAAGACAAGACCGGCCGTCGCGGGATTCGCATGGCAGACTTGTTCGACGTCGAGAATTTTCGGATGCTGTACGACATTCTCGCCGCCGACAAAAAGACCCTGGCAGGCACATTTCAATTGAACGAGCCGATCGATTATGGCGACATCCGGCAGAAGACGGAAAAATTCGCGGAGCGTGTGCGGCCGCTGATCTGCGATACGGCAATGTTTCTTTCTGAAGCGATGTCGAAAGGGAAGCGGATTTTGTTCGAAGGCGCGCAGGGCACTATGCTCGATATCGACCACGGCACCTATCCTTTTGTGACGTCGTCGAGCGCCGCCGCCGGCGGGGCTTGCACCGGGACTGGCGTTCCACCCACGCGCATCAACGGCATCATCGGAGTCTCCAAGGCGTACATTACACGGGTCGGATCTGGTCCGTTTCCTACCGAGAGCAACGACGCCGCCGGCGATCTCCTTCGAAGGGAAGGGAACGAATTCGGGGCCGTGACCGGCCGGCCGCGCCGCTGCGGATGGTTCGACGTGCCGCTGTTACGTTACGCCGCGGTAGTGAACGGTTTCGACACTCTGGTGATCACCAAGCTCGACGTGCTCGATCATCTGGAGGAGATCCCAGTCTGCGTCGGATATCGCTTGTGTGGAAAAGAAGTGAAGGAAATGCCGGCGACTTATCGGGAACTGGAAAGCATCGAACCGGTCTATAAAAACCTCGCCGGCTGGCGTTCCTCCACGCGGGGCACTACGCGGTTTGACGATCTGCCTGCGGCTGCCCGCGATTATTTGCGTTTTCTGGGGGAGAATACCGGAGTCGAAATTGGAGGGGTTTCCACCGGTCCGGAGAGGAATGAAACCATAATTCGAACCGGTAGCAAACTCGAACGGCTGATTTAACGGCGTCCGCCGTGGCCGCCGCCACCACCCACGCGGCCTCCGCCGCCTACGCGGCCATACCCGCCGTATCCACGGCCGTAGCTGCCGTATCCACGCCCGTAGCCGCCGTAACCATAACCGCCTCTATATCCATAACCACCATAGCCGTAACCGTACGGGTAAACGTACGGCGTCGAATAATAATAGGGGCTGTAGCCATATGCATACGGGGAGGCGTACGGGCTGTACGGATACGCATACGGATACGGTGCGGCGTAGCCGTATGCCGGCCCAACACCAACACCGAAATGAACGCCTGCTTGTGCGGGCGCGGCACCCATAAACGCCAGCATCGCGATTACAGCGAGTGTCGGAATTCCAAATTTTTTAATCATCTTAATTCTCCTTTGGAGGATTCCCTCGCCGATCCTCACTACATTGGACGCGGCAAGTAGCTCCCAGGATTCTTAAGCAAAATTCAGAATGACCTTGGCCGCGCGGCCGCTCATCATCGCTTCGAATCCCTTTTGGAACTCGGTGTAATGGAAGCGGTGGGTGATCACCGGATGAATGTCCAGCCCCGATTGCAGCATAACCGTCATTTTGTACCAGGTTTCGTACATTTCGCGCCCGTAAATGCCCTTAATGGTCAGCATATTGAACACCACGGTACGCCAGTCGATGGACATTTCCTTATCGGGAATCCCCAGCATCGCGATTTTCGCGCCGTGGCTCATGTTCGCCAGCATGTCGCGAAAAGCCTGTGCGTTTCCCGACATTTCCAGGCCGATATCGAAACCCTCGGTCATGCCAAGTTGCTGTTGCACCTCAGCAAGCGTACCTTTAGTGACGTCCAGGGCGACGGTGGCGCCCATTTTTTTCGCCAGATCCAGGCGGAATGGATTCATGTCGGTGACGACAACATAGCGGGCGGCGGCGTGATGCGCCACCGCTGCAGCCATTAATCCGATAGGACCTGCGCCGGTGATCAGCACGTCTTCGCCAAGCACTGGAAAAGACAGCGCGGTATGAACCGCGTTTCCAAAGGGATCGAAAATAGCCGCGATGTCCAGATCGATCGTCGGTGCGTGACGCCAGATGTTGGTCATCGGCAGAACGATGTATTCGGCGAACGCGCCCGGACGGTTCACGCCGACGCCAAGCGTGTGGGCGCACAGATGTCTCCGCCCAGCCAGGCAGTTGCGGCAGCGCCCGCACACCACGTGACCCTCGCCGCTCACGATGTCGCCGGCATGAAAATCGCTGACGTTCGATCCCGCTTCGACAATCTCGCCGACAAATTCGTGGCCAATGGCCATGGGGACCGGAATGGTGCGCTGCGCCCAGTCGTCCCACTTGTAAATGTGGACGTCAGTCCCGCAAATTCCCGCGCGTAGTACGCGGATCAGAACGTCATTAATGCCGGGGCGCGACGCCTCGATCTCTTCCAGCCACAAACCCTGCTCTCGCTTGCTCTTGACCAATGCTTTCATGTAAGCCCATTGTCGCATTCCGACTTTGATATGCTTCCGGTCATGTCGAAAATCGTTCTCGCGCTACTTGCCGGCGGCGCGCTTTACGCGCAGCTCTCGCCGGAAGCGACCTGGGCGGTGCAAAGCCAGAACCATTACCTGATCCGGCCGAACGTCGTTTATAGCGTTCAGAGCGGATATGAAACCAAGCTCGATGTCTATCAACGCCGCGACGCATCAGGTCCGCAGCCGACGGTGCTGTTTATTCATGGCGGCGGATGGATCCAGGGGACGAAGGAAAGCTCCGCGATGTCGCTGGTCCCGTGGCTCGAGATGGGCTGGAACGTAGTGAATGTCGAATACCGGTTATCGCACGTCGCCCTCGCGCCCGCCGCGGCGGAGGATTGCCTGTGCGCGTTACGCTTCGTGGCCGCCCACGCCAAGGATTACAACGTCGACCTTACTCACCTTGTGGTGACCGGCGAATCCGCGGGAGGACACCTGGCGCTGACCACGGGAATGATCCCGAAATCGGCAGGTTTCGATCGCCAATGTCCGGGCGGAGGCTTCACCAGCGCAGGTACGGATTCGCCGAAAGTTTCCGCGATCGTGAACTTTTACGGAATCACCGACCTGAACGACATGCTCGATGGACCGAACCAGAGAGGTTATGCGATCGAATGGTTTGGCGCGCTGCCTAACCGCGAGGACCTGGCTCGAAAATTATCTCCGATTACTTACGTGCGGAAGGACCTGCCTCCGATTTTGACCATTCACGGCGACTCCGATCCGATTGTTCCGTATTCGCAGGCCACGCGGTTCAAGGACGCGCTGACGTCGGCGGGCGCCACGAACCAGCTATTTTCCGTTGCCGGCGGGGGCCATGGAAATTTCAAGCCCGACGATCGGGTGAAGATTTTTGTGACGATCAGGGAGTTCCTGACCAAGAATCATCTGATGTAGTTTGCCGGGTCCACAACTCCGACGCGAGCAACCCGAAGCGGGCGCGTTCTTCCTTGGCCAGGCGGAATCCGTGTTGCGCGAGCAAGGGTCGATGATCCACCAGCCGGGTGGTCTTCAATCCGGTCGTGACGCGGAAAAACCAATACAGCGCGCGCACCACCAATCGGGCCCAGGCCCCCGGTTCGCGGAACTCGGAGATCAGCCAGCGGGAATCGCTGCGCGCGGATCGCGTGACGCGATCGATCAGTTTCGCTAAGTCGGTCTCGTCAAAGCAATCCAGGAAAAAATTGGTGACGATCAGATCGTATTCCGCTTCCGGCAGCCCAATCTTGAGT
>Ga0182024_10016252_pt1 | contig 14133 bp, 16 predicted proteins | sample P32metaG_FD_120480 | JGI IMG/M metagenome (GOLD analysis project Ga0182024, IMG submission 120480) | Permafrost microbial communities from Stordalen Mire, Sweden - P3-2 metaG (Illumina Assembly) | ecosystem: Environmental > Terrestrial > Soil > Wetlands > Permafrost | place: Sweden: Stordalen... | reverse complement strand
CGTCAGCGCGGAATGGTCACCGTCTCGCTTGAACTGATACGAGACTCGAACTTCGACTTGCGACCGTTTCTTGCTGATGCGTTCAGCAAACGGATGTCGAGGAATCTGGATCGAGAACTGACAAACACGGCAGACAGGTACTAAGGGCTGGGAGATTTGCTGGTGTATATGGAGCATTACTAATACCGAAGTGGAAGGAAAAGCAAGAGCCAAGCGCTTCACCGAAGAAAGTAGGGGTTGGAGGTTTCGCGTTAGTCCATTCTTACTAGTCCCTATCAAGGAGGATGTGTAAATGAGGCCTGAAGAAAGAATATCCGAAGTAGTGACCGTAGCAGAAGCTACGAAGACACCCGAGCCTCCGAAGTATACTGCCAAGCAGATTGGGCAGATGCGTAGGTACTGGCTAACACAAACCAACGGAAAAGTCACCGCATGTGGGCACAAGGACAACTTCGTAGCATAAATCTAAAACACAAAGGAAAACACAATGAAGAAGATTTTCGCAATCGCAGCTCTGGCTTTGGCGTTCGTTGCCACGGCCTTCGCTGGGACAACCTTTAACGACCCCAATGGGGCCACAACCTTCACGCAGTACACCAATGGAGTTCAGGCCAGCAACATCAGCAACGCGACTGTGAACGTTCGCTTTGTACAGCCGGGGTTAGAGTTCAACTTGACTCTTGCACCCGGAGAGGGCCGATTCTTTAGCGGCGATGGGTCGTTTTACGAGTGGACATGTCCAGTTGGTTACTGGGCTGTGATACCGGGAACCAACGCTTTGCCGACGTACGCAAATCGCAACACGACTGCAAATTGTCGTTAAACGCAAAAAGAGCCCCACAGGGATTTTCTCCTTGTGGGGCTTTTCTTTATTCTTGGTTAAAGTTTTTCCAATGCCGCGCACGCTTTGCGCAGTCGCTTGGCGTGCTCTGATTTGAATTCGGCTTCTGATAGCTTCTTGTACAGCGCCTGCAATACTTTCTTCTTAAAAATTGAGTCGCGCCTGCAACGCGCTACGATTAGTGTGCCTAGGGACGGGGCCATGGAATCACCTCTGGTAAAACCTGCCTTGCAGAACCCGTTAGTGGATTAAAATGATAGTTACCAAGGCTCCTGCACCGAAAATCTCCAGCCCATGCTCTACCCGCTTCAGGAAAGACGGCTTCTTCTTCAGGGCGACTATCTGGACATCCTTCTGGGCGACTATGGCTGTCTCTGCCGTCAGATTGGACGTACACGCAGCCAGATTGACATGATCCGTGGCGGCCTGGACCAATAGCGTGGCGAATGGCACGGCATCAACTGAGACTTGCGCTGGGTTATCCACGGCTACCCTAGCGTTAAGCGGGGCATTCGTGAGTTGCGGAACCACGGCTACGACTTGCGCGGGAGTAGGCGCTGGGCCTAAATCGTGGACAATCTTGGTGATGACTTGGACCTTCTGTGCCGCCTGTGCGTTCGTGGCTACGATCTGCTGCTGCAATGTTTGGATAGTCTGTTGAGAAGCCTTAATCGTCTGCTCCGCAATTATGCGTTGCGTGTGCTCTGCGTTCCAGTAATGGAAACCCACGATCCCCACCGCGATGAGCACTAGGTATGCTAGGTGGGTTTTAACCTCGGTAGTTATTATCGTTGCTATGGTCATAGCTTAGTCTCCTTTGGATTAAAATGCAACTGTCAATGAGACGAACGTTGTGGGGTACATTGTGCTGGTAAGGAAATAGCTGCCATCCAGTTCCACCACATACACCGGCACGCCTCGCATATACACGGGAACGTCCACTAGCACCACGAAACCGCAATCATCGAAAACGAATATCGATTGCTCCCAGTAAGCGGGGCCATACCAGAAAAGATCGTAGGCATAGAACGGGTGATACATGCCGAAGTGGGCTACGTAGTAATCGTGATCGAACCGCCCACTGTGCCAGTGCTCATGTGCATGGCCGTTCCCATGGTATCCGCCACGCGGTCCCCTATTGGGGGCACTATGGTTATTTCCACGGGGAGCCGAATGCGAACCGTTGCCATGACCATGCTGCGAAAAGGATAATGCCAAAGGTCGCCCAAAAGGAAACACCGAACCGCCGTCTACGGGTCCGCTTGGGGGACGTACCAAAGGGACATCGGGCACTGCCTCCTGTAGAGACTTGCCGATCTGTTCCTGAGTAAACTGAATCGGGAATGCGCCGATCACCGCGCCATTATCAAAGCCGTAGGTAAGAATCGCAATGCGTTCACCTTTGGAATTGAAAATACTGGAGCCGGAATCCCCAGGCACTGCTGGGCCGGTCAAAAGGTACACCACATTGCCTGTGACATCGATATCAGGATCATCGGTTTTCTGATTGAACGGCATGCTGCCCATGACAACCGGCTCTCGGTACTGATCCGTGATGCCACTTGGGTTACCCCAGAAGTACGTGTGGTCTCTTTGTTTCGGAACCGGAACGTTAGCCGAGAGAGGCACGTAATCCGCAAAGTATACGCCAGAGACATCCAGAATCATGTGGTCTTCATGGTCAAACTGTCTAGAAAATTTATAGGACATGGCGTGGTTGGCATGCACTGCGTCACGATCAGCATCAATGTACACCGCATTGGTATATTCGTCGTTGCAATGGGCTGCAGTGAGTAGGGTGTGTGGCCCCGTTGCGTATGCGGTGCATAATCCACCACCTACTATTTTGCCGTCTGCATCACGATCCACGATGATAATCTCATGCATAGACCTGTGCTCTTTGTCCTTGAGTTTATTAAGTTCCCGCTTGGATATGCCTAGGGCAGGCCCTGCCAATAGCAAAGAAACTAGCAGGGTTGCTACAAACTTTTTCATTGGGATTTCCTTTGTGGTGCAAAATTATAGGCCCAGGGGTTTCCTGCATTACCCTGGGCCAATGCGGTGCGTATACGTTGGCAGGACACCGCTGCTACAAGTCGTTATTCGTTGTGTCCGTAGGGAAATCTTGTGGCTTCCTGTTCGGCTTCTATCTCTTTTTGAAGAATTGCCATTGCTCGCCACACGAACTTTACGGTATGGCGTATTCCATCAGTGTCCAGTGTGCCGCGTTGCAAGAAGTGGCGAATGCATGTATCGTCTTCGTCTCCACTCTTACCCCGAGCCCAATGTAATTTCTGCCCCAAATTATGCTGATCGTTCCCGCGTTGCGATAGCTCTGCGAGAGCTACTATCGAGTCGGGGAAATAATCGAGCACGCCCGTAGCCACAGGGTACTTCTTGCGGTCTGCTGCGCCTGTGGGTAATGTAGTTGCGCGGGTTGGTGCCCCGCCAATGCCAAGCATGCGAGGGTCAACTGCTGAGTCGTTCACCGCAGTACCACCTTGCCAACTCGCTTTAGTGCTACTTCTAACTCTTCTTTGGACAGGTCGTAATGCCCTGCCTTGAAAAATGCTACTCCAGGACTAACAATTTCCCCTAGCCCGAACGTCCAAGCGCGATTCCCTTGGACGCGTATTGTGTACTGAGTCTGCTCCTTCATTATATAAGTTTCCTTTCAGTCTTAAAGGTCTTGAACATGTTGTCGCAGTACACGAACTGAGCGATTTGGCCTTCGGTTTTACTGAAGACATAAGCTTCAGCACTCCGCATATTGTTGGTGTACATATTCTCGAAATGCCAAAAATCCGCACTGGCCAGTGAGGGAAGCGTTCGTATTTTGACGCCATGTGTTTCATCTAACGCAGCTTTGTGAAAGTGACCTTGTTGAACCTCTCGCCAAGTGGCGTTGCTAAAAATCTCTGGAAACTCCGTAGCAAATACGAGTGGGTACTCTGCTTTTTTTCCGGCATCGCCGTGGGTCAGCAAGAAACCACAGGTCCCCCAAGAATATGCTTTGCGAAGCGTTGGAGCGTTGTCAATGTTAACGTCAGGTTGGCCTCGGAACCACGAGGACAAAGAGTCGGCTAACGTCCAAATTGTCCGGTCATGATTCCCGGCAATTACCGGAATATCTACGGGGGCAATCTGTCTGAGCCTTTCGATTACTTCAGCCATAGTTTGGCGTACCAAGGTAAACGTTTTTTGGTACCGACCGTCGCAATCCAGAGGAGTCCCTCCGGCTGTGGCGTTGTTCATCCCATTGGAATGCAGGAGATCGTGGCCCAGCGGCATCAGAATACGCTCGAAGGTGTACCCCTTAGCTCTGTCCAAAAGAGTTTCCAAGGCCCTCATAAAGGAGGCTTGGGCGATCAACAGGTCATAAGGCGCATCGTTTGTTTCTTTTGAATAGGAAAGGCGTCCAAAATGTGCATCCGCGATACAGACCTCCAATAGCAAGCCTGTAGATTCCGCAGGTTTTACCTTGGGGAACTTGCGTTCTATCTTGGCCTCAGCTTGCATAGCATCAATCTCGGCTCTGATTTCCGTAGCCCTCATCTCTTTCTCGGCTTCGGTCTTGTGCTTGGCTTTGGCTAGGGCTTTATGGAGCCTACCGTTTTCCCGTAGGACGTACGAGTAGCTGGACCCGCTAGTGTCGCCCCGAATGAACCCGGTTTCCGCACGGACTTCTGCCGCTACAGGCAACGCTTGGAGACGCTCGGCTATCTTTACTTGGTCGTTCTCCCGAAGGTGGGTGAGCAGGCGCATGGCAATATCCGCTCCACACGCTAGTTCACGCCTGAGACTATCTCGGGATATATCCGGGTTCTGCTGAATAAGAACTAGGGCTCGTGGGAGCAACTCAAGTTCAAATTGGGAAAGCTGATTTTTATTCATCTGTCCTCGTTCTGAGTTTTAACCGCAATCCAATTGTAGCATATTGAGTGGTTACTTGTCAAGCCTGCCCACCTGTTATTTATCCAACTTTCCTAAAAGCTCTCTTTGGTCAAGGTGCATGGCTTCGAGCACGTCCACGGCTTTCGTAAGCAACTTGTTTTGCTCCACCCCATTATTCTGAATGGTGGTTAAGCAATTTTGCCGCTGCTGGACTAGCTCCTCGTGCACCGCCTCCAGCGCAGCTTTGGCATCTGCAAATTCCCGCCTTATCAATTTGAACGGATACATAAGCACACTGCCCCCCACCGCAATTATAACGGTGACTATAATCTCATGAACATACGTTGCGATTAGCCCTGCTACCATATTGTTCTCCCTAAAACTTCACGCCGAGTGCCCGCCAATCGAGTCCTCCCTTTATATGGCTGATTCCCACTGCAGTTGGTGCAGCCAAACCGCCAAAGTACAATGACGGGTTGTGCAGAAAATAACCCACAATCGATGGGGCTGCGGCGAGCAGAATAACAGGGATATTCACAGCATAGTACTGAAGTGCGGAGGGCTTGTCCGTGCCATAGAGCCACGTGAAGTTCGCCTCTACCGCTACGCCCGCCTTGATCCCCTTCACGGACATCACAGTGTCATACACACAGCAGCCCGTGGCAAACGCCAATGCGCCTGCCAAATAAATTAGTTCGGTCATCGTGTCTCCTTTAGTAAACTGACGAGGTCCACGGAACGGTTGTACCGACAACAATGTTATTGTTCACGGCAAAGGTCTCCGCGATGTTAGCCAGAGCTAAGAAATCATTCTGCACGGCGGTGAATCCTGCTCCGCTAGCAGTTCCGCTCAAGCCGTTGGTAGAGGTCCAGGCTCCGGTCAGTAAGTTCACCGTGACAATCACTTTGGGCAATTGAGTGCCAGGAGTAAATACGCTGCCTACGGTAGTTCCAAAGCCGTAGAAAAGGCGCACCGATGACGGGAAGACCAATTCTAAGTAGTAAAGCTCGGCATTCGCATCGGATTCCGCAACTGCCCCGTTGATACTCAGTACCGCTGCATTTGTTAATGTGATACTCATTATCTGCTCTCCAGTTCTTCAATTCGTGCTGTCAGTTCTTTTACGGCGTTCACGAGCGCGGCTATCACAGGTCTGTCATCGAACGACAAGTATTTCTCTTCGCCCTCGTATCCCTGAATGGCTTCGGGGATAGACTTCTGCACGTTCTGTGCGGAGAAGCCAACATACACGTGCTCTTTGTCCCAGCCGCCAAACTTTTGACCGAGTTCGTTGTACGTAAAGCGAATGGGGTTGATGGCCAAAATTTCAGCCAGTCCACCCGCGTACATCGTGGCGTTCTTCAGACGCTCATCCGAGACTCCCGTGAAAGTGGTGACGATGCCTTCCATGGTTGCTAGGGTGCCTACGGCGATAGCTGTTTGGGTGACTCCTGCTGTGCCGTTTGCTTGGTAGGAAGATGTAGCGTTTACTGTGGCGCACTTCAACGTTCCTGAAAAATCCCCAGCAGTACCGTTGCCAATCGCCAAGGAAGCAGCACCAAGACGGGAAATGCCTGCGTCGGTTGCAATCGCACTTGTGCTGTCAGCAGCAAAGCCATAGATTTTGGCTTGCAGTGTTGCTTGGTTGTCTCCTACTGCTCCAACAGTGCCGTGATAAATAGTCCCGCTGGAGTAGAGCGTCAACGATGCATTGTTCACACCAACTACCATTGGAGTAGAGCCTGAGCCGCGAAGACCCTTTACAGCCCCACCGCTTACGAAGTCGGTGTAGTCTGTGGCGGTGTTTTGAATGAGGAACCCGATGCCAGAACTATTGACCAGCACTTGTAAAGGAGATACTTCTACGAATGCTCCAGTGCCGCCTCCAGTCGGGGAGAGTTGCAGGATAGTCGCCTTCAGGCTTCCAGAGAAGTCCCCTTGCGTACCGTTGCCAACTGCCAAGGATGCTGCACCGAGGCGGGATATGCCCGAATCGGGAGATGTACTGGAAACGGTTGTACCAATACCATAGACGGTGGCAAGAAGAGTTCCAGATGAATCTCCGGCGGTCCCATTGCCAATCGCCAAGGATGCAGCCCCTAATCTAGAAATGCCTGTGTCTCCATAAGGAATTACTTGACCATTAGTAAGAATTCCCGTAAGGGTTGCCCACGCAGCAGCAGCAGCGCCTGCCCCTCCATAGAATCCAGGCCCGTAAACTTGCATGGTAAAAGTACCGCCTGCCGTGGTACTAGTAAGCGCTTTTCCAACAATGCTTAATTGGTTGCTGACTCCTAAGGAACTTACAGTCCCCAAGTCTTTAACTCTACCCGCCGTAGTGGTTCCTGCGCCAACCAGATTGTCTGCCGTAACAGTGTTGTCAGCAATAGCGGTCACTAAGCCTATCCTAGCAATCTCAACTTGTTGTCCCGCAGTTTGTGTGGATGCGGCAACTCCAAAAGAATCTGTAGCCCCAAGGGCTGATGTGCTGATGTTGCCTGATGCTCCTGTGCTAACGAGTAGCCCTGCTGTTGTGCTCCCGCCCGCAGCTACCGTCCTAGTTTCACTGATATAGTTCGAGCCCATAGATGCTGGCCCGGGGAAAGTGAAGGGATTTGCTATAGAAAGCACACCAGCCGTATCTACTATCTGTCCTGCTGTGCCGCTTACTGGGTTGATCCACTGAATGTTAGTGCCTGTAGATGACAGGATTTGCCCCGAGGTTCCCGGCAGGGTGTTTACGTCGTACAGGCCGTGAACAATCCTAAATCCGGGCGTTGTTGCACCGCCCAGTCTAAACCCACCTTCTGCAAAAGTCACTTCATTTGTTTGGAAGTTTATATTGCCTGTGCCGCAGTTCATGGAGAGATCAGCAAAATCTATTCCACCGTCCGTCGTATCAGCGACGAGAGTATAGTTGCTCGATGTTGGCGCGACGGCATTGGCTCCAAACCAAACGAAGGTATACCTTGGGCCTGCTCCACCCTGGGCAGAGATGAACATTAAATCATTACCAGAGGCATCGGTTATGAGCGCCCCCGGGTATCCCCCCTGGGTTGTTTGCAATGCGAGAGTCAACGCACTGATAGCACCTATCGCTGTAACAGTGGCTGCAGATCCGCCAAACACACCCCCATTGTTGAACTGTATGTCCCCTGTGGAACCGCCAGGGGTTCCGCCAGAGGCTGCCGTGGCAGATACATTGCTGCCAACTACGGAGAAGGTTACAGTGGCGCTGTTCACGAAGTTAACGTTGGGAATTACTGCGCCATTGATCTGCACTGAAGAGCCCGAGCCTATAGCTGCGTCAATGAGCAAAAAGTTCTCAACTACGACTTCATCGGCTCCCCAAAGGGCTAACCCTAGGTTGGTGGAATACTGTGCATCCCCCGCAGGGTAGATGTTGCTCATGGTGTTTTCCTTTTGTTTAGACTGCAGTAAGTCGAACAGGGAGGCTTACGCTTATCTTATTTCGGTGAGTGCATTAAAAATCTGGCCAAAGGATTTGGCATAAAGCGTCCTTACAACGCTGCCCAAGCTGTGACAACACCCGGCATCAATCCCCCGGAAACTGCCATGAAACCCTCGGCACTGTTTCGGTTCGCCAGTAACTGTGCCACGATGGGATTGAGAATAGACCCTGGTATAATGCCGCTATGACCATGGTTATCGGACCATGCTCCTGTAAGTAATTGCACGGTTATTGTTATTTGTTGGTTATTAGCTATGGCATAAGGTCCAGCAACGAGGTTAGAAGGATTGCCAATTAAAGTGCCGACTGAAAAAGTATAAACCATAACGTTTCCGATATAGTCTACTGTCATTCCAGTGCAAGCCCCTATAGTATCATCTTCTACTTGGCTGCCGTTGACACTTATAGTGTAAGGCGTAGTTAAAGTTATTGACATTACTGTCTCCTTTTCAGGGCTTCTATTTCTGCTTTCAATTCCTTGATGGCGTTTACTAGGGCCGCGATGACCGGCCTGTCGTCGAAGGACAAATACTGCTCGGGTCCCTCAAGTCCTTGTATTGCTTCTGGGATTGCGCGTTGCACGTTGTTAGCAGAGAACCCTACGTAATCTCGGGTTCTACTGAAACCTGTGTGCTTCTGCCCTTTATCATTCCAACGATACCGGATAGGAACGATACCTAGGATTTCCTCTAGTCCGCCTTCATACGGTATAGAATCTTTCAAGCGTTCATCTGATGTGGCAGACAAAGCGGTAACGATGCCACCTACAGTAGTAACCGTAGCTGCTATAATCGCAGTAGCTGTGATTCCTAAGTTTCCCTGTGCTTGGTATACCGTCGCTGCACCGCTTAGGTTTATGCTGTTACTAAAGGCTATTGGGTTAGTAACGGTACCTGCCACCGCAGGTGCTGTTATAGTCGCAGCGCCTGATGTAGAACCTGCTAGAGTAAGAACTCCAGAGGCAGTGCCCGCAAGACCTGCGACTATTCCTGTTTGTCCTGTTACCGTTGTAGGGGCAGTGAACGATCCTCCCCCGAGAAGAGTGGCAGTGACTGAGGAGTTGCCCAGCACTATCTGGTTACTTGCCGTGTTTAGTGCCATGTTTCCGAGAGCCGTAGAATTATTCAGTTGCGAGGACGTGCCCGGTCCGGCTTGGAATCCTAGCCAAGTGTTGTTACCTCCGGTAACGTTGGCGTTGCCCGGAACAGCAGTGTATCCAGCCTGGTACCCGATTGCAACATTGTTGCCCCCGCTAGAATTGGAAAACAGTGCCTGAGTTCCTATCCCTACGTTGTTTCCTCCAGTGTTATTATAAAGTGCCGAACCTCCCATGGCCATGTTGTTGTTCGCTGCGACGGCGGTGTAGAGTGCATCATCCCCTATCGCCGAATTTCCGTTTCCTGTTTGATTGGAAACTAATGCGCTATATCCTAGCGCAGTGTTGGCGTTTCCTGAAGTGTTGGAATACAGAGCGCTGTACCCCAGTGCAGTATTGCTAATTCCTGAAGTGTTGGAATACAGAGCTTGGTAACCAACTGCAACATTGGAAATCAGGTGTCCCAATCCTAGACCCACCGTAATTCCGTTTACGTTTAAATCGTTCGATGTGGAAATCTGGTTGGATCTGGTTCCCGCCACGGCTGGTGCCGTGAATGTTGCATTGCCGCTCGTTGAGCCTGTCAGTGACAAAATACCACTACTAGTACCAGCCAATCCTACGGTTAACGTAGGAGCAACGAAGACTAACTGTGCACTCGTGTTAGGTGCTGCACCTGCTCCTCCACCTAGTACAACTGAGGTAGAAGCAAGCAATGCCGAGGATGCCCATGTCGATGCTGAGGAGAAATAAGGGATGCCGCCGCTGGTACCTGCTACCGTAAGTGCGGGTGTAGTCGTAGCAGTAGCAACCGATATTAAACCTCCCGTGAATCCGACAGTTGTTACGGTTCCAGTAGGAGCAGCACCGCTTGCTGCGGCTGTGATTAACCCCTTAGCGTTGACGGTGATGCTGGCATAAGTAAACGAACCCACGTTGCTATTCACCGTAGCCAAGGTCAATGCATTGGACCCAGAAGTCGTAGCATCACCACTGATTTCAGCGGCAGTGAATGCCAATGCGCTTCCTCGCACTAATCCTACAAGTGTGCTGCCTGTACCTGTGCCCCCATTGGCTATAGGCACAATAGAGAACGTAGCTGTAGGGGCGGCTCCTGCGCCTCCACCTAGAACAAAATCCCCAGCAGGTAGCGCGGCTGAAGACGCCCACGTACTTGCGCTGGAGAAGTAAACTATCCCACCGCTCGTACCAGCCACGGTTAGGGCGGGTGTAGTCGTAGCTGTTGCTACGGAAATTAAGCCGCCTGTGAACGAAACGCTAGTGACGGTTCCGCTTGTCGCTGGAGTTGTCCATACAGGATTGCCCGAACCGTTAACTGTCAGTACGTTTCCGCTTATACCTGCAGAGCCTGCGGAGTCCTTCAAGCCTGGTCCTGCAGCTTCTAGGGTAATGACCCCAGTCATCGTGCCCCCCGCTAAGGGCAAGTAAACGGTGGATAGCGAAGGGATATCCTCTGCAACAAGTGCGCGAAACGTAGGCGTAGCCGCTGCACCTGTAGTCGGCCCAGCCCATACCGTGTTTGCGCTCTGCGTAGCAAGGGCAAAGGTTAACGCAGGGGTAGTCGTAGCGGTTGCCACGGAAGTCGTAGCTATAGTGTCGATGTTTCCTGCGCTGAAGGACGTAACCGTCCCGCCTGAACTAGTTGCAGTAGCCGATACATTGCTCCCTACCACAGAGAACGTGACAGTGGCACTATTGACGAAGTTAACGTTGGGAATTACTGCGCCATTGATCTGCACTGAAGAACCTGAGCCAACGGCGGTATCGATCAAGATCATATTCTGAGCTAAAACTTCGTCCATGCCCCACGTACTTAAACCTAAGTTTAAGGTCTGCTGCTCGTCGCCGGCTGGGTAAATTAACGCCATATGCTGCTCCTTTTATTCGGGCTCTTTGCGTAGGAAACGAGCCATGGGGTTTGGTACAATGACTTCGCCCTCGGTACCAATAGTCTTGCGTACGGAATACCGAGCGTTCTCTAGGCTCTTCCTTACCAACTCTTCGGTGTGCTGTTGTTCGGTAAGGGCATGCTCAAGTACTTCCGTAGTGCGTACGTCTATCTCAAGCGCGGTTTGTTTGTGAGCATACAGTTGCTCTTCCAAGATGCGCTTCTCGTTCTCGTCCCGTAGCTGCCGCTCTTCCATCTCTTGCTGTTCCATGCGGCGTCGTATGGCGGCTGCCGTGGCGGCTCTTTGGGCCATTCGTATCTCTAGTTGCCGTGCTTCCTCTTGCTGTGTAAGCAAGGCGAGCCGTTCGGTAACAATTTTCAATTCTTTGTTTTTCGCCGCGTCTAGCTCGGCAGTTTTATCGGCTAATGCTTGTTCAATATCTTTGAATTCCACGTGAGTCTCCTGAGTAGATGTCTGCACACGGCTATAACGTGGCTGCTCGGAATTACACCGAATGCCCTTACTGCATGATGGAACCGACTACATATCCAGCCCCGGTTGCGGCTGTGATCTGCAGGCGATAAAAGCGATAAGACAAAATATCAACCCCGCCCGGATTAGCTGCACCCGGTGTAGCAGGCGTAGCTTGTCCGCTCTGCCAATCATAAGTGTTCCCGGCTGCCCCGGCTGCCGTAAGAACCCCGATGGTGTTGTAGTGGTCATCTCTATCGAAATTTGCGGCTTGGATGTTCACAGTTACGCCTGACAAAGTTGAAGGGAATGCCGCGCTATTTGCTGGGAATGTAACCGTAGCACTCGTTGCGCGTCCGACTACGGTTGCCCCTACGACTGCCGCCACAGGAACTGAAGAGTAAGGCAAAGCAGCTACCAAAGCGGCGGTAAGGTTATCACCCACTTCGATTACTGGGATAAGCACCTGACCCGCATCCGGTGCAGAAGCACTGGAGCCGCTTCCCGCGAAGGTTATGCTAATTACGCCAAAATCATTCTGTACCACGGTAAGCAAAACTGCGTTAGTAACATTATATGAAAGGGCCGAGTTTGCAGACCCAACAATAGTTACCAAGCTACCCGGTATGGGCAAATTTCCTTGCGTCTGTTGGTACGTGACGGTGGAGACCGACCCAGTACCTGAGTCAGAAATTATATATCCAAAGGCTGCCGCTGTCTTGTCATTGTATCCGCCATAGACGTAAGAAGGGGTGCCTTGAATAAGCTGCTGAACTGGTGCTTTGTAAGGTGAAGTGACGTATTGCATAAGGTTAATTCTTTCCGGCTGGTTCTACAGCCTCTTTCAGGGTTGTGAGAAATTTTGCTATAGGCCGCGCAGGGCAGTGTATCGAGCACTACCCTACGCATATGCATAGCCGTCGCCATGCAATTTCTTTACATTTTCTTCATCGGGCTTTTCTTAGCCCCTGGCTTCTCCATGGTCTGCGTACGGAACTTATTAGGATCAAACTTTGTTAAGTCTGCAGAGTACCCTTTGGCAGTCTTCTTCACTGCCTCTGGGTGTTGGCTTTGAAATTTGTCCCAGGAACGCTTTGCAGAATCTGTCATCTCATCATCGCTCAATAAGGTTTTCTTTCCTTCTGGCAATGATTTTGCTAAAGTTTCTAACTGGGACGTACCTACACCTTTTCCGCGCTCTTCCTTATCAACCCAATGCGATGCAACTTGAGTTGTATCGGGCTTTCCTTCCATATCGTGCGCTAAGAGATGCCCAATGCGATTGTCGGCAGGTCCTGTGACTACCTCGTGTAATCCGTGGCCTCTGTCAGTGTATTCAGGCTCGGTGTCTGCACCTTGTGATCCACCGCTAACTGCACTTAAGTGTTTTCCATTCTCAATGGCTTTGGCAATATCTGCTGGGGAATGCCCAGCATCAATTATCTTCTGCAGGACGGCATCTTGGGTCATGTGCGTGCCAGAGGCTAGGTCACCCTTGCCACGGCCAATCGCACTAGCGCCCATATCGACGCCGAAGTGCTCGGCCAACTTGCTCATCTCAACTTTGGTGATGCCTGTCTGCCCTGGTTTGGCTCCCTTGGGGAGAATCTTTTCAATCTCCTCAGGTGTAGCTCCAGCTTTCTGTAGGACTGCCTTGCGTGGCTCAGACGATAGCTTTACTGGCTCCGCAGGCTTGCCTTGGTCGCGCATAGCAACCCCAGGCTTAATAGGTTCGTTACCTAGACCACGGTTAAGCTGCTCTTCGACTGCGACAGGGTTGACTGGCGCGGCCTTAGGGGCTTCTTTGGTTTCTGCTCGGGTGGGCTCAGGATTCGCTTCGCGTGCCTTGGCTCCTATGTCCTCTGCTGGTTTCTCTCCGAATGCAGAACCTTGCCAATGCGCCTGCACATCAGGGCTCATAGTTGGGTTCCCCTCAGCATCTACGCGGATTCCCGCAGGATTACGCCGCTCAGTTACACGGCGTTCTTGCTCAACGGGTACATTTGCCTGTCTACGCTCAGTGCCACGCTCTGTCTGTGGTTTAGCTTCTGCTGCTGCGGGTACCGTGGGGGTTTCAGCCTTTGGAGCGGTTTCAGCGTTTGCTGAAGGTGCCGCTTCTGGTGGAACTTCCATAACCCTCATTGGAGGCCTAGGAGCCTCGGGAGTCCCTGGGACACGCATAGCAGGTGCAGGGCGAGGTGCCTGGGGCTGTGCTGTGACTTGCGCAGTCGTAGGCTCAGGCGCAGTAGGTTCTGGAGCGCCCTTCTTGAAATTATCGTAGTGATGCTTTGCTTCATCTGCCGCAGTCTGTGCCTTGTCTAGTGTTTTTTGTACCTTCTCTGGAGCACCTTCAGGGCTTCTTGCGTAGTGGTTAGCGTTCTTCTGCGCTTCTTTTAAGTCCTGTGTGGTCTTAGCTACTTGTGCCTCGTGATACTTCAGAGATTCCTG
>Ga0182024_10016251_pt1 | contig 14134 bp, 10 predicted proteins | sample P32metaG_FD_120480 | JGI IMG/M metagenome (GOLD analysis project Ga0182024, IMG submission 120480) | Permafrost microbial communities from Stordalen Mire, Sweden - P3-2 metaG (Illumina Assembly) | ecosystem: Environmental > Terrestrial > Soil > Wetlands > Permafrost | place: Sweden: Stordalen... | reverse complement strand
GGTGCGTTGGGCGGCCTGACCCGGCGCGAAGGATTTGCCTTGGCCTGCGGCATGAATGCCCGCGGTTCGACCGAGGTCATCATCGCCACCGTCGGTCTATCGATGGGCGCGATCAATCAGAACCTTTTCACGATGATCGTGGCGATGGCCGTAACGACCACGCTCGCCATGCCGCCGACGCTGCGCTGGGCGCTCGCCCGCATTCCCATGCGCAAAGAGGAGAAGCAACGGCTCGAGCGCGAAGAGCAAGAAGAAAAAGGTTTCGTGGCGAACCTCGAGCGCCTGTTGATCGCCGTCGATGACTCACCGAACGGCAAATTCGCTTCGCGCGTTGCCGGCATGTTGGCCGGGACGCACGGCATGCCAACCACGGTGTTGCACATTAAAGATGCCGCCAAGATCGAGGACAAGAAGCTCGCGGACAAGAACTCCCTGACCAAGGACCCGAAGGCGGAAAAGGCGGCCGAAAAGAAGGCTGACGCCAAAAAATCGGAAAAAGAAGACAGCGGCAAAGAAGCAGGCAAAGATGAGAAAACCGGCAAGGTGCATGAGAAGAAGGCCGAAAAAGCCGGCAATACCGTCAAACAAGCCGCCGAACTGATCAAGAGCAAGCAGAAGGAAGAGGAAAAGGTCGACACACCGGTGGAGGTCACCACCATCGTACATGAGGCCCTCGGCCCCGACGTGATCGCCGCCGAAGCGAAGAAGGGCTACGACCTGATGCTGATCGGCGTGGCAAAGACCACGCAGCGCAGCAAGGATTTCCACGACAGCGTCCAGAGCCTGGCGAAGGGATTCGAGGGCCCGCTGGCGATCACCGATTTGCGCGGGGATTTGGCCGAAAAGCCGACCGGCAAGCTCAACATCCTTGTCCCGGTCAACGGCACCGAGCCGTCGCGCCGCGCCGCCGAAATCGCCATCACCATGGCGCGCGCCAACAAAGCCTCGCTGATGGTGCTTTACGTCGCCGTCGGCGGCAACGGCAAACGCCGCGGCATTCGCACGCGCCGCCACGAAGAATCCATCCTCAAGGACATCGTCGCCATCGCCGACGGTTACAACATGAGTATCCGCACCGCGGTGGTGGCCAATAATGCCGCCGACGACGCCATCCTCAATGAAGCCAAACGGCGCAAGAACAATTTGATCGTCATGGGCGTCGGACGCCGGCCCGGTGAAAAGCTTTTCTTCGGCGACACCGCGTCGTCGCTGCTGGAAGAGGCCAAGTGCTCGCTGCTGTTCGTGGCGAGTTGAGCGGGCGTTCTATTCCTCGCCGCCGCTGCTCTTGCCGCCGGTCGGCGTCGCTCGGAACTTGTTGTTCTTGGGCAGCCCTTGCGCAATGCGGCCGGCGTCGGCGCGATTGCCGCGCCAGTCCTTGAGGTCTTTCATCGACAAAGTCTGGGTGCGGCCGGCGCCGTCGACCCAGGTCAACCCCTCGTCCGCCTTGAAGGTGGTGACGTCGGATAGGCCCTTTTCCTTGTAGCGCTGCAGCCGCACGCCGCGGCCGCGCGCCATTTCCGGCACCTGGTCGAGCGCGAAGATCACCATCTTGCGGTTGGCGCCGATCGCGGCCACCAGCTCGCCGTCGACCGTGGTCAGCGCCGCAGCCTTATCGTCGCCCTTGAGGTTGAGTACCTGCTTGCCCTTGCGGGTGGTTCCGAGCACCTCGTCCTCGGGGACGACGAAGCCGTTGCCGCCGTAGCTCGCGACCAGGAATTTGCGGCCGCCCTGGTAGGCCAGCGCCGCCACCATGTCGGCGTCCTGCTCGATGTCGAAATATAGCCGCACCGGCTCGCCGTGGCCGCGCCCGCCGGGCAATTTCGAGGCTTCCAGCGTGTAGAATTTTCCGTTGCCCGCGAAGATGAGAATCTTGGCGGTGGTCTCGGTCGGGAACGCGAATTTCAGCGCGTCGTCGGTCTTGAAGGTGATGCCCGACAGATCCTCGACATGGCCGCGCAACGCGCGGATCCAGCCCTTCTCCGACAGGACGACGGTAATCGGCTCGCGCACCACCATGGCTTCTTCGATCGCGGCCTCGTCGTGCTCGGGCGCCTCGGCGAAGGTCGTGCGACGCTTGCCGAGTTCGGTCTTGGGGCCGAACTTCGCTTTTACTCCCTTGATTTCGCCGGCGATGGTGTTCCACTGCTTGTCGGTCGAGCCGATCAGGGCCTTGATAGCTTTAAGCTCCTCGCGCAGCGCCTTGTCCTCGCCGCGGATTTCCATTTCCTCCAGCTTGCGCAAATTGCGCAGGCGCATGTTGAGGATGGCGTCGGCCTGAACGTCGGAGAGCTTGAACTCCTTCATCAAGACCGGCTTGGGCTCGTCCTCGCGCCGGATGATCTTGATCACCCTGTCGAGGTTGAGATAGGCGATGAGATAGCCGCCGAGCACTTCCAGGCGATGCTCGATCGCCGCCAGCCGGTGCTTGGAGCGCCGCACCAGCACGTCGCGGCGGTGATCGAGCCATTCGCGCAAGGCTTCGGCGAGGCCAAGGACGCGCGGAATGCGGCCCTTCACCAGCACGTTCATATTGAGCGGAATGCGGCTTTCAAGCTCGGTCAGCTTGAACAGCGACTCCATCAGCAATTCGGCGTCAACCGTGCGGGCGCGCGGCTCGATCACCAGCCGGAGATCCTCGGCCGATTCATCGCGCACGTCGGCGACTAGCGGCAGTTTCTTCTCATTAATGAGTTCAGCCAGTTTCTCGACCAGGCGAGACTTCTGCACCAGCCAGGGAATCTGCGTGATGACGATCACGTAAGTGCCGCGGCCGGTGTCTTCGCTTTCCCAGCGCGCGCGCACGCGGAACGAGCCGCGGCCGGTGGTATAGGCCTCGGCGATTTCCGCCGGCTTGTCGACGACCACTCCGCCGGTCGGGAAATCCGGTCCCTTGACGTATTTGAGCAAAGTGCGGCTGCGCGCATTCGGGTTGTCGATCAGGAACAGCGCCGCGTCGCATAATTCAGCCGCGTTGTGCGGCGGTATCGAGGTGGCCATGCCGACCGCGATGCCCTGCGAGCCGTTGGCGAGCAGATTGGGGAATGCCGCCGGCAGCACGACCGGCTCTTCGCCGGTGCCGTCGTAGCTCGGCCGGAAGTCGACGGCATCTTCCTCGATGCCGTCGATCAGCAGCCGCGCCACTTCGGTGAGCCGCGATTCGGTGTAGCGCATGGCGGCGGCGTTGTCGCCGTCGATGTTGCCGAAATTGCCCTGCCCGTCGACCAGCGGATAGCGCTGGGCAAAATCCTGCGCCAGCCGCACCATGGCGTCGTAGATCGCCTGGTCGCCGTGCGGATGGAAATTGCCCATCACGTCGCCGACCACCTTGGCCGATTTCTTGAAGGCGGCGCCCGGATCGAGCCGCAGGGTCCGCATGACATGCAGAATCCGGCGGTGCACCGGCTTGAGCCCATCGCGCGCGTCGGGCAACGCCCGGTTCATGATGGTGGAGAGCGCATAAGCGAGGTAGCGCTCTTCCAGCGCTCCACGCAGCGCAACCTCTTCGACATGGTCCTTGTCGGGGGGAATCAGTCTCTTGCCCATGGTTGATAGCTACTGCGTCGGTCGCCCATGAACAAGCGATGAACGTTCCCGCCGTCCAGGCTTCGTGGGCGGATATGTATCCATTGCAAACTTGTCGGGCCGGCCGCAGAACAGGCCCGTTTTCCAACCGGCCGCATGCGAATAACCCCGCCTCGCGATTGGTCTTGGCTCAGAGGGCCCGTGTGATGATCAAACTCCGCAAAAACCTGCCACTGGCGATGGCCGCGCTCGGCGCTGCGTTGATGGTGTCCGCAGCCGCCACGCAGGATACCGGCCTGCCACGGCTGCGGACCCATGAGGCTTACGTTGCCGAGGTGACGACGCGCGGCCAAACGCTCGCGATCGACGATCCGATGGCGGTCTTTGCCTATGTGCTCGGCAGCCTGCCCGAGCGGGTGAAGGTCTATCCGACCGAGAACCACTATTACTTCTCGTTCGACCTCAACGGCACGCGCTACGCCGGCAATATCAAGATCGACGCGCACCTGCGCGCCGAAGGCAAAGTGGTATTCTCCTATTACGAAGATCGCGCATCCTGGCTCAAGGACACGAATGGTACCGCGCGGATCCTTGGCCCATCGGACGGCGTGACGGTGGAGAAGGTCGACCCGCTGGCCTACCGGGTGAGTTACCGCAAGAAGAGCGTGGTCTTTGCGCTCAACGACCTGTCGCAGGTCAAACCGCCGGCGGCGGCGCTTGCTCCGAACGACCAATTCATCGGTCCGGTCTTCGACGATTCGGCGATCCGGTTTTTCCTCGTGTTCAATCCCAAGCTGAAAATATTTCATTACATTCTCGACGAAACGATCAAGCCCGCCGACGAGTTTGTGCCGGCTCCGGTCGGCGACGGACGCATCCTCATCGGCAAGCGCACGGGCTTCGCGTTCTACCGCGACCAGCGCCGCGATCGAAAGATTCTGATCGGCGTCTTCCATGACAATGTCGTGGCGAACAATTATCTGGATGGCCCGTTCGACCAAATGCCGGACAATTTTATCAAAGGCGAAGCCTACCGGCAGGCCGTGCTCGCGGTCGAGCCGAATCTCAAAGGCCAGATCAATCGATATGGCAGTTTTGCCGACGGCGAGCGCGTGGCAGAGGCGCCCTACATGGAATACCGCAGCCCCAAGGACCTCGCGATCTTCGACCGCTGCGCGACCAGCCGGCGCATTCCGGCGGCGTGGTATGACGCCTGCTTCGCGCTTCCGCAGGAAGGCAGCCATGACGCGCAGGCGCGCCCACTCGCCATGCAGCATCGCATCCGATGACGTGCGTGCGGCCGCAAGCTGCGTGACGGCACGCCTGAAGTCTGGAAAGGGCTTGGCAGCTTCTAAACAAACAAGCCGGCGGGGTTTCCCGCGCCGGCCCGTCTAAACCGAATGCTGATGACGCAGTTCGCTCTACCAGCACACTCTCCGTGACCGCCACCGATGGCCACAGCGACGACGACGCCAGCGGCGCCATTGAGCTTTTTCAACCGACGCAGTTGCGTCGGCTGCAGAGCCGAGCGCCACGCCATTTGATGGAGCAGCGCGCAGAGCCGGCATGCTGAAGAGGCCAAAGATCAAGGCCATCAGCGTTGCTACCATTACCCTTTGCATCAGGTCGTCTCCCACCTGCTGAGTTCAAGTCGGGATCGATTTGACCAGAATACTCAGCCAATTAGACGGTCGCGTGACCGATCCAACGACTATTCAATAATACGGCGGCGTTGCCAAGGTTCCATGTGACACTTTCACCCGGAGTTTTGCGTACCCTAATACTGTCAATCCCCTTGACATCAATTTCACTGGCCCGACGGGGCGGCCCCGTTCAGTCGGTTTCCTTGGCCGAAGTACCCATTGATTCATAATAGACTTTTATGAATGGCGCCAAAACCTTGTAGAGCGCGTTCTTTGCAACCAAGGTGTCGTGCAAGACCAAATAATCGATGCCGGTGTAGATGAAGCAATTCATCGCGTCCTGCGGCGTTTCGACGATCGGCTCGCCTTTGATATTGAACGACGTATTGACCAGCACCGGCACGCCGGTCAGTTTTTCGAATTCCATCAGCAGGTCGTAAATCCGTTCATTGTCCTCCCGCCGGACCGTTTGCACGCGAGCAGTGCCGTCGACATGGACGATCGCCGGAATGCGGTCCTTCCATTCCGGCCGAACTTGTTTGGCGCGCAGCATGAACGGCGATTCGTCCTCGCCGACGAAAATGTCCTTGGCCCTTTCATAGGGCACGATCGGCGCAAACGGCCGGAAGGCCTGCCGGAACTTCACCCGCTTGTTCAGGATGTCCTTCATCTCGACGCGCCGCGGATCGCCCAGGATGCTCCGGTTGCCAAGCGCGCGCGGCCCGAATTCGCAGCGGCCCTGGAACCAGCCGAACACCTTGCCATCCGCCAACAATTTCGCGGCTTCACGGCAAATGCTTTGGCCGGGGCCGTTGAACGTCGTGCGCGTCACCAGCAACGGATTACCGGTGTGCTGCGTGACCTCATCCGGATACTCGACGCCGAGCGTCGCCTGCTTCATCACGAAGGTACGCGGCTTCTTCTGGACGGCCAGACGGCCGTAATAGGCGCAGCCGATCGCGATGCCATTGTCGCCGGCGGCCGGCTGGATCCAGACATTGTCGAAGCCCGCCTCGCGCACGATACGTCCGTTGGCGACGCAATTGAGCGCCACACCGCCGGCGAGACACAGGTTCCTGGCGCCGGTCGTTTCGCGCAGCCAGCGCGCACGCGCGAGCAACACTTCCTCGGCGTCATGCTGGACGCGCCAGGCCATGTCTTCCCAATGCGGCATGGCCGGGCTCGTTTCCCACTTATTTTTATCGTTCGGCATCCAGGGCTGATTGAACTCCGCGTCCCACTCCGGAACGTGCAGCTCGCCGTCCTTGAACTCGAGCAGCCGCTTGAAACTATCGGGACGGCCGTACGGCGCCAGCCCCATCACTTCGCCGCAATTGTTCCAGTCGGCGAAAATGTAGCTCGACACGCGGCTGTAAAGCGCGCCGAGGCCGTCCATGTTGAAGAACTCGTCGCTCAGCAGTCCGCGGCACGGCTGCAGCCATACCTTTTTCAGCGTTTCGAGTTCGCTGCCTTCGAACTTGTAGTAGCTCTCGGATTCACGGGCGAGCGGATTGACGCCTTCTGTGAGTTGACCCGCCTCCTTGACGTCCGATGAATAGCTGCCGACGCCGTCCACGACCATGACCACGCCCTCGTCGAACGGGCAGACGGCGAACGCGCTGTAGGCGTGGGCGAGATGATGCGAGACCGTCATCACCTTGTTCGATTTCGGCAGATAGAGCGGGCTCTTGGACGCTTGGGCGCGTTCGCGGTCGACGATGTCGCCCTGGTAGATCATGCGAACTTCCAGGTCCTCGGCCGGCAGGACGTAGCAATTGCGCACCACCAGATCGAGATCGTCGATGGTGATGCCCTCGGCATTGAGGCAATAGTCGACCACTTCCTGAAAAAATCCGCCCGCGTGCTTTTGACGCGTTATCCGCTCCTTCTCGATCGCGTAGGCGATTTCGCCGTCGCGCAGCAGGCACGCGCTGACGTCGTGGTCGTAGGCGTTTATTCCAAGGACATAAGTGTGATTTTCCGGCATCGGGCGGGTCCTGGCAGGCGCGCCGCCAATTCATCGTCAGACGCGTCGGAAGTTTCGCTTCAACCAATGTGCATCATGTCGCGCGATATTTGCAACTATGCTACGGGTGCGCACGGCTCGCGCCTATGGCGCTATTGCGGTGACGGATTTGGGATGGCTACCACCATGAGACCAGGCGGCACGGCATGCCAGCGGTGAAACGCATTGCGCCTGATCGCTGCTGCGGTGTGATCATCGACCTCCAGGGCTTTTTCCTGTCCCAGGTCGACAAGCGCCTCGGTTCGAGGATCAAGACCAACACCGGAAACCTTGTCCGCCTGCTTAACTATTTCCAGATTCCGATCGTCGTAACACTCGAGCGGCCCGTCGATTTCAAGGGGCTTTTGCCGAAGGAGATCGGCAAGCATCTTGGCGAACGCGCCCAGACTTTCGAAAAAAACTTCTTCGACTTGTGCAAAGACACAAAGATAAAGGCCCACCTTGCACGTTTGAAACGGCGCCAGGTGATCGTGGCCGGCTGCGAGACCGACGTCTGCGTGCTGCAATCGTGCCTCGGCCTTCTCAGCCTCGGCTACGAGGTCTACGTGATGGAGGAACTGATATTTTCCTCGTCGCCCAATGCCGACGCGGCGATCGCGCGTATGAAAGCCGAAGGCGTCGTTTTCTCGACCTACAAGACCCTCTATTACGAGTTGATCGAGGCGGTCGAGGGCGGCCGCGACACCGAGAAACTGCTCGAGGATTACGGCCCCTTCCCCGACGATCTTTCCGATTCGTCGTTGCAATAAGCCTGCGAACCGCCGTCAGACCGCCAACGCGCTGCGCGGGCCGCGCAGAATCGCCGCGATGAAATGCGCGCGCTCGTCGGAAAGCGTGAGCCCGCGCGGCTCCAGCACGTGGCGCGCCAAAAAAAAGCCGGTGAGCGCAAAGCCGTCGTCGAGATCGCGGCCGGCCGGCTTCGCATCGCGCTCGCGCAGGAAGGCCGGCAGCCGCAGCATCTTGTCGGCCCATGGTTCGCCGGCTTCGCGCGACACCGCCCTGCCTGATTTCGGCGAGACATAGATCAGGTCGGCCCGCGACCCGGTCGAGGCGCATTGTTCGATATCGAGACCGAAGCCAAGTTCCGACAAAAGCTGCAATTCAAACCGCACCACCATCGGCGCGGCAACAACCGCATCGTCGAGGTGGTTGAGGACATCCTCAAATTCCGCATAAAGGTCCGCGTGCGGATCGCGCTCGGGCAATAGCCGCATCAGCGCGGCGAGATGGCTGACGCCATAGATCGCGTGCGACGCCGCGAAGAAACTTGACGCCCGCAGGTTCACGGGCTCGATCGTGTAGTTGCCGAGATGCTCGTCGAGCCGCGCCCGCCAGCTCGCGCTCACGCCGTTGCCGACCTGCAGCACCGGCTTCATGCGCGAGCCGAAGCCGCCGCGTACCAGGCCGAGATGGCGGCCATGCTCGCGCGTCATCAATTCGAGGATGGCGCTCGCCTCCCCGTGCCGCTTGACGCCGATCACGATGCCTTCATCGGTCCATTGCATGCAGACTGCATACGCCCAGAATCGGGGAAAATCACGGCGGCCGACGGCTTATTCCTTCGGAAACTCCAGCCCCATGGCCCGATAGCGCTCCGGGTCGTCGCCCCAGCCCTCGCGCACCTTGACGAACAGGAACAGGTGCACCTTGTGCTCGACGATCTCGGCGATTTCGCGCCGCGACGATTCGCCGATCACCTTGAGGGTCTGCCCGCCTTTGCCGATCACGATCTTGCGCTGGCTCTCGCGCTCCACATAGATCGTCTGCTCGACCCGCACATCGCCGCCCCGCAGTTCCTTCCACTGCTCGGTTTCGACCGTGGAATGGTAGGGCAACTCCTGGTGCAGCCGCTCGAACAGCTTCTCGCGCGTGATCTCGGCCGCCAACTGGCGCAGCGGCGCGTCCGACATCTGATCGGCCGGGTAAAGCCAGGGGCTCGGCGGCATGCGGTCGGCGAGCCAGGTCTTGAGATCGGCCACGCCGTCGCCGGTAAGCGCCGAGATCATGAAGGTCGAATCGAACTTGGCCTTTTCATTGCCGATCTTGGTCAGCAGCAACAGCGTGTCTCGCGGCACCAGATCGATCTTGTTGAGGATCAGAATTTTCGTCGGCTTGACGTCGGCGAGCCGGGCGAGCAGCGCTTCCGCCTCCTCGTCGATGCCATTGCGCGCGTCGATCAGCACGCCGATCAGATCGGCCTCATGCGCGCCGCTCCATGCCGTCGTCACCATGGCGCGGTCGAGGCGCCGCTTGGGAGCAAAAATTCCCGGCGTGTCGACGAAGATAAGCTGCGCCTTTCCTTCCAGCGTGATGCCGCGGATCAGCGCGCGGGTGGTCTGCACTTTGTGCGAGACGATGGTGACCTTGGAGCCGACCAGCGCATTGAGCAGCGTTGACTTGCCGGCATTGGGCGCGCCGATCAGCGCGACGAAGCCGCAGCGCGTGTCGCTTTCCGGGTTGCTCTCAACCATCGAGCTTGTCCGCCGCCACGCCGACGCGCGTCAGCATCGCGGCAGCCGCCGACTGTTCGGCGGCCCGTTTCGACGAGCCGTTGCCCTCGGCCGGCGGCCGGTCAGGCAGCACCACCGCGACACGGAATTCCGGATCGTGATGCGGGCCGGTGCGCGCCAATTCGCGATAGTCCGGAGTCGGCAACCCACGCGCCTGCGCCCATTCCTGCAGCATGGTTTTAGGATCGCGCAAGGGCCGGATCGGCTTGAGCATGCGTTCCTTCCAGAACCGCGCGATCAATTCGTCGGCGGCCTGGTAGCCGCCGTCGGTGAACACCGCCCCCACCAGCGCCTCGCAGGCGTCCGCCAGAATGGTGGCACGCAAGCGGCCGCCGGCGTGCGATTCCGAATTGCCGAGCTTGAGCGCCGGTCCGAGATCCATCGCGCGCGCCACCTCGGCGCAGGTTTCCTTGCGCACCAGATCGGCGAGCCGGCGCGACAGCTCGCCCTCGTTCGCCTTCGGGAATGCGCGATAGAGCATGTCGGAAATGACTAGGCCGAGGACGTGATCGCCGAGAAATTCCAGGCGCTGATAGCTGTTGGCGCGGGTGGCGCCGCCCGCGAGCGCGGAAATATGCGTGACCGCGCGCTCCAACAGCGCCTTATCGGCGAACTTGTAGCCGATCCGCTCTTCGAGTGCCGCTCTGTCCTTGGCCTTACGGCTCATCGCACGATCGTGAACAGCCTGCTCCAGCGCACAGCCACCGGCCAGCGCCAGAATTCCCAGGCGCGCTCGCCCTCATAGACGGAGAAGAAAATGATCTGCGCCTTGCCGACGATGTTCTCGAACGGCACGAAGCCGACTTGGCTGAAGCGGCTGTCGGTCGAATTGTCGCGGTTGTCGCCCATCATGAAATAATTGCCGGGCGGCACGGTGTAGACCTGCGTGTTGTCGGCAAAGCCATTGTCGACCAAATCGAGCGTGTAGAAGCTCACACCGTTGTCGAGTGTTTCCTTCCAGCGTTTGATCGGCGCGGCGCGCGTGCCTTCCTCGTCCTCGACGAAGGCCGGCGCCAGCTCGCGCTTGACCCCGACGCCGTTGATGAAGACCTGGCCGTCGATCACCTGGATCTTGTCGCCGGGCAACCCGATCACGCGCTTGATGTAGTCGGTGGAGGTATCCTTGGGCAGCCGAAACACCACCACATCGCCGCGCTGCGGCAGCCAGCCACTCGGAATGCGTCCGGAGAACAGCGGCGGCGAGAGCGGCAGCGAGAAGTGGCTGTAGCCATAGCTGTATTTCGACACGAACAGATAGTCGCCGACCAGCAGCGTCGCCTTCATCGAGCCGGAGGGAATATTGAACGGCTGAAACAGGAAGGTGCGAATGACCAGGGCGATGATCAGCGCATGGACGACGACGCGAATTGTCTCGGCAATGCCGCCGTCTTTCCGTTTTGCTCCGGATGTCACGCTCATCGGCCTCTTGTCCCTCTAGGGTCTCTATTCCGGAGTTCGCAAAGCTTCGCGCAGCACATCGATGCGAACTTCAAAATTCAAGAGACGCTAGCAACTTGATGATTCCAGTGTGGATTTTGGATTTGAAGTTCCTATTCGGACCTAGCGTCGCAATCGTAGGAACTTCAAATCCACCGCACCAGTTGCCCCGCCGACCTTGTAGCGGCTGCCATCCGAGCGCGCAATCAAGAACGCGGCAAGCCCTGTATAAGCGATTGGCCGGATTGCATTTCCTGACATTATGCCGAAGCCCGCGGCAGCGCCGAAATAATCACGATGGCCTGCGCGGCCGCACCTTCGTCGGAGAGCGAAACGTCGATTTTCGCCTGGCAGCCGGCGGGCGTGATCGCCTGAAGCCGTTTAAGCGCGCCCCCGGTCAGTTTCATGGTCGGACGCCCGGAGGGCAGATTGATCACACCCATGTCGCGCCAGAACACCCCGCTGCGGAAACCGGTGCCGAGCGCCTTGGAGCAGGCTTCCTTGGCGGCAAAACGCTTGGCGTAGGTTTCGACCGCGTTGGCGCGGCTCTCCGCCTTGGCGCGTTCGGCGGCCGTGAAAATGCGGGTCAGGAAGCGTTCGCCGTATCGCTCGATGCTGCGCGCGATGCGCCGCACGTCGACCATGTCCGAGCCGAGCCCGATGATCATGGGGCATGGACCCTGGCGCGGCCACGATCCATCGCCGCGCGCATGAACTTCACGGTCTCCGCCAGCCCCTCGAAAACCGATTCACCGACCAGGAAATGGCCGATGTTTAACTCGACGACCTGCGGCAGCGCCGCGATGGTCTCGGCGCTGGCGTAATCGAGCCCGTGGCCGGCATGGACTTCGAGACCGAGGCTGTCGGCGAGCAGCGCGCCGGCCCGGATCATCTGCCATTCGGCGTTGGCCTCGACCGTGCGGTTCTCGATCAGCGCGTCGCACCAGGAGCCGGTGTGCAGTTCGATCACCGGCGCGCCGAGATCGACCGCCGCCTCGATCTGCGCCGGCGCCGCACCGATGAACAGCGAGACGCGAATGCCGGCATGCTTGAGCGCATGCACGACCGGCGCGAGCTGCGCGCGTTGCTTGACGGCGTCTAGCCCGCCTTCGGTGGTGCGCTCGGTGCGCTTCTCCGGCACCAGGCAAACCGCGTGCGGCTGGGTCTTGAGCGCGATCGCGGCCATCTCGGGCGTCGCCGCCATTTCGAAATTGAGCGGCTTGTCGATTTCCGCTTTCAGCCGCGCGATATCGTCGTCGCGGATGTGGCGGCGGTCCTCGCGCAGATGCGCGGTGATGCCGTCGGCGCCCGCCGCGATGGCGAGCTTGGCGGCGCGCACTGGATCGGGATGGCGCCCGCCGCGCGCGTTGCGGATGGTGGCGACGTGGTCGACATTGACGCCGAGGCGCAAGCGGGGCGTATTCATCGAATTTATCCGTTGACCCGTTCCGCCTTCGCCACCACGGGCTTGGCGCGCAATTGCGCGATGATGGCGGTGAGATGCTTGAGGTCGTAGACCTCGAGATCGATCAGCACGTCGGTGAAATCCGGCGCCCGCCGAGTCATGCGGATGTTGTCGATATTGCCGTCGTGCTCGGCGATCACCTGGGCAATTTGCGCGAGCGAGCCGGGCTCGTTCACCGATTGCACCGCGATGCGGGCCGGGAAGCGGGTCGGCGTGCTTTCTTCCGCGTCCCAACGCACGTCTAGCCAGCGCTCCGGCTTGTCCTCGAACTCGCTCAAGGCAGCGGACTGGATCGGGTAAATGGTGATCGCCTCGCCCGGCGTGAGGATGCCGACGATGCGGTCGCCCGGGACCGCGCCGCCCTCCGGCGCAAAGCGCACCGGCAGGTCGCTGTTGATGCCGCGGATCGGGATCGCCGGGCCGACGGCGACGGTGTCCGGCACCTTGAATTTGACCGAGGTGAGCTTCTTCAAGCCGAACCAGCCGCTCTCCGATTTCGGTTTCACCGCCATGGCGGCGGCGCGCTCCTCCTTGTAGTCGGGATACATGGCGCGGGCGACGTCGGAAGCCTTCAATTCGCTGCGCCCAACCGCCGCCATCACCTCTTCGATGGACGCGCGCGCCAGCCGCGACAGCGCGCCGGTGAGCTTTTCGTCCGAGTAGGCGATCTTGGCGCGCTGGAACAGGCGTTCGACGATGCGGCGGCCGAGCCCGGTATATTGCGTGCGCACCGCGGTGCGGGTGGCGCGCCGAATCGCGGCGCGCGCCTTGCCGGTGACCACGATCGATTCCCAGGCCGCCGGCGGCGCGGCTTGCGCCTCCGAGGTGATGATCTCGACCTCGTCGCCATTGCCGAGCTCCGACGTCAGCGGCGATATCTGGCCATTGATCTTGCAGCCGACCGTGGCGTTGCCGATGTCGGTATGCACCGCATAGGCGAAATCGATCGGGGTCGCCTTGCGCGGCAGCGCGATCAGCTTGCCCTTGGGCGTGAAGCAGAACACCTGGTCGTGGAACAGCTCGAGCTTGGTGTGCTCGAGGAATTCCTCCGGGTTGGAGCCCTCGGCCAAAAGCTCGATTGTGCGCCGCAGCCAGGCGTAGGCGCTCGATTCACGCGACAGCAGTTCGGTCGGCGAGCCGACATTGTCTTTGTAAAGCGCGTGCGCGGCGATGCCGTATTCCGCGATCTCGTGCATTTCGGTGGTGCGGATCTGCAATTCGACGCGCTGCTGGCCGGGACCGATCACCGTGGTGTGGATGGAGCGGTAGTCGTTGCGCTTGGGCGTCGAGACGTAATCCTTGAAGCGTCCCGGCACCATCGGCCAGGTGGTGTGCACGATGCCGAGCGCCTGGTAGCACTCGGAGACGTTGCCGACGACGACGCGGAAGCCGAGGATATCCGAGAGCTGCTCGAACCCGACCGACTTGCGCTCCATCTTGCGCCAGATCGAATAGGCGCGCTTGCGCCGGCTGAAAACCTCGGCGGCAATGCCGCGATCGGCAAGCTTCTTGGTGAGCTGCTGCTCGATCT
>Ga0182024_10016250_pt1 | contig 14135 bp, 11 predicted proteins | sample P32metaG_FD_120480 | JGI IMG/M metagenome (GOLD analysis project Ga0182024, IMG submission 120480) | Permafrost microbial communities from Stordalen Mire, Sweden - P3-2 metaG (Illumina Assembly) | ecosystem: Environmental > Terrestrial > Soil > Wetlands > Permafrost | place: Sweden: Stordalen... | reverse complement strand
TTCTGCGACAAGCCAAACAAATCGCCGCTGGGCCAGTCGCGCAGCATTTCGGCGCTGAGCGGCAGCGCCCCCTGCGGACCGGGCGCGCGGGTCTGCACGCGATAGAGGGCCGGATCATCGGTGTTGAAGAGATTGTCCAAAGGTCGGCTCTTTCTCGGTTTTCGTTTCAGGCACGTTTCTCGACCGTCAAAATAGTGGTTTGCGCGAAACAGAGCAAATCGCCGAACATCGACGACTTGAAAAACGTACTGGTTTGCGACTCGGAGAACTCGGATCGAGGATGCCTTAAAGAGGTTTGCGGACACCCGCAATGGAATGGCTCATGGCAGCGACTCACCTTGCATCCCGCCAGCTAATTCGACTATCGTGCCACCGCTTTCATTCAACCTATTTTCACGACAGCAGGCAGTCATCTTGATGCAGAATGATCCTTCACCGATGCAGAACGTCGTTCAAAGCTTGTGTCAAAGCAAGCTCGTGCGGTTCTACGACAGCGTCACCGAACGGTTCGGCGAGATTCATCTTAAGCAATTGACCGTCGGCGAGGTCGGTCCAAATCGAGAGATGCGCATCGATGGGCACGATCTGATCAATTTCGGCTTTGATAGCTTCTTGGGGCTCGATCAAGACTCCCGCGTGAAAGAGGCTCTCTTTCGCGGAGCGCGTGAATGGGGCACCCAGTTCGGCGCCTCCCGGGCGTTTGCTAGCTGCCAGATCGAAGTTGACCTGGAAGACAAGATCGCCCGTTGGATGGGCACCGAAGCCGCCATGATTTTTCCCTCGGTGACGCTTGCCAACATGGGCGCACTGCCGGGCCTGGTCGAGCCGCAAGATTTGATCGTGCTCGATGAATTCGCACACAATTCGCTTGTCGAAGCCGCGAAGATCGCGCGGGCAAACGGCGTCCGCGTGGTCAGTTTCTCGCACAACGATCCCGCGGCGCTTGAGCAAAAGCTGATCGAATCTCGCCCCTACCGCCTGGCGATTATCGCGATCGACGGCGTTTACAGCATGAGCGGGGCGATTGCCGACATGGTGGGGCTGAATGCCGTGGCGAAGCGGAACGACGCGGTGCTGTTCGTCGACGATGCTCATGCCACGGCCGTCTTGGGCGAGCATGGCCGCGGGACGGTTTTGCAAACCTTGGGGAGCTACGACAACACGATCATCGTCGGTTGCTTCTCGAAGGCTTGCTCGGTGTTCGGCGCTTTCATCGGCTGCACGCGCGAATTGCAGCGGGTTTTGAAATTTCGCTCGACCACGTACATCTTCGGCGGTCCCGTGCCGCCGCCCTATCTCGAAGCCCTTTCGACCGTCATCGACATTCTTTCCTCCGATGAATATCCGTTGCTCCGCGAACAACTCGATCGCAATGTCGAGCGCATGGTCAGCGGGTTGCGCCGGCACGATCTGGTGATTCTCGGCGGCAATTCGCCGATTGTTTCCATTCTCGTCGGCGACGAGGAAGATACGTTCCGAGCCGGGAAATTCTTGTTCGACCACGGATTCTACGTCCAATCGGTGGCGTTTCCCGCGGTTCCTTATCACGCCGCCGTCTTGCGCGTGCAGGTAAACGCCAACCATTCGACGGCCGCAATTGATGGGCTCGTCGACGCGTTCGGCGAGTTGCGGGCGATCGTCGATCTGCCGCGGGGGACGACTTATCTGGAAGCCGCCAGGAAGTCGGAGTAGGAAAATGCCTTGACCCACGCGCGAAACCGCGAGCGCAGCGCGACGTCTGGCTGCGGGACGCAGGGGGATCGCGGTGAGGTTCAGGCTGCCGCGGCGGTCCGGTGGCCGTCTTCGCCGGCTGGCCGGTTCACCTTTGCCACGACGAGATCGAGCAGCGATCCGATGTTTGCCATTTCGGCGAGTTCAGCGTGGCTGATGCGGATGCGGAAGTTCTGCTCGACGCGCATGATCAGGCTGACCACGTCGACGGAGTCGAGCCCGAGTTCCTCGACGATGCGAGTGTCGTCGGAGAGCGACTCCAAGGTTTCGCCCGTCTCTTCCTCAAAAATACCTTTCAGAACTCCGCGAATCTCCTCGCGCTGCATGGCTATTCTCCCTCCTTGAAGACCGAGCCAGCGTGGCATCGTGCCAACGCCGTTTGTTTGCGCCGCCTAGATTAGAAGAATGCCGGTCGGGCGACAACGGCAATTTGCGGATGAAATGGGGTTGTCGCGAAGCTGTAAAACAGACTATTCTCCCGAGCCAGTTGCGGGCGACGCCGAGACCAATGCGCGGGCTCGGCAGGCGCCGGAATTCCTTTCTTGCGCGTCGGATCGAATCCCCATGCTGCACAATTCCCGCGTTAGTTCGATCGTCTGTGTTGCCGGCTTTTGTCTCGGCTGGCTGCTGACGGCGCCGGCGCGCGGTCAAGCGCCTCGCGTGCTAGCAGACGAAGTCCGGGAGTACGATGTGTTCGTCAAGGGTAAGACCGCGGGCAAGACGTTCGTCCGCATTTCCGACATCGACGACGGCACGACCATTGCCGCCACCGATGCAAACATCAAAGTCGAATCGTGGCTCTACACCTATCGCTACGAATATCACGGACGAGAAGTCTGGCGCGGTAACCACATGGTCGACGCCAATAGCCATGCCGTCGACGACGGAAAAAAGCTGGCGGCCCATGCGACCGTCAATGAACATGGTTCCGTAATCGAACTGCCCGGTAAAAACCCGCAAGCCGCTCCGAATCTGGCCATGACGACCAACTATTGGCGTTTGCCCGACGTGCCGCCCGGAACCAACAACCTTGCAATCATGGATTCCGACTCGGGCGCGATCCTGACGGGATCGTTCAAACGGGTCGGTTCGGAGCAAATCAACGTCAATGGCCGGCCGATCGCATGCATCCATTTCCGCGTCGCCGGCACCGCGAAGGCCGAGCTATGGTTCGACGATCGCTCTCGCCTCGTGCGGCAGCAAACGGTCGAAGATGGCTATCCAACCGAACTGCTTCTGACACGAATTCGCGGCAACACGGAAGTTCCAGAAGGGCGCTAGGCCATCCAAACGCAACGGGGTTCGACGCGATCAATGCATAATTGCAACAAGCCAAACACCTCCGAGATCAAGCCATTCGAACTGGCGATTATCGCGCGCGGCACGGCGCGGCTGACGATCCCCGAATTGGCGGCCATGCGCAAACAACCACCGGCTTGTTTTTCTCCGAAACTGTCGCCGCTGTTTCTCAAGCATAGCGATGAGCAAACGCTGGCGTCGCTAATGGCGTTGTATCGGGCGACGGCCGACTTTGGTCTGGAGGGCGAAGATTTCGGTCCCTGGGCCGTCGTCTCGATTTCGCGATTTCTGGGCCGGGGCGCGTTTGCCGCCATGAGAGACAAATACACCGTCGATGGGGCGTGGGGAGTGTCGGTGCAATTGATTCCGCATCGCACGTCGCACTCGGTCGCCGGCACGATCAGCTTGGGGCTCGGCATGCATGGGCCCTGCGTCGGCGTCAACGGCGGCACGGATGGCGAGAACTCCGGCTTGCTGGCGTTGCCGTGCCTGATGCGGCAGCGTCAGTGGCGTGGCGTTTGGTTGGTCTCGAGCAACTGGTCGCCCGAACTGACCGTCGATCCAAAGGGTCAGTCGAGTTCCGATTCCGTCTGCCTGGCCACCGCGCTGGCGCTGGCCGAAGCCGATCATCCCAATCCGCTGGGCCACATCCGTTTCGCAGCAGTCGATCGAGCCGGGCGCGATTCGTCCGTCGAGCGCACCTCCGCCGCGCCCGAGACCAGTCTTTTGGAATATATCCTCGACGACAGCGATCACCGCCCCTGGCGTCGATGCCCTGGCAATGGTCTGCGGATCGAAGTCGATTTGACCGTTCCCGCGGGAGTCTCCTCATGAGCGACCATCCGATCTGGATCACCGGGCTGGGGGTGTGTACTGCGCTGGGGAATAATTTCGCGGATTTCTCCGCCAATCTGTTGGCCGGAAAGAATGGCATTCGGCAAGTGACCGGCTTCGACGTGTCGAACCATCCCTGTCAGATCGGCGGACAGGTGACCGTGCCGACTTGCCCGGCGGACTTCGATCCAGCCGTTTACGAACGCATGTTTCCGATCGATCGACTCACCGTCGGTTGCTGCATCAGCGCTCTCAAAGACGCCGGGCTGTGGGCCGACCGAGGCAATTTGCGGATCGGATTCGTGCTGGGACTTGGCGCCGAGTTAATGCTGCACTGGGATTTCGACAGCCGGCGCGGCGGCAACATGGCTTGCGATTCGACCACCTTCAGGCGATCGACGGCGGAAGCCGTCGCCGAAAGTTTGGATTTTAGCGGACCAGCGATGTCGGTCGCCGCCGCTTGTGCCAGCGGCAACCATGCCTTGGCCCACGCTTGTGCATGGTTGAAGATGGGCTGGGTGGATGTTTGCATTGCCGGGGCGACCGACGTCGGCATCACACCCTATTCGCTCGCGGCCTTCGGCAATCTTCGAGCTCTCTCGCGGCGCAACGACACGCCGGAAACCGCTCTGCGACCGTTCGATCGCGACCGCGACGGGATGGTCCTCGGCGAAGGTGGGAGCCTGTTTGTTTTGGAACGAGCGGAAAATGCTCGGAGCCGATCGCGCGACCCCTACGCCGAGCTCGCCGCCGTCGGAATGACCAGCGACGCCCACCATTTGGTCACTCCAAGTCCCGATCCCAGCCAGGCGATTGCCGCCATTCGACAAGGGCTCGCGGCGGCCGAAGTGAATCCGGAAGACGTCGATTACGTCAACGCCCATGCGACCGGCACACCCGTCGGCGACGCCATCGAAGCGAAGATGTTGCAAGCGGTGTTCGGCGTGCATTGCCCGCGAATTCCGGTCAGTTCCACGAAGAGCATGACCGGCCATTTAATCAGCTCCGCGGCGGCCGTCGAGGCAGCCGCGTGTCTGACGGCGATGAAATCCGGCGCGATCCCGCCGACGATGAACCTCGACCATCCCGATCCCGAATGCGATTTGTGCCATGTGGCAAATGTTCCGCGCGAAGCGCGGGTTCGCGTGGCGATATCGAACTCGTTCGGCTTCGGCGGCCACAATACGTCGCTGGTGCTCAAAGCGGTGGCGTAGGTTGGCGCCGGAACGCCACGGAGGGCGCTCCCTACAGTTGAGGGCGCCGCAGTTCGGTTGGTTGCAGGGAACGCCCTCCGTGGCGTTCCGTGGTACGCAAATGGAGTCTCGCCGCATGTCAGCCATCGATCGACCGCAGCAATTGCCAACGCGTTCGCCGCTGCATTCCACCGCCTGGATGCTGACGGCCACGCTCTTGCTAGCGCGACTGCTTCCCGCCGCTTTGCAACCCGGCATGTTCATGGACGGTGTCACCTACGCCACGATCGCCCGGAACATGGCTGCCGGGGAAGGAGACTTTTGGCACCCCGTATTGTTCGGCCCTGGATGCGACACCCATGAGCAGCCGCCGCTGACGTATTGGATGGAGTCGCTGCTGTTCCGCGTGCTGGGCGATCATTTTTGGGTTGAAAAGCTCTATTCGGTGATGATGGCGATCGGCACGGTGGCGCTCATCGCGGCGATTTGGCGGCTGCTGCTGCGCGACCGGCCTGAGTTGCGAGATTGTTCCTGGCTACCGGTTGCGATGTGGGCTTGCCTGCCGAGTTGGTCGTGGATGTACGACAGCAATTTGATGGAAAACACGCTCGGCCTGTTCGCGCTCGCCAGCGTCTATGCATCTCTCCGCGCCGCGAATTCGCCGCGGGCCTGGCTCGGCTGGACGGTGGCGGCCGCGCTGGCTTTGACCGGGGCCGTGCTCGCCAAGGGGCCCGTCGGCATGTTTCCGCTCGTGACGCCCCTAGTGATCGCGGTGACCTTGCGGCGCGTACAGGCGGCCAGAATGCTAGTGATCGCGGAAGGATTGTCGCTGCTATTCCTGCTCGCGTTCGGATTGCTGCTGCTGCAAAGGGGCGCCTACGACTACATGGTGACCTATTTCCATCAACAAGTCGTATTGGGCGTACTGGGGCAACGGGAAGTGTTTCATCCTCGGCTCGGACGGCTCGAAATCTTCTGGCAAATGGCGTTGCAGTTAATCGTTCCAGCGTTGGCCGCCGCGGGATTGATCGCTTGGGCGCGCCGCCGCGCCAGCGGCATCGCTGCCGAATCCAATCGGCCGAAAGCTGAACTTCTCTTCTGCCTGCTGACCGCCGCCAGCGCCTCGCTGCCGATCGCGATCAGCCGGAAGCAATCGGGGCACTATGCGTTTCCGTCGTATTCATTTTACGCGTTGGCCTTTGCGATCTGGTGCGCTCCGGCGGTGATCGGATTATTGGGCTCCGCCGCCGATCGAAGTCTGCAGGCGATGCGGCTCAGCCGTGGCAATCGATTGCTGCGCGGGCTGGCGATCGGGGGATCAGCGTTGGTGCTGCTTGCCACATGCTTCATGGCGGGCCGGCCGCACCGCGACAAAGACGTCTATCACGACACGCTCGTCATGGGCCATTTCGTGCCGCCGCGAAGCACGATCGGCCTAACCCCTGAACTTTTCGGCGACTTCGCAATCCAGATGTATATGGTCCGCTGGGACGGAATCTGGCCCATTCACAGCACCGCCGGGCATGAATTCTGCCTTGGGGCGATCGACGCTCCCGCGCCGCCCGGTTATACCGCGGTCGCCGCCGATTTGCGCCGCTACCGGCTCTTCGAGCGCGCCGATACAACGACGGAGCGCGTCGGCCGTGGCAACAAGCCATCGCTGCATTGAACAAGCCGGTCGGAAGTGTCAGAGATTCCGCCACCCATCGTAGCTGAATTCGCCAGAATTCAGTGGCCACGGCGCACGCTCGGAATTTTCACCAATTCCGCTACGGGCGACGTTGCAATGCTTCGAGCAGCGAACGATTCGCTTCGGGAAACTCCAGGCCAGCGAGTTCGTCACGTCCGACCCAACGGAACGGCTCATTGGGCGTCGTTCTTCCTTCTGGTTCGGTCAGCGTGCAGCGGAAAAAGTGCAGAATCAGACGGCCGTGCGGATAGTCATGCTCGACGACCCGCTGCGGACGGCCGACCACGATGCTCAACCCCGTCTCTTCGCGGCACTCGCGCTCCGCGGCTTCGGCGGGCGTTTCGCCGGAATGAACCTTTCCGCCAGGAAACTCCGAAAGGCCGGTCAACGGTTTTCCAGGCGGACGCAACCCGACCAGAAATCTTCCGTCATGCTCCACAACCGCCACCGCGATGTGTTGTTGCGTGGGTTGATCGGCAGAGCCCAACGGTTTCCCGCCGTTCTTCTCCTCCGCGCCAGCGCGTCTCCGCGTGAGGCTCTTTTCCGACTCAGCTTTTCGGTATTCCATCGAGCAATCGGCCTGGCGAGCCCATGATGTTGTAGCCGCAGTCGGCGTGCAGAATTTCGCCGGTGATGCCGTCGGACATGTCGGAGAGCAAGAAGGCGCCAATGCGGCCGACTTCGTCGTGCGTGATGTTGCGCTGCATCGGCGACATTTTTTCATAGAGAGGAACCATTTCCTCGACGCCCGCGGCGCGGCCCGCCAACGTGCGAACCGGCCCCGCGCTGACGGCATTGACGCGCACGCCGCGCGGACCCAGATCGTAGGCCAGATAGCGCACCGACGCATCGAGCGCCGCCTTGCAAATGCCCATCACGTTGTAGCCCGGCACTGCCTTCTCGCCGCCGAAATAAGTCATCGTCAGAATCGACGCGCGGGGAGCAAGAATCTCGCGGGCCGCACAAGAGACGGCAATCAGGCTGAACACACTAATGTCCATCGCTAGCTTGAAGCCGTCGCGGCTAGTTTCAATCGTGTCGCGCTTCAAGTCGTCCATCGAGGCGAATGCAATCGAGTGGAGCAGGAAATCGATTTTGCCGAACTCGTCGCCGGTTCGCTTGATGACCGCCCGAATGTCGTCGTCCTTGGCCGCATCGAGCGGCACGAGAAATTTGGCGTTCGGCTGAGTGTCGGTCAGTTGCGCCACGCGGCGGCGATTCCGCTGGCGTTCGTCGTCCGGCCGGTCGGGCAGATGGCTAAAGCCGCAAACCGCCCCCTCGGCCATGACCTGCCGAGCAATGGCCCAGGCGATGGAGTGGTCGTTCGCCACACCCAGGATCAATCCCTTTTTTCCGTCGAACAGGCCCATGGCGATCTCCTTTGCGATACCCCGCAGTTTTCCAATGAGCAGGATACCGTGTGAGGCCGATTTTTCAAGGCGGGCAGCACGCGTACCGAGGAAGCGCCGCGCCGGCGCTAAGCCCAGGGAAGGCGATCAAGGCGCTTTTTATTTGAGAAGATCCATGTCCGCCTTCCCTGGGCTTGGGGCGGCAACACGCGCGTTTCACGCCCCCGCAATCGGCTCCGCGATGAACGATTCGATCGCGGAAATGTCCGTGGGGTGAAGCCGAAAATCCGCCGCGCCGATCACGCCCGCGAGTTGCCCCGGCCGCCGCATCCCGACGATCGCCGCGGTGACGGCCTGATTGTGCAGCACCCAAGCGATGGCGACAACGGCCGGCGTTTGCCCATACTTCGCGCCGATTCCTTTCAGCAACTCGACGAGCTGCAGATTGCGCGACAGCCGCGGCTCCTGAAAGTCGGGATTTCTTCGCCGCCAATCATCCTCGGGCAAATTCGCGACCCGCTCGCGCGTCATCGCGCCGGTCAGCAGGCCGGAGCCCATCGGAGAATACGCGATCACTCCGATATTGTTTCGGGCCGCGTAGGGCAGAATCTCCGACTCAACTTTTCGGCGCAACATCGAATAAGGAGGCTGGAGCGATGTTATCGGAGCAATCCGTGCCGCTCGCTCCATCTGCTTCGCGTCGAAATTCGAGACGCCGATGTAGCGCACCTTCCCCTCCGCCTTGAGCTTGGCCAACGTGGCCCAGCCTTCTTCGACGTCTTCGTCCGGCTCGGGCCAATGGATTTGATACAGGTCGATCGTATCGATGCGCAATCGCTTCAAGCTCGCTTCGCATTCGCGGCGAATCGAATCGGCCTTGAGGCTCTTTCCGATCTCGCGCCGTTCGTTCCAAATCCGTTCGCACTTGGTGAATACATAGGGCCGCCTGGCAATTCCCTCCAGCGCTCGGGCGACAATTTCCTCGGAATGCCCCAATCCATACGCCGCCGCGGTGTCGATCCAATTGATTCCGGCGTCGAGCGCTTCGTGGATCGCGGCAACCGAATCGCCGTCGTCCTGGCTCCCCCAAGCAAACGCCCAGTCCGGCCCGCCGATCGCCCAAGCGCCGAATCCGATCGGAGTAAGTTGCAAATCCGAATTGCCCAGCGGTTTGGTGTTCATGGAGGTCGCCTGGTGGTGGGAACGCATGCAAGCCCAGGGAAGGCCGAGACAAGTCTTTTCGATCGCAATACGCGATGGCGGCCTTCCCTGGGCTTTTTTTTTGGGCGCGGCCGCTGGAACGATTTCAGCCGTCCAGTTGCGAGAGGCGGCCGTCGCTGTCGCCGAGGTGATCGACCTTGACGTTGACGCGATCCAGCAGCGAGAGCCAAAGATCGTTCAGCGGCGTTTTCTTGGGATAGTCGATGTGACGGCCCGGGCGGAGCGTGCCGGAGCCGTGGCCGGCGAGAAGAATCGGCAGGTTGTCGTGGGCATGTGCGTCGCCGTCGGCGATGCAACTGCCGTAGACGATCATCGAATGATCCAGCAGCGTGCCGTCGCCTTCCTTGATCGAACGAATCTTGCCGAGGAAGCGGGCGAATTGCTCGACGTGGAAACGATTGATCTTGGCGATCTTATCCAGCTTCGTCTGGTCGCGACCATGGTGCGACACTTCATGATGGCCGTCGTTCACTCCGATCATCGGATAGCTGCGATTGCTCCCCTCGTTCGCCACGACGAACGACGCGATCCGCGTCGAATCGGTTTGGAAAGCCACGGCCAACAGGTCGTACATCAGCCGGATATGCTCGCCGAAGTCGCTCGGAATGCCCGCGGGGCGATTCATATCGGGAGTTGGAATCGGTTCGTCGCCGGCGCGGGCGATTCGTTGCTCGAGCTCGCGGACGCTGGTGAGATATTCGTCCATCTTGCGGCGATCGTTGCGGCCGAGCTGATTCTCGAGCCGACCGGCGTCGTCGCGGACAAAATCCAACACGCTCTTCTGCTCCGCCTTGCGGCGCTCGATGTCGGCCTTGTTGCCATTGGTAAACAGACGGTCGAACACCAACCGCGGATTGACTTCCTTGGCGACCGGCGTCGACTCGGCTTTCCACGCGATGTTGCTGGAATAGGCGCAGCTATAGCCCGAATCGCAGTTGCCGGCCTGCCCGCCCTGCTCGCAGCCGACTTCCAGCGAAGGGAATCGGGTGAGATGACCAAGCTGCGCGGCGGCCACCTGGTCGACCGACACACCGACCTTGATATCCGAACCGCTCGTCTTGCGAACATGGCAGCCGGTGAGATACGTGGAAAGGGCCCTCGCGTGGTCGCCGGCGCCATCGGCATGAGCCCAGGCATTGTCTTGCGCCAAACCGGAAAGGACCAACAAGTCTTTGCGATAATCCTTGAGCAGTTCGAGCGTGCGCGGCAATTCATAATCGGCGCCGACTTTTTCGGGAACCCAGTCGGGCATGTGGATGCCGTTTGGCGTGTAGACCCAAAGCATTCGGGTGGGCGACTTGGCGGCGACCGCCGAGGTTGCGGCGAGCGTCGTGCGGGGTAGCATGGCGTCGAGCACCGGCAGCGCGATCGCAGTGCCCAATCCGCGCAACACGGTCCGCCGAGAAATCACCGCGCTGGAAGGTTTCATGTTTCGGCTCATGGCTGGCCCCCTTTATCCTTGGGTGCGAAATCTTTTCCGCGCCGCATTTGAAACGGCGCACTGCGAACGATCCCGATCACAAAGCTCGAAAACCGATAGTCACTTTTCGCCGCGGCGTACGCAATCTCGTCGATCGCCGTGGCATCGTAATCTTCCAAAGCTCGGCCCAGTGCGTATGTTAGCATCTTTTCGGCGAAACAGTGACAGAACTGATCCCGCCGGGCCAAAAGAATTTTCTTCAGGCCGTCCACCCCATCAAATGATTTTCCACTGGGAAGGGTTCCGCTCGAGTCGATCGGCAGCTTCCCCTCTTGGGTGCGCCATTGGCCGAGAGCGTCGTAGTTTTCGAGCCCGAAGCCCAACGGGTCCATCATCTTATGGCACGACGCACAGATCGCGTTAGTCCGATGTTGCTCCAATCGCTGCCGCACGGTGCCGTGCAACGCCGATTGCTGGTCTTCCTTGAGCGGCGGCACATTTGCCGGCGGCGGCGGCGGGGCGGCGTTCAGCAAAGTTTCCAGGATCCATTTCCCCCGCTTAACCGGACTGGTCCGCCCGGGATTCGAAGTCACCAGCAGGATGCTCGATTGCGTCAGCAGGCCGCCCCGATGCTGGCCTGATACCGAGACCTGGCGAAACTCGCTGCCATAGACATTCGAAATGCCGTAGAACCGGGCCAGGCGGCCATTGAGAAACGTGTAGTCGGAATCCAAGAATTCGAGCACGCTGCGATCGTCGTGCATGATGCGGGCGAAATAGAGCTCAGTTTCCTTTTGCATGTCGGCCCGCAATTGCTCATCGAATTGCGGGAACACCGTTTTGTCGGGCGCGATGGTCGAAAGCCGGCGGAATTGCAGCCACTGCCCGGCGAAGTTGTCGACCAGCGCCTTGCTCTTGGGATCGGCGATCATCCGGCGGACTTGCGCCTCGAGCGTTTCCGGCTTGTGTAGCTCGTCGCGATGCGCCAGGGCGAACAATTCGTCGTCGGGCATACTGCTCCACAGGAAATACGACATCCGCGAGGCCAACTCGAAATCGCTGATCCGATGCGGCGCCGTTGGATTCGAGTCGGGATCGGCTTCGACGCGAAACAAGAACTCCGGCGACGCCAACACCGCCTCAAGCGGCAGCGCAAGGCCGCGATCGAATGGCGCGGTCGGGTCTTTCTCGTTGACCCGTCGCCAAATCGCCATCAGGCGATCGAGCTCGTCGTCTTTCACCGGCCGGCGAAATGCGTGATTGGCGAAATTGCGGAGTATGTCCCGGGCACAATCGGCCCGCGCCACGGTGATCGCCGCGATCGCTTTCGCATCTTGCTTGCCGCTCGATTGCTTGTTGTCGAGCTTTTTATCGTCGGCCGGCTTGTTTGCCGTATCCGTCGCGGGCTGACGGATGATCAGCCGGCGGTACGATTCCGGCAGCGTCGGCTCGACGTGCAGCGGGCCGTCGATTTCCAGACGCGAGACGACAAGGCTGCGATTCCCCTTTGCTTCGTCGTTTTCATCGAGTTTGTGGAACGGGTTGGTCAATACGATCGCGATTCGATGCTTGCCGGCGGTTACGTTCACATGATGGCCGAACAGCGCGGGCGGAGGCATATCGGCCTTGACGTCGTATTTCTCGATTTCATGATCGTCGAGCTTCAGCGACATGCGAACCGGATCGTCGCCCACCTGTTCGCCGTAAGCCCGCACTCGAAGATCGTATTCGCCATCTTTCCGCGGGGTCCAAGAATAATGCAATTCGCCGCTCGAAAGCGACACGCCGCCGCGATTGCCTTTATTGCCGTTGCCTCGATTGATTGATTTGACCTTTCCCGCCACGTCGAGCATCGACGCGCGAACGACCAGCGTCGGCGGCGGCGACTCCGGCAGGACCGTCAACGCCCGATTGACGCACTGCTCCGCCGCGGCCAAATACTTTTCCATCAGGATCGGCGACAACGAAAGCACGGCCGCGATGTTGTCAAAACCTTCGCCGACGTCGTCGGTCGGAAAATCGTCGGCCGGATGGAAGTCGATCGCCATCAGGTCGCGGATCGTGTTGTTGTATTCAGCCCGATTGAGCCGGCGGATCGTCATGCGCCCCGGGTCTTGCAAGGCAAGCGGCACCGGGCGGGCCAATTGGTCGTCGATCCAATGGGTGACCCGCGCGATTTCGTCGGGCTTCGGCTGCGTCTGATCCTGCGGCGGCATCTCGCCGGCTTCCAGCTTGAAGAAGACTTTGTGCCAAGTCTTGCGGTCGTGCAGCACGGCGGCCACGTCGCCGTATTTCGTCAGATCGAGCTTGGCCTCGGGCGTGGCTCCTGAATGGCAATCGCCGCAGTATTTCACAACGAAAGGGGCGACGCTTTTGGAGAAAGCGCCGGCGGCCGCCGGATCGACGCCAGGGCCATTGTTCGAACTCGCCACGGTGCTCGTCTCAGTGCTCGTCTCGCCGGAAACTTTTTCCTCGCGGCCGACGATGACCAGCATCGCCGCGCATGCCAATCCCGCGCAGCAGCCAGCGCCCAGGCGCAAACGCACGGTTCGTCGAGGCAGGCTCGGCATTCGTGGCAACGGGTAGGAGGGAGTGTGGGAGCCGTTGCTCCGGCAGGCAAATCGTGCTTCCGATTATAGCGGAAACCGCGGCGAGTGCCAAACTTGCGGGTCGTGGGTTCTGCCTGGAACCATCCACCGCCGAGGAATTATTGGCACATCCGGCGTGGGATGAATCAATTCCGACTTCCGAATCGCGACCTGTATTTCGTTCGGGTCTATCGAGTCGACCGAGACGCGGGGGGACCGCGTCTAACGCCTATCCAATTCCTTGCCGGCAGGTCCCTCGGGCCGATGAGTACAACAGCGACATGCGAACTGGATCGGCGGTCGTTGATGCCGATCGGTATTGGCACTTTGAGCGCTTCGGCCGCGCTCGAATTCGACCTTTACCTCCAAAGCGAGAAGTCGAGCGAGCTGGTTCTTTACCGTCGGCGTAGCCATCCGTTCGCCAAGGATGATATCGAACGACTGCTGGCGCGCGGCATCCGCACGCTCTACATTTCCTCGGGCGATTCGCGGTGGTATCGCGACTACGTGCGAGAGAACATCCTCAAGAACGAAGACATCCCCGCGGCCGAGCGCTATCAGGCACTGCGCGAAGCCACGCGCGACGTGCTTGCCGAGTTGCTCGCCAACGGTGATTCGGCGTCCGCCGTCGAGGCCACCAAAGACCTGAGCCACGAGATGGTTCGCACGGTCTGCGACTCGAAGTTGATCGTGAATGAATTGCTGAAGGCGATGTCGCACGATTACAGCAGTTTCACCCACGCGATGAACGTCTCGACGTATTGCCTTCTGCTCGCCAAGGGATTGGGGATTTCGGACGAACAGGAGTTG
>Ga0182024_10016248_pt1 | contig 14136 bp, 10 predicted proteins | sample P32metaG_FD_120480 | JGI IMG/M metagenome (GOLD analysis project Ga0182024, IMG submission 120480) | Permafrost microbial communities from Stordalen Mire, Sweden - P3-2 metaG (Illumina Assembly) | ecosystem: Environmental > Terrestrial > Soil > Wetlands > Permafrost | place: Sweden: Stordalen... | reverse complement strand
TTTTGTGCAGAACGGCGCGAACCTCACAGTCATTAACAGCAATTTCAGCGGCGACGCCGTCACGCCCGGCTCGGCCAACGGCGGCGGCGGCGGCAACGGCCAGGCTTACGGCAACGGCATGTTCCTCCTCAATACCGTCACACTCGATGCCGCTGCGGGGACTACACTGATCATGGACGAGGACATTTACGCCGACGACACCAGCCCCGCGGACCTGGGCACATCCACGCTTGCGGGGTTGATCATCGGCGACGCGGGGCATACCGGCAAAGTGATTCTTGACGGCAACAACGATTACGCCGGCAACACCACGATCGACGACGGCATACTGGCCGTCTTCTCCGACGCCAGCCTCGGCGGTACTTCCAGCGCGATCGTGCTTTCCGGCGGCGAATTGCTCGCGGCCGGCAGCCCATTCACGACCAGCCGTGCCATCACCGTGTCCGGTTCCGGGGCCTTGGCCGCAACAAACGGCACGACGGCGAGCTTCGCTGGTTCAATTTCCGGTTCAACCTTGACAATCGGCGATGGCATCGACAACGGCGCCATCGTCTTTTCCAATTCGGTCAGCGCCACCACCGCCACCTCCGCCGGCGTCACGGCAGCGCAGATCGTTAGTGACGTGCCTGTCAGCAACAGCGGAACCATCTCGGGCGGGAGCGCCGTGGCCCTCGGCGCCGGCGGCACTGGGTTGGCCATGAATGCGGCCGCGCGATTGAGCAACAGCGGAACCGTCGAAGGCGGGACCGCCGGCCTCAATTTAGGCGGCCCCGGCGGAACCGGCGGCGCAGCCATCACCGCGAGTTTTCCGGCCACCATCACCAACACCGGCGACATCGACGGCGGAGCCGGCGGGCTGGGGGTCACCGGCGGCAACGGCGGCGACGCGATTTCTCTATCCGATGGCGGCACCATCTCCAACGGGCCGACGGGAACGATCGCCGGCGGCGCCGCGGGCCACTTCGGCGAAGGCGCACCGGGGACGCAGGGATTCGGCGTTCAATCCACCGGGGCCGCGGTCACACTGACCAATCAAGGCTCGATCACCGGCGGCGTCTCGATGGGAAATTTCGCCAACTCCGTCACGCTCTACACCGGCAGCACGATCAGCGGCGGGCTGAACATCGGCACCAGCGCCGCCGCGACGCTCACGCTCAACGGCAGTGGCACGCAAAACTATTCCGCGGCCGTCAGCGGCGCGACGACGTTCAACGGAAACCTCGTCAAACAGGGCGCGGGGACGTGGACGCTGGATCAGCCGTTCAGCTATGCGGGGACGACGACCGTCAGCCAGGGAACGTTGGCGGTGCAGAGCACGCTGTCCGGCGGCGGAACGATGAGCGTGCAGCCCGGCAGTCGCGTGAACATCAACGGCGGCAGCGCCGCGGTCGGCGGGCTGACGATCTCAACAAACGGCATTGTGAATGTAAATACTTCGCTTGCCATAAATTTCGGCTCTCCGGCGAATGATCCGATCAACACGATAGTCGGATACCTCACCAACGGCTACAGCGGCGGAACGTGGACGGGGACGACGGGAATCCTCAGCACGTCGGCCGCGGCGAACCCCACGGCCACGCTGGGCTACCTCGATGGGAATATCGACACGGCCGACAGCAGTGAGGTCGCGGCGAATCAGATTGTGGTGAAGTACACGCTTATCGGCGACGCGAACCTCGACGGCGTCGTGAACTTCACCGACTTCGCGGCGGTGTTGAAGAACTTCGACCAGGCCGGAACCGATTGGGCTGAAGGGAATTTCGTCTATGCCCCCAACAACCCTTCGATTGCCTCGACCAACTTCACGGACTTCGCGGATGTGCTCAAGAACTTCCTCCAGCCCCTTCCCGGCAGCGGCGGCGGAGAGACGCTGGGCGGCAGCATCGAGCCGCTGACGACGAGCGTGCAAATACTTCCCACCACGCCGGCGCTTCCCGAACCAACGAGCGTCAGCCTGCTGGCCGCCGGCACGGGCGGCTTACTGCGGCGGCAAAGACGGAAAACCAAAACATAACCACCCCGGCGCGCCGGCATAAACGCCGGACACAGAGGGCACAGAGGGCACAGAGAGAAATACAAAATAAAGGTACATTTTCGGTTCTATTCTTTGATTCTCTTTCTTCCTCTGTGGCCCTCTGTGTCCTCTGTGGTTAGAGGATTGCCTTTTCGCGGCTTCAATTTGATTTGCCCCCCAACGCGCTTACACTTCATTTGAATGTCCGAGGGCCGGAACATTCTGGCGAGCATTCCGCGGATCGCGGCGAATCGGCAGCCGCTGCCGTATGAGCCGGTGTGCGCGATCTTTCGGCGGTATCTGCATTCGCAGAAGCAGAAACTCAAGTTCACGCCGGAGCGGGCGATGATTCTCGACGCGGTGCTGCGAAAGGAAGGATTGTTTGAAGCGGAGGGTTTGGCGGCGGATTTGAAGGCGCTGAATCACCGCGTGAGCCGGGCGACGGTCTATCGCACGCTGACGCATTTGCAGGACGCGGGAATTTTGCGGCAGGTTTTTTTTGACAACAAGCAGTCGTATTACCAGGTGATCGCGGGGCGGCAGACGTTTGACTACCTGATCTGCGTGGACACGGGGAAGGTGGTGGAGTTCAACAGCGAGAAGCTGCGTGCGCTGCGGGACGAAATCTGCCGCGAGCACGGCTTCAAGCCCCTGAGCCACCAGTTTCATATTTTTGGGCTGAGCACTTCCTGATCGATTCAGCACATGGCGATGAAGGTGGCGAGGGCGAGGATGGCGATCTTGATCTTCTTGTTCCAAAAGACGGGTTGTTTGATGAGTGCCAACATAGGTTTACGGGCGCTGAGCCACGTCTGAGTGAGAGGGACTACAATTCCCGTGCCGGTGCGGGAGTGTAACATGTTGTGGCCCGCGACACCATGAAAAAGCCGCTTTTTCACAAATGCCGGGGGTACGGTCTGTGACGGGCGTTGCGGCGGGGCAACATGCCGGGTTCCGCGGCGGGAACAGCGGGCTTTGTGCCATTGCCGCAACATTTTGTGTTTCAAATATTTATGCCAAAAAGCGAGGTTTTTTGGTCAGACTACTTGAAAGCCCGGTTGCGCGCTCCTAAAAATTGCTTGCGAATCCGATTCAACCGGAATCGCCGAGCGGAGTATGGAAGTTTATTGCTAAGTCCTATCGGCGCGTGGCGGGCAGCGTATGCCCGACCCGGGCCGGTGTTGCGAGGAGTCGCTCTTGTCAGCACGACAAATACTGGATGCCCTGGAAAAGACCTTTTCCGGCGCGGTGACGTTGGTGGTGAGTTGTTTCCCGCGCGGTTCGACGCAAATAGTGCAGCCTGGAAAGGTCTCGCGGTCGCTACTGAGATCTTATTCCAGGGAATTTTACGCCGAGGACCGCCCCACCTGGCAGGCGATCATTCACAAGAAGCCGCTGGATGAGCGTTCGATCTGGGACGGCGTGGCGGGCGGGTTTGAGCAATCTCGATACTACCGGCAGTTCATGGAGCCGATGGAATTGGCGCATGTGGCCGTGGCGCCGCTGAGCCATCCGGTGCTGCCCGGCTATGCGGGAGCGGTGCACGTTTACCGCACCGCGGATCAGGGCGGCTTCAGCGCTTCGGACCTGTCGCATCTGGCCCGTCTGACGAGGCAATACGATCAAGCGATCGAGACATCGCATCCGGGATGGCAGGGACGTTCGACGATGTCATGGAGTTGGATGCGCCGTCCGCCAGGCAGGCAATATATTCTGGATGCGCATCTGCGGCCGGTGCTGGCCGATCCGCCGATGAGCACTCTGGAGGACCGCGTGCGCGAACAGATGCTGCGGCACGCACGGCAGACGCTGGGACGGCTCAATGGGCAGGGTTATTCCAATGACCGAGTCTGCTTCCCCGATTCGCGCGGCGATCTGTGGCTGTTCCGCGCTGTGGCGTATGCCAAGTATCCGGCCCTGAGCGACGGGCCGATCATCTTTTATTGCCTTCAGCCCGACTGCAAGGAATGGAGCGCGGTGCGGGCTTCGGACGTTCAGGCGGATCAGGAGTTGCAGCGGCTGGTGCCGGCGATGCACTTCATGCACCGCGAGTTCGGCAAGGGTCCGACGCTCAACTACATCGCCAAGACGGCTGATCTCAGTCCGTTCCATTTTCATCGGCGCTTCACGGAGTTGTGGGGCATCACGCCCAAGCATTTCCTGCTGGAATGCCAGATCACGGCGGCCAAGACGCACATGGCGCTGGGGGACAAGAACCTTGTGGAGATCGCGCAGAGCTGCGGGTTCGCCCATCAGAGCCACTTCACGAGCCGCTTCAAGCAGGCCGTTGGTCTGACGCCGACCGGCTGGCGCAAGCTGGCGGACGAGCTGCGGCCGTTGCGGTGATTGGATTGGCATCAAAGGCCATCGCGCGATGAACATTGGCGGCGTCAGTTATCTCAACGCCAAGCCGCTGCTGTACGGCCTGGAATCCCGGAAGGACATTTCGCTGACGCTGGATGTTCCGGCGCGGCTGCTCGATGGGCTGCGCACGGGCCGCCTCGACGCGGCGCTGCTGCCGGTGATCGACTACCAGCGAATGGAGGGGCTGGCGATTATCCCCGTCGGCGGCATCGGGTGCGACGGGCCGACGCTGACGGTTCGGATTTTCAGTCCGGTTCCCATTGAGCAGATCGAGTCGCTGGCGTGTGATCCCGATAGTCACACGTCGGTTGCGCTGGCGCAGGTCATTCTCGCGGAGCGCTACGGGCTGACTCCGCGACTCGGCGAGGACGGAGCGGCGAGATTGCTGATCGGGGACAAGGTGGTGGTGAGTGAGCCGGCGGGCATGAAATATCAGTTGGATCTGGGGGCGGCGTGGAAGGAGCTGACGGGATTGCCGTTTGTGTTTGCCGTGTGGACGGCGCGGAGCGGCTTCGAGATCGGCAAGCTCGGCCAATGGCTCGACGAAGCGCGGCGGCAGGGAACGGCGCACATCGACGAGATCGTGCGGCGCGACGCTGTCGGGCGCGGCTGGCCTGCGGGGCTGGCGAAGGAATATCTCAGTTCCAATCTCAAATTCGAGATCGGGTCGCGGCAGGTGTCGGCGATGGAATTGTTTTTCAAACTGGCGGCGGCGCGCGGAATCATTGCGTCGCCGCCGCGCCCGCTGCGCTTCGCCGGTGATCCGACGCTGCTTGCGAGTTTGTCCGCACGGGGCTAGAAGGGATGTTTATGGGCCGACTTTTTCTTCAGCACAGCGCTCCCGGTGACGTGGCGGAGGACGTTTTCGTCATCACCAACAAGCAACTCTCGGCCACCAGCAGCGGAAAGCATTTCATCAAGGCGTTTATTTCCGACCGCACGGCACAGGTGACGGCCCGCATGTGGAACGCCACGCGCGAGCAGTTCGCTGCGCTGCCGGAGAACGGGTTCGTGCGGGTGCGCGGGCGGTTTGAGAATTATCAGAACAATTTGCAGTTCATCATCGAACAAATCTGGCCGGCGGCTGAGGGATCGTTTGACATCGCCGATCTCATGCCGCATACGGCCGGCGACGTGGATGAGATGCACGGGCGGCTGGTGGCGCTGTGCGGGACGGTGCGAAACCATCACCTGGCGGCGATCATCAAGGCATATCTGGACGACGAACAATTGATGGCGAATTTCCGCAAGGCGCCGGCGGCATCGAGCTTTCATCACGCCTTCATCGGCGGGCTGCTGGAGCACACGCTTAACGCGATGGAGGTGGGCGACGCGATCTGCCAATTTTATCCGGCGCTCAATCGTGATCTGGTGCTCGCGGGGATTTTTCTGCATGACATCGCCAAGACGTGGGAGTTGTCGTATGACTCGGCGTTCGCGTATACGGACGGCGGGCAACTGGTGGGGCACGTGGTGAAGTCGGCGATGTGGGTGGAGGAGAAATCGCGGCAGGCGGCGGAGAATCTGGGCGAGGCGATTCCGCGGGCGCTGATCGACGTGTTGCAGCACATTATTCTGAGCCATCATGGTTTGCCGGAATTCGGAGCGGCCCGTTTGCCGTCGACGCCGGAGGCGATTGCCGTGCACGCAATCGAAAATCTGGATGCAAAGCTGATGATGGCCCTTTCGACGACGCGCGGCGACGCGCCGGGCGGGACGGGGAACTGGACGGACTACATCAAAGCGTTCAACGGCCGCCTGTATCGGCCTGATGTGGCGCCGGCGGATTTGCCCGAGGCAGAGCCGGCGGCGGAGGCGGCGCCATCCGCGCCGCCGAAGGCACAATCCGCATCGCCGCCCTCCAACATGGTCATTAACAACCCTCTTTTTGAGCATGCCCCGTTGCGCAACAAATAGGCGATTGCGATGCGGCGACAATCAGCGCAAATCTGGAGAGCGTTGTTGTGCGGAATTTATAAAAAAGTTTAACACATCCGGCGGCGTTGCCGATTCTGACTCTACATGATTTGACCGACGATCTGGTGAACAAATCATGTGCGGCGCTGGGAGGTTGGCCAAACCGGGCCACGCCGCCTTAAGACCGATGAAACCCAACTGTCGAGCGGCCTGAGTTCTGGTCGGGAAGGTGATTTTGTCAAATCGTCGTACGCTGGTGGCACTGGATGATGACACGCATGCACTTCGGGAAATCGAAGAGATCGCGAAGGTGTGGATGGATGTCGCCACGACGCGCAGCCCGCAGCGGGCGCTGACGATGATCCACAACAACCCCGCGGCGTGCGTGCTGGTGACGGCACAGAAACTGAGCGCGTCGTCCGGGCTGGCGGTTTTACGAGCGGCGCAGACGCTTCGGCCGTCGATGCGGCGGATTTTACTTTCCGCGCCGGGGCAGCTTGGCGATGTGATCGAAGGGCTGCACAGCGGGGCGATCGAGCACATCATTTACAAACCGATCCGGTCGCATGATCTGATCGCGGCGCTGGGCACGCTCGCATCGGCGCCGGTTCGGGCCGGCGCGTCACATTAGAACCGACGCAAACGCCCCGTGAGCGGGGCCGCTAAACAACCCAAATTCATCTGCCTTGATACGGATCAAATGCCGCGCTCAGGCGAATGTCGCGCGACGACGCTCCGACGAGAACGTCGAAAGTGTCGTGCTCCATCACCCAGCTTTTGCTGTCGGGGTCATAATACGAAAATGACGCCGTGTTCAGCGGGATGCGGGCGGTGCCGGTTTCGCCGGCGCGGACGAGAATCTTGGCGAACCCCTTCAATTCCTTCGGCGGCCGCGGCAGGCGCGGATGGCGCTGGCTGACGTACACCTCGGCAACCTCCTCACCGTCGCGTTTGCCGGAGTTGGTGATGTCGCACTCGACGGTCACCAGGGAATCGCCGGTTCCCGGCGTGAGTTTCAAATTGCCATAATCAAAATGCGTGTAGGAAAGGCCGTATCCAAATGGGAAGAGCGGCTCGATGTTTTTGGCGTCGAACCAGCGATAACCGACCAGCAGACCCTCGGTGTAGGGTTCCTTGAGATTCTTTCCGGGGTAGGCGTCCAGGGCGTGAGCGGGTGAGTCGTTGAGTTTTTTTGGAAAGGTGCACGGCAGTTTTCCGGACGGATTCACGTCGCCGAACAGGACGGCGGCGAGGGCGTGGCCGGTTTCCATTCCGGGATAGAACGCCTGCACGACGGCCGGGGTTTGCCCGAGCCATGCGTCCATGGTGATCGCGCCGCCGGAAATCAGGACCACGACGGTTTTGGGATTTGCCTTCGTCACGGCGGCGATGAGTTCGTCCTGATGATAGGGCAACGCCAGACTCTTTCGATCGGAGCCTTCGCTGTCAAAGTTGTCCTCGTGGTTGAGGCCGGCGACGATGATGACGGCATCGGCCTGCTTCGCGGCGGCGACGGCGCGGGGAATGAGGTCTTCGGGCGCACGGGCGTTCATTGTGCGTGAGGAGCGCGGCTCCTTGTATCCCATGGAGAAGCTGACGTTCACGCGATCGCCGACGCGGTCGAGAATTCCCTGAAGCGGCGTGATTTCGTAGAGCGCTTTGATCTGAGCGGAGCCGCCGGCGTGGGCCAGTTTGCGGACGGCGTTTTCGCCGATGACCACGATGGTCTTGAGTTTCCCTGCATCCAGCGGCAGGAGATCGCCGTCGTTCTTGAGCAGGACGATTCCCTCTTCGGCGACGCGGCGCGAGGTGGCCTGGTGGTCGGGCGTGTTGATGGCGCCGGCCGGCGGCGTTCGCCCGGCGTCGAGCATGTGCAGCGCCATCATCAGGCGCAGATGACGCCGCACTTTGTCGTCGATCAGCGAGACGGGCAATTCGCCGCGCTGGACCGCCAGGAGCAGGGGCCGCGCGAAGTAATACTGGTCAAACGGCTTGTTGGTTCCCATCTCCAGGTCCAGGCCGTGCAAGGCGGACTGCATGGTGTCGTGAGCCGCGCCCCAGTCGGTCATCACCAGGCCGGTGAAACCCCACTCGCCCTTGAGGATGGTGTTGAGCAGATAATCGTTCTCGCAGCAGTAAGTGCCGCGGAGCTTGTTGTAAGCGCCCATGACGGCCAGCGCCCCCCCTTCCTGCACGGCGGCTCGAAAGGCGGGCAGATAAATTTCTCGCAGCGTACGCTCATCCATCTCCACGTCCACGGTTCCGCGATCCTGCTCCTGATTGTTGGCGGCGAAATGTTTGATGCAGGATGCGACGCCCTGGGCCTGAATGCCGCGGACATCGGCGACGGCCATGCGGGCGGCCAGATATGGGTCTTCACCGAAGAATTCGAAATTGCGGCCGCCCAGCGGAGTGCGCTGAATATTCATGCCGGGAGAGAGGATGATGTTCTTGCCGCGCACGGCGGCTTCCTGGCCGATCACCCTTCCGTAGGACTCGCCGAGCTGCGGATTCCACGTCGCGGCCAGATGCTCAAGCGAGGGCATCCACGTGGCGTAATCATCGGTGCGTCCGGCGGCTCGCCAGTCGTTGGGATCGATCTCCTCGCGCACGCCGTGCGGGCCGTCGCTCAGGTGCAGCGGCGGAATGCCCAGTCGCGGGACGCCGGCGACGGTGAACTTGGTGTTGGCATGCAGCAGGGAGATTTTTTCCTCCAGCGTCAGACGCGCGATGAGATCGTCGATGCGCTTCTCCGCCGGCTGCCTGGGGTCGTTGTAACTCAATGGCTGTGGTCCGCAGCCGGATCCAATCAGAATGAGGCCCGCGATGAGAGAAGACCGAAAACCGAATCTCATTTGCCCTCCATTCGCACCTGGATCGGGTTTCCGTCGTATCGCACTGCTTTGGCAGCCGCCGCCAATGCGAACGTGCGTTCACGCAACATCCCCGGAAACTCGCCCTGTCTGGCTCCGATGGTGAAAACGCCGGCCGAGTCATCCCAATGCAAGTCGATCCGGGAAAACGCCCCGCGTTCATAATCGTAAGTGCCGCCATCATCCTCGTAGAGGGAAAAGTCGCCGTCGGCGCCGGGGTAGGTTTGCAGCGTGATCAGGCGTGCGGGAATCTCGCCGACGTACTGCTGGTCCGGTCCCATGGGGATGATCGATCCGGCCCTGACAAAGATTGGAATGCGGTCGTATGGCGCGTCGGCGTTGACCGTTTGTCCGCCGGTGAAGCGCCAGCCTGTCCAGAAATCGTACCAGTCGGTTCCCGCGGGGAGGAGCACGGCGCGCCGCCGCGCTTTGTATTGCGTGACCGGGCAGACGAGAAAGGCGGGGCCAAACATGTATTCGTCGGTCACGCGCCGGGCGGCGGCGTCGGAGGGGAAATCCATCACCAGCGGGCGCATGATCGTGCCGGCGCGCTGGGTCACATCGCCCATCAAGGAATAAATGTACGGAAGAAGGCGGTAGCGCAGATGGTCGAACTTGAGCTGCGCCTGATATGCGGGGGAATCCTCGCCGCCGAACTCCCACATTTCCCGATGCGGCGCTTCGCCATGCACGCGCAGGAGCGGGCAGAAGGTTCCAAACTCGAACCAGCGGGCCTGAAGCTCTCGCCATTCGTCCAGGTCGGCGGGTTTCGGATTTCTGGCGGAGAATCGCGCCGGCACTGAAAAGCCGCCGATGTCCATGGTCCAGTAGGGGAGGCCGGAAATGGACATGCTCAGCCCGGCGGGAATCTGCTTGGCCATGGCGGTCCAGGTGGATGAAATGTCGCCGGACCAGACGGCGGCGGATTGGCGCTGCTCGCCGGCGAAGGCGTTGCGAGTCAGGATGAAGACGCGCTGATTCGGAGCGGCCTGGCGCTGGCCGAGATAGAGCGACTCGCTGGTCATCAGTGAATAGGCGTTGAGCACGCGCGAACCCGGTCCCAGAGCCGTGGGGTTCATGTAGTCGCGCTGGCCGTCAAGGGTGGGCGTGGGGCGCAGGTCGGGTTCGCTGGCGTCCATCCACCAGGCGTCGACGCCGCGCTGAAAAAGATTGGCGTTGATCTGCTGCCAGAAGAGTTTGCGGGCACCGGGGTTGAAGGCATCGAAAAAAGTGTACGGCTGATTCAGCCAGTCGCGCGTCCCTTCGGTGAGATTGCGCTCGTACAGAAATCGGGCGTCGTGCATGGCGGTGAAATTGGCGGTGCCGGGATAAAACTTGCCCCAGACGGAGATCATCAGGTGGGCGTGCTGATCGTGAATCGCTTTGATCCAGGCGTTTGGATCGGGAAATCGGATCGGATCAAACTGGTGCGATCCCCAGGCATCCGGTTTCCAGTATTGCCAGTCCTGCACGATGGTGTCGAAAGGAATCTGGCGGGATCGGAAGCCGGCGACGACGTTCAGGCTCTCCTGCGCGGTTTGATAGCGCTGGCGCGATTGGAAGAGTCCCATCGTCCACGCGGGCATCATCGGCGCGTCGCCCGTCAGCCGCCGATAGCCGGCGATGACTTTGTCCAGCTTTGGGCCGTGGATGAAATAGTAGTCGATTCCGTCGCCAACTTCGGACCATAGCGAGATGTCCCGCGATGGCGAAGGTGTTTTCCAGAGCAGGCGCACGGTTCCGCCGGACTGGTCCTTCGACCAGGCCACTTTGATCGCGTAGCGCTTGCCGGCTTCCAGATGTATGCGGGCCACATCCAGCGAGGGGAGCCAGTTCTGACGCCAGTGGTCGATCATCAGGCGGCCGTCGAGCCACACTTTGATGCCGCAGTTGGAAAAAGTCTGGAACTGGTAGTCGCCGTCGGCGGGTGCGATGACGCTGCCTTCCCAGGTCACGCCGGCGTCGCGGCGCGGTGAATTGGCGATCGGGATGTCGATCTTGTTTTCGACCGCCGTGGAAGTGACGCGGCCGAAGTGCGCATCGGCGTAATGCGTCGCGGTCAGTCCGCCGGGTTGGCCGGTGGAATCGACGAGGCATTCAGTGGGGATCGGCACAAACGGCCGCAGGTCGCCGAAGCGGGTGTAGGACGCATTGTCCCAGAAAACGCCCCAGCCGCGGCTGGAGAGAAGAAGCGGCAGCGCGATCGCGGTGTTGTGCTGCCAGAGATCAAGGTCGTATCCCTTGATGTCCACGAGGCCGAGTTGGTTCTGGCCCAGTCCGTAGAGCGATTCGTCGTCGCTCCCCTGCCATCGCTGGCCGACGTGCCAGGTTTGCGCACCCTGCACCTGCGCGGCGTCGAGCGTAGCGCCGTCGGGGGATTGGGCCAGAATCAGAGCCCCTTGCGCATCGTGAAAGGAGACGCGGCCGGTGGCGGTCTCGACATCGACGGACAAATCCGCCGTTGTGATTGTCTCCGCGCGATCGGATTGCCTGAGCGTCCACGGCGTCGGGGTTTGAGCCGACGGAAGAACCGCCAGACTTTGTTTTGAGAAGAATTCGGAATTTTCCGAAACGGCGATGCGCACGACATCCGGCGCGCGGACCTGGACTTTGATCCAGCGCGCGCCGACGTGCAGTTCGATACCGTCGCCATGCGTGACCAGCGCGCCGGTGGGAACCGGGGCGAGCTCGCAACTGGTGAGGAGGGCGCAGACCAGTCCGTAAGGAATCGCGCATTTCACCAGGCGGCGGCGGTTCATGCAGCGTCGGAGTTTATCACATCGGCCCTCGCTCCACAGGGGACGCGGCAGATCAATCTCAGTCCTCCGCCGAGTGTGCGCGAGGCGACGGCGTTGCCGCCGCAGTCGCGAACCAAACCGGCGATGGTCGCCATGTCGCGGCCATCGGCGATCCGCCCCTTGGCCCGCCGCGCGCTGTCGTCAATGGTCAACTCGATCGCACCGGATCTCTCCGACAGGCACATCAGGATCGTCCGCAGCCTCGCGCGGCCGGAAGTTTCGCGCAGCCACGCCTCGGCCACCCGGCAGAGCGTCAGGGCCGACCACGAATCTATTCGCGTCTGATCGACCTGACAGATGAACTGGCATTGAGCGCGGAACGATCTTGCCGTCTCCACGGCCAGACACCGCAGCGCCCCCACCACTCCTCCATGCGCGTCATCCACGTCCGGCAGCGCTGCTGGACGTGCATCACGCCGGGTTGTCCGTCCGCGCTGTGTCTTTGGTGATTCCATCAAGACTCCATTCCAAGAGTCAAATCCCGGGCATTCCCGAATGCAGAACTGTTGCACATCGACGAACACAAATGTGACTGCTCTATTATCGCCGATCCGGAGCGTGGCCATGAGAATTGCGGGGCTTTGTGTATGTCACCCAAATGACAGAGCCGCACCGCGTCAAAATGTCGCGGCGGCGGTGCGTCGTTGCGGGTTGATCAGTTGCGCGAAGTTTGCCGGGAGTTGACAGCCAACTCCGCAGCCGGCGCGGTCGCTCCCAGACCCATGATCTGGAGCAGGCGTTTTTCCAGGTCGAGCGGGCCTAGCTGCGTGAGGTCTTCGGAGATCGACCGGCGCAGGCGCTGGCGCGTGGCCGGGCCGATTTCGTCGGACAGCGCTTGCAGAAAATCGGCTGGGGCCGCCAGCATCAGTTCATCGTATTCCGTTGCGGCCGCGGCCATTTCGAGCAGCGCGCTCAGATCGCGCGCGAAGCGGCGCACCCAGTATGGGGCGGGCGCGGAGTTGGCGCCGAAGATTTGCGTACCCGGATTGTCCAGCCGCCGTATCTGCTTCAATTGCAGACCATCAGCCCGATTGGAGTAGATGCGCGCGTCCATGCTGTGACCAACAACGATCCATACCTTCAACATTTCAAGCTCTCCGTTGCGACGTGCAAAACTCACAAATGATCCGTCCGCGATCGCCGACTGGCATGGGTGCCCGCTCCCTATTGCAAATACGGAATGCACCTACCACCGGGCAGATTTGTATTGAAGATCATACTGTAAAAAGTGCCAATGCAACAGGGCGGCATCAAGCGTCAGGGCAAAAACACCCCCCGCTATTGAATCCCCCGGCCAGTCCATTAAACTGATGGGCTTCCTCCATTTAGGAGCTTTCGTGATCGTTGTGATGGTTCCACAGACTCCGCAGCAGACAATCGACCGCGTGATCGCGGAGATCGAGCGCATGGGGTGCCAGGCTCACGTGTCGCAGGGGCAGTTCCGCACGGTCATCGGGGCGGTCGGGGAGGAAGGGGTGATTGACCATAACCACCTGGCCTCCATGGATGGCGTTGAAAAAGTCGTGCCCATCATGAAGCCATACAAACTGGCCAGCCGGGAATTCCATGAGGATGATTCGATCATCCAGGTCGGCGGGGGAAAGACGCCGGTGGTGAAAGTCGGCGGTCGGCACGCGGCGGCGATCGCGGGACCGTGCGCGGCGGAGAATGAAGAGATGCTCTGGACCATCGCCCGGCACGTGCGCGACGGCGGAGCCACCATTCTGCGCGGCGGAGTTTATAAGCCGCGGACGAGTCCATATTCGTTTCAGGGGCTGGGCGAGCCGGCGCTGAAATGGATGCGGGCGTGCGGGGATGAACTGGGGATGCCGATCTGCGTGGAAGTCATGGACACGCGGCAGGTGGAGCTGATGGAGCGATATGTGGATTGCTTTCAGATCGGCGCCCGCAACATGCAGAATTTCGATCTGCTGCGCGAAGTCGGCAAGACGCGCAAGCCCGTGCTGCTGAAGCGCGGTCTGGCGGCGAGCGTGAAGGATTGGTTGCTGTCGGCGGAATACGTTTTGAGCCAGGGGAATCGCGGCGTGATCATGTGCGAGCGCGGGATCAAGACGTTTGAGGATTCGGTTCGCTACACGCTGGACATCACGAGCATTGCGGTGATCCGGCAGATGTCGCACTTGCCGGTGATTGTCGATCCGAGCCATGC
>Ga0182024_10016247_pt1 | contig 14136 bp, 17 predicted proteins | sample P32metaG_FD_120480 | JGI IMG/M metagenome (GOLD analysis project Ga0182024, IMG submission 120480) | Permafrost microbial communities from Stordalen Mire, Sweden - P3-2 metaG (Illumina Assembly) | ecosystem: Environmental > Terrestrial > Soil > Wetlands > Permafrost | place: Sweden: Stordalen... | reverse complement strand
TGTTGCCCGACTTTGTGCGGGGATGGCCGCGTCGTAAACGTGAGTCAAATCAAACACCTGGACGGACGTCACAAACCCGCCGCAACGCCGCAGATGGGTCGCGGGTAACGCGATTAGGTATAAAGGAGCGGACAGCTACGCGCTCTCGGCGCCGAAGGCCGCCTTCAAGAGGCCGAGTTGGCGCTCGACCGGATTTTCCGCCGCGGCCCGGGTCGGGGCGTTGTGATCGTGAATCGATGCGTCGAGCCGGCGCACTTTGCCGTGCAGCTTGTGCGAGCGCTCGATCAGCTCGCGCAAAGTCGCGGGCAGCAATTCCAGATTATGCGGATCGTGGTAGTCGGCGGCGGCGAGCTTAACCTTGGCCTTTTCCTTGTTGGCCTGGGCGAGCGACATCTCGCCTTCCTTGACCGCGCGATGCAGCAACAGCCAGGACGCGAGCTGCATCAGCCGCGTGGTGAGCCGCATGCTTTCGGTGGCGTAGGCCAGCGCGGCGGAGCGTTCGAGCTTTTTGGATTCCTGACGGCCGACGCCGTCGAGATAGGTCGCGGTTTCTTCCACCAGCGCCATGCCGTCGCGGAACAGATCGGCGAAGGCTTGCGAATTGGCGAGCCGCGCGCCGAACGACACCGGCTGCAGATCGTTCATCGACTTTTCAGCCATACGCGTACGCCTTACCCATGCACCGGAACTGTTACGCGTCCCGTGTAGGAATAAGCATCGCGCGCCTCGGGCCGGAATGTCCAGACCGCGATGCGCAAACTTTGCGACATAGTTGCTGCGCAACCTTAAGAGCGCGGCCACCATAGCGGCCGCTTCTGTCCCGGAATGGGACAAAAAAAGAGCCGCCGTCGCCGGCGGCTCGAAGTTGATAACAGGGAGGCGTCAAACAGAGTGGACAGGAGCCACTCAATGTCCATGAAGATGGACGCCATTAGTAATGATCCGGAAGCCTTAACGACACGTTAAGAACTTGCGTCCAATGCCGGATTTTTACGCCGGCGCGGCGGCCAGAATGGTGCGGGCCTACTGCTTGAAAAACTGATCGGCCGCCGAACGCGAGGCGCGCTTGTTCGCCATGTCCGCCTCCAGCCGCGATATCTCGTCGTGCATCAGCTGCACGCGCGCGGCCAGTTCCTCGACCGAAAGCAGGCTCAAATCCTGCCCAATCTCGTGGCTGATTTTTTTCTTCGGCTTGTCGTCTTCGTCGATCGCCGCCATGGCGCGCCCTGAGCTTTTGTCCCTGGATGGGTGAAAATCTAGCCGCCGCGGGGCGGGTTGTCACACTGCCGTCGCCCGCCTAAACCAAAGCCCCTGCCCTTCGGAACCGAGGCTTTAATGACCGCACTCCCGACCCGCATGACGGCCATCGGCATTAAGGCGCCGGGCGGACCCGAAGCCCTGGTGCCGGAAGAGCGCGCGGTTCCCGTGCCGGGCGCCGGCGAGATCCTGGTGAAGGTGGCGGCTGCCGGCGTCAACCGGCCCGACGTGATGCAGCGCAAGGGTCTCTACCCGCCGCCGCCCGGCGCGCCGGATATTCCGGGCCTCGAGATCGCCGGCGAAGTCGCCGCGCTCGGCCCGGACGTCCAGCGCTGGAAGGTCGGCGACCGCGTGATGGCGCTGGTGGTGGGCGGCGGCTATGCCGAGTATTGCCTGGCGCACGCCAGCCACGCGCTGCCGCTCGGCGGACTGTCGATGACCGACGGCGCCGCCATCCCGGAGACCTTGTTCACCGTCTGGCACAATATGGTGGAACGCGGCGGGCTCAAGTCCGGCGAGACCTTTCTGGTGCATGGCGGCAGCTCGGGGATCGGCACCACCGCGATTCAACTGGCCAAGGCGCTCGGCGCGCGCGTCATCGCCACCGCCGGCACGGCCGAAAAATGCGAGGCCTGCCGCACGCTCGGCGCCGACGTCGCCGTTAACTATAAAACCGAGGACTTCGTCGCAGCCACCAAGGCGGCCACCGGCGGCAAGGGCGCCGACGTTATACTCGACATGGTTGGCGGCGATTACATCGCGCGCAATTACGAAGCGGCGGCGGTCGAGGGGCGCATCGTGCAGATCGCGTTCCAGGGCGGGCCGAAGTCGGAAGTCAATTTCATGCGCCTGATGCTCAAGCGGCTGCATCACACCGGCTCGACCTTGCGCGCGCGCTCGGTCGCCGACAAAGGAACTATTCGCGACGCCGTCGAGAAAAACGCATTGCCGCTGATCGTTGCGGGCAAGGTCAAGCCGGTCATCTACAAGACCTTCCCGCTCGCCGAGGCGGCGGCGGCCCATGCGTTGATGGAGACCAGCGCGCATATCGGCAAGATCGTGCTAACCCTTTGACACGGCTTTCGGTTTCTTGGCCGCAAACCGCGGCACCGATACGGCTGGCCAGGCCGCCATGGGCGCCTGGGCCGCGAAATCGGCGCAATGTCGAAGCAAAAACGGGCCGGGAGAATATTGTTGTAGAGTTCGCCGTCGGCGGAGCCGGACAAGCAGCATGACTGGCACTGCCGCGGTTGGGGGTTTTGGTTTGACGTTGACGCGTTGCGTAACCGCCGCCATGCTCGCGCTCGCCGCTACGCTGCTGGCGGCGCAGCCTTCGCGCGCCGTCGAAGCGGTGAACGTGCGGCTCGGCGCCTCGGCCATCGACCTTACCGCCGCTACCGAACTGCAAAAGACCGACGGCGACCGCATCCAGGTCTCCACCGCGCCCGGCCCGGACGGCATCGTACGCCGCATCGAGGTGCGCGCGCGCGAAGCCAACACCAACTGGGCGGTGTTCGCGCTCACCAACAATTCCGACGAGCAGATCGACCGGCTGATCGTCGTGCCGCATTATCGCATGGTCGGCTCCGGCTTGTTCTGGCCCGATCTCGGACTCTCGCGCATCGCCTCGATCACGCCGAGTTCGGGCGACCGCCCGGTGCGCCAGGAGAATACGTCCGCCGACATTTTCCGCGTCACACTCGACCCCGGCACGGTCATCACCTTTGTCGCGGAATTGCGCTCCGACAACTTGCCGCAGATTTATTTGTGGGAGCCTGACGCCTACAAGGACAAGGTCAATTCCTTCACGCTCTATTACGGCATCGTCATCGGCATCGCCGGCCTGCTGGCGTTGTTCCTCACCATTTTGTTCGTCGTCAAAGGCTCGGTGATGTTCCCGGCTGCGGCCGCGCTCGGCTGGGCGGTGTTGATCTACATCGGCATCGATTTCGGATTTTGGGGCAAAGTGTTCGACATGTCGGCCGGTGCCGAGCGCGTCTGGCGCGCCTGCGGCGAGGCGACCCTGTCGGCGACGCTGTTGGTATTCCTGTTTGCCTATCTCAATTTGTCGCGCTGGCACGTGCGCTATGCCCACATCACCATCGCCTGGCTCGCGGCCTTGGTCGCTCTGGTCGCGGTGGCGGTGTTCGATCCCGCCGTCGCCTCCGGCATCGCGCGCATGTCGCTCGCCGGCATCGCCGTGTTCGGGCTGGCGCTGGTGATCTATCTTTCCACCCACGGCTACGACCGCGCGGTGCTGCTGATACCGACCTGGCTGCTGCTGGTGGTGTGGACCGCGGCGGCGGGACTTGCCGTCACCGGCGCAGTCACCAACGACATCATCGGCCCGGCTTTGCTCGGCGGCCTGGTGCTGATCGTGATGCTGATCGGCTTCACGGTGATGCAGCACGCTTTCGCCGGCGGCATCACCCACGGCATCGTTTCCGACGTCGAAAGACGTGCTCTCGCATTGACGGGCGCCGGCGATCTGATCTGGGACTGGGACGTATCCGCCGACAAGATCTACACCAGTCCGGAAACCGAGCAGCTGCTCGGCCTCAAGCGCGGCACACTGGAAGGACCGGCGGCGGCCTGGCTGGACGTGCTGCATCCGCTCGACCGCGACCGCTTCCGCGCCTCGCTCGACAGCGCCGTGGAGCAGCGGCGCGGGCGCCTCAATCAGGATTTCCGCCTGCGCGCCGCCGACGGTCACTATCTGTCGTTCTCCCTGAGAGCGCGCCCGGTGGTCGGCTCCGACGGCGAGGCGGTGCGCCTGGTCGGCACGCTCACCGACGTGACCGATTTCAAGAAGGCCGAGGAGCGCCTGCTGTTCGACGCGGTACACGACAATCTGACCGGCCTGCCCAACCGCGAACTGTTCATCGACCGCCTGGATGCGGCCTTCGGCTACGCGCGTTCCGATCCGCAGATCCGGCCGTCGGTGCTGGTGATCGATCTCGACCGCTTCAAGCAAGTCAACGATTCGGTCGGCATCTCCATTGGCGATTCCGTCCTGCTCACCATCGCGCGCCGGCTCGCCCGCCTGCTCAAGCCGCATGACACGCTGGCGCGGCTTTCCGGCGACCAGTTCGCCTTGATCCTGCTGGCGGAGCGCGAGCCCGCGCGCATCGTCGCCTTCGCCGAGACCATGCGGCGCACCTTGCGCGCGCCGATCGGCTTCAACGACCGCGAAATCTTCGTCACCGCCTCGATCGGGCTGGCGCTTGCCGAGAACCAGGCGCGCAACACCGAGGAGGTTTTGAAGGACGCCGAGCTCGCCATGTATCACGCCAAGCGGATCGGCGGCGACCGGATCGAGATCTTCAAGCCGGCGATGCGCTCGCGCAAAACCGACCGGCTGACCATGGAATCGGAACTGCGCCGCGCCATCGAGCGCGAGGAGATCAAGGTGCTTTACCAGCCGATCGTGCGGCTGGAGGATCGCGCCATTGCGGGCTTTGAGGCGCTGGCGCGCTGGGATCATCCCAAGCTCGGCCGCCTGTCGCCGGCCGAATTCATTACCACCGCCGAGGAAATAGGGCTGATCTCCGACCTCGGCCTGTTCGTGCTCGAGCGCACCGCCCGCCAGCTCGCGGTATGGCAGGCCGCCAACCCGACGCGCGAGCCGGTCTTCGCCAGCGTCAACGTGTCGTCGCGGCAATTGCTGCGCCACGACCTGATCCAGGATTTGCGCACCGTGTTGTCGCGCGCGGAACTGGCGCCAGGGACCTTCAAGCTGGAAATCACCGAATCGCTGGTGATGGAAAACCCGGAACACGCCGCGCAGATGCTCACCCGCATCAAGGAGCTCGGCGTGGGCTTATCGCTCGACGATTTCGGCACCGGGCATTCCTCGCTCGCCTATCTGCAACGCTTTCCGTTCGACACCATCAAGATCGACCAATCGTTCGTGCGCACCACCGCGCGCGGCACGCGGCCGGTGATCCTGCGCTCGATCATCGCGCTTGCACACGATCTGGGCATGGACGTGGTGGCGGAGGGCGCGGAAACCGATTCCGACGCGGTCGAGCTTTACCAGTTGGGCTGCGAATACGCGCAAGGCTTCGCCTTCGGCGAACCGATGAGCCCGCTGGCCGCCGGTGCACTGCTGGCCAACGAAGGGCTCGAGGTCGCGCGCTAGCCGGTCGCTGTGAGCCGGATCATCCACGTCCGCGGCTAAGAGTGCCGCTAGGCGTGGCCGGATTCGCTCGACAGCTGGCCCAGGTCGATGCCGATCTTGCGCAGCGCTTTGTCGTATTTGCCGTCGGTGTCGGTGCCGAAAATCAATTCCGGATCGGCGGCGCAATGCAGCCAGCCGTTCTGCTGAATCTCGTTCTCCAACTGCCCGGGCGCCCAGCCGGCATAGCCGAGCGCGAGGATGGCGCTCGCCGGCCCGTTGCCGCGTGCGATCGCCTTGAGAATGTCGAGCGTGGCCGTGAGGCAGATGCCTTCGTCGATCGGCAGCGTCGAGTTCTCGATAAAGAAATCGGCCGAGTGCAGCACGAAGCCGCGCCCGGTTTCCACCGGCCCGCCCTTGAGCACCTTGACGTCTTCCGCGCGCACCGGAAGTTCGATGCGCTCGGCCGCCGGGATCACTTCGAGCTGCACCAGCAGATCGGGGAATCTGATGTTGCTGGCGGGTTGGTTGACGACGATGCCCATGGCGCCCTCGCTCGAATGCGCACAGACATAGATCACCGCCCGCGTAAAGCGGTCGTCGTTCATCGCCGGCATCGCGATCAGCATCTGACCGTCGAGATAGCCGCGCGCGGTGGCGTTGCCGGCCGGTTTGCGTGGAAGCTTCATGCCAAAAGGTTACCCAATCGATCCGTATTTGCAAACGTCGCCGATTGCGGAAAGTTCAATCACCCACCGTCATATTCAATGCGTAAATTGTGGCGAAATCCCCGCCAATATCTGCAGCTTGCCTGTAACTTGGTCACCCCGTGCTCACGATGAATTCAGTGGCGGAAGGCGCGTTAACCGATTAGATCGTGCGCCATGGAAAAGATTGGCAATCGAATCCACGTGACCGTGGCCGCCTGCGGCCTGGCGTTGCTGCTGGGCGCTCCGGCACACGCCGCCGATGCGTCGCCCTGGGTCGAGGATAATTACTCGGGCATCCGGCTGATCGCCGGCGCCAACAAGAGTGGCGCCGAGAGCCTAGGCGCCGGTATCGAGATCAAGATGCAGCCGGGCTGGCATACCTATTGGCGCTATCCCGGCGACTCCGGCGTGCCGCCGCGTTTCAGTTTTGCCGGCTCGGACAATCTGGCTTCGGCGACGGTGCTGTTTCCGGCACCGCATGCTTTCACCGACGAGGCCGGCACCACCATCGGCTATAAAGGCAACGTCATCCTGCCGGTAAACGTCGTGCCGCGTCAAAAGGACAAGCCGGTCACGCTGCGCGCCAAAATCGACTACGCGGTTTGCGAGAAGCTGTGCGTGCCGGCCGAGGCGCGTTTGGAATTGACGCTCGATCGCACCAGCGGAGCGGACAATGCCGCGCTGGCGGCCGCCGAGGCGCGCGTGCCGCAGCCGGTTTCCGCCGCCGAGGCCGGATTGACCGCGCGCCGCGCCAATGACGACAAGCGCAAGCCGCTGGTCTTCGTCGATCTCGCCGCGGACACCGGTCAGCAAGTCGCACTTTTCGTCGAAGGACCGACGGCGGAATGGGCCCTGCCCATCCCCAAACCCGCGCAAGGCGCGCCGCCCGGCCACCAGCATTTCGGTTTCGAGCTCGATGGGCTGCCGCCCGGTGTCGATCCCAAGGGCGCGTTCGAACTCACCTTCACCATCGTGAAGGGCGCCCGCGCCACCGAGGTCAAGACCCATCTCGACTAAACGGGCGCAAGCGCGCTAGTTTGCGGCCGGACATTCAATAAAACACGACGCAAGAGGAACCCCATGCCCATCAAAGTCGGCGAAAAATTGCCCAACGCAACGTTCCGCATGATGACTGCGGAGGGCCCCAAGCCCAAGACAACCGACGACATCTTCAAGGGCAAGAAAGTCGCCCTGTTCGCGGTGCCCGGCGCGTTCACGCCGACCTGCAATAACCTGCACATCCCGAGCTTCCTGAACAACGTGGATGCCTTCAAGGCCAAAGGCGTCGACAGCATCGCGGTGACCGGCGTCAACGACGTGTTTGTCATGGAGGCCTGGAAGAAATCGACCGGCGCTACCGGCAAGATCGATTTCCTCGCCGATGGTAACGGCGAATTCGCCAAGGCGATCGACATGGCCTTTGATGGCTCGGGCAACGGCCTCGGCACCCGTTCGAAGCGCTATTCCATGCTGGTGGAAGATGGCGTGGTGAAGAACCTCAACATCGAGGACGCGCCCGGCAAGTGCGACATCTCCGGCGGGCAGGCGCTGCTGGCGCAGCTTTGATTTAGCGGCCACTTATGACCAGTCATGGCCGGGCTTGTCCCGGCCATGCCATCTTTTGCTACTTCGACTTCATCGCGCCAATTGCCCCCGCTCGCGCCGCGACCAAGCCGTCGCGCGCGAGCTGATCGGCGCGTTCGTTCATGGCGTGGCCAGCATGACCCTTCACCCAGTGCCAGCGCACATCGTGATGGGCGAGCGCGGCGTCGAGCCGCTTCCAGAGATCGACGTTCTTGACCGGCTTTTTGTCGGCGGTGCGCCAGCCGTTCTTCTTCCAGCCGTTGATCCAGCCGGTGATGCCGCCGCGCATATATTCGCTGTCGGTGTAGAGATCGACCGAGCACGGACGCTTGAGCGCTTCCAGCGCGGAGATCGCCGCCATCAATTCCATGCGGTTGTTGGTGGTGTGCGGCTCGCCGCCGTTCAATTCCTTCTCGCGGTCGCCGAATGTGAGAATCGCGCCCCAGCCGCCCGGCCCCGGATTGCCGGAGCAGGCGCCATCGGTGTGAATGGTGACGCGATGCTCCGACACTATTCGATTCCGTAGTCACCGGCGCTTTTCACCGACTGGTGGAAGCGCAGCTTGCGGAAATATTCTAGCGGGTCCTTCGGCTTGACCAGCGCGCCGTCCGGCACCGCCAGCCAATCCACCAGCCGCGTCAACAGGAAGCGCATGGCCGCGCCGCGCGCCAGCACCGGCAGCGCCGCACGCTCGGCCGCCGATAACGCGCGCGCTTTGCCGTACGATTTGAGCAGCGCGCGCCCCTTGGTGACGTTGTAGGAATGATCCGGCTCGAAGCACCAGGCGTTGAGGCAGACCACGACGTCATAGGCGAGCGTGTCGGTGCAGGCGAAATAGAAATCGATCAGCCCGGACAGTCGGTCGCCGAGGAAGAAGACGTTGTCTGGGAACAGGTCGGCGTGGATGACGCCTTGCGGAAGGTCGCGCGGCCAGGATTTGTCGAGCGCGTCGAGCTCCTTGGCGATCTCCGCGCACAGGCCGGCCCGCACGCTGTCGCCGCGCGCCCTGGCCTGTTCGTAGAGCCCGCGCCAGCTCTCGATCGACAGCGCGTTTTCCCGCCGCATCTTGAAATCGGCGCCGGCGAGGTGCAGCCCGGCCAGCGCCTCGCCTACCGCCGCGCAATGACCGGCATTCGGGCGGCGGATCCATAGCCCATCGAGAAAAGTGACGATCGCCGCCGGCCGGCCGGCGAGCTTGCCGAGCATGCCGCCTTGGCGGTTCTTCACCGGCTGTGGGCAGGTGATGCCGCGCGCCGCCAGATGCTCCATCAGCGCGAGGAAGAACGGCAGGTCTTGCTCTGCGACGCGCTTTTCATACAGCGTGAGAATAAAATTGCCCGCGCCGGTGTGCAGCAGGAAATTGGAATTCTCCACGCCTTCGGCGATGCCCTTGTAGGCGAGCAGCGCGCCGATCTCGTAACGGCTAAGAAATTCGGTGAGATCGTCGGCGGTGACGTCGGTATAGACGGCCATGAAAGCGTCACTCCGCCGCCTGGCTCTCCCGCAGCCGGCGGGGCAGCGGAAAAAACATCCCCTCCTTGGCGGCGGAGACGGTCTCGACGCTCACCGCGTAGCGCTGCGCGAAGGCGCCGATGATCTCCTCGACCAGCACTTCGGGGGCGGAGGCGCCGGCGGTGACACCCAGCGAACCGACCGCACCGAATGCACGCCAGTCGATATCGGCGGCGCGCTGCACCAAAACGGCGCGCGGACAGCCGGCGCGCTTGGCCACTTCCGTCAGCCGCTGCGAATTGGACGAATTCGACGCGCCAACCACGATCATGGCGTCGACCAGCGGCGCCACGCATTTGACCGCTTCTTGGCGGTTGGTGGTGGCGTAACAGATGTCGTCTTTGCGCGGCCCGGCGATCCCCGGAAAACGCGCCCTGAGCACGGCAACGATCTCGGCGGTGTCCTGCACCGAGAGGGTCGTCTGCGTCACGTAAGCGAGGTTGTCGGCGTCACGCGGCATGAAATTCGCGGCGTCGGACACGCTCTCGATCAGCGTCACCGCGTCCGGCGGCAGCTGGCCCAAAGTGCCGATCACCTCCGGGTGACCGGAATGCCCGATCAGCAGGATTTCGTGGCCGCGGCGGTAATGGATCTCGGTTTCGCGGTGCACCTTGGTCACCAGTGGACAGGTGGCGTCGAGCGCGAACAGATGGCGCCGCGCCGCCTCCGCGGGAACGCTACGCGGCACGCCATGGGCCGAGAAGATCACCGGGGCGCCGGAATCGGGAACTTCGTCGAGGTCTTCGACGAAAATCGCGCCCTTGGCGCGCAGGCTTTCGACCACGTAGCGGTTGTGCACGATTTCGTGCCGGACATAGACCGGCGGCCCGTAGATCGCCAGCGCCCGCTCCACCGATTCGATGGCGCGCACCACGCCGGCGCAGAATCCGCGCGGCGAGCACAGCAGCACCTTGAGGGCCGGCTTTTCCGAGGTGTTCATCACGATGTCCAAGAAATCGAGGTCCAAACAATCGTGGTTCAAGAAATCGCGGTACAAGAAAACGCGCCGATTTCCCGCGAATTTCTCCTCCCGACATGGGCTGCGCCGCCCCACCCTGTCAAGACGGCATGGTTGCACGGATCCGACTCAGTCCCTATATTCCGGAAACTTTCCGATCATCATCGATGATCTGGTGCTTCGCCCGGCGGGCGGGCGGAGCGTAGAGGAGATTTGCCATGGCCACACCAGCACCGTTGATGCCGAAGGCGACCGCCGTCTGGCTGTTGGACAATACCGCGCTGGCGTTCGACCAGATCGCCGAATTCTGCAAGCTGCACCCGCTCGAGATCAAAGCGATCGCCGACGGCGACTCCGCGCAGGGCATCAAGGGTCTCGACCCGATCCAGACCGGGCAGTTGACGCGCGAGCAGATCACCGCGGCCGAGGCCGACCACAGCATTTCGCTCAAGCTGACCGAACAGAAGGTCGCCGTGCCGAATCCCGAGCGCGGCGGCAAGAAAGGCCCGCGCTATACGCCGGTGTCGCGCCGACAGGACCGACCGAACGCCATTTTATGGCTGGTGCGCAATCATCCCGAGCTCAAGGACTCAGCGATCATGCGTCTGGTCGGCACCACCAAGTCGACGATTTCGGCGATCCGCGACCGCACCCATTGGAACGCTGCCGCGCTCGCGCCGATGGACCCGGTGACGCTCGGCCTCGCCACCCAGACCGACCTCGATTTCGAGGTCAACCGCGCCAACAAGGAAAAGCCGGCGCCGGTCGACACCGGCGCGACGTTGCTGCCGGCCGCGGAAACCACCGCGCGCAAGGAGGCCGAAGTCGCCGCCGCCGCGGCGGAAGCCGAGAACAAGCCGGGCGGCAGCGACCTCAACGTTTCCGCCGTGTTCGCCAAGCTCAAGCAGCTCGGCGGCAAGAGCGAGAAGGAAGAGGAGTAAGTCCCCTTCGTCATTCCGGGGCGCGAGCGAAGCGAGCGGACCCGGAATCCATACGTCGCAGCGCCGGGATTATGGATTCCGGTTCGCGACCTATCGGTCGCGAACCGGAATGACAAATAATATTTTCAATACCCCCTCTTGCCCTCGACCGCCGCGACATAGCGCGCGATCGATTTTTCCAGCACCGCCTTGGCGTCCTTGGCGATGACGCGGTCGAAATAGTGGCCGTAGAGCACGTCGAACGAAAACGGCGCCATCGCCCGGCTGATATGGCCGACCTCGCGCGCCGACAGCGGAATGAAATTCGGATAGCTGCGCATGAACGAGAGCCACTTGCGGTCGGTGGCGACGGTGAGGGTGTCGCCGGAACAGACAATCCCTTTCCCTTGGCCGCGCCCGTTCGCACCGCCATTCTTTTTCTCTTGCCAATGCAACACCGTGCCGCCTTCGAAATGACCGCCGCAGCGGATCAGCGTGACGCCGTGCCACAGCTTGAAGGTGTCGCCTTCCCATAGGGAGATCGCAGGATCCGGCCGCATGATCCACGCCTTGTCGGCGGCGTTGAGATGAATGCGGCAATCGAAGCGCTGAGCCCATTCCACCATCGTGGTGTAGAAATGCGGATGCGAAATGGCGATCGCCTGGATGCCGCCGAGGCCCTTGATCGCGGTCACGGTCGCGGCGTCGAGCGTGGCGATGCAATCCCACAACACGTTGCCCTTGTCGGTGCGCAGCAGAAGCGCGCGCTGGCCGATGGCGAAATGCGGCGTCGAGCCGATGCCGAGGAGGCCGGCGTCGTATTCGCGCCAGGTATTGGTGTGGCTCTGCGCCAGCGCGTCGAGCGTGGTCCAGCTCTGCCCGCGCGGCGGCACGTATTGCCGCTCCTCTTCGCAGATCGCGCATTGCGCCGGCGGCTTTTCGCTTTCCGCGTATTGCATGCCGCAGGCGGTGCAGATGAAGTGAGCCATTTCCGCTCCCCGTTCTCGCGCGCGCGAGCACCGAATGGTTCCGCGTGGGAGGGAAGATATAGCGCGCGATAACTTTTTACTTAAACCTTGTTATCGCCCGCCACGCGCTTAAATTCCAGGAGTACTTGATTGTTATTTAGGTCCCTTTTGAAAAGGAAATTACATCATGAATGATACTCCGCATCAGGGCTCGACCCCGCAGAAGCCCGCTTCCCCTCCCGCTTCGAATCCGCAGCAGACCCAGGGCAAACCGCAGTCCGGTAACCCGCAGCAGCAGAACCAGGGCAACCCGAAGCCCAGCACCGACAAGCCGGGCCAGCCGCAGCAGAAGTAGGCTGTTCGATCAAACCGAAATGGAAAAGCCCGGCCAAGCGCCGGGCTTTTTCTTGCTTTGCACGGCTTTTTCTTTCCCCCTCTTAGGCCGGTCAAACGCCGGTAGCGACTCGGTTTTTTGAGGCCAAATTTAAGCGTCTCAACCGGCGGTTTTGGTTAAGATCGCATGTCAATATTAAAACCCAGGGGGGGACCATGAAAATGAAATACCAGCTCGCTATCGCGCTTCTCACTGGCGCCGTCATCGGCGGAGCCGCGATCCAAGGACTGCACGCGCAGGCCAAGCCGCCTGCCTTTGTCGTCGCGGAAATCGACGTCACCAACCAGGAGGGCTTCGCGAAAGAATTCGGCCCGGCCGCGCGCAAAGCGCTGGCGATCGGCGCCGGTTACAAGGCCCTGGTGCTCGGGGGCAAGACAACGTCGATCGACGGAGCGCCGCCGAAAAATCGCATCGTCATCAACGCTTTCGATAATGTGGACGAGGCGATGAAGGCATACCATTAGCAACGCTACCAAGACGACCGCACGATCGGCAACAAATACGCGATGTTTCGTATTTATGCCGTCGAGGGCGTCGCGAAATAACTGGCCCGCAGTTGCAAGATGAGACGAGGCCGCCCCAGTTGGCGGCCTCGATTTTTTTGAGCCGCAGCGCAATCGCCCATTGCGAAAGCGGCTTTGAATCCGCCCAGGGATGGCATGTCGGTGTGAACTTAAACCCTGATTTCGACACTGGCGGCCGGCCCCGAACATCTCCATATAAGGATCCATGAGTAAATCCCCGCGCGTCACCTTTCAACCGAAGCGGATCGCCGAAGGCGACTGGCAAATCGAGGCCCACTGCCCCGGCGAAGACATCCGGTATATTTCAGGCCTTACCAGCAAGCCCGACATCGACGATTGGATGCAGGGAAGCCGCAAGATCGCTTGGCTCCGATCGCAAGGTTATGCGAAATAATTAGGTCGCCGCCGGCCGCCGATTCGGCCGCGTTAAAATAAATGCGGCAGCTCGATGCCGAACGCGCTTCTGAAAACGGCGACGACGATCCCGTAGAGAAACACCAGAATCGTTCCGACGATGGCGACGGCGACGACAACGCCGACAAGCAACGCGAGCGCTATACCGACAATTGCAAAGGGATTCCTATTCGCCATCGCGCCACTATGCAGGCCTTCGCGCGAGGCCGCCAGGGCTGGCTTTCCTTGTAGGCGTAGCGGTCGAGCCGGTTTATCGGCCGGCGCCGTGGCCTTTCAACGCCGCAGCCGCCGCTTTCCGATCGCATAGGCCACAAAAAATCCGAGCGGGGCTCCGACAGGAATAAATAGCGCCGTGATGACGACTTGCCGTAGCGCGCAGGCAAGGCTGCCTTCGGCTCCGCTGTCGCGGCATTCGAAAAGCATTCGATTGACCACTTCCATCGCGCCGAACACCGTAAGCGGCACGAGAATGAGGCCGAGCACGATGCCCAGAGCAATCACGCGGCCGCTGACTTTTGGCTGGGCCGCGGACAGCTCGGGATCGGTCACGTTCCCACCCCCTTCTCCTTCAACGCACTCCCGATCTCGTCCAACACCTTCGGGTCCTCGATGGTCGCCGGCATAGTCCATTGATCGCCGTCGGCGATCTTCTTGATGGTGCCGCGCAGGATCTTGCCGGAGCGCGTCTTCGGCAGCCGCACCACGGTGATCGCCAATTTGAACGCCGCCACCGGGCCGATCTTGTCGCGCACCAGCGCCACGATTTCCTTCTCGATCT
>Ga0182024_10016246_pt1 | contig 14137 bp, 14 predicted proteins | sample P32metaG_FD_120480 | JGI IMG/M metagenome (GOLD analysis project Ga0182024, IMG submission 120480) | Permafrost microbial communities from Stordalen Mire, Sweden - P3-2 metaG (Illumina Assembly) | ecosystem: Environmental > Terrestrial > Soil > Wetlands > Permafrost | place: Sweden: Stordalen... | reverse complement strand
AGACGGCCGTTGTAATCGATGTAGGGCGTCTTCATGCACACGCGGGCAAACTTGCCCATGAGGTAGGCTTTTTCCGTCGTCAGGCTGGCGCCGCTCAGAATGCCGAACGAGTCGTTCCCGTGCTTGGTCTGGATCTTCCCAATGGCGTCGGCGACGGCGCGGATCGCCTGGTCGTAGGGCATTTCCGCGAACCCTCCCGGCGCGGCGGGGTCGCGACGGAGCGCATGAAGCAACCGGTCGGGGTGCGATCCCTGCAAGTACCGCTTGACGCCCTTGGGGCAGAGCATCCCGCGATTGAACGGGAACTCCTCCCAGGGCTCGAAGCCGATCACTTCGTTCCCCGCAACCTTCAGTTGGATGCCGCATTGCTGGCCGCAAAAGCAGCAATGGGTCTTGACGAGCCTGTCGGGTCGGACAGTAGCGTCGAGCCGCTTGCCGACACTGAACGCCGTGTGCGGGCCAAAGCGGCTGGTGGTCGTCAATTCATCGGCGGGTAAAACAGCCATGGAAGCTCCTGCCGGTGGCGTTCAACGCCAGTTGAGTTCCGAGTCGGCCGGGTCGGGTTGCCGCAACATCGCCTGGCTCTGCACCAGCATCGAACGCCGGCATGCGGGGCAGATCCGTTGGTAGTGCCCGGCATCGTTACCCGGCATGCTGTAATCAAATCCCAGCTCTTCCTCGACCTGAATCAGGTCATCCACGTGCATTTTGGAGGCGTATTCATGGCCGCAGCGGGCACACTGTGCCTGTTCGGCCCGGGCGCCGGCATCCCGGTAAAACGCCACGCCAAGCTGCGCGGGACGCTGGAAGATATGGAAGAACTTCCCGAACGGAAGCCATAGCAGCGTGAAGATCACCGTGATGGCATGAAGGATGGCCAGGAATTCGTATCCGTACCCTTGCATCCACGTGTAGCTCGCGGTCAGCATCAGCCCGGTGACGCTGATGGCAAACAGCAGGATGAGCGGGAGGATGTCCTCTCCGAATTGCTGGACCGATGTCTCGCCATGGTCGCGCATCCGGCGGTACATCGCGATCATCACACCGGGGATCACCAGGCAGCTTGCCCAGACCAGGCCGTGGAACGTCATGAACCCGATCATCGAATGGATCGGGAACGACGCGGTGGGGATGCCGAACGCGTAGACGCGGTACCAGTCGAGGTTATCCGGGAGCGTCTCGAAATGGAGCAGGCCGAATACCAGCGGGAAAGTGATGGCCACCGCGATCAGGCAGCCCCACATGATGAGCCAGTGGGCCGCCCAGCGCACTTTGCCTCGCCGGAAGATGAAATCGTTCAGGGCAAAGACGGCGAGCAGCCGCTTGGCCCACGCCAGAAGGTTGTGGGCCAGGAACTCGCGCGAAACGAAGACTTGCCAACCCCGGCGCCAGTACAACCTGGTGGGCGGCCGCTGCAGCCACATCGCGTAGCGGTAGGTGATTCCGAAGGTCGCAAACAGCGTCGCGAACGTGTACCCGACCAGGGCGGCGTCAAAATGCTGCAGGTTCCGCGACCCGGCGACGATGAAAACACCGAGGAGCGCCGTCGCAATGACGCCGCTCACGAAGGACTTGCGAACATGAGGGTTCACGGGTTGCATGGGTTAATCCGGGGGAACGCTAACACGCATGCGGCTTGACTTCAACAACAAAATGAAAACCCATCAAAAACGAGCCTGCGGCCCGGGTGCCGAATCGCGCGGCTTGCGACAACTGTTCACAGTCAATGGGTCCCCAATCAATGGGCACCCAAAGAAATGGAAGGTCGTAGCCGGGCACGCCCTTCGCGGAAATAAATTGCCCATTGTTAAATCCCGCCGCAAATTCTGGATTATTGTTGACGCCCCCGTCAACGAGGCGCATGATACGCGCACCTCAAAAGATGATTTCCCTGTTTCTCTTCATTCATTCTCGAAGGAGGATCCGTCATGCGACAGAACACAATGAAACGGCGCCGGCACCATGTGGCCCCATCCCCCGAGAGCCTGGAAAATCGCGTTTTCCTCTCGGCGACCGTTACGACCGTCTATACCGAGAGTAACAATCCAGCCGTTAGTCAGAATGCGGTGCTGGCCTTCCATGAGAACAGCAATGGCAGTCTCACCCAGATCGGCACTTTCCCCACCCACGGCACTGGATTGAAGGACCTTCCCCCGAACACCTTGCCCGCCCTTGGGCCTGACGACTCCAGTACGGAGTTGGTCAAGACGCCCGACGGCCGTTTTCTCTTCGCCGTCAATGAGGGAAGCATCTCTCCGGGCAACCCCGATGGCAGCGTCAGCGCGTTCCGGATTTCCTCTGACGGCAGTCTTGTCCTTATCGGCCTCTTTGACTCCGGGGGGGTCGAACCCGACAGCCTCGGGCTGGCGGGTAACAATCTGTATGTGTCAAACCGCGGAACTTCGACGTTCGTCCCTCCCGCCGGGCCTACCACTATCGGTACGGTCATACCAAACATCACCGGTTTTCGAATCGGCGCCGGGGGCACGCTCACCCCGATCCCCCATTCCACCGTGTCCTTCGACCCGGGCGCGTCCCCCTCACAAAACCTGATCTCGCCCAATGGCAAGCTGCTCTTCGCTGACATCTTCGCGGTTCCGCACAGCACCTCGCCGGTGGGCAATACCCTCGCTCCATACCAGATTGAGAGCAATGGCACCTTGCAGCCCTCGCCGGGCGGGCCCATCGGAGCACCGGTACCCGAGGGCACGCCACCCCTGCTTCTGGGGGCCTCTTTCAATCCAACCGCTCCGATCATCTACGTCGGCGTGGCGGCAGCCAACAGCGTCGCCGTCTTTACCTATACCCCATCCGGCACACTGACCTATGTCAGCGAAACGCCGGTCACGGGGCACATCACTTGCTGGTCCACCGTCAGCGCTGACGGTAAATATCTTTATACGGGTGACAACGCGACGGATTCGGTGGGCGTCTTCTCGCTGGCCAACCCAACCCACCCAGTGGAGATTCAGGAATTTTCTCTGGCCGACGCCGGCGCCGCGGGCCAAACCAAGGCCTTTCAGGTTTCGCTGTCGCCCGACGGTCACACGCTGTATGCCATGAGTCAGTCCCAAACGGCCGCATACCCCAACGGCAACCAGTTGACGGCCCTGTCCGTGGCCGCCAACGGCATGGTGAGTGAACCCAACGGCCCGGTAATCTTGTCGACCGCGGGCGTGCCCGGCGACGCCCAGCCACAGGGCCTCGTAGAGATTACTAGCCAGGCGCCGCAAACCGGTGTCTCCACCGTCGGCTCGGTGCTCTATATCGTCGGCGGACTCAACACCAATGACACTGTCAACGTCACCGCCCACGGGGGTCGGGTGTACGTGCAGGGCAAGCTGAACGGCGCCAACGTCTCGACGTCATTCAGCAATACGATCACCGAGGTGCGCATCGTCGCCTACGACGGAGCTGACAATATCGTGCTTGGCAATGGCCTCAATGTCCCTGCCGTTATCACCGCCGGAAAGGGCAATGACGTGATCCAGCTCGGCAATAGCAGCTACGATTCCCTGATACTGGGCAATGGCAACGATCACGTCCAGCTCGGCAACGGCAGCCACAATTCCCTGCTGCTGGGCAACGGCAACGATCGCGTCCAGCTCGGAGAAGGCAGCCACAGCTCGGTCCTCATGGGCAGCGGCAACGACTACGTCCAGTTGGGCGACGGGAGCTACAACGGCGTGACCGTGGGCAACGGCAACGATCAAGTCAAGTTCGGCGATGGCAGCTTCAGCACGGCCCTCCTGGGCAATGGAAACGACATCTTCAACGCCGGCACCGGTATCGCCAATTACCTGACTCTGGGAGATGGCGACGACAGCGTAATGACCGGCACAGGTTGGACGGTCTCTTAACGGGTTCCAGAGCCTTATCGTAGCACGACGACGCTTCGAGTCGACGCCGCCCACGATGGCCGGTGGCGGAGGATTCGGGGGCAACGCCAGACACTTGGTTCTGTGAAAAACCCCTCGATCGCGTGATTTCACCCCTGCTGGCGCTATCGAAAACGCGGGTCGAGTTCCCAAGCGAGGGGGCTTTTCAGCAGAATCCACTGACACCTCTGTCAAGTGAAGTGAAGTGTAGTGTAGTGTGCGGCGTTGCCCCGAATCCCGGTGGAAAGTACGGCCAGGGTATCGCCAGCGCCTTTGCAACGGTGGGTTTCCAAGTCGTGGCGTAAGCGGGCCGCCAGACGAAGTCTGAGTGCTCCTCCGACCCGGGGCGATTCGCCCCGAGCCCGGGCGACGACTGGCTGTCTGATTGGAAGTGCCGTCCCTTTCAGGGGCCCGGATAGGTAATCACCGGCGTTCGACCTTTCTTCTTCTCAAGCACCGCAAACTCCGTCAGTGCATGCGGCTTGGCTACCTTTTCGTTCATGATGTGCTTCACCGGAACCCCGCGTACCACTTCCGCATCCGCGATCATCCGGCGATGGCACCGCCACCACACCGCTTCAGAACACATCACACACACTCGCCGCTTCTTGCGGCGCTGATTCAAATCTGAAAGCCCCTGTTCGAACTCCCTCGTCTGCATGTAATCCGCGTACGCCCGGAAGCGCGCGTTCTGCCAACCTGAGTTCACCGACCCCTCGCTCGAATGCCGAAATCCGCCCAACTTGGACAGATGGACATATTGGATCGCGGATTTCGGCAGCACCTTTTCCATCCGCTCCTTTGAAAACCACGGAAAGGCGCGCGAACGCGGCACCGTTCTCACATCCACCAGTTCCTCAATCCGCCACGCCTTCAACAGTGCGACAAAGTCGTCCCACGCCCGCGTGGAATGGCCCAACGTGAATAATGTTCGCTGGCTCATGAGGTCGCGCCTAGCGAGAGGGCTGCGGCAAATACTCGCATGAGGTTCACCCCTTCCGTGTAACCCCCTTCTTTGAGCGAGCTGTTGTCTTCCGCAATGCCGGGCCTTTATGAATCGCGATGTGGTCGGTCTTGTCACTCTTGATCAAGTATTGCGGATCGTCAGGCGTGGCATGGTGCTTGTACCCTTTGAAGTTAATAGTCGAAGTAAGCTTTCGCGTAATCCGGCCGGAAACGCGACCGGCTTCGGAATTCCACGTTACGTCGTCGCCGACGTTGAATGAGCGGGTCATGGAAGCCTCGTTGTCTAAATCCTTCTGGGTATCGAACGGTTGTTGCTCTGGGTGCGGGCGACCGGATCGTTCAACTGTTCATCGCCAGCGACATTGCAGAGCGGCTTGATTGCGCTGCGATCGGCCAACAGCTCGGCCAGGGTGGTTTCCCGGAAGGCGTCCTCCACGGTCTGCATGGCCTTGTCCAATCGCTTGTGCAGGGGGCACAGCTTGACGTGGTTGGGGAGGCCAAGCGGACAGGAACGAATCCGCTGGATGGGATCGACCGCCTGGATCACATCATAGAGGGTGACGTCTTCCGCCGGGCGGGCCAGCACGAACCCGCCGCCTCGCCCATGATGCGACTCGACAAGTCCGGCGCGTCCCAGCGTCTGCAGCACTTTTGACAAATACCCCGCCGGGACCCTGGTCAGCGTGGCCAGGTCCCGGGTGAGGATCGGCTCACCGGGCTTGACCGCCAAGGCCACGACGGCCCGCAAGGCGTACTCTGCCGTTTGCGAAATCATGTGTTTCTTCCTAACTTGGATGTTTGGACCTTGACATCCGAATATAGGCCGCTAAAGTCTGTTCGTCAACCCGCACCGCCGATTGCCTGTCGAAAACGAAAGAAGGATATGCCTATGAGCACCATCGAATCCGTCGAGAATAAAACGGTCGGGCAACTGGTCGCCGAGCGGCCGTCGCGGGCTCGCGTGTTCGAGCGGTTCGGGATCGACTATTGCTGCGGCGGGGGAAAGCTGCTGACCCAGGCCTGCCGGGAGAAGAATGTCGATCCGCAACAAATCCTTGGTGATCTGACCAAGTCCGAGGAACCGGCCTGCGGTGAGACAGGCTGGTCCGCCGCGAGCTTGACCGAATTGGCGGATCACATCGAACACACTCATCACGCCTACCTGAAGACGGAACTGCCGAGACTCGGCGCGATGACCCAAAAGGTCGCCAAGGCCCATGGCAGCCGCCATCCCGAGCTTCTGCAAGTGCGAGACGTATTTGCCGCCCTCAAGCATGAGATGGAGGCACACATGATTAAAGAGGAGCAGGTGTTCTTCCCGGCATGTCGCAGCCTCAAGCAGAGCGGCAGCCCGTCCCCGGCATGGCTGCAATGCCCGATCAGCGTGCTCACCCACGAACACGACGACGCCGGCCGCGCACTCAGCACGCTTCGTGAATTGACGCATGACTACACCCCGCCGCAGGATGCATGCAATACCTACCGGGCGATGCTTGACAGCCTGCGGCAGCTTGAATCCGACATGCATCAGCACGTTCACAAGGAAAACAACATCCTGTTCCCAAAAGCCTTGGGAAAGTGAGGACAGCCGATGAAAACGCGCGCGAAACGATTGGTTGTCCGGCCATCGACGTCGTCTTCGACGTGGGCATGGCAGCTTCTCCTGGCCGTTGGCTTGCTGGCGGCGCCTGCACGGGCGCAAAGCGATTCTATCTCCTCCCAGGCCCCGATCCATTACGACACTTCCAAATCCGACGATTCCGTCGCCCGGCTGCAGAAACAGATCGACGCGGGACGGATAAAACTTTCCCGCGAAGATGGCCATGGTTACCTCGAATCAGTCCTGAAGTGGCTGAAGGTCCCGGTCTCCTCCCAAACTCTCGTCTTTTCCAAGACCAGTTTCCAACGCGACCTGATCTCCCCGTCGCGGCCGCGGGCGCTTTACTTCAACGACAACACCTACATTGGCTTCGTGCAGGGCGGCGAGGTGCTGGAGGCGGTCGCGGTCGACAATCAACTCGGGCCGGTCTTCTACACGCTCAATCAGAAACAAGCGGACAAACCCCGCTTCATCCGCCAGACCGACAACTGCCTGCAATGCCACGAATCGAACATGACCCAGAACGTGCCGGGACTGCTGGTCCGCAGCGTTTATCCCGAAGCCTCAGGCATACCTCTGTTCAGCGCCGGCACGTTCCGCACGACCGACGCCAGCCCGTTCAAGGAGCGTTACGGCGGCTGGTATGTCACCGGCACGCACGGCTCGCAACGGCACATGGGCAACCAGATCCTGCGCGACGGCGACGATCCGGAGGGCCTCGACCTGGGCCGCGGCGCCAACGTCAAGGACCTGTCCGGCAGGCTCAACGTGTCGCCGTACCTCGCCAGCACCAGCGACGTCGTCGCCCTGATGGTCCTGACCCACCAGACGCAGATCCACAATCTGCTGACCAACGCCAACTACCAGACCCGCCTCGCCCTGCGCGACCAGGAGGTGATGAACCGGGCCCTGAACGAGAAGCCGGACCACGTCTTCGAGAGCACTCAGCAGCGGATCAAGGGGGCCTGCGAGCCGCTGGTCCGGGCGATGCTCTTCTGCGACGCCGCGCCGCTGACCGACCGCGTCACCGGTTCATCCACATTCGCCGTAGATTTCCCGGGCGCCGGCCCGAGGGACCCCGCCGGACGTTCGCTGCGCGATTTCGATCTGCAGAAACGACTCTTCAAGTACCCATGCAGCTTCCTCATCTACAGCGAATCCTTCTCCTCCCTGCCCGCGCCTGCTAAACAGTGGGTCTATCAGCGCTTGTGGGACATTCTTTCGGGAAAGGAAACGAGTAAGGACTTTGACGGTTTGTCGGCAGACGATCGCAGAGCCATTCGCGAAATCCTCATCGCGACGTTGAAGGGCCTGCCGGGATATTGGAAATAGCCCGCTTCGATTTTGAAGAACAGGCAATACAGCTCACCTCAGTGTCATGGCTTGTCCTTCGCGTGTCAGTATACCGGGTCGACACCGATCCGCCATCCTGTCATCCCGGCTCCCCGAACCCTGAGGCAAACCGGGTGGAATGCCGAGCCGACGCCGTGTACCATCTATGTGCGAAAGGGGTCGTTTGGGACCTTCCGCAGGCGATCGTCGCTCAGGCACGTGCGGTGTGCCCGTAGGCGGCGAATGTAAAGGACCGGTATGAGTCGAATCTTGGTGGCCGTCAGCAGCCCGTGGGCGGCGCAGAAGGTCGTCGATTGCGTGGGCGACCTCGCCCAGCGCCTCTCGGCCGAAGTGTTGGTGGTGCACGTGTCGCGCCCCAGCGGCGGACAGATGCGCGAGCAGGAGCAGGCCGACGGCGAAGCTGCAATCCGCTTCCTGCGCGATAAGCTCCAGGAACGCAATCTGGCCGTCCAGGACCTGCTGATGTTCAGCGATGACATTGCCAGGGCGGTCCTGAACACGGCGGTCGAGCGCGACGTTACAATGATCGTGCTGGGCCTGACCGGCAAAAACGTCTTCGCCCGTCTGCTGGCAGGCAACGTGCCCGTCGAGCTGATCAAGAACACGCGCGTTCCCGTCCTCATCCTGCCACCGGACTGGAGCAGGCCAGTGTAAATGGTCAGTTGTCAGGTGCCCGTTGTCAGTTATTCCGATGCCGACACATGGAAAACCAGCCAGCAACAGCGAGCCATTAACAACCCCCACTGACAACTGACCACTGACAATTGACAAAAAGAAAATGCGTGACCCACTCACAGGAGTTGTTTTGACCAGGAAGACTGCAACCGGACTTACCCTTGCCGCGGCCGCGATTGCGGCTGTGTCAATCCCATTGGTCTCCCAACTGCTGCGAGCCGATGACGTCAACGGCAAGACAGGGCCCGGCGCGGCGCCGACTGCAACGGTCGCGCCGGTTGCAACCCTCACACCGACTCCGGCTGTCACGCCTGCTCCGGCTGCCGCGCCGGCACCAATTCTGACCCTCGCGCCAGCGACCGCCGGGGCTCCGGTTATCCGCGTAGCCAGCGCATCACCTCCACCCCCCGCGGCGCCCGCAACTGTGCCAGCGTTGTCGCCCGCACCGGTGGTTGCAGCGCCGATTGCGGTGGCAAGCGCCCCGCCGCCGCCCGCGCCAGTCGCACCAGTCGCCGTCGCGGCGCCGGCAACCGCTCCCACGACTGCTCCGGCAGCCACGGCGGCTACAGCGCCGGCCGCTTTGCCGGCCACGGAACCGGTCGCTTCGGCTACGAAGCCGGCAACCGAACCCGCCGACCCGCCCGTCCGTGACGCCGGCGGCAAGCTCGTGGACCCGGGCAAGGTCGTGATCACCGTCGGCGATGAAAAAGTCACCGCCGCCGACTTCGACGGCTTCATCTCGGAACTGCCTGCGGACCGGCAGGCCATCGCACGCAGCGACGGGCGGCGGGAACTGGCCGACCTCATCGTCAAGATGAAGCTCCTGGCCCAGGAGGCAAAAAGCCGCAACCTCGACCAGGACCGCAAAGTCCAGCGCACGATTGATATCGCCCGGGATCAGATCCTGGCCCAGGCAATGGTCAACGATGTCAAGGACAAGCTGGACGACGCGGCGGTCCGCAAATACTTCGAAGAGCACAAGGCCTCGCTTGAACGCGTGCAGGCCCGCCACATTCTCATCCGCATGAAGGGCTCGCGCGTTCCCGTGCGGCCCGGGCAGCAGGACCTCACCGACGATCAAGCCAAGGCCAAGGCCGAGGACATCTACAAGCGGCTCAAGGCCGGCGGGGACTTCGCCAAGATGGCCCGCGAAGAATCCGACGACACCGGTTCGGGCGCTGACGGCGGGGACTTGGGCAGTTTCGGTCACAGCCAGATGGTGGCTCCGTTCGAGCAGACGGCGTTCGCCCTGAAAGAGGGGGAGATCAGCCAGCCGGTCCGTACCCCGTTCGGCTGGCACGTGATCCAGGTGGAACAGCGGTTTGACACGCCGGAGAAGCTCGCAGAACAGATCCGCGCGTCTCTGGGGCCGAAGAAGACCGAGGACCTGATCGCCGATTTGAAAAAGTCGCGAAAGACGGAAGTAGACGATTCATTCTTCGGCCCGCCTCCGCCACCCGAGCCGGCTTCGCCACTGCCGGGCACGGTACCGGTAACGCCGAAGTAGCGCCTGAGCGTTTAAGCACGCTACTGGTGAGACACCGCCCGTTCGCCTTCAGCGCCGACCGGGCTGTGAATGACTTGGAACCCTTGCTTCTCCTCCCTCGGCTTGTTGCGAACCGCCAGGGCCAGCGCGCCGCTCACGGCAAAGGACGTGGCGAGGAAAATGAAGGCGGGGCCGCTGGAGTGGAAGTGACCTTTAAGGTCCCCGACGAAGTTGATGCCGACCCATCCGCCCAGGGCGCCAATGCTGTTGACCAGGGCCATGGACTCACCGACGACATTGCGGGGGAGAATGTCCCCCATCCAGGCCCAGAGGGGCCCGCAAGGGGTGTATATGCAGGAGCAAACAACGATCAGGGCGATTGACGCCAACCAGAAATGATTGGGGCCGGCCAGATAGACGCCCGTGAAGGCGGCGCAACCGACCGCCATCGATCCCCACACGAACGGTTTGCGCTTCAGGGAGCGGTCGGAGTGATAACCGACAGCCGACATCGAGAAGGCGGCCAGGAGATAGGGAATTGCCAGAAGCACACCGGAAGCGGCGACGCCGCGCCGGGTGCCCTCTTCCACGATCTGGGGCAGGTACATGGTCAGACCGTAGCTAGAGGCGCTGAAGAAAAAGTACATCCCAGCCAGCATGATGACGCGCCCGTCCGAGAAGGCGGCCCGGTAGTTGCGGACCGGGGAAACGTCGCGTTGCTCGGCATCGAGGCGTTCCTGCACCGCGGCGATTTGCATTGGCGTCAGCCATTTCGCCTCGGTCGGGCGCTCGTCGGCCAGAGCCAGCCAGAACCCCGCCCAAATCAACGATGGCAGCCCCTCGACGATGAACATCATCTGCCAGCCATGCATTCGGCCGAACGGGTGTTCGTCGAACCAGTGAATCAGGCTGCCGCAGAGCACTGATGCGAAAGCCATCGTGATGGGATTGGCCAGGATGAGCAGCGAGCTGGCCCGGGAGCGCTCATTTTTGGTGAACCAGCGGGTGAGATAGATAAGCATCGCGGGCAGGACGACCCCTTCCACAGCGCCCAGCAGCAGCCGGTCGGCGATCAGCAGGCGAACCGATGTGAGCACGGCGGGCAATCCCGAGAGCACGCCCCACAGGATCAGCGCCCAGAACACCAGCCATTTGAGGCTGCGGTGGGTCGCATAGGCGGCGCCAGGGATTTGAAAGACAAAATAGCCCAGAAAAAACATGCTGGCCACGAACGAGGAGACCCAGGGTTCCAGGTGCAAGTCGTGGCGGAGCCGGGACTCGGCGTAGCCATAGTTCTGGCGGTCCAGAAACGCCAAAGCGTAGGTGATGAACGCGAGCGGCACGACCCGGGCAAAGCGGGCGGCCGATCGGGTGGGTTCGGAAGCGGTCGCGTAGTCGAGTCGGGTCACGAACTCCTCCCGACGTGGAAAAGCAGTCGGGAAGCCGTCCCCCGCTCGCGGTTTTGCAGTCGTGTGGCGATGCGGCGCGCCGGACTGCGAAACCGCAAGCGGTGAGGCGGCGTTCTGAACGAAACGGTGGCGTTTAGTGGTGGCTGGCGGTGCCGAAGCCTGAGCCGTATGAGCTGTGCCCGCCGCCGCTATGGCCACCGCCGCTGCCACCGAATTCGGGCGGGCCGAGGGGTTCGTCGAGATCGGCCACTTTCTCAACGAAGGCGACGCGCACGATGGACCCCTCCGGCGGGATGCCGAGGAGCTGCGCCGAGTATTTGGCGCTGCGTGTGCCGTCGGTGGGGATGATTTCCGGCACCCAGTGGATCAGGGATTGGTCGAGCAGCTCGCCGGTTTTGGCTCGGATCTGAATATCCAGGAAACCGCCCACCGGTCCGTCGTAATCAGGCCTGCGGGTTACTGTGCCGAAGATTTCCAGATCGTAGCGCTTGGCGAAGACGCTGGGCAGCGAGACGACGATGCCGGGCCCGGAAACAGCCTGAGCGACGACCTTGTTCTCGGCCACCAGGTCGATACGCTGGGTGTGAATCGAGGCGTGAAGGTCGGCAAGGCCCTCTCCAACGTCCGAAAAGGTCGACCCGACGTCCTGACACCCGGCAATAAACCATGATGCGGCAAGGCCCAGAACGGCCAGTCCTGCCCGCCGGAAACGCCGGGTGCCCGCTCGGCCGAAGTAACGGTCCATCATCAGCTCCTTGTGTCAGTTTGCTTTGGTTCCTGGCCCGCACGGCGGGCGACGCGCAGTCGTCGGTGCCGCCAACCGGCGGCCATCCATGGTGTTATCGGCCACGAGGCCGTCCTGCATCCATGCCGCGCACAATAGCATAATAATCCGCGGAGAAGGCGAATGCCAAGCGCCGAGCGAATGTCCGTTATCGGACGTGATTTCATGGCCCTGGGAGCGTGTGAGTTTTTCGTAGCATAGCCGTCCCGGCTGTGGTTTTCTGCTCCAAAGCACAGGCGGGACGCCAGTGCCACGAATTACTGACTGCTGCCAACGATGCCTTCCACCAGGTAATTCATCCCCCAGAGCGCGGGGTCCTGGTCATCGAAGGCCTTTCCGTCCGCAATGACTTCCTTGCCGTTGTTGTCCTTCAGCGGGCCTTTGAACATCTGGAATCTCCCCTGCTTCATGAGATCAAGGGTCGCGGCAACCGCTTCTTTCGCCTTGTCGCTAACGGCTGGACCATATGGTGAAAGTTTGACGGTATCGTCGCGAAGGCTTCCCATGAAGTTCCTGGGGATCGGCTTGCCCGCACGGACGTCTTCGACAAACTTCACGTACAAATCGCCCCAGTTCCATTGTGCGCCGGTCAGGTAGCCCTTGGGGGCCACCGGCGTCAGGTCGGCGTGGTATCCGCAGGAATAAATCCCGAGTTTTTCCGCGGTGGCCACCAGCGTCTTCGGACTGTCGACATGGCCGGTGACCACGTCGATGCCCTGATTGGCCAAGTTGACCACCCCGTCGGATTCCCGGACGGGCTGGAACCAATCGCCGGTGAAGATCACCGTCAGCGTGGCCTTGGGGTTAACCGAACGGGCACCGAGTTCAAACGCGTTGATGTCGCGGAGGACGATTGGGATCGGCTTGGCGCCGATGTAGCCGAGCTTGTTGGACTTGGTGGTCAGGCCGGCAACGATCCCGCACAGGTATTCCGATTCGTCGATGTAGGCGAAATAGGACCCCAGGTTCGGTGGGTCGCCCTCTTTCACGATGCCGCCGGCGTGGAGGAACGTCACGTCCGGGAACTTCTTTGCCGTCTCCTTTACATGGGGATCGAAGTACCCAAAGGACGTCGCGAAGATCACCTTCGCCCCCGCTTGCTTGATCATCGTCTCCATGACCGTATCGCAGTCCTTGGTCTCCGGGACGTTTTCGGCCTCGAGGACGGTCACGCCGGGCATCTTCTTCACTTGCCCTGCGGCCTCGGCGTGGGACTGGTTGTAGCCGAAGTCGTCCTTCGTGCCCACGTAGATGAAGCCGACGGCGAACGGCACTTCATCGGCGCCGGCCTTCTTGTCCTTGGGAAGCAGAGCCGCCGGGAGGGCGGCCAATTCTTCCGCGGCCTTCAGCCTGCCGCCCGGCAGCAGAGAAGTGAACCCCGCGACACAGGGCAGGCCGATGAACCAGGTTGAGAAAGTCCGGCGGCTTGGCCGCATGCTTCCAGAGGGCCAGTCAGGCATGAACGCTCCTTTTTCTGTCTGGCAAAGCCGTGCGATGTGAGGATATACACTGACGGCGTGGATTGCGAGTTGCAAAACGCCGGCGAGTGTGGCAATTTTTTGTGAGGGTGCCATGGCACCCACCAACAGAAAATGGTTACACCCACGCCGGCCTGGCCGGGACCCCCAATGCACAATTCAGCAAACGAACCCCGGCTGGCGTGGTGGCGGAACATTGCATCGTCGGTGCTGATTACCTTCGCGCTGGCGATGGGCCCGGCGGCGGGACCGGCGGCGGCCGCCCCGACGTCGCAACCCGCTCAGCCACCGAAACAATTGAAGGGATGGGGCATTTTTCACATCCGGGAGGACCTCGCCAGGCTCCCGCCGGCCGTTCAGGTGCTTTTCATTGTGGGCAGCACGCTGGTTTCCGAAGACGTCACCTGCATCACGATCGGCACGCTGATCCAACACCATAAGGTCCCCTGGCTGCGCGGGGGGGCGGCATGCTTCCTGGGGATCTACATCGGCGACCTGACTTTCTTCT
>Ga0182024_10016245_pt1 | contig 14137 bp, 10 predicted proteins | sample P32metaG_FD_120480 | JGI IMG/M metagenome (GOLD analysis project Ga0182024, IMG submission 120480) | Permafrost microbial communities from Stordalen Mire, Sweden - P3-2 metaG (Illumina Assembly) | ecosystem: Environmental > Terrestrial > Soil > Wetlands > Permafrost | place: Sweden: Stordalen... | reverse complement strand
GCGTGAAGGCGGCGCCGATGACGTAAATGTACCAGCTGAGCAGGTTCAGGCGCGGAAATGCCAGGTCGCGCGCGCCGATCATCATGGGCACGAGGAAGTTGCCCAGCGTCGCGGGAATCGAAGGCACCAGGAAGAAGAACACCATGATCACGCCGTGCATGGTGAACAGCTTGTTGTAGGTTTCCGGCGCCACCAGCGCGCCCTGCGGTTCGATCAGGTGCAGGCGCATCAGCACCGCGAAAAAGCCGCCGACGAAGAACATCAGCGTAATCGAGCCCAGGTAGAGAAGCGCGATGCGTTTGTGGTCAGTGGTGAGCAGCCAGGACTTCACGCCGTAGCTCGCGTTCAAATAATTGACGCGCGATTCGGCCGGAATTTCCTGCCCGGGCAATTCTGGAATGACTGTGGTGCTCATTTCCCGTTCGTCTTCCTTTCTTCCGTCCCGAGCGACTTGACGTAAGCGATCAGTTGCAGCACCTGCTCCTCGTTGATCTGGCCCTGGAAGGTGGGCATGATCGGCGGATAGTTGGGCAGGATGATGGAATTGGGAGTCACGATCGCCTGGCGAATCAGCGCTTCATCCACCAGTTTCATGTCGCCGTTGCGCAATTTTTCCTGTTTGCCGTAGAGGCCCACGAGTGAGGGGCCGCGGCCGGTATTGTCCGCCACGTGGCAGGTAACGCAGCCGAGCTGAGTGAAGAGGCGCTCGCCAATTTGCGCCATGGTTTCGTTGCGGGCGCCGCCGGAAAGCCATGCGGCGTAGTCGGTGGGAGACATGACGTACACCCAGCCGATCATTTCGGCGTGGTCCGCGCCGCAGTATTGCGCACAGAAAATGTGGTAGGTGCCGATCTTGGTGGCCTGGAACCAGAGAGAAGTGTAGCGGCCGGGGACGGCGTCCTTTTTCACGCGGAACGCGGGGATGTAGAAATCGTGGATGACGTCGTCGGACGTCATGGTGATTTTGATGGGCGCGTTGACCGGCACGTGCAATTCATTGATTTCGCGGACGCCTTCGGGATGCTGGATGTGCCACATCCATTGTTTTCCGACGACGAAAATTTCCGTGGCGGCTTCGGGCGGGCGCGAATTTTCGAAATAGAGGCTGGAGGCCCACACGAAAATCACCACGGTGATGAGCGTGGGAATGATGGTCCAGCTGAGTTCGAGCGCCAGGTGCGTCTTGGTGTCCGCGGGCTGCTCATCGGGCGAGCGACGGCGGAATTTCACCATGAAGAAGAAAATCGTGGCGAAGATTCCGAACGTGAAGAACAGGGTGATGGCTGTCAAAAAGTAGTAGAGGTGGTCCACGCTATCCGAGATGGTGGAAGCGGAGGTGGGGTGAATGGGAATCGCGGCCACGGCGGCGGCCATATTGTGAAAACCCGTTTGCATCAGATCCGTGATCATCAGTGTCTCAGTGAACTTCTGGTGTTTCCGTAAGCGCGCAGCCGACGAATGAACGTCAGCGCTGCGCCCGTTTCTTCAATCTTTTCTTTGCGGCAGGGCGTAGTGCTCGCCGCGGAATAGAATCAGAATCGCGATTCCCAGGATCAGCACCGTGAGCGCTCCGCCGGCCTGGATCACGCGCGAAATCAGCAAGCCATATTTTCCGGTGGCCGGATCGTAGTGGTAGCAGAACAGCAGAACCTGATCCACGGGCGTGCCGATCTTTCCTTCGGACGCTTCCACCAGTCCCAGGCGCAAATCGCGCGAAGGGAACTGAATGCCGTAGAAGTAGCGCGAGATTTTTCCTTCGGGCGTCAGCAGCATGATGGCGCTGGCGTGCGCGAACTGCTTGGTGTCGGGATCGTAGGCGTAACGAAATCCCACGGCGTCGGCCAGCTGCTTGATTTGCGGCTCGTCGCCGGTGAGGAAATGCCAGCCCTGCGCGGCGCCAGGGCGGCCGTACATTCCGACGTACATTTCCTGTTTTACTTTCGCCAGGACGTGCGATTCCGTGGGGTCAATGCTGACGGTGACGACTTCGAACTGTTTGCCGATGTCCGTGGGCAATTCTTTCAGGCCGGATTCGACGCCGTTCAGCACCTGGGTGCAGAGCATCGGGCAGTTGTAATAGACCAGGGTGAGAATCACGGGCTTCTGGCCGAAAAATTGTGCGAGTTCGACGGTTTGGCCGTTCTCGTCGCGGAACGCGAGGTTCAGCGGGATTGTTTGGTTCAGTTTTTGATCAATGCCCACTTGTTTCAGGAGTTCCGGGCGCACGCCCACACTCTGCATCGGGTCTGACGCGAGTTGCGCGGCGGAACTGGGAGCGAGCGATAGAAATGCCGCGGTTGCTGCCAGCGATGCGAGCAACGCGTTCCTTACGCCGAATTTGCCGGATGCAAACACGTTAGTGGCGCGCCTCCTGGCTCATTTCTTGATCTTTGTCCCGCTCCAGCACGTAGCCGCATGGGCCGGTCTGGTCCTGATCGGAAACATCGGGCGTAAAAGGCGCGGGGTTGCTGATGCCCGCGGGAATGTCTGCGGCAGCGCGCGACGGCAGACCTTGCTGCAGGGTCAGCTCCATGGCGCGGTCCACGGGGATGCGCACTACGCCGTTGTGCTCGTCTGCCCATCCATAGGTATTCAGAAGTTTGTCCTGCTGCTCGCAATAGGCGTGCAGCTCGGCGCGCGGTTGCACTTGCAGGCGCGGCGCGGGAGGCAGCACGCGCGCATCTTCAAAGGGTGAAGCGGGCTTGCCAAGGCTTTGCACCTTGCCATAAAAGTCAAACAGCCAAGCCATGGAGACGAACAGCACCACCAGGACGGCGATGAGCCATCCGCCCCAGTGCAGCAATCCGCGCGGGTCGGCGTCGCTGTGTTCGTAGGCTTCGTGCGAACCGCCCGGAGGAGGCTGGCCCGGCCCGTGCTTAGTCTCCATGCTCATGCTGGAGCTCTCCTTCGAACCGCGGGTCGTGCAGCGGCAGCAGCGGCATTTTGCCGAGCTGCCAGAAATAGGTGGCAATCCAGAGCGCGCCGATTACCACGAGGCAAAAAATGTCCCAGACCAACGAGCCGAGGCGCGGGCCGTCTTTTTCGTACGCCGGGACCATCAGCCAGTATACGTCCACCATGCTTAGGATAATCATCATGGCGGCGACGGCGGAAAGGCGATGGACGCGGCGCTTCACGTTGCGTTGCAGCAGCAGGAGGAACGGCAGCGCGAAATGCAGCACGATCAGCACAACCGCGAGCTTTCCCCAGCCGCCGAACGCGCGCGTCATGTACCAGGGAATTTCGTCCTTGATGTTGCCCGCCCAGATGATCAGGAACTGCGAGAACGAGAGGTACGCCCAGAGCATGGTGAACGTCAGCATCAGGTTGCCAAGGTCGTTGAATTGGCCAGGCGTGACTTTTTCGCGGACTTCCTTGCCGCGTTCATCATCCGTAAGGCGGCGCAGAACGAAAATCACGAAGGACATGGCGGTGAGCGCGCTCACAATCATGAAGATCATGCCGTAGATGGTGGAGAACCATGCCGGCTCGAGGGACATCACCCAGTCAATCATCGAAAACGATACCGCGATGCCCCATAGGATCAGGCCGGGGCCGCTGATGCCTTCCAGATATTTCGCGAGGCGCGGATCGCCGGTCGCGTCCTGTTCGCGCGACCATTTGTTCAGAAAATGGCCCAGGCCCATCAGAATCGCGAAATAAATGATGGCGCGAACGATGAAAAAGTTCGTGCTCAAGTATTCCATCTTGAAATGGTAATTCGGATCGCTGAGCATATCTGCCGGCGGGTTCACCCACGGATAAATATGCTTCATGCCCAGCAAAATCGGGATGAAGAGAAGCGCCATCACGCCTAGCGTTCGCGAGCCGGCTTCGAGTAGACGGCGGATAGGGTAGCCCCACCAGCCGCCGGTGAGGTGATGCATCATCAAGATGGCCATGCAGCCGAGCGGAATCATCAGCCAGTAGACGTAGGCGAGAAGGTAGGCGTGGAGGATTTGGTTCATTGCGCCGGCCCCGAATTCTGCTGGTTCAATTGTGGACGCTCCGATTGCGGCACATCCTGCTCGGTTGAGTGTTCGCTGCGCTGCAGCACGCGAATGTAAGCCGCGATGCGCCAGCGGTCTTCCGGCTCGATGCGCGAAGCGTAGCTGTACATGGAACCGTAGCCATTGGTCATCACGTCGAAGAAATGGCCGACTGGAGCCTGGCGGAGGTGGTCAATGTGATACGACGGTGGCGGCGGAAAACCGCGCTGCACGACGATGCCCTGGCCGCCGCCGGTGTAATCGTGGCAGGGAGTGCAATAAATGTTGTAGCGCTGGCGGCCGCGCTCGAGATCTTCGCGCGTGATGGGGAAGGGAAACTTGTTGGCCAGCACGCCATTTTCTTTTCCGGTGTAGAGCAATTCGTCCAAGCGCAATTGGCCGCGCGCGACGGTGCCGGGGACGACCGGGCGCTCGCTCCGGCCGTCGTCGAAGAAAGTGGTGGGCTCATAGGGCAGGTACTTGGGCTGCTGGTGCATGTCCATGCGGCAGCCTGCGAACAGCAGCGCAAGCGCGGCCAGACTAATCACGCGCGCCGCGCGCGCCATTGGTAGCGCCGGCGTCCCGCCGGCTCTTTTCTTGCTGGCACCTTCACTGTCCACCACCACACCAGCGCCGTAGGCGCGGCACAAGTTAGCCCAGCCCGGAAGGGCTGGGTACCGTGGCCACGACAATCCCCAGCGCCGTAGGTGCGGCACAGCGTTGCACGTCGCGTCCGGAATCGCCGGCCCGGAAGGGCGGGGCTTCAGCCCCGCCGTCAAGCCTGGCAACACCGGGGCTTTAGCCCCTGAAGCCGCGCTCTTCGCGCATTCCCAGATATCGAGATGTTTCTTAGACTTCAATCTCAAACACTCCGTGTGGATTCAGCCCTTCCAGGAATTTTTTGGTTTTCGATAGCTCGAAACTTTTGTCGCGCACTTTTACCACCAGAAAAAATCGGTCGTTCGAGGCTAGCGCGAACCGCGCGACGTTGAACACCGGATGGTACGGCGTGGGCAGGCCGTTCATCGCGAGCATTCCAAAGACGGCGCACAACGCGGCGCCCAGCACCGTCAACTCGAAGGTGATCGGAATGAACGCGGGCCAGCTGTTGTAGGGTTTGCCGCCGACGTCCATCGGATAGCTGATTACGTTCGCGTAATACTGCATGAAAAAGCCGGCGAGGCCGCCGAGCAGCCCGCCGATGAAGACGATCACCGGAAGAATCGTGCCGTGAAAGCCGACCGCTTCGGCGAGGCCTTCGATGGGCAGCGGCGAGAACGCGTCAATCTTCTTGTAGCCCGCGTCGTGAGTGCGCTGCGCGGCCGCCAGCAATTCCTGCGGCGTCTCAAATTCCGCCAGCAATCCGTAAAGTGGTTTGCGCTTCATAAAGCTATCCGTGAATCTCCGGATTGGGATTCAGCACGCGCGCCAGGTACGTGGTGCGCGGGCGCGTGTTCAAATCGTCCAGCAAGCCGTAATTGCGCGATTGCGCTTTCCATTTCGCAACGCGGCTGTTGGGATCGTTGATATTGCCGAAGATGATCGCTTCCGCGGGGCAGGCGCCCTGGCAGGCGGTGACGATTTCTCCGTCGCGCACTTCGCGGTTTTGTTCTTCGGACGTAATTTTCGCCGCGTTGATACGCTGCACGCAGTACGTGCACTTCTCCATCACGCCGCGGCTGCGCACCGTCACGTTCGGATTACGCAACCCAAAAAGGCTGGGCGTGGTGTAATCCGAGTACAGCAGGAAATTGAAGCGCCGCACTTTGTACGGGCAGTTGTTCGAGCAATAACGTGTGCCGACGCAGCGGTTGTAGACCATCTCGTTCAGGCCCTCGGGGCTGTGGACGGTGGCGCCCACGGGGCAGACCACTTCACACGGTGCGTTTTCGCAGTGCATGCAGAGCACCGGCTCGTAATACGTTTCGGGATTATCAATGCCGCCGCGGAAGTAGGTGTCCACGCGGATCCAGTGCATCGCGCGGCCCTTCATCACTTGTTCCTTGCCGACCACGGGAATATTATTTTCGGCCTGGCAGGCGACGACGCAGGCGTTGCAGCCGACGCATTTGTTCAGGTCAACGGCGAGGCCCCAGGCGTAGCCTTCGGATTTGAATCCGGGATAGAGCGTGAGGCCTTTGGTGGCTTCTTCGCGCGGATCTTTCGCGAAGTTCGGGTCCTTCTGGAATTCTTCCAGCGTGGCGATGCGGACCAGGTCGCGGCGCGCGGCTTCGACGCCTTCTTTTTCCACCTGATGGCCGTCCTGGTCAATCACGTATTGGTGCTGGGTTACGGCGAAATAATATTTGTCGCCGGTCTTTTCGATTTTCAGTCCGTTGGCAAGCCACGGCGCGCTGGAAGTGCGAATGAAATTGGCGTTAAAGCCGGGGCCGGTGCCGACGCTGCCGGCGCGGCGGCGTCCATAGCCGAGATGTAGCGTGACGATGTTATCCGCGTGGCCGGGAACGATTACGACGCCTGCTTTGGTTTCGTGTCCAGCGAGTTGCAGCTTCACGTAATCGCCGTCGGCGAGCGAGAGGCGCTGGGCGGTGGCGGGACTGAGCATCGCGGCGTTATCCCAGGTGAGCTTGGTGTTGGGCTTGGGCAATTCCTGCAGCCAGCCGTTGTTGGCGAAGCGGCCGTCGAAAATTGTGGGGTCGGGGCGGAAGGCGATTTGCAACATTGATTCGTCAAGCGTCAGGGGTGCCAGCGATTTGGCGATGTCGCCGCGCGGTGAGACGGAAATCGCGGGCAGCGCCGTTCCAGCCATCACGCCGTCGTGCAGCGAGCGTTCCCAGTACGCGTCGAAAGCTTTGTCTTTTTCCGGGCGCAGGCTCTTCCAATAATCGCGCACGATGTCATGCCCGGACTTTCCCGCGTCTCCGGCGAGCACTTCTATGATCTCATTTGCGGAATGGCCGTCGTAGAGCGGCTGGATCAGCGGCTGAATTACGCCTACGGTTCCATCGTACGCGCGGGCGTCGCCCCAGGCTTCCAGGAAATGCGCGGCCGGGACGTGCCAGTGGCAGAGCTCAGCGGTTTCGTCGTAATACAGGCCGGAATGCACGCGCGTTCTTACTTTCAGGAGTGCGGGACCGAAATCGAAATCAACAGGCGCGTCGTACACCGGATTGTTGCCGCCGAGCATAAAGAGCAGATCCACTTTGCCGGCATTGATATCCGTCACCAGCTCGCGCAGCGAGTCCATTTCGTTTACCGGATTCGCTTCGAGCGGGTCGGTATAATACACGGTCTTGCCGACGTTGCCGAGCGCGGCGTTCATTGCGTGGGCTAGGGCGTGCACCGCAGGCGGCTGTTCTTCTCCTGCGACGACCAGCGAAGTACCGCGATGTGCCGCCAAATCTTTCGCTACGGCACGAGTCCATTCAGCTGGAATCTTGCCGGTCGTTGCATTGCTATTGGCGCCTGCAACGCCCGCCGCGGCGGCGAGTTCACGCGCGAACGCTTCGATATCGCCTGCGCGCAGCGGCTTGCGATGGTCAGCCACTGCTCCGGTGCTGCTGGGCATGCTCTCCACGACGTACAGGCGGTTCAGTTTGGCGTTCGTGCCTTCGATCACCCGGCGCGAAGAAAAATCGCGTGCGTAGCGCACGTGGCCCGGGCCCGACGAAACGAAATCGGCGTCGAGCGAGACGATCACGTCCGCCTGGTCCATGCGATACACGGTGTTCACGGGCTTGCCGAACGCGAGGCGCGCGCCTTCGCGCGAATTGTCACGGCCGCAGGGCTCGTACTGATGCCATTTCGCGGCCGGCAATTTTTTCAGAATCGCGGCAATTTGCGCGGCGAGCGTGGGAGACGTCACCGTGTCGGTGAGAATGCGCAGGCCGTGGCCGTCGGCGGACATGGCCGCTTTCTCGTTGCCCATGGCCGTGAGGAACGCGGCCCAGCTGCTGATGCGTCCTTCGAGCACCACTGTTTGCGAGCGGTCCGGATCGTAGAGGCCCAGCGTCGCGGCCTGCGCGAACACGTCCGTGCCACCGAGGCTGCCGGGATGGTCGGGATTGCCTTCGATTTTCGTGGGCCGGCCCATGTGGCTTTCGACGAGCAGGCCGCTGGCTACTCCCGCGAGCGGCATGGAGGTGGCGTAAAAGAGCGGCTTGCCCGCGACAATTTCCTCGGGCGCCTTCACGTACGGAACAATTCTTTGCGTGGGCAATTTGGTGCAGGCGCTCAGCCCAGCAAGCGCGGCGGAGGCGGCGGCGAGCTTCAGCACATCGCGGCGATTCAGGCCCTGCGGATCTTTTTCGGGATCGTGCGGAAATTCATTCTCGAGGAATTCGCGGTATTCCTTGGTTTCGGACAATTCTTCCAGGCTTTGCCAGAAGCGTTTGCCATTTTCCTGAGCGAGCTTCGCGCGCAGCGCTGCCAAGTCCATCGCCTGCGGAACTTTCGGATTGAGGTTGGAGCTCATCGTATTCTTTTTTTCACCTTCAGCGGTGACACGTCGAACAATTTGTCAGACTGTGAATTTTGTACTCTTTCACCAGTTTCGCGCCGAGTTCCATTTGATTTGCCGGCGTCACGTATCCCGGATCGAATACCTTGGACTTCTCGCGCACGTATTTCTCCGGCTCGCGGTGGCAATCCAGGCACCAGGACATGTACAGCGTGTTGGCCTTCCAAGTGAGCGGCATTTCGGCGACCTGCCCGTGGCAGGTGGTACAGCCGATCCCTTTGCTGATGTGAATGCTGTGATCGAAATAGACGAAATCGGGCAGCGCGTTGACGCGCGTCCAGGCGATGGATTTATCGTCGCGATAGCTAGAGCGCACGGGCTCGAGCATGGGGGCCTTCGTCCAGATCTGCGAATGGCAGGTCATGCACGTCTGCGTCGGCGGCACGCCCGCGAACGAGGACTTCTCCACCGTAGTGTGACAGTAGCGGCAGTCAATGCCCAGCTCGCCGGCATGGTGCTTGTGGCTGAAGGGCACGGGCTGCTCGCGCGCTTCGTTCACGCGCGTGTAGATGGGCGAAAGCTCGATCGCGTACAGCACGCCACCCAGCAACGCCAGGATGAAGACGGCGCCGTAGATGCTCACTCGCGAAATGGTGTTCGTGCTGTGATGAAAAATTTGCATCGGTTCCCGAGCCTGCCTTTATTTCTTGGAGTTCTCCTCGTCCGTTTCCTCCACCAGCGTGCGCATTTCGTAAATCGAGATCACTGGCAGGAAGCGGATGAACAGGAACAGCAACGTCAAAAATAATCCGATAGTTCCGACGTAGGTGGCCCAATCCCATCTTGTCGGGTAGTACATGCCCCAGGAAGAGGGCAGAAAATCGCGGTGCAGGCTGATGACCACAATGACGAAGCGCTCCAGCCACATGCCCACGTTCACGACCAGCGAAATCACGAACAGCACCCCTACGTTATTGCGCACCTTGCGTGACCACATACATTGCGGAATAACGATGTTGCAGGCGATCAGCATCCAATAGAAAAACGCGTACGGCCCGGTCATGCGATTAATAATCGCGAAGCGGTCGAAGGGGTTTCCGCTGTAGAACGCCATGAAAGTTTCCATCATGTAGCCGTAGGCGACGATCAGGCCGGTAGCTAGCATCACTTTGGCCATATTGCCCAGGTGGCGCATGGTGATGAAATCTTCCAGGTTGTAGAACTTGCGGATGGGAATCGCGAGAGTCATCACCATCGCGAAGCCGGAATAAATAGCGCCTGCGACGAAATACGGCGGGAAAATCGTAGTGTGCCATCCCGCCACCTGCGCCACGGAGAAATCGAAGCTGACCACGGTGTGCACGGAAACCACCAAGGGCGTCGCGAGTCCGGCGAGCAGAATTGAAGCAGTCTCGTAACGCGACCAGTGCACGGCGGAACCGCGCCAGCCCATCGCCAGGATTCCGTAAATAATTTTCGCCGCGCGGTTTCTGGCGCGATCACGCAGCGTGGCGAGGTCCGGAACCAATCCCACGAACCAGAACAGCAGGGATACGGTGGCGTAGGTGGATACCGCGAACACGTCCCACACCAGCGGGGAGCGGAATTGCGGCCATAGCCACATCGAATTGGGATAGGGCGTCAGCCAGTAGGCAAGCCACGGGCGGCCCATGTGCAAGATAGGAAACATTCCGGCGCAGGCGACTGCAAACAGCGTCATGGCTTCCGCAAATCGGTTGATCGAAGTGCGCCACTGCTGGCGCAACAAGAGCAAAATCGCGGAGATCAGTGTGCCGGCATGGCCGATGCCGATCCACCACACGAAATTGACGATGGCGAAGCCCCAGCCGACGGGTATGTTGATGCCCCAGATTCCGACGCCCTTGATGAGCAGGTAGCCAACGGTGAAATTCAGCAGCATCAGCAGCGAGAAGGCAATCGCGAAGCCGAAAATCCAGCCCCTGGACGTGCCACGTCCGAGCACAATCGAGCTGATCTTGTCGGTTACAGTGCCCAGCGTATAACCCGGCTCAATAATGGGATGAGCCGAGGTCGCTTCGTTGGGACTTCGAAGGCCTTCCGGGTCCACGCGGTCGCCTCAGAACACAGTAGTAGATGCTCGCGAGCTTAAAGAAGGGGCATCAGAATTACGAAATCGCCGGTTGCTCGACCCCGGGACGCCAGCGACTTACGGTTGACGGCTGCTATGAGTTGCAAAAAATCGGGAGACACGCGGGACGACATGAAAGCACGTTCGCCCCAGAACACACTTAAGACCCGATAGGATAAGACCGGAAACGCGTTGACGCAAGTTGAAAGAGAAACTTTCTCAGTGAGTTATCTGTCCGGCGTCCGGTTAGATGTTGCGCGTCTGGCGGGAAGTTGCGCCAAATGCAGCAGCGGCTGCCGTAACGATTAGAAATTCCTAATGATGCCTGTGTCTTCCCGCCAGCTCTCGCTCCTCGCTCCGTAATCCTAAGCAAGCGAAAGACCTCTTTGAGCTCTTGACACTATCTGTGTTCATCTGCGTTCATCTGTGGTGCCGTTTGCTGTTCCGATTCCTCCACTAACCCTTGTTCCACAGCAACGTAAGATTCGGGTCAATCACAATGCGCATGGGGCGAATGCGCGATTCAAAATGAAAGCGCGTTTCCGCGCCGGTGGCCACCACCACGCCCAGGCGTTCGGGTTTTCCACCGATGCGCAGCGCGTACAATGGCACCGGCGCCGTAAATGCATCTTCGGTTCCCAGCTGCTCGAGCTTGCCGGTCACGACGAATGCATTGCCGTGCGGCTTCACTTCGAATTTCACGGCGTAGCGCGGCAAGTCCGTGCCGCGCACCCACTGGTCGAAGAACCAATCCATGCGATGGGTGCCCTCGAGATCCATCGCCGGAGTCATGTGCTGCTCGACGGCGTGCTGGAATTCGGCTGTGGAGAGCGGGCGAAACTGGTGCTCGGCCAGAATCGCGCGCAGTAATTCGCGGAAGTGCGCGTCCGGGTCTTTTGCATTCGGATCGCGCAGCATTTCGCGCAGCATGTGTATCACCCATGTGCCTTTCCCGTAGATCAGCGTGTTGTAGGCGTCCGGGACTTTCAACGAACTGAGGCGCGGCCCCAAGACCAGCGGGCCGACAGCTTCGATGGAACGCTCCGTGCCTGGAACTTTCGCGGTCAGCTCAGCGCGGTAATGTTCCAGCCAATTTGTGAGGCGGTGCTGGCCGGGCTTCTTCGTGTCCGCGTACCAAAGCGCCAGATAATTCGCCATCGCTTCTTCGATCCATACATCGCGATAGCTGGCCGCGCCGGTGACGTTGCCCCACCATTGGTGCGCGACTTCATGAAAGGGCATCAGGTCGCGCGCTTCGCTTTGCGCCCACTCATCGAGGCCCGCGCGCTCTTGCGTTTCGGGTGGCAAGAACGCCAGCGTCGAGAGATAGACCAGCCCCGGCCAGCCTTGGCCGAAAGAACCCGGAATTTGCGCCACACTCAGATGATCGAAAGGAAATGCGCCATTCACATTTTCGAAAAAATGGATGGAGTCCTGCACGCTTGCGCCGAGTTGCTTTAACGCCGACGTGGGACTGGGCGCGGGAGGCTGATCCGCGGCTCCGGACAAGCGGTCGGTATCCTTGTACCGATCGAGCATCGAAGGCGGCGGCACGGAATTGGGAGCTCCGCGTTGCAGACGGGCCATGATCGCTTCTTCGAGTTCTTTGTTCGCGTACACCTGAATTTTCGGTTGACCGGCGGTGCTGGCCATTTGGTATTGGCTCAGGTTGAAGCCCGCGGTGGGAAAGGGCGTTTCCGAGCGCCAGCGGCCGGATTTTATTTCGGCGTCCTCGCGCGCTTCGGATTCCGTGCCGGTCGCTACCAGCGTCAGGCGCTTGGGCCAGCGAAACGTGAGGTCGTAAGGCGTGAAATGTTCGCCGCCGATGTGTGCGTACCAGGCGCCGCGCTCTCCGACGAATTCGACGCCGTTTCCCGCGTCGGTGATCACGTTGCCGTGATAGGCGACCTGCAAATGAAAATCCGCCCCGGCTGGTTTTCCGGCGGGCAGCACCACCAGAATGAAATCGTTGCCGCGCCGGGCGGCATCGCGGCGGCTGAGCTCTTCATTTTGAAAATACAGAAGAGGTTGGCCGTCCTCGCCCTGAATTTCGTCCACGGTCAGGTGGCGCGAAAGCTCCACCGCGACCACGCGTTCACCCGCGCGGCCGGTGCGCAGGTGCAGACTGGTCTTGCCCTGCAACGAAAGATCGTCCGCGATGGTGGAGTCCACGCGATAATCCAGCGGGGCGAACGCTTCGGTGCGCATGGGCGGAGAATTTGCGGCTTGGAACGAAGCCCACACATCGAAGGACCGGACGCCATCGGTGAAGCGCGGCTGTCCAATGGTCACCTGCTCTTCGCGGCGGGTATCCACGGAGACTTCCACCGGCCCCGCGGTGTTGGTTTGCAGCAAAACGTACAAATAGGGAACCGGCTCGGCGGCGAGCCAATCCACCATGGTGCGCAGTGAATGCGTGGGCGCGAGTCCGGCCGTGAGTGGGATCCAGTGCGCAATGAAATCGGAATCGTTGCTGGGTTCGACACTGTCTGCTGCGAGTTGGCGTTGCAGTTCGGCGGCGGTGTCGTCGGTGAAGCGGATGTACGCGTCTGAAAACGGTTGATCCAGGATGGGCACGCCGATGAATTGGGCGAGCGAGCGGCGTTCGCCGCGTTCGTGCGGGGTGGCGATTACGTGGCCGCGACCGGAGAAGACCGCGCCGGTGATGCGGCCGCCGAGAGGCTCGAGAAATGCCAGCTTGCCTTCGGTGAATGTGAAACTCACAACATCGCGGCGGAGCGTCAGGTCTTTTACGATGTACACGCGCGTTCCGTCGGGCCGCAATGCGTTGAGGGCATCGTAGAGAGCGCGCGGGTCTGTGGGAACAGGTGGAGTTGCGATCGCCTGCGGAGTCGAGGCGGTTTGTGGCGCGGGACTTTGTGTCGCAGTGCTTCGGTGGGTGATGCCGATAAAATCAGCGCCGAGCAGCAGGAGAACGCCCAGAGAAAATCGCAGGAAGCTGCGCACGTATTGGACTCTACAACTTTGATCGGCGCGAGTAAAAGCCGGGTTTTCTCTGCGCCCTCTGCGCTCCGACCTCTGCGTTCTCTGCGTTAAATCTTTGCAGTAAGGCAAACGCCTGCCTCCGCCAGTGTGCGGCCCAGCGACCTCAGATGGTCGGGTTCGGTGCACTCTGTGTTAAATGTTTGACGTACGCCAACCCAAATTGCCGCGAATTTACGCCGCCCCGCCTGTTCGGTGGGACAGGCTGTATTACTTAGGGCATCACCGGGCAAGGAGCGCGCCCGCAGCGTCCGACCCGCTTGGTAAAATTCAGGTGTGCGTCATGCAGCGCCCATCGCGTCGCTTCTCTTGCTGGTCGTGTCTTCGGCGGTCGCCGATACCATCGTGCTCAAGAATGGCCGGCGGATTGTCGCGTCCAACGTCACCGAAGATGGCGACCACGTCCGCTACGAAACTCCCGCCGGCACGATGTCCATCCCAAAATCCATCGTCGCGCGCATTGACCGCGACGGCTTCGGATACGCTTCGGGCTCCAGCGCTGCCAGCGAACCGCCCGTTACCGCTCCGCACGTGGATCCGGTGCGCGGTTACGACGACATCGTGCGGCTCGTCATCCACGACAACGCGATTGACTTCAGCTATATCGCGCAACTG
>Ga0182024_10016244_pt1 | contig 14138 bp, 13 predicted proteins | sample P32metaG_FD_120480 | JGI IMG/M metagenome (GOLD analysis project Ga0182024, IMG submission 120480) | Permafrost microbial communities from Stordalen Mire, Sweden - P3-2 metaG (Illumina Assembly) | ecosystem: Environmental > Terrestrial > Soil > Wetlands > Permafrost | place: Sweden: Stordalen... | reverse complement strand
TTGCCCGATCGATGGACGCCACTGGCTTCACCCCACTGAACGGCTTCTCGTTTCACGTCAACCCCGGGGCAGGTCGGACGGGTACGCTGAGCCGACGGGCTCCGCTCTACGAAACGTGGGCAGATGGGCTATCGTGAGGAACGAGGTCGAATGGCGTGCGCGTTCGAGCAGGCATACCGGGACCTTGACGTCGCCGGGGCCGACACTGGCGAAGACCGTCTCCACTACAGGCGAGATCGACGAACGAAAGCATCGCTGGGAGGCCGAGCATCCCGACGGTCGTCACTCTCGTTAGCGTCAGGCGCCGCCGCGCTCGAGCGGTAGCCCCGCGCTCTCCCAACCCTCGATGCCCCCCGCGTAGCGCCGTACGTTCGTGTACCCCTCCTGCACGAGACGGTGGTACGCGGCCACGCTCGCGAGGCAGGGCGGGTTGCTGCAATTGAAGACGATTTCGTCGTCCTTCCGCAGTACGGACAGCATGTCGGACGCGTCTTTGAAATGAAGCGATCCGGGGATGTGCTTGGTCCGAAACTCCCAGTCGGCGAGCGCCATGACGAGCTTGAACCGGGGGCCTTTCGCCTCGGTTTTCCGCCAGAGCTCATCGCGTTCGATCGTTCGCACGGGCACATCCGAGGAAATCGGACCTTGGATGGGGATGGGCATGGGGAGCAGGAGGATAGCGCGATCCCAGCACGTCTCGTCCGCTCTCTGGGCTCTTACACTGCCTCAGGCCCGGAACCACCGCTTCCTCTCCGCTGCCGGCAAGTAGGGGGCCTGCAGGCGAACCGGGTCGCCAAAGTCCTTGTATAGAAGGTCTCCCGACCCGGTGAGTCTCTCCGCACCGGAAGCTCCGAGGATCATGTTCGACTCGATGGCGCTGGGGAGCGTTAGGGCCACGCGACACGGGAGGTTGGACTGGATCGCGCCGCTCACCGTCGCGCGGCTCGGTTGCTGCGTCGCAAGGACCAGGTGGATGCCCGACGCACGCGCCTTGGCGCCAAGCAGGGTGACGGCCCCCTCTAGGGCAGCCTTCTCGTGCTTGCTCTGGGAGATCAGAGCGAAGTACTCGTCGCAGACGCACACGATGCGTGGGAGCGGCCGGCCCGTCTTCTCGACGTACTCGCGCAGGTCGTCGGCCCCCGCCTGGCGCGTGACCTGGTAGCGGCGTTCCATTTCTTCGATCAAGTCCTGTAGGAGTTCACTCGCCTGCCGGCCGCCGCCGGGCACCCAGAAGGCCTCCCCCTTCCACAGGAACTTGCTGCCTTCGAGGTCATTGAATGCCGCGAGCTTGGGGTCAAGCGTGACGAGCCGCAGCGTGTCGGGCGTATTGGTCGCAATGAGACTAGCCAGCATCATTCGGAGCCATTCGCTCTTGCCGCTCCCGGTCGCACCCGCAGCGAGAACGTGGGAACGACCTGAGCTTGCAAGGTCGGCGAAGCGAACCTCGCTGGCCGTGTCTACACCGATGACGAGTTTTGCGGAGCCACGGAGTGCGTCCAGCGCGGGGAGCCGCGGGAGGATCGAGGAAAAGAGCACCGCTTCCGGATCGGGGCGCGCGACATCGATGTTCAGACGCCCGCCTTCTTGCACGATCATCGGCTCGGACGGGAGCTCCAGTCGGTGCTGGACCTCCCCCGTTCTGCGGCGCAGGCCGTCGAGTTTCATGCCCGGCGCGAGCCGCGACTCAAACCGGAGGAAGCGTGGCCCGACCCGCGGTGGCCCGGGGATTTCGAGGTTGATTCCGTACTCTCGGTATGCGCGCGCTAGCCGCTTTCCAAGTTCGGCGTATCGGTCGCTCGACACCTTGGTGGGTTCCACACCGCGGCCGGTGATCGGCGTTGCTCCGCCGCCCGTGGCGGGTTGCGTTGGCCCGCTCGGATCCGGGAGGACTTTCGCTAGCCGCCCAATCAGGTGAAGCAGCTTTGCGACGGCGTCTCCGAGTGCCCCCGCTTCGACCAGGTGCTCGTCGAGGTCGGGCGAGAAGCGAAGGAGCGCCAGTGCGGAGGTTCGTCCGTCGCCGCTTTGAGCGCTGCGGGACAGCATGAGGTGGTAGAGCGTGACCTGTCCCAGGTCCACTGCCGGCATCGCGCGACCTGTCTTCAGCTCGACGGCGCAGAACGCGTCCCGCCCAGGGACGCGCAGGACAGAGTCCGCGCAGCCGGTCAGTACGACCGGCTCCTTCCAGCCTGCCTCGAAGATCTCGCATTTGAGCGGGACCTCCGCCCGTAGAATGGGCTCGAGTTGCTCCCAGTTACCACGCAGCCCGGGGCGGTGCTCGACGAGCTCTCCGACGACGCTCGATAGCCAGGCGGTGAGATTCCGTGTGGCCTTCCAGAGGGTGACCACTTCCGCCGCCGACCCCTGGAGCAGGGCCGCGTGGCGACGAAGACGCGGTGCGAGGAGCCGCTGCCAAGTGTGCTCGAGGAGTTGCTCGTTGCGGCGAGTCGCCTCGACGCCGCCCTCGGCGATGATGCGGAGCCCGCTCCGGACGGGATCGACGCTCGCGAGGTCCGCGAACATCTCATGGAAGATACGACCGAGGAGCAAGGTCGAGGCCTGGCCCTGTCCGGCGCCGTTCGGACCGGATGCCCCAGCGAGCGCCGCGCGCACGTCCGCGACTGACAGCTGAATCGTCATGACAAAGCCCCCCCCTCGAGCACGATCCCCGATACATCCAGCAAGACCGCTGGCGGTCCTTCCAGCACCAGCACATGCGCGGTCGCCTTGCGAGCGCACTCCAGAGCTCGGTCGGTCGAGACCCCAAGCACCTTGGCCACATTGTCGAGCTCCAACACGCGCTCCTGGGTGAGGAGAGACACGAGGTCCGCGTTGAGGGTATCGGCAGGCGGCGGCGAGCCATCCCCGAACAGCGTCGCGATGAATTCCTCGATCGGTTCGAGAACGGGTTGCCCCCGAAGGCTACGGAGCCAGGCAATCACGGTCCCCGCGTCGATCGCTGGCGCTTCTTCGTCGGCGAGGTCCCCCGACTTCGCGTCCCCGAGGATTGAGGCGAGCGCATCGAGCGCTGCCAGGGCCTCGACGCTCGGCTCCACGACGCAGGCGCCCCGTGCCCGCAAGGCATCGAGGCACTCCCGCGCCTTCGCCGCTGTCTTGGGGATCGGAAGCCGCGCGTCGCGGACGATGACGAGCGGGGCACCGTCCTTTCTCGGAGTATGCGGCAGCAGCGCCTTCAGCCTTGGGGTCAGGCTCCGGCCGTCAGTCTCGTTGCGGAACGAGAGGGCTACCCGGCGGACGCCCGTCAAGAGCACGTCGGCCTTCTCCGGATCCGTCTCGACGAGCTCCGCCCCTTCCAAGTCAGCGATCAGCGGCGTCCCGCGGGCGAGGATGCGCTCTGTGTCGGAAGCCTTGAGAGTGGGAAGCAACGCTTGATGCCGGGCTTCGAGCTCGCGAGACAAGAACTCTGCCATTGGGCGAGGACCGCGGCCCTCATTGCCGAGCTGCTTCACCTCGAACTGCCGCGCCGCGAGCGCGAGCACGCGGCGCGGAACGCACGGAAACTCCAGAGCGAGCTGGCGCACGAAGCTCGTCTCGAGCGGGTAGAAGGGATCCTTAGCGTGAGGGGCGCGCAGTCCCGCGAGATCGGGCTTCGCGTCTAGGCGCGACCGAAGAAGCCCCTCTACCTGCGAGGACGTGAGACCCTCCAGAAGAACGCTTCGCCGGGCGATCCGCTGCCAGTCGGCTTGACGCACGGCGTCCTTGAACTCTTCGAGAAAGCTTGCCTGAAGACAGGTGATGAGAAAGACATTTGCAGCGGAATCGCTGAGATCCGCGGCTAGGCGTCCGAACGAGAAGAACGCCTCCTTGTCGGTCCGCGTGCGCTGCAGCGACTCGATCTGGTCGAAGCAGAAGACAATGGGCAGCGTCTCCCCCGCGAGGCGGCAGAGCGCCGTCACAACACGCTGGGCGACTTCCTCACGGTCCTCGTCGACCTCGCCCCCAAGGCCGAGCTCGTCCATGACGTGCTCGGGGAGGTTCTCGCCCGCGAGCCATGCGGACGCATCGCGAACGTTGCGATTCAGGATGAGATGCTCGAGCGTGATCGAGACGTCGCGCGGAAGGCCGAGCCTCGTCTCCAGCTCTTGGAGGTGGAGCAAGAGGGCCTGATGGTCTTCCGCTCGGAGGACGCGAAGCTCGAGAATCCCTGCGCGCGGGCCGCGACGCCCGTCGACCCTTCCGAGCTGATGGGCAACGAGGCGCTGAAGCTGCGTTAGCCCCTCCTCGCGCCGCATGAGGTCATTGACGAGGCGCCGCCGCACGTGCTGCCAGAGAAGCTGCCGGCTGGTCTGCAGGCGGATGGAGCTGAACACGCAGCGGAGAACCGAGTCCGGAGCGCTACGCGCGTTCTCTGCGAGGTGTCGCTGCAGGCGACCGAGGAGGTGCGTCTTGCCCGAACCGGCGACCCCGTAGACGAGGAGAGAGTCCGGAACGCCGCGGGAGGCGCAGTCGATGCCCTGGAGGCAGGACGCGAAGGCAGCCGCGTGGATCTCGGGGAGATCGACGGTGGCCTGCCAGGCGTCCTGGACGACGATGTCGCGGAACGGATTGGGCAAATGGGCGAGCTCGCTCATGTTCCACCTCTGGGCGCGATGCCGACGTAATGCGTGCCATGCGTGTCCAGGACGAGCTCGTCGCGCTCCGAAGGGGACAGAGACGACGGATAATCATGGTGATGCAGGCTCACGACGCCTTCGCGGGCGAGGCTGACGGCGAGGGCGTCGAAGGCCTCTTTGGACAGATCCAGGCGTCGCCGGAGTTTCCGAACCGAGAGGAGCGCGGTCCCCGACTCCTCGCTCGCCAGGCGGGCGAGGGCAGAGAGGAACGCCGAACGTCCGGTCCGGGGCGTGCCATCGGCGGGAGGTGGCGAAACGCCGAGCTCCTTGAGGAGGGCGTCGGCGAAACGCTGCCGCGGGATGCCCAATTCGTTGGCTTTCGAGAGGGCGGTGCGCAGTGACGTGAGCACCGGGCGCAGGATGGCATCGACGTCTGGCTCCCTCCCGTAACTCTCTCGCGGCTTCCCCCCGTGCTGAAAGAGCAAACGGTTTGACAACGCCCGCTTCAGCCAAGCTTCGAACACCGGCTTGTGACCGGGAGCGTGCTCCAGCAGCCTCGCCTTCAGCTGGGCCTTCGGGACTGGCTCGGAGACGTGTTCCCGCGCGAGGCTGTCAAGACGGTCGAGGGGGTCGTGCGCGAAGTAAACGGGCGTCCTCTTGGGCCCGAACTTGAAGAGGTTACCCTTTGCCGCGAGGTCCAATGCGATGCGCCCGGCCTCCTCCTTGAACGGCCGGAAAGGGATGGGGAGCCGCTTTGCTAGTCCCGTCTTCGTGATCCCAGGGGCACCCCGTACTGCCTCACGGACGACTTCCTGCAGATCATCGGGCACGATCCGCGAGGCTTTTTTCATTGTTGCCCCCGCCATTAAGGCGACGAGAGTACACAAAAGCGCAGACGGGTGGGAGAGTTGCGTCGCGAGGGAAAGCGGTGCAGCCGTGGCTGACGTCTCCGAAGCCTCGCGGGCATGACCCACTGTGACTGGTATCGCGAGTCGGAGTGAGCACGCGACCCACCCTGGTCGGCCGTACACCTATGGCGTAACGAACCGACCCATGTGGGATCGGAACGGAGCTCCCGGCGCGGCTTGGTGGGCGAAGAGGGCTTCGACGTCCTACTCTCCCACTTGTGAACGGAAAGGCTGGACGAGGCGAGCCCGATCGATTGGCGACAGATGAGAAATCGAGTCGTGTACCCTCCACCGCGTGCCGAACGACAGCCTAACCGACCTGGCCAACGCCATCGCCCAAGGCCTTCCCGGTCCAAGCGGCGGCCTGCGTCCCACCATCGACGCGCTCTTCGGAGATCGCTACCAAAAGCGCTACCACTCGCCGAGCGCGGTGCGAGATGCCTATGCGCTCGCCGACGGCGATGAAGGTGTGCCCTACGCCGGCATCATCAATCCGGACAATCCACCGTCAGGCCCCTACGGAGGCACGAGTGTCGTCTGGTTCCCAAGTCGCGAGTCGGGTTCTCTCATCGACTTCGGCATCGGCACGCGCGGTCTGTCACCCGACGAAGGCATTCTCACGCGCCCCGGTCACAAGCGACGCGTCACGGCGCTTCGTCGTTACCTCGCACGGCTCGGGGTCGACACGTGGGTCAAACACGACCCTTCGGCCCTCGGAACATCGGTTCCCAAGACCGCGCGCGACAAGTACCCCGGCTTCGAGCACGTCTTCAAACGCTACGGCGCCGAGCTCTACGCGTGCGCGGTCGTGCCGCGCGAGGCGGAGAAGGCTCGTGCCGTCGTTCAGTCTTTTGTCGACCTCTACGCGTTCGAGCGCGGCTGGCAGATCATGAAGGCGTACGAGGCCGAGTACGACGCCTTTCACGCGAAGCTCCGCGACGACATCTTCGCCGCCCCCACCTTCGAAGAGGTGCACCAGCTCCTCCGGAGCCGCCGATTCGTCGTCTTGCAGGGCCCTCCTGGAACAGGCAAGACCCGCATGTCGGACGAGATTCGCCGCCAGTTTTTCGGCGGGCGTGGGCTGACGGTCCAGTTTCACCCTGCCGTGACTTACGAGGATTTCGTCGTCGGACTCTCGCCGGACGCGAAGGAGCGCACTCTGCGCTTCGACGTTCGGCCGGGGTGGCTCGTGGAAGCCGCGCGCGCCGCGAAGGAGGCTCCATTTCTATTCGTCATCGACGAGATCAACCGCGCGGACCTTGGCCGCGTGCTCGGCGAGGCGATCTATCTGTTCGAGCCGGCGGAAGTCGGTGGGGAACGTGCGCGCCATGTGCGCCTACCGCATCCAGTTTTCGGCGAGTCGGAGCTGTCCCTGCCGACCAACCTCTATGTGCTCGCGACAATGAACACGGCAGACCGAAGCATCGCATCGATGGATCTCGCCGTCCGCCGGCGCTTCGCCTTCGTGACCCTCCCACCCGATCGCGCTGCCGTCGCGCAGCGAGACGTGGCTGCTGCAACGGCGGCCTTCGATCAAGTAGCCGAGGTCTTCGTCGAGCACGCGCCCGGCGACGCCCTCCACCTGATGCCAGGCCACGCCTACTTCCTCGTGAAGGACGAACGCGAGCTACGCGACCGCCTTCGCTACGAGGTCATCCCACTTCTCGACGAGTACCTGCAGCAGGGGCTCCTCGGCCCGGCGACGCACGAGCTCTACGCCGTGCGTGATGCGCTCGAGGACATGGTGCGCGCCGATGGCAAGTCGGCGTAGCGGGCAGCGTCGCCTCCCAGCTCGGGTCGCGCCCCGACATGCGGGAGCGGCACAGTCCCAGAAGCCCCTCTACAAGGTGAGCGACCACGGCGCCGGTGTGACGCTCCACCCCGACGTGTTCGCGCCCGCGCAGCGTGGAGGCGGTTGGGGGCCGTTCGCCGAGTCGTTCCTCCGCATGAACGAGCCCGCGCTCGCGAGCCTCGACGTGAGGGCGGAGGTCGGGTCGTCCGAGGCCGGCGTCCGTGTGAAGCTCGTCCCGGGTGGGCGCGCGGGCGCGATTCCGCTCCGATCAGCCCAGACCGGACACGTGAGCTCGGGCCTCGTCGTCGAGCCGCGCTTCGGGTGGGCCGGCGTCGGCCACGTCCTTTCGCAGACAGGATGGGCCGCCTCACCCGAGTTTCTCGAAGGACCGCTCGTCCCGGGGAGCGGTCGGGAGGTTCCCCCTTGGGTGCTTGCAGGTCCGGTGCTCGCTCGCCTCGCCGAGCTGCTCGATGCGCTCCGACGCGGCTACCACACGAAGGAGGAGGTGTTGCATCAGCCGCGCGGTCGCATTCTCTGGGACCGCTACATCTCCGAATCGCTCACGAGCGGACGCTGGGCGAACCTGCCCTGTCGCTACCCGGAGCTTGCAACCGACCCGCTATTGCGGCGGATGGCGCGATGGGGGCTCGAGCGCGTCCGGACCGAGCTTGCGATGGTGGGAGGCCGAGACCCTGTCGCGCGCCTCCTCGTCTCGCTGGCAGACGACCTGCTCTTTCGCGTGCGGGATGTTCTCCCTCTGGTGCCCCGGCGTGCCGAGCTCGAACGTTTGGGGACCGCGGATCGGCTCCTCGGGACCGCCCTTCGACGCGGGCTCGAGGCTCTCGGGTGGGTTGCTGACGAACGCGGCCTCGGCGGAGGGCGCGAGATGGATGGGCTTGCTTGGACGCTCCCGCTGCACGACCTCTGGGAGCACTACGTCGAAGCGCTTGTCCGCCGAGAAGCCGCACTCGTCGGCGGGAGCGTCCGCGTCGGGCGCAAGCGCGAGACGGTGTTCCCGATCGAGTGGTCGGACCCATCGCACCGATCGCTCGGGCACCTCGTGCCCGACATCGTTGTGTTCACGACGAACGGTGTCCACATCGTCGACGCGAAGTACAAGGCGCACCTCGCCGAGCTCGATGAGCATGGATGGCAGCGGTTCACCGAGGATGCGCGCGAGGCGCATCGGGCGGATGTGCACCAGGTGCTGGCTTACGCGTCGCTTTACGCCGCGGAGGAGGTGAACGCGTCGCTCGTGTATCCGCTGCGGAAGGGAACGTTCGAGGCGCTGGCGAGGCGGGGAAGGGATCGGTCCGTTGCGCACCTCCTTCATGGCGCGCGTCGCGTGAGGTTGGAGTTACGGGGCGTGCCGTTTGGTCGTCCGTGAATCACTCGCCGAAGCGCTCGCACAGCGCGGCGAGCATGCAGCGTGATCGTCTGTTTTCAGCGGGCTGGCCGTGAAGTAGACACGATCCTTTGGCGACGACGTGGGAAGCCGAGGCTCGAGAGCGATCTCATGGGATACGTCCGTCCCCCCAATCCTGCTAGGAAACGTAATCGACAAACGAAACGCTGATACACCAGTCGTCGCGATTCGCGATCCCCCGACACGCGCCGCATGTTCCTCGAGAATAGCGGCGGCAGGGAACACTTTCTCATAAGTAAACGGCAGCTCCACCGTCGCCGCAGTTCCGAAGGCGAGGGTGCCAAGCGGTGCCGCGGACGACGGTTCGACGTTGCCAAGCTCACACAGGGCCGCCCATACCTCCTGAAGGGCATCGATCGCGTCTGCTGTCTCGCCCTCGACCGTGAGGTAGACTTGTTGCTCGTTACCTATCAGGTCCTCGATGACGAGGCGGCGTTCAGGAGCCACAGAGGCGACCCCCTTGCGGCCCCTCCACACCGCCACAGATTGAGGGTCCGCCGGGACCGTGGAGGTGAACGACGAGAAGCCAAACTGTGCCGACAACGTCTTGGCATGAATCCCTTGAAAGGGCAGTCCCGCGATTGTCTGGTCTGCACGGAAAAGCACGACCGCGGTTGCAAGCTGTCGATACAGCTTGTAACGCGAGGTTCCGGTTGGGCTTGTGGCGACGCTCAATTCGCGTCTTCCCTTTGCGGCCTCAGCTGTAGATCGGCCCTCGCGCCGAGGTTCGTGTTCCCCGAGACTTTGATTATCGCGGTCCCACCCGAACGCTGGCCCGCCCAAATGCCAAGGAATAGGCTTGCGCCGGTCATGCGTCTCGTGGCGGATACCTGAGGGTTGGCCGCTACGGGGTGCAGTCGCGTCACGAACCGCCTCGCCTGGGGCACCGCAATTCCCAAACGCGACGCTAGAAGCGCCGCCCGCCCATCATCGTCTAGCTTTGAAGTCGCCATCTGCAGACGGCACTGCTCTACGAGCCTCCACGTCCGAAGCGCGGTTGGTTCGATCAAATCGCGAGCGAGGGCCCTGTGAGCCGCGCGGAGCTCGTAGCCAGAGGCCGACCGGGACAGAACCCCAATGCGCGCGAGGCCATCGAGACGCTTGCGCACATCGGCGTTCAGCCTTTCCGCGTGCGCACTTGGGAAAGGAGCGGGCGTCAGGAGCGTCGAGAGCAGGTCTTCGGCCTCCATCGGATGCTTCGCGAGGAACTCACGGAGAGCCAGCTCGCTTCGACCGAGATCCGTCCGCGCCGCGGTGCGAAGGGCTGCTTCCGCGAGCTGGAGCAGCTCGTAGCGCGTCTCGGTCGCTTCGTCGGCGGCGGCGCGCACACGCTCGAGGAGCGCGTAGAGCTCAGCGTCGTCCCCCTCGACCGCCATCCGCTGCGCGTCGCGCACGGCGCCGATCAGCCGCTGCGTGAGCTCCGGGATATCGAGTTCCAGAAACTCGTTCTCCATGGCCTTCGTCAAGGCTACACCGCCACAGGAAGCTCGGCACGCATTAGCCCTACGTTGTCATCGGCGATGCTGAATCGCAAGAGCTGCACCGCAAGGTCGGAGCTATTGTCGATTGGGACGAGACGTTGGCGATCACCTGTACATCCGCTCACTGCCCCGTAGGAGGCGCGTAGAGTCCCTTCTGGATCTGCGAATTCAAGCCCATCCAGATGGGCAGCTTCGACCTCGCCGAATACCAGCAAGCCCGCCGCCAGTTTTCGACGGACGAATGGATCGATGTGCTGCTTCGGAGCACCGGCCTGGAGCCGACTACTTTCGATCGAAGGCTGAAGCTTCTTTTTCTCTCCAGGCTCATCCCGCTCTGCGAGGCCCGCTTCAATCTCGTCGAGCTCGGTCCGCGTGGTACCGGCAAGTCGTACGGCTTCCAGGAGCTCTCGCCGTACACAATCCTGCTGACGGGCCCTACGACGGTGGCCAACCTATTTTACAACATGGCTTCGGGCAAGATGGGACTCGTCGGAATGTGGGATGCCATAGCGTTCGACGAAGTCGCCGATCTTCAAAACATGCCGAAGGAGGTCGTCACGACCCTCAAGACCTATTGCGAGTCGGGAACGTTCGCCCGAGGGAAGGAGGCCCTCTCGGGAATTGCATCGCTGGCGCTCTTTGGCAACACGAACCAGCCCGTGGACGTGCTCCTCCGCACATCGCATCTCTTCGCTCCGATGCCTGACGTCATCCGAGACGATATGGCCTTCCTCGATCGGCTCCACTTCTATTTGCCTGGGTGGGAAATCCCGAAGATGCGCAACGAGTTCTTTACCGACCACTACGGCATGGTGGTCGATTACCTCGCCGAGGCGCTCAAGGAGCTGCGACGGCCCAATTACGCAGAGGGAATTGATCGCCACTTCTCGCTTGGCAACGACCTCAACGCGCGAGACGTCAAGGCCGTTCGGAAGTCGGTCTCGGGTCTGCTGAAGATCGTTCACCCGCACGGCGAGTATACGAAGCGCGAGCTGGAGGAGCTACTCTCGCTAGCGCTCGAGGGCCGCCGCAGGGTCAAGGAGCAGCTCAAAAAGATGGGGCCGTCTGAGTATCACCAGACCTCGTTTTCGTATGTCGATCGCGAGACCCTCGAAGAGCGGGGTGTCGCCGTCCCCGAAGAGGTCGCCAGCAGGCAGGAAACCTCGAGCGAGCCGCTTCCTTCAGCCAGTTGACCCAGACGGCGAAGTTGCATCCGCGCGGCGTGACGTCGGAGTCAGGTGAGACGATTAACTGAAGGTGCGGATGTGCGGATGCGGGCGGTGGTTCGTGGGTACGCGTACCTATGTGCGCACGGTCACGGCGATCCTGACCTGGACTGCCTGGTGGAGGTCGATGGGCGTCTCGGGCGTTCGGATGCCGACGACCAGCGCGTAGCGCACGCGAGAGTCGCTCTAGCCAAGGGCCAGACGCTCGCGCCACCACCCGCGAAGCCCGTCCCGTCGGCCGGGGGCTTCGCCCCTGGCTGGCCGCCGCGCCGTACCCGTCCGACCTGCCCCGGGGTTGACGTGAAACGAGAAGCCGTTCAGTGGGGTGAAGCCAGTGGCGTCCATCGATCGGGCAAGAGCGCGTCAAGTTGTTGGTCGGTCGTCGCGTCGCGGATACGTGGGAGGACGTCGGTGATGTACTCGGTGGGCTCGACGCCATTCGCGATGCAGGAGCCGACAAGCGAGTAGAGTCCAGCGAAGTTCCGGCCTGCTCGTGGGTGTCCGAAGAAGAGATAGTTGTGTCGGGCAAGGGCGATGACTCTGAGACGGGCCTCCGATCCGTTGTTGTGGATGGGAATGCGCGGGTCGGAGAGAAAGAGCTCGAGGCGGGAGCGCTGATTCACCGCATAGCTGAGTGCTTCGCCGAGAGGTCCCTTTGGAAGGAGCTCGGCCTTCTTCGTTTCGGCCCACCGAAAGAACTCGTCGACGAGCAGCTTGCTGCGCGCGATGCGCAGGGCGAGATGGGCGGTGGAACGGACGATCTTCTGCTCGGTCGCGTCGTGCTCGACGCGGAAGAGATCGCGAATGAGCGAGAGGGCGTGGTCGGTATCCTCCGGGGCTGCGGAGGAGCGTGCCTCGAAGACCTTGCGTCGGAGATGCGACCAACATCCGGCCCGCGCGCGTCCGTGCGGATCGGTGACGCTGTTGTAGCCGGTGTACCCATCCACCACGAGCGCTCCGCGGGTGCCTGCGAGGATCTTGGCGGCGGTCTCGCCGCTCCGGTCGACGGCGAAGACGTAGAGGACGAGCTGCCCTTGGCTCGCTTCATCGTGGCCGTGGAAGACCCACACGAAGCCGCGCTTACGGCGGTCCTGCAGACGCATCGAGGTCTCGTCCGCGAGTACGACGTCGAGCGCGGCGACGCGCTTCTGGAGGCGAGCGACGAGCGGACGAGCGACCTCAGCGGCGGTGTGAACGAGGTCATTCATGGTGCTGCGCGAGATCGGGATCCCGAGCCGCCCGAAACGCTTCTCGATGCGGTGGATCGGGATCGAGTCCGCGCACTTCTCGACGATCAAGAACGCGACGAACCCGAAGCCGTACTGTCCTCCAGGTACGAGCTTGGGCGGGCCGGGAGCGGTCACGATGTATTGACCACAGACGCACGCTTGTTTCTGACGCTTGTGGACACGCCGCACGAAGTGTCCGGGCACGTACTCGAACGTGGTGCTCGACTCGTGATCGAGAGGACGAAAGTGCGTTCCACCACACTGGGGGCAGCGCTTCATCGCGTCGGGCACCGGGTGCTCGATCTCTTCCGTCGCCATCGAGGCATTCTTGGCGAGGGCCCGCTCGCGCCGCTTTGCGGCGATGGCTTCGCGTCGAGCGGCGAGCTCCTCCTCAGTCATTTCCTCCGGATCGTCACGCAGCTCACTGTCGATGGGCGGGACCTTGATCCGCTCGGTCTTGGGTCCGAGGAGCTGCCGCTCGAGCCGCTCGATTTCGGCCTGAAGACGCTCGGTGCGTGCCGTCTGCTCGGCGTCCTGCTCGGCCAGCCGGCGCTGGAGGTCGACGATGAGGGCTTGCTGCGCCGCGATCAGCGTCTGCTGCTGCGCAACGATCTCGCCGAGCTGGCGCTCGCGCTCCCGGCTGGCACGCAGCTCCCCCTCCAGCTTTGCGATGCGAAGGTCTCGCGTGTCCGCCACGCTCTACGTCTGTGCACGATCGCGTGCCTTATGGAAAGCACTTCGTGGACGCGAACGACCGAAGGGGAGGACAAAGTAGACAATGGACGCACAGGCCTCATGCGCCCGCGCCGGGACGACTCTGCGCGGGGGGCTCCCACAGAGCGGGACGCTTCACGTGCGAGACGTCGATCCCGTCGAGCAGCATCGCGAGCTCGGTCGCGTCGAGCGTCGCCGTGCGGGTCCCGGGCGCGACTTGGGGAATGCGAAATCGTCCCTTCTCCAATCGTTTGTAAAGCAGCAGAAATCCTCCCCGGTGCCAGACCAGAACCTTAACGCGATCACTTCTCTTGCCGACAAACGCGAACAAGTCTCCGCTAAATGGATCGAGTCCCCAGCTCTTGACGATCGCGAACAGCCCATCATGCCCCGAGCGCATGTCTACAGGCTGCGACGCCAGGTACACACGCCCTTGCGGCGGAAAGGCGAACACGGCGGGCTTCAGTCGACCCGCAGCGCGCGCACCAGCGCCGCGACGTAGTCGACATCGGCACCGACCTCGCAACGGAGCACCGCACCGCCCACCGCGATCTCGACTCCGCTGCCGCGGGGCGTCGCCGCCACCGCGATCTCGATCGGCTGGATCTCCGACGACCCGTGCGAAGCACGGCTATCACGACCGAGGGCGCTCGACCACCAGCGAACACTATGAACCGACAACTCTTCCCGTGCCGCGAAGTCCGCGGCCGTCAGGCCACTACCTCTCCACCGTGACACCGTCCTCGACCACCACGCCCGCGACTGTCGCTCTCGTGCCATGAGCCCGATCC
>Ga0182024_10016243_pt1 | contig 14138 bp, 14 predicted proteins | sample P32metaG_FD_120480 | JGI IMG/M metagenome (GOLD analysis project Ga0182024, IMG submission 120480) | Permafrost microbial communities from Stordalen Mire, Sweden - P3-2 metaG (Illumina Assembly) | ecosystem: Environmental > Terrestrial > Soil > Wetlands > Permafrost | place: Sweden: Stordalen... | reverse complement strand
GTAGCTGAGGCCTTCGTCGGGCGTGCGGTTCTCGTTGGCGGCCGGGGTGGTCGATGCGAACCAGCGCTCGTCGATGCCGCCGCGGTTGAGGCCGAAGGCGTACAAGTCATCGGGATGGAGCTTGAGGCGCTTGCCCGGCTGGAGGAACGAACGGGGGACCCAGCATGCCGCCAGGCGAAGCAGCCCGCCGCTCTCGGTCAAGGCCGCCTCGACGGCGGATTTGACGTTGCCGGACTCGGTCTTCAACTCTTTTACGGATTTGGGGGATTGTGTGGGCGTCATGCGGTTCCTTCGCCGTTGAGTGTTTCTTCAGCCATCGCTTCCGATGAGGTCGGGGAGAAAATGTAGCCGATTCGACAGGCGAACGAAATACCGCGGTGGCTTGAGATGCAGCGGCGCTACTGGTTTTTAATCAGACAGCCCTTGATTGAAAGCCATCAAGTCCTTTCTCGCCTGTCCAACAAAGGCACTCAGGTCAGGATGACAAGTGAGCGACGGCAAGGACCTGCCGACGTGCGAACCTCAGCTCTACGATCGACCGATAGACGAGGTAGCCGAACAGCAGTGTGCCGGCCAACGGCTCGGGGCCGAATGTGTTGACCTTTTTGCCCCATGGGAACCACAAGGCGACATAGGCCAGGATCAGCAGCCCGTAGGCGCAGCCCAGGAGGACGCGACTGGGCATGCCGCCGGGGGCACGGCCAGACCGTTTGACGCCGGTCGCGCTCGGCGGGCGCAGCCAGCATTCCCAGATCGACCAGGCGAGGGCCGGTGAGATCAGGATGTAAGTTGACGGCTCGGTCGCCAGGCCGAATACGGTCATCCAGCACGTCGCCAGGCCGAGCATTCTTGCCAGCAACATTCGCCGTGGCCAATCAGCGAGCCGGCCCGCGATGCAAATGGCGGCAATCAACGCGGCGGCGAGAAGCTGCAGGGCCATGAAAACGCCGCCCGGCATCCGTATGTTGAGCCACCTCCCCAGAAGCAACCGCAGGTCCTGGTCCCAGTGGATGATGTCGTCGGGGGGTTTGGAGTCGTTTAGCAGGTGCCACAGCCATCGCTGGTGCTCGGCGACCATCGTCGAAGGGCGGAGCAGGAACGGCAACCCCAGGCCGACGGCCATCGCCAGCGCGAAGCGCCAGCCGAAACGCCTGGGGTACATCACGAACAGGAGCATGCCCACGGAGACCGGGTAGATCTTCATGAGCGTCGGGACCGTCACCAGGACAGCCGACAGCATCCAGCGTTCGGTGGAGGCGGCGGCGATGGCCGCGAGCAGGCAGCCGATGATCAGGCAACTGGACTGGCCGTTGTTCAGGCAGCCCGTGAAGGACGGGAGCACCAGCAGGAAGAAGACCGCCCAGTCGCGCCGGGCCAAGGGGCGAGGCAAGCCGATCCGCGCGCACCAGTACAACCCGCCCAGGCTCGCCGCCAGCAGAAAAATGCGCCAAACCACTTCGCCGATCGGGCCGGGCATATGGCTCAATGGCACGAACAGGATGGCGGCGGTCGGGCTGTAGCGGTAGCCGCCCCAGGCCCCGCCTTCCCGGCCGGTTGTGTCCTCGCCGGCCGCCTCGTGGCGTTTGCGCGATTCGGGGGAAAGATCGTCGAGCGACCGGTACAGGCTGCGGCCTTCATGCCAGCGCCGCCCGGCAAGCACGTAGGTCCTGTAGACACTGTTGCGGGGCCAGTCGCCTTCGCGGTCTTCCGGGTCCAACGATGCCGGGGCGGCTTTGGCCGTTGCCCCGGGGATCAGCGGCGCGGGCTTGTGCTTCCGTTGAACTGTGACCCGGACGCAGACTGCGATCAGCGCGATGGCCCAGACGATGAGCACGATGCGCCGGAACGGTCCTCGTGCCGGGTCCGTCGGATGATCGAAGCAGTTCGATTTCATGGTTTGTCTAGTTCAAGCTTGTCCGCGAAAGCGCGATTTGTACAGCGCCGTCTCTTCGGGAGAGTACTCGCGCAGCCGGGTGTCGAGCTTGAACCTGCCGTCGGCTCCGAGGCTCATGACGAAGTGCTCACAATTGAGTGGGTTCCTGAGCTTTTCGAACCGCTCGACCGACCAGTGGAACCAGCGCATGAGGAACAGGCGGATGGTGAGGCCGTGGCTGACGATCAGCGCGTTCTCCGGGTAGTCATCCTTTGCAAAGTCCCGCCAGAGCGTTTCCAGGAAACTGGAGATGCGGTCGTAGACGTCGGCGCCGCTCTCGCCGTCGGGGATGCGGTAGAAAAAAGTGCCGTACGAGGTCCGTTCGGAGTCGATGAGCCGAAAAGCTTCGGCTGCCCGGAAGTGCCCAAAATCCTGTTCGCGGATGCGGGGGTCTTCGTATGCCCAGTTGATCTTCAGCCGGTCTTCGGCACCCAGCTTGATCCCCTCAAAGGTTTCGCGGGTGCGGCGGTAAGGGGACAGGTATGCGTGGATCGTCTCATTGCCGAACAATTTCAGCAATTCCGCGCCCGCCCGGACCGTTTGCTTGTGCCCGTCGTCGGTCAGCGGGATGAGGTGATCGGGCGTGTTAACCAGCACGTTCAGGTCGGCGTTCGCCGCCGACTCGGCATGGCGGATGAGGACGATGCGCTTTGGTCTTGCCATCTTGCACCTCTTCTCCTTCAGGGTGAGGGCCTGGTCTGGTCGATTCCCGGACCTGCCTCTGCTCCCGGCCGAGTTGTGCTGGCCGGCTCGGAGTCGTCCGAGCGAGTTGCTTGCAGCCGCACCAGGGTCCGTTTTTCCCATGCGAGCCAGGTGGGGCGGGTGTCGCGGAGCACTAGCTTTTCCAGCAAGGCGACCACATCGCCCTGATGGTCGCCGCGGCGGACCCTCACCCGGGCCAGGTTCCCCAGTGCTTCGACGCTTTCCGGCGCCAGCGCCACGGCTTTCCCGTAGGAGTCGGTTGCCTCGTCGAACTTGCCGACCGCCTCGAAGACCAGCCCCAGGTTGTTCGGCGGCTCGGATTGGTTGGGCATCAGCTTCATCGCGTACTGGAACTCCCACGCGGCCAGGTAGAGCTTTCCCTGGCGAAAATAAACCTTCCCGAGATTGTTGTGCGCCGGGCCGCACATGATGTCGGCGTCCAATGCCGCCTTCAGGGCGGCTTCGGCCGCCGTGTCGTCGCGCTTATCCATCAAGGCCACGGCCCGGGCGTTCTCCTGCCGGGCGAACTCGGCATCCTGCCGCGGCTGGTTGGCCACGGTCTGGTAGCCGGCGTTTCGCGGCTTGGGCGGCGCCGACGCGCAGCCCGGCATGCAGGCAGCGCCGGCGAGAACCGCGAGCGACATGATGGCCGGCGCGCGAATAACTGTCTCTTTCCGCTTGCGGTTTCGCAGTCCTTCGCACTGCAGCGTTGGGCATTGCGAAACCGCAAGCAGCGATCGGACGGTTCCTGCAAGAGGAACTGTGCGTCCGATGACAGTCATTGATTCGCTGGTCCTTGGCATTCATCTCCCGGCTATCGCCCCGGCAACAGGGCCGTTGGTGATTGCGCCCAAAGCTGCCGCCTTGGGATCGTAGACGAGATAAGTAAGTGTCGCTTCGGCAGTCCACCGATCGCCGGCCTCTTCGCCGCGTGGGGCGGACAGGCGCAAAGCTTCCAATCGAAGCCCCGGGCCGCTCGCGTCTTCGGCCGCCAGCGCGTGCAGGAAGGTGAAAAGCTGCTGAAGGGTCACGCCGCGCAGGCGTACCCGCGTCGGGGTTTGCCGGTAAGGCGTATCGCCGACCCGGCGCGGGGGCTGCGGCTCGATCTGGTCCAGCGCGCCGTCGGGCATTTCGGCGGCCCGCGCCGAAGCTTCAATCCGCCGCGACAGCTCCGTCGCCTGGACCTCCCGCGAGCCGGCGACAGCGGGCCGGCGACGCAATTGCTCGATCCGGCTCGCCGCATCGCGACAGGCCGACAAGTCCGAAGCCGTGTCCATCGCAGCCTGCCGGCTCGCGGAAAGCCTGAACCAGGACCACCCGACGGCCAAGATCAGTGCACAAGCAATAACGACGCAAGCGAGTTGACGCCGCGCTTGCACCGCGCCTTCGCGCGGTGAGCTTGCCTGCGGTGAGCTTGCTTGCGGTGAGCTGGTCGAACCCGTCGGACCCTTCGAATCTGCCAAACTCGCCGAGGTCGGCGAATAGTAAGCCAACGGAACCACGGGGCCCCTGCCGGTATCATCGCTCATGGCGCCGTCCTCCGGGTCGTTGGCCCGCCTGCGTCGATCGTCCCGGTGAGCGTAAATGCCACCGCCTTGTCGGCGACTGCCGGCGTTGCCGAGCCATCTCCCGGCGCGGCCCCGTCCGGTGAGCCGGAAAGCTGCTCGGTGCGCGGTGGATCAACGGAAATGCCGCCGTTTACCCGCAGGGAGGCGGCAATGGCATCGGCATCGCTGTGCGAGCGCACCTGGCCATCGAGGCCGAAGCTCGATCCATCGAGCCGCAATTCCAGCAGGCGGAAGCGGACGTCCTCAGGCAGCCGTGACAGCAAATCCCGCAAGGCCAGCAGCCCGGGGGCCTGCGGAGGCGGCACCGCCGAAGAGTCGCCGCTTAGTCCCTTCAGGCTGCGTTCCTCGCTGTCCAGTCGGGACCGCACGTCCGGCGGCTCGGGCTGCTTCGGGAAGGTCTGGCGGAAGACCTCGCGTTGCTCGCCGGCGTACCGGGCGGCGAGGCGGTCGTAGCGCGCGGCACGCCAGAGCATCGCCGCGCACGCACTGATCAGGCAGAGCGAAACGGCCCCGACCGCGTACCGCAACGGCCCGCGAACGGGCCGCAGGCGGTCGTTCGCCCCCAGGCCGCCGCGGAGATTGACCCACGGCTCTGCGCGCCGGTAAAGGACCCGCCCCGCCATCGCGGCGGCGTCGTCGCCGGCCGCCGAGGGCCGGCTATCGGTCATCGGTGAGCTTAGCCCTGCCGACAGTGCCACCGACACTTCCGCGGGCAAACCGGTTGCAAGCAAGTGACGGGGCGGAGGCCGGCCGTTGAACGCCTCGAGCTTCAGATGCAGCAGGAGTTCCCTTGGGTCGGTAAAAATGCACCAGGCGCGGGGCCGGCCCTGCTCCACCAGGGCCCACTCAATCGCGCCGTCGTACGCCATTACGACGGCGTCGTTTGAGTCGCGTGCCGCGCCGTCTGTCGCTGAGGCCGCCTGCGCCGTTTCGAGCAGATTCTGCATCGCCAGAAGCGAAGCCGGGCAGATCGCCGCGACGGGAACGCCCCGCCGTTCCAATGCGTCAACCAGCGGCGCCAGTTCCGCGCGGAGGGTACAGACGCCGAGCGCGCCGTCTGATGTGCAGACAAAGTCCGCCACCACGTCCTCGGCACAGACCGGCACTTTTTCTTCGAGTCGGTAGAGCAACGCCCGCCGGCGTTCCTTCGCCGGGAGATCGTGCGCGCGGACCGGAGCGCAGAGGCAGGAAGCCGACGCGATCGCCAGGACGACGTCCCGTCCGGCACAGCCGGCGACGGCGAGGGCTTCGCGAATCGTTTCGGCAGCCGTGACCGCGGGCTCGGGCGGGACGGGAATCGTCACCGTTTCAGCGCCGCCCGGGCCAGTGGAGAAAATGTATGCTGGTCGATTCATTCAGAAGCACTCTGGAACGCTGAAAGTCAGAATCATTGCTGTCAGCGGCGACCGCTCCCATCTCCCTCTCCGGGAGTACCGGGAGAGGGAACTGCGACGGCGAATTTCTCACGGCCCCCCTTCCGACTGCGCGGCGGCCGGTTCGGGGCTGCCGCCGTCGGGGTCGAAAGGGTGCTTTTGGCGTTTCAGGACGAACGACTCGCCGTTGAAAGACAGGGTTGCGTCGTTTTCGCCGATTCTCAGGATCTCGGCGCCGCCGGCCTTTTCGCCGACGCCTTTCACTTCGACGCTGGCCAGCCCGACCAGGAAGACGCCGCGCGGATGCCGGCCGTCTACGATGGTCCCGATCAGCCGGACCATCAGGCTCGGCGGGGCCGCCGGCTGCGCGGCGGCAACCACCGGCGGCGGCGGGTCGGTCAGCGGCCTGCGCAGCGGCTGCCGCCATGCAGGCTCAAAATCCTCCAGAGGCGGCAGCACCACCTCCGGCGAGGTCATCGCCGACGCAATCGGCAAGCTTGGCTCCGACGCGGTCTGGGCGGCCAGCGGACACGCCGCCGCCAGCCATACGCCGGCCGCTCCGCCCGCCCCGAGGGCGGCGGTCAGCCAGAGCAGCGAGCGGGCGCGGGCGACGTTCATCAGTTCTCACCAGCTAAACAGCAACGGTTGCACCGACTGGGTCGGCGACGAATCTGGGGCCGACCCGTCGGAAACGGACAGATCATACCAATTCCGCTCCGCCGAACGCGAGACAATCCACAACGAGCGACACGACGAGTCGTCTACCAGCAGGTCGTCGATCACCGCCCGCGTTTTCTCGCTCAGCTTCAACTGGTCCAGCAAGGTTGAAGAATCGGCCGCTGGGTCCTTGGCACGGAGATCGAGCAGCTTGCTGATCTGGGCCGAGGTAAGATATCCGCCGCAAACCTGCCGGATCGCCTCTGGCGTTGCCCGGCGGAAATTCAGCGAGCCGTCACCCCAGCAGGTCAGAGCGGCCGTGACCGGCGCGGCCGTCCCGAGAGCCTCGACCAGGTCCGCGGGCCGTGCGCCGACAAAGACTTGTCCGAACGCCTCGAATACGCGTGGAAGTTCCGGGGGGTCCGCGTCAGCCGCGGCAGCCCCGCCTGCCGGCTTGCGGCCAAAGCCGGAGGCGTCCGCACCGTCGGCCAACGGCCGGAGCTCGACGCGGAGAGGGGATAAAGCCGCGATCTCGCGCACCCGGCTTTCGGCACCGGCAAGGCCGGCATCGCGGTAAAGGAGGTTGACGTTGGCTTTGGCCTGCTCGTCACCGAAAACCAGTGAGAACACCTGTCCGCCGAGGTGCAGGTCGCGGCGGGCCTCGCTGGCCGGAGTGCCGGACGCTGACAGTGCCGCTTCGGCCTTGGGCAGCAGGACCGACTGGCACGTCAACACCCCCCACCGCCGCTGCAGATCCGCCTGCGCCCGCTGGGCAAATAACGCCCGCTCAAGGCTCATTCGACACAGGCCTGCCAACACCGCACCGGTGATCGCCAGGACCATGAGGACGATCAGAAGGACGTAGCCGTGCCTTTGAGCCATACTCCACTTCCTACCGCAACACCAGGGTTTCCTCGACCGGCATCTCGCCGGCCGTCTCAATGCGAAGCACTACGCAAGCCGGGACCGATCGCGGCGCGTCCGCAGGTTCGTTCAAGAGCCCACCCATGCCAACTTCGGCGTCGACCGGCCGCACCGAAAAGCCGACGACATCCGGGCAGAGCAACTCCATCCACGAACCCTCGTTGCTCCTGGCATTGCGGGATGCCTGCCGGCGGATGAGCCAGGTTCGACCGTGCAGCGACGTCAGCCCGTAGCTCACCGTCACCGGCTCATCGCGCGGTGCAACGGTGCGCCGGTCCAAAGCGGCTTGGCCGGTCAGCACCAGGGCGTTGGTCCCGTAGCGCACGCCCGTCGAGCCGGCGAGGTCGCGGCGAAAGGTGTCCACCAGGTCCGCGCGCCAGACCTGCGGCCCGGGCCGCCCGGCCATCGACTGGCGGTCGCGGCTGATCGTTCCCAGCACGTGCAGAACGGCCACCATCAGCAACGCCGACAGGGCTGTTGCCGCCAGAAGCTCAAGGAGTGTGAACGCTCGGCGCATGCGTTTTACCGGTGCCTCCTTGTTTGCCCTGCTGACCGGTTCCCTGGCCGCCCGGGCTGGCCGCCGGAGTGGTTGTCGGCGGCCCGTGGTTTTCCGGCTCCACGAGGAATTCGACCGTCGCCAGGACCGGTGCCGGGCTGGCGGCAGACCGCTCATCGACCACCTCCAAGCGCACGACCCGGGCACCCAGGACATCGGCTTCCGCGGACGGCACAAGGCGGGTCCGCCAGGCCAACTGGCTGTCGCCCGCGACGGGGCCGCCGCTTCCGGGGCGCAGGATGGCGGGATCGCGATGCCATGCAGTCAGCAGGGCGTCGGCCGCGGCGACGGCCTCGAGCCGGCAGTTGGCGCGGGCCGTCTGGCGCATATAGCCGGCCCTGGCCATCAGCATGGCCACGAGCACCGTTCCCAGTAGCGCCAGGCCCGCGATGACTTCAACGAGCGTCATCGCCCGGGCCGGACAGCGCCTTGAAAATGTCTTCCACTTCACTTGCATCCTGTGCCGGCCGAACGTTCCCTGTCAGCCCCGCGACGATGACCCACTGCACTTGTCCCTTGGGCCCGGAAATGGCCATCGCGTACGACGGCATCTGACCCCGCGTGGAGCAAGGCAACGAAACGCGCCCGGCCAAGGCCGAGCCCCGCGACGTCACCAAGCGCTCGATGTGGAACCCGCCGGGCAGGTGCAGGTCGGCGGGTACGGTTTCGTCACGGCTCGCATTCTCCGGCGCCGGCCCGCGGGCCACGATGGCCTGGTCCAGATCGAAGGTGAGCTGACCCGCCCGGCCGAAACGGCGCGACCATTCGCGGGTCAACCGATCATAGCGGGCCACCTGGTCCGCCACGTCCGCCGAGCGTGCCGCGCGATGCGCGCCGGCGAAAGAGACGGCGGCCACCGCGGCGATCACCGCCGCCAGCGAAACCGTCACGAGCATTTCCAACAGCGTAAAGGCGTGCCGCATGAAGGCCTGCTTCGAAGACTTCACCCGGGTCTCACTTCCCGGCCGTGTCCTTGAGGTTCCAGCTCCCGATGTCCTTGTCGGCGCCGTCGCCGCCGGGGCGGCCGTCAGCGCCAAAGCAGATCACTTCATAGGGGCCTTCCCGTCCGGGCGTGTTGTATTGGTAGGGATGTCCCCATGGGTCGACCGGGTCATGGGTCAGGAGCGGCTCGGTGAGCTTTTCCGTCTTCTGCCGCAGAATGCCCAGGCCTTCTTCATTGGTCGGGTAACGTCCATAGGTGTTGTAGAACGCGTCGAGTGCTGCGCAGATATGGGCGATCTCGGTGCGTGCCGCGTCCTGCTTGCCTTTGACCATGAGAGGCCGAATGCTGACGGCGACGATCGTAGCCACGATGGCCATGAGTGCGAGCACGGCCGTGAACTCGACCAGGGAAAAGCCGGGGCGGCGCTTCAGTTTAATACGCATTGGCTGCCTCCAGAAGGGGCAGGATGGTCGCCAGGCTGATGAACCCGACGAGCACCACAAGGAATAGAATAAGCACCGGCTCCAGGACGGCGGTGAGCCGCTGTGAGGCGGCGGTCACCTGGCGGTCGTAGTCGGATGCGAGTCGGTCGAGCATCTCTTCCATTCTCCCTGATTGCTGCCCCACCGCAAAGACCCGAATGACCAGCGGTGGGAATGCGCCGGTTTCCCGCATCGCCTCGGCGATGTCGCGGCCGGTCTGCACCGCCTGCTCGCAGCGCTCCAGCGCACCGGCGAGCACGAGGTTGGAGGCGGTCTGCCGGGCGATCTGCACTGATCGCACGAAAACCAAACCGCTGCGCAGCAATGTGGAAAGCACGACGCAGACCCGCACGATCCCCTGCTTGCGCGCCAATTCCCCGGCGATGGGGACGCGCAGCAGGAGCCGGTGCCAGAGCAGTTTCCCCTTTTCCGTGCGCAACACCATGCGTGCCGCGACAACGACGGCGCCGATCGCCAGGAGCAGCAGCCACCAGTATCCGACGAGCCAGTCGCTGGCGGCCTTGACGATCCGGGTTGGCACCGGGAGCGGCCGGCCCGAATCCTGGATCGTGGCCAGCAGGTTCGGGACGACGACGGTCATGAGCAGCACGCTGACTCCCAGGGCCATGGTCAGGACCACTGCCGGGTAGATCAGGGCCGTCCCCAGGCGGTTGCGGAACGCCGCCGAGCGCTCCTTGAAGTCGGCTACCCGCTCCAGGGCGACGTCGAGCGTGCCGGCGCTTTCCCCGACCTCGGCGACGCTCACGCACATCGCGTCAAAAATATCCGGCTGCTCCCGCATGGCGTCGGCCAGCCCGGCGCCCGCCGACACCCGTTCGCGTAGCGTCAGCAGCGATGCGGCGAACCGCCCCCGGTGCTGCGAATGGATGGTGTCGATGGCGTCCACCAGCGGGATGCCCACGCCTAGAAGGGTCGAGAGATCGCGCAGAAATGATTCAACTTTGACCGCCCCCGAGCGGCCCGGACGCCGCAGCCACGCCCGCCAGCCGGCGGTTGTTCGCGCGGCCTCGCCCGGGACGACTTCCTGGACGGTCAAGCCGCCGGCGCGCAGAGAGTCGCGGGCGTCGCGCGGCGTGTCGGCAACGATAAGGCCCGATACCGTCGAGGCGTCGGAGGCGAAAGCTTTGTAAGAGAATACGGCCATCGGCACTGCTCTGAATGATCCTGAACGGAACTCCGTTGTCGGCAGGCCTCTTCCACCATGCACGACGTCTCGTTTTCGGATTGGGAACCACCGCCGGGAGATTTTAGCGTACAGTACGGCAATAACAAAACACCTAACAGAGGTGCCGAGGTGAGTACCGCGTGCAGCGGTGTGTCGGGCCGGGGTGGAGTGCCCGATTCTGCCGGGTGTCGCCCGGCCGAAGGATTCCGTGCGTTCATCGCTGCCTTCAATTACGATGCTCATATCAGCAGCACTCGAAGGAGGTCAGCGTGGGATTTGCGGACATCGGATGGAAGGAAAGCTTGGAGCATTACCTTGAGCCCGCGATGGCCCTGCTCTTCCGGGATGCTCATGCCCAGATTGACTGGTCGCGGGGTTATGAGTTCCTCGACAAGGAACCGCAGCAGATCGTCCGAGAAGGCGAACTCGGGTCGCGACTCGTCGACAAGCTCGCCAAGGTGTTCCTCAAGAACGGCGAGGAACACTGGGTCCTGGTGCATGTGGATGTCCAGGACAACCCGCAGAAGCTGTTTGGCCGGCGGATGTACGCCTACAACTACCGGATTTTCGACCGCTATAATCGTTTAGTCGCCAGTTTCGCGATACTTACTGACGATCAACCTGACTGGCGACCCGACGGTTTCGGTTACAGTCTGCTGGGTTGCACCGTGGGTTTTCGCTTCCCAACAGCGAAGCTTTTGGATTTTGTCGGGAAGGAAGCCGAACTCGAGACCAGCGATAATCTTTTTGCGTTGGTTGTGCTGGCTTTTCTAAAAGCCCGGCAGACAAACGACGACGTGAACCAGCGCCGTCTATGGAAGTTGCGATTGATTCGCGGTTTGTACGATCGCGGGCTGAGCCGAAAGGATGTCCAGCAGCTTTTTCGACTGATTCACTGGTTCATGGTCTTGCCGAAGGAGGTGGAGAATGAGGTGTGGCGAAACGTGCAGGCAATCGAAAAGGAGAAGCAGATGCCCTACATGACAACATTGGAAGAGATGTGGCTGGAAAACGGTGTAAAGAAGGGGCGCGCGGACGCCCTCGCCGAGGGCGAATCCGTTCGCCATAAGTTGTTGGCGGAGACGATCGAGATCGCGGTGCGTTTGAAATTCGGGCCGGACGTCGCGGCGTCGGTGATGCCGGAACTTCAGGCCGCCTCCGCGGCACGGCTTGAGCAGACCAAGGCGACAATCGAGAAGATCGCTTCTCTCGATGAATTGCATCAATTGCTTGCCACAACCGAGAATTGAGCAATATCGGGAGAGCATAGCGCCGGGGACTGGCTCATCTAGGCTAGGCTAGGAAAGTTCAGCAGCAGGCATCGCGCACGCACGCCACTCAACTTACTCCGCCTGCGCCAGCCGCATCGTCACCCGCAGTACGTCCTCCATGCTGGTCAACCCGGCGGCGGCCTTGGCGACGCCATCGTCGCGGAGGGTATGCATGCCCCCGGCCCTTACGGCGGTGTTGATCTCGGCTGCGGTCGCGCGAGCCTGGATCTGCCGGCGGACAATGTCATCCACCAGCAGCAACTCGAAAATCCCCAGCCGCCCGCGGTAGCCGGTCTGCCGGCAGGCGGCGCAGCCAACAGCTACCTTTTCCGATGAGTCCCGGGCGCGCGGTTCCGGCTCGATGTCGCGAGGCGCGGGGGCGGCGCATTCGGGGCAGAGCCGGCGCACCAGCCGCTGGGCGACGGCGCCGACCAGTGAGCTTGCCAGCAGGTACGGCTCGATACCCAAATCCAGCATGCGGGCGACGGCACTGGCGGCGTCGTTGGTGTGCAGGGTGGAGAAAACCAGGTGGCCGGTGAGTGCCGACTGGATGGCCATCACCGCCGTCTCGCGGTCGCGGATTTCGCCGATCATGATCACGTCGGGGTCCTGCCGCAGCACGCTGCGCAGGCCGGAGGCGAACGTCATCCCCTTTTTCTCGCTGACCTGTGTCTGGCTGATGCCGGCAAGCTGGTACTCGATTGGGTCTTCGAGGGTGAGGATGTTGCGCTCGTCGCCGTTGATCTCTTGGAGGGCGGCGTAGAGGGTGGTGGTCTTGCCGCTGCCGGTGGGGCCGGTGACGAGGACCAGGCCGTGGTCGACGGAGATCAGTTGCCGGAACCGGGCGAGTGTTGCCGGCTCCATCCCCAGGTCGCGCAGGTCGTAAAGCCGGGCGCTTTTGTCGAGCAGGCGGACGACCAGTCGCTCGCCGAAGCTGGTGGGGAGCGTGGCGATGCGCAGGTCGATCACGCGGTCGCCGACCTGCACGGTCGCCCGCCCGTCCTGCGGCAGGCGTTTCTCGGCGATGTTCATCCGGCCCATGATCTTCACCCGGCTGAGGATTTCCTCCTGAAGCCGCACGGGCAGGCGGAAGGCGTTGTGAAGCACGCCGTCGATTCGGAAACGGACGATCAACGCGTCCTCGTAGGGCTGCAAGTGCACGTCCGAAGCACGCGACTGCACCGCTTCGAACAACACGAGGCTTACGAGCTTGACCACCGGCGCCCGGCCGTCGGCATCGAGCAGGTCGTCCTTGCCGGCCATCGCCTTGAGCCGGCCCAGGTCCTCCATCAGGTCGCCGGGGTCGAGCTTTTCGATGAAGGTCTGCGCCAGGCCGGTCCGCTGCTGATACGCCGCATTGATCGCGGCGGCAACGTCCGCCGGAGACGCCAGCAATGGTTCGACGGCCTGGCCGATGAACCGGCTCAGCACCTGTAACTGCCCCCAGGCGGAAATGTCGCCGATGGCAACGGGCATGCGGCCGTTGCCTCCCGAAAGTCCCAGGAGCATGTGCTGACGGGCAAAGCCGATCGGTATGCGTTCCACGAACTCCGGCGACGCGGGCCGGGAAGCCAGATCGTCGATGAAAGGCAAACCCAGGGAGTCAGCCACGGCCTTAGAGGCGGGCTGAGCGACGGGAGCGGGTTTGCGGGCCGGCATCATCTTTTACCCCAAACTCGAAATCCGAAATCGAGTTTCGAGTTTCGGATTTCGTCGTCATCGCACCGTCAGCGGCTCACTGGTCGGCAAGTCCGCCGGGACATCGGCCTGCCGGGTATCCTCTGCCGAAAGGAACTTCAAGTCTGCGAACTTGTCGTCTCGCAGGATGACCGGGCGGATGAACACGAACAGCGTGGTGACCTCGTCCATCTTGGTGCGGTTGCTGAACAAGTATTCCAGGAACGGGATCTGCCCCAGGATGGGCACGGCGTCCTTGGTGTAAGTGTAATTCCGCTGGTTCAACCCGCCCACGATGATCGTATCGCCGTCGGGGATCGTCACCTGGCTTTGCACCGTGTTGCTCTTCCGCGGTGGCGGGAGGGTCGTGCCGCCCTGTGTTATCGGGTTGCCGGTGAAGCTGCTGAGCGATACCGAATACTCCAGTTGCAGGTAATCGCTCTCGCTGATGTGCGGCGTGACGGTGATCTCGGTGCCGGCCTGGGCGTAGTCGCCGAAGCTGGTCGTGGCGACGGTGTTCGAGGCATTCACGCTGGCGTAGGGGAATTCCGACAGGCTGTTGAGCGTGCCAAGGTTGTTGTCATTTACCAGGATCTTTGGGGCCGAGGTGACCCGGGCCCGGCTGTTCTGCTGGAGCGCCTGGATGACGATGTTGGCGATCCCGGAGCTGATCAGCGCTCCGTTGAAGCCCGTGCCGGGCAAAAGGGAGAGCTGGCCGGTCTGCGGGTTGGGCGTGCTGAGGCCGAAAGAGGTGAACGTGATGAGCTGGTTGGACCCCGAGCCGCCATCTTTGCCGATCTCGACGCCGAAGTTGAAGTTGTCCGTGGTGTCGAGCGCGACGATCGTGCATTCGATGAGCACCTGCG
>Ga0182024_10016242_pt1 | contig 14139 bp, 11 predicted proteins | sample P32metaG_FD_120480 | JGI IMG/M metagenome (GOLD analysis project Ga0182024, IMG submission 120480) | Permafrost microbial communities from Stordalen Mire, Sweden - P3-2 metaG (Illumina Assembly) | ecosystem: Environmental > Terrestrial > Soil > Wetlands > Permafrost | place: Sweden: Stordalen... | reverse complement strand
CTGAACTCTCATCTGCTCGCGGGGCGCCTGAACTCTCATTTGTTCGCGGGGCGCCTCAACTCTCATCTGTTCTCGAGGTGCCTGAACTCTCATCTGCTCGCGTGGCGCTTCAACTCTCATCTGCTGGCGGGGCGCCTGAGGTTGTTCCCGCGGTGCCGAACCCATGCTCATCGGGCGTGGGGCTTCCATTCTAGGCGCCGGTGCTCCACCGCCGCGCTCTCCACCACCCCGTTCTCCACCCGCAAAAGCAACGCTGGTGGCACATAGACATGACAGAGTCGCTACCGCGAGAATATTTTTGAAATTCATGACACGCTCCAATGCATCTGAAATTATTCAGTCACGTCGCACATAGACTTCGATTGTCGACGGGAGCTATTGAACATAGTTCCTTATAAGGATTGAGATTATCGGGAGGCGGAATCGAAATTATCCGGAAACTCAGCCAATTCAACAGGAGCGTTCAATTCATTATGCACGGTCTTTGGAGATGCCACTAGATGATGAGCGACAGAGCATCGTTGTCGCTAAAAAGCACGGGAAGGTGTGGTCGAACTTTGAGATGGAACCTTTTTCTTTCGAAACAACTTCGCAAGAAACCTTTTCAGCAACCGCAGATTGAGTCAATTCAGTTCACAGCCCCAACAATTTTGCCTTGGCGGCTTTGAACTCATCCTCGCTCAGCATTCCTGCTGCGTGAAGTTGAGCCAGATGCTCGAGTTCCTGACTCATGTTCGCTTTGGTGCTCGAACCGGCGGAGAAGTCAGATCTTTCCATCGGGCTTACTTTGTCGAGAAGAAATCCGCCCAGCTTTTTCCCTACTTTAGTGCCTATGAGTCCTCCGACCAGCGCACCCGTGAAGGTGCCGATCACAGGAATGGGAAGCAACACCGTACCGACTTGCGCACCCGCCAGGACACCCGCTCCTGCACCGGCCATTCCCGCCGTCTTGTCATTTTCAGCCTTGAGTTGTGTCGCCGCTTTCATTTCATCGCGTGTCATGGTTGTCTCACCTTTTATTTGTTCTCTGCACCCACTCATTTAAGCAGCGGTCGAATTCGATTTGGCAGCCTAGCATACAGTTAACGAAGCGTTCACCTGAAACCGTCATATTGCCCACGGATTGCCAGATTGCGACAATGCCGCGAAAGAGAAGATTATCTCGAACGTGTACTATTGGATTGAGGCTGCGGAGACAGGTCGATTGATAATGATTGTGTACACAGTCTGCTGGGTGTCCTTCTGCTTTCTTGCCCTGGCGATCCTGTTCAAAGATCGGCAGCAGTTGTTTTCTGAATGGCAGAATTACTTGCGATTTCTGTGTGCACCTTGGAAGCTCGCAATATTCGTACCGGCATTTCTTTTTATCACCTTCGCTGGACGCTTCACGGATGATGAAACATGGGACATCACAACGGGAGGGGTGATGTCGATTCTTACCTTTCTATCTGCGCCCTGGGCGTTGGGGCTTGTTTATCAAGTTCTAAAACGCAAAAGAGCAAAACGATATTTGCTGGTCGCAATTGCCCTTTGCCTTTTCTCGAGCAGCTGGTTCTATGATGCATATTTGTATTTGCGCGACGGACATTACGGTGCACGCTGGCTTGGCAATCTCATGTTGTCACCAATAATGTATGTTTCAGCAGGTCTATTATGGAACCTTGAGGCAAAGAACGTTTTTGCCAGCTTCTCTTTCTTCAGACCAGACTGGCCTATGCCACCATTGGACAAAAGTATTCGACCACTCATACCAATAGCGATCGTGTTGATGCTTTTTGTTGGGAGCATGCTAATGTCCTATGTTCGATGGCACTTTTAAAACGATGCCGCATCAGCACTCTTGGACTACAGACTGGTAGAATTCTGCGACCTAGGAATAATCGAGGTAAGACGATGGGGTACAGTCTGCACATAGAACGCTCGTCTGGTGATACCGTTACGCCTATTTCCATTGACGAGTGGAAATCTGCAGTCGCCAGCGTAGGTGGTGTCAGACTACAAACAGCTGATAAAACAATCTCGAATCCGGCAAAGCCAGAGCAAAGCATTCGAATGCCACTTAAAGAGGGTTGCGTTGAAGTGTATATTCCGGCCGAGAATTTGTGGGCTCCTGTAATAACCTGGTTCGAGGGACGAGCCAAATTTAGAGCACAGAGAGTCATGGATGACACCGACCCCATATGGACAGCAGCCGCACGACTGGCAATCTTGCTTAGTGCCAATATTCGCGGCGACGAGGGCGAGTTATACAACCTAGCCACCGGCAAGCCAGTGAACACCTGAAACCAATCACACGACATGCTGCCTGCGCTTTTGCAGGACGCTAACACCCGAAGTAGACCTGACAAATAGAGTTGCTGCCATTGCTATTTTGATTGCGCCGAGTCGGCGCTGATCATCAAACTTGATTCATTCACAGCCTCAAAGTCACTGCCCATGAGGTTCTTCAAGTTGTCGAGATCGGAGTTATTCCAACGCGCGTCTGGGGCACCGCTGCAAAACCAGCTTGAGCCGTTGTCTGCCACAAACATGCCATATTGCTTCAATGCGGTTAAGATTGTTTGATTTGTTTTGGAATATCCAGCGATATTGAAGCTTTGCTTCAAGCGGAAACGCTGGCCATTGGGAGGATAACCGCCTGTTTGTGGACCAGCTTTATGACGTGCAGGCCAGATATAGCCATTTGTGTGCCGGCAAGTGAAGCGCAGAGCATGCTGCACTTTTCCGGTGGCCACCTCGTCGTAGTTTAAAAGTCCCGGGAATACAGGCAATCCGGCTGCGTCGGCAGAGGTCCAGCCACTGGGGCGGAGCTTATTGGAGTCCAGCGGGAAAATAGCTCCGGAGGCCGCATGGAAAGAGTTATTGCCCTTATCGGATGTATTGTACAACTCGTAGAGAATTCTATTGGTGGTATCAACCATCAGCACATGTCTATCACCACCATTGGCGGTGCTCCATGTACCTCCTTCAATCAGTAGCTTGTCGCTTACTGGATACGGACCAGGATCACTCTCGTCAGGGTAATCGAACGTGACGACCGCTCTGAGCATGCTCCCCGGCACCAGGTTGTACGGAATGCCGAAGACGTTAATATCATTGCCAACGTCGGGATGGAAGTGATTGCCGGCCCCAAGCGCGTTCACGTAAGTGGCGGAATTTGAATCGACAAGCAATGTGTCTATTCGTTTGTTCCAGATACTATTCGCAGGAAATATCTGGCAAGCACGAACTACTTGCTGTGCCTCTGCTCCATTAGCAAAGCCGAATGTACAAGCCAATAAGGACATCAATGTCACGGCTACTTTCAAATAACAAAGGCGCAGTAAGAATTCTTCCGTTTTCATCCCGTTCCTACTATATTTTCAGAACCGACCTAAGAGCTTTGACGAATTTGACGATGCCTTTGAATGCAGCAAACATCAACAATCCAAACAGTCCAGCGATAACACCCAACAAAAACCAGGGGCCGGTTCTTACTTATACCAAATTCAAAGAATTAGGACGACATGGGTTACTTCATGCCGAAGTCCACAGGCGAGCTGCCATGATGCTTATTGATTTAGGAGCGAAGCTAAACCGAGACGGCCATGCTGGCAAGACCTAGTTCTTTGGCAGCGTTTGCGCCTGCCAGTCCGCTGATGCCGCCGCCCGGGTGCGTGGCAGAGCCGCAGAGATACAGGTGCTCGACTGGCGTGCGGTATTGGGCGAAGCCGGGGATTGGGCGCAGGAAGAAAGCCTGGGACAGGGTCATGTCACCACCGTAGAGATGTCCTTCGGTCAGGTGGAATTGCGCCTCGTAATCATGGGGCATCACCACTTGGGAGTGTAGAACAAGCGAGCGCAGATTCGGCGCGAACTCGCTTAGGGTTGCGAGTGCAACTTCAAGTACGCTTTCCGACAACAAGTTGCTTTGATATGGCGCATATTGAAACCAGATCGACATCACGTGCTTGTCGGCGGGTGCGAGTGTGGCATCAGTCAAGGTTGGGATAGTCACTTCAAGTACGGGATTATGCGACAAGCCACCGTTCTTAGCGTCGTCGAAGGCTCGTTCGATGTTGTCCACGCTGGCGGCGGTGACCAATGTTCCGCGCAGTGCGTCGTCGTGCAGTCCTGCGAATTTAGGTAGCTCGCGCAGTGCTAGATTGATGCGTGCGACTGAACCGTTGTAGCGAATGTGTTGGACTGCACGATTGAACTCCGGTTCAAGCTCGGATGGTGCGACCAGTTGCCGGAAGGTGTAACGAGCATCGTAGTCGGAGACAACTTTGGTAGAGTCGATGCGCTCGTGGTCATCCAAGACTACGCCGGTGGCGATGCCGTCGATGACAACGACTCGAGCCACTCCAACGTTGGTGCGCAGTTCCGCTCCATAAGATTTGGCTGCGTCGGCTAGTGCTCGGCTAATGGCTCCCACTCCGCCCCTGGCGGTGGCGCGGAAATAGCCATCGCCGATTGCTAGATGATGGAGCAGATTGAAAGTGGTGCCACCGGCAAACGGTCCTTGCGTCAGTCCACGCACTGCAGGGCTGGCTAGCAGTCCTTTGAGATGGGCATTTTCGAACCATTCATCGAGCAGATCGCGTATCGGCATCACAAGAAGTCTTATAACCTCAGTCATCTCACGACGACCGTAACCGCGTAACCTGGCGACTAGTGCCGTGAGTTCTCTGACATCAACAGCGGCAGGGTGATGCGCATGTGGTGGCGTCATCGCGTAGGCCGTCTGCAAAAAGTCGCGTGCCAAATCCAGTAGCTGCACAAATTGCTTATAGCGAGCAGCATCTTTGGATGCAAACTTGCCAATTGCCTTGACTGCTTGGTCGCAATCCGACGTGAGTGTAAAGGAATGTCCATCAGGTAAGAGACTGGAAATCGTTTTGCGTTCGATCATCTCTAATCCATGCTGATCGAGCTGCAAGTCTTTGACGATGCTGGGATCGAGACGACCGCTTGTTAAACCGATGTCACCACAGAAGCCATCGGCGAATTCTGCAGTGGACACTGCGCCGCCAATTTGTGGCGACGATTCCAGCACTAACACTCGTTGGCGAGCGCGAGCCAGATACGCTGCGGCTATGAGCGCATTGGGCGAGGAACCGAGAAAAATGGTGTCATAGGCGGTCATGGACGATCCTCCAGAATTGCCGTTGCGGCGTTGCGCCCCGGGGCACCAGTGATGCAGCCACCAGGATGCGTGCTGCTTCCGCACATATATAGGTTGCGGATTGGCGTGCGATAGTTCGACCATTGCGCAGCGGGACGCAGGAAGAAGAGCTGCTGTAGCGCAAGTTCGCCGTGGAAAATATGACCTGAGGGCAGCGCGAACGTGCGTTCGAGATCCCACGGGGTCATGATGTGTTTGTGCAGAATAAGATCTCTCAAATTAGGTGCGTACTCCGCTAACGTGTCAATTACAACTTCAAGGAATTGCGCTTTCTTCTCCTCGTTCCAACCGCCCTCGAGATCTGATGAAGCGTATTGCACAAAAATGGACATTACGTGTTTACCTGGTGGTGCCATGCCAGGATCAAGCAGTGATGGAATCAACGCATCCATGAACGGCTTGCGCGACCAGCCACCGTATTTGGCATCATCGTACGCTTGCTCGAGGTACTCTATGCTCGGCACGATTTCGATCGAGCCACGCAGCAGTGCCTCTTTGCCTTCGGGCAACGCCGTGAATTTGGGCAGACCATCCAGCGCCAGGTTCACCTTGCATGCGGGACTGCTTGTGCGGAAACGTTTCACATCGCTGACAAATTCTTCCGGCAGATGTTTGGCATCGACCAGGTTTAAAAACGTCCGTTTGGCTTCGGCGTTAGAGACGATAATATCAGCGGTGTACTCATCACCGTTCTCGAGTACGACGCCTTTAGCTTCGCCATTCTTGACGATCACATTGGCCACAGACGCATTGACTTTGATCTCCGCGCCGGCTTCTCGTGCGGCGCTGGCTATCGCCTGGCTCAGTGCTCCAGTGCCGCCACGGGCGAAGCCCCAGGTGCGAAACACGCCATCAACTTCGCCCAGGTAGTGGTGCAGCAGCACGTAACCTGACCCTGGAGAACGCGGTCCCATAAAGCTGCCGATGATACCACTGGTTGCTTTGCTGCCTTTAAGCGCCTCGCATTCGAACCATTCATCCAGAAAATCGGCTGCGCTCATGGTCATCAGACGAGACAATAGATAAAAATCTTCCTCGTTCAACTGTTGCAATACGGCGCGAACGCCGGCCATCGTTTCCAAATCTTTTGGTGCAGTTGATGTCGGGTCGGGCGGAATCACGTTGAGCAGAGGGCGCAGAGCCAGCGCGATTCGGCGCATGGTGCGCGCGTATTCGTCGTAGGCTTCAGCGTCGCGCTTTGAATGCCGCGCGATCTCATGCTTGGTGGCATCATGATCGGGCCATTCCGCCAGATAATTGCCGTCAGGCAGCGGCTGAAATGTACTTTCCAACGGCATGATTTCTAGACCGTGCCGTGCAAGCTCCAGGTCTTCGATCACTTCCGGACGCAGCAGGCTGATCAGGTAAGAGGCGATCAAATATTTGAATCCCGGAAATACCTCTTCCGTTACCGTGGCACCGCCAACGGTGTGCCGGCGCTCTAGCACCAGAACCCGTTTGCCTGCTTTAGCAAGGTAGGCGGCGTTGACGAGTCCGTTGTGCCCGCCGCCGATGACGATGGCATCATAGTGGTTTTGATTATTCATACGGTATCTTTCTTTCTCGCAGGACTGAAGAACGGCAATTTGGTTACCTTAGCGTTGAACGATCGGCGAAAGCGATCGACAGTTAGATCGATTGACACCAGACTTCCGGGCGATGCGCAACGCGGGTGCAAATGCCCGAGTGCGATGTATTTTTTCAGTGTCGGCGACCAGACTCCGCTGGTAGCATAGCCAACTTGTTCGCCGTCGCAGTGCAGCGGAATGACGGCGCGCCAGGCGAGGAACGGATAGGGAACCGGCAGCCCCAGGGCATGGTGCTGTCGCTCGAACTCCTTATGATCGATTTCCAGCCCCATCAAAATGCTGGTCGAACCCTTTTGATGCTCGTCGAATAGAGCTTTACGTCCTACAAAGTTGCCCTTGTTCCAACTCACTGCCCATTGCAATCCCAATTCGAGAGGCGTGGACGTTTGAATGTCGGCCATCGTTTTGTTGGCTGGCGTGTAGTCGATCTCAAGCATGATCAGCCCAGCTTCGATCCGCGCAACATCCAACGCCCAGATTCCCGCCGGCTGCAGAGCAAACGCATGCCCAGCCTCTATCACCGCATCCCAGACAGCCTCGGCGCGATCGGCGCTAATCCAAATCTCAAAGCCCAGGTCACCGGTGTAGCCAGTCCTCGATACCATCACCGGTGTACCGGCAATCGTCGTATTGACGCAACGATAATATTTCAAGCCGCCAAGCGGCGCGTCACAGATCGTCATCAGCAGTTCTCGGGACCGCGGACCCTGAAGAGAGAGAGTAGCGACCTCGTCTCCGACATCCTCAATCTGCACTTGCATGCCGATGGCGTTGTCTTCCAACCAGCGCTGATTGGGTTCGGCCGACGTAAGTCGATAGTGATTCTCGCCCAGATGCGCAATGGTTCCGTCGTCGAGGATTTTTCCGCGCGAATTGCACCAGGGCGTATACATCATGCCGCCGATGGAGCACTTGCTTACGTCGCGCGTGACCAGCCGATTGAGAAAACGCAGTGAGTCCGGTCCGGTAATCTGATACTTGCACAAGGGCGAAACGTCCAGAAGTACGCAGGCATTGCGCAACGCCAGATACTCTCGATCGTGAGTCATCTCATACGAGCTGGCCACAGTATGTCCGGCCCAGCGGCGCCACTGATCGGCCTGCATCAGAGCCGACGTGCGCGAATGGAACGGCGTCTTTTTGAGCATGTCGCTATCCTTATATACTCCTCGAAAGCGCCCTTGCAGAAACGCTTGTCAGTAACTCTCGCTCGGCGCAGCGATTTCTCGCTGGCGCTCGCTACTTCTTCGCTGCTTTTGTGCGAACCATCGACGGCCAGTCAACGTGGACGAAACCAACTTCCGGTTTGTCGGTGCGTTCGAATGTGTGAGCACCGAAGTAGTCACGCTGTGCTTGCGTGAGATTTTGGGGAAGGTTGGCGCAACGGTAACTGTCGTAATAGGCGAGGCTTGCGCTCAGCGCTGGAACGGGAATTCCCAGTTGCACTGCCGTGTAGACCGCCTGGCGCCAGTTGTCTTGCATGTCGTTGAGCAAGCCGCAGAATTCGGAATCCATTAGCATGTTGGGCAGATTTGGATCGCGGCGAAATGCCTGTTTGATTTGCTCCAGCAGTTTCGCGCGAATGATGCAGCCGCCCTTCCAGATGCGTGCGCATTCGTCGAGCTTGATGCCCCACTTGTATTCGTCCGAGCCGGCTTTGATCAGGGCCATGCCTTGGGCGTAGCTGCAAACTTTGCTGGCATAGAGCGCATCGTGCAAGCACTTGATCAACTTCTTCGCTTCCGGTTTGCTAGCGGCTGACTTCGGTCCGGAGAGTTTCTTCGCAGCCGCCACGCGCTGATCTTTCAGAGCCGAGAGCATGCGTGCGGTCAAAGCGGCATCAATAGTGGGTATGGCGATGCCGAGATCGAGCGCGATCTCACCGGTCCATTTGCCCGTTCCTTTTTGTCCGGCTTTGTCGACGATCAGATCGACCAATGGTTTGTTGGTATCAGGATCGATCACTGACAGAATTTTGGCTGTGATTTCGATCAGGAACGAATCGAGTATGCCCGTATTCCATTCCTCAAAGATTTCGGCGATCTCTTCTGCTTGCAGTCCCAGTCCGCGGCGAAGCATGTCGTAGACTTCGGCGATCAGTTGCATGTCACCATATTCGATGCCGTTGTGCACCATTTTAACGAAGTGTCCTGCACCATCCGGTCCAAGATAAGTTACGCATGCGCCGTCGTCTGTTTTCGCTGCCACTGCTTCCCAGATCGGACGAATCTGTTCGTAGGCATTTTTGTCTCCGCCAGGCATCAGCGAAGGACCCCAGAGAGCGCCTTCTTCGCCACCGGAAACGCCTGAGCCGATCAACAAAATTCCATCTTGCTTCAGCTCTTTCTCACGTCTGATCGTGTCGGTAAAATGAGAGTTGCCACCATCTATGATGATGTCGCCTTTTTCGAGAAACGGCTTCAAATTAGCAATTGTCTGATCTACGGCAGCGCCTGCTTTGACGAGCAGGATCACCTTGCGTGGCGTATCCAACGATTCAGCCAAACTCTTATCGTCGTGGCAACCGATCACATTTTTGCCCTTGCCGCGACCGTTGACGAAGTCATCCACTTTGGCCGTCGTGCGATTGTAGATCGCTATCGGATAGCCGTTTCGCTCGATGTTGAGCGCCAGGTTTTCACCCATAACACCCAGTCCGATCAGTCCAATCTTTGCTTTAGCCATGTCATCCTCCAATGAATTTCTCAAACTTGTGGTCGGACACCGACCAAATTGATTTTGAATGCTTGGTTCGCTATTTCGCGCTTTACTTCCGGCTCAACGGCACCTGCTGCCGTCTCGCCGGGCTCTTTATCTTTGGTCAAGCGGGAAGCAGCCGCACGATCCATCCACCATTCGACTTTTCCGTCTTCTTCAGGCTGCACGAATTGGGCCGGATATTTTTTCGATTGCGAGGTGAAGATATCAGCCACAATCGCAGCCTTGGATTCACCCTCGACAAGGAAATAAACGTTCTTTCCATGGTTGATCACTGGGAAGGTGATGGTCATACGCCACACTTTGAGATCAGGGGCAAAGTTGGCTACGAACAACCGTTGCTTCTCTGACAGGGCAGCGCTATCAGGGAACAGCGATGCCGTGTGACCGTCGGGCCCCAGTCCGAGCAAAATCAAGTCGAACCTGGGCACATCATTGTGCGAACCAAACGCCCGGCGAATCCGCTCTTCGTAATGCTTTGCCGCCGCTTCCGGGTCCTTATCCTGACCTTCAGTGGCAACCACGTGAGTCTCTGGAATCTCTAGTTTCGACAACAGGGTCTGCTTGATCATGTTGTAGTTGCTGTCAGGAGAATCGTGCGCAACGCAGCGCTCGTCACCGAGGAAAAGCAAGACTTTGCTCCAGTCTATACGCCCGCGATACTCCGGAGTCGCCAGTGCCTCGTACAATGCCTTAGGCGTCTTACCGCCGGAAAGCGATACAGCAAAGTTGTTGCGCGCCGCGATTGCATCTTTTGCCAGCTCGCAGAATCGATTCGCCAGGTCGTGAACTAGCTCGGCTGGATTTTCAGAAACATTGACGCGCGTTTGTTTTATGTCTAAGACAGTCATCTTTTTCTCCGTTAGCTTTTTCCACTGCTTTGCAGCAACTTGAGGATTTCAACGGCAGATACCACGGCACGCTTAAATATTGGCTCGACTCCGGGGATCTCCAATTCTTTGTCGATCAGACGTGATTCAGCCACTTCATCGAGCTCGAACAACGAGGTGCAATTTGCCTGACCAGATTGATTCCGATCGGCCTGGTCGCCGCGATAACAAGTGACACCAATTCCGGGCATGCCCTTGTGCTGCGTGGCCACAATCGACACCTTTTCCGGGCGTTCCGAGCGAATCAGGATCGAGCCGATGTCGCCTTCACCTGCCTGATCGGAGGGTACTCCGACAAGACTGACCGATATTTTCGAGCCGCTTGAATCGAAAGACAGATCAACGCGCTGTTTGTCGGCAGCGGCCTTTTGCAAGCGCCAACCAAGAGTCGAGGAGATCCACCCGACTATCAGCAAAGCTTGATTGGTCAGTCCCTTCCATGATGCCTCTCCATTCTTCTCATCGTCCGGCAGTCCATAACTAATTTCCACATTGTTGATTCCGGCAAGATAGTCCGGCGACAATGCGCTGTGCCGCTGGTCGAAAGCAAGCGCCACGGATTCTCTCCAGGAAACCGACCGGCGCCAGTTCAAATCAATGCACGAGAACGGAATCTCATGAGCAACCGACTGCACCTGAGCTTGTCCATTCATAATGTTCAATAGCTCGGAAAAAAACTGCAGGCTGTCGCGATCGCAACTGCTATCGACAATCATCCGATCGATCCACCCGAGGAACGGCTTAAGTTTCTCATGGCTCAACGGCGCAGCTCGCCACCACATAAAGAGCGGTAAATCAGATATCACCAGCGGTAATACCACACTGCTCAGCTCATCGTTGTTGACGTTGTCACCACGCACGGTAATTTGCTCGCAACAAATCTGCTTCATCGATTTGGAATCGGTTAAGTGACAGCGTGCCGCCACCCACGCTTCGAGACTGGGATTGCCGCTGGACTTTGTCGAAAGAGCTAGAATGGCGCGGCACGGGTGCCGCAACATAATGTCGTCGAGCAGGTCGCTCGCGCTTTGCTCAGTATCTTGATCTTCACTATAAAGGATGAGATTCATTACGCAGGCGCGTGTCACACTGGCGACGCCACCGTCAGTCTGGGCCGCCGAACGCCACAGCTCTTTCAGTTCTTTTTCGATTTTCTTGATATCGACCTGAGCCAGTTTGCCGGAGAGAAACTGTTCAGTACTGCCGCCGGCAGGCTGTTCCCGGGTCGTCGTTTGAGTGCTCATAGACGCCTCCAGGCAAAGTTAGAGGATGCAATCAGCTCATCACTGGCGTCCGGACCCCATGAGCCAGCCGCATAGTTGGGGAACTTAGGCGGCTTCGAGTTGTTCTCCTCACCCCAGGCAGCCATGATCGGATCGACAAATTTCCAGCAAACCTCGACTTGATCCGTGCGCGAGAAGAGCGAGGGATCGCCGAGCATGCAATCGTGAATCAACCGCTCGTATGCTGAGGGGCTGCGCACACCAAATGCGGTGCCATATTTGAAATCCATATTCAGCCAGCGAATCTGGTTGACCTGCCCCGGCTGCTTCGTAGCGAACTTCAAAGATATGCCTTCATCCGGTTGAATCTGGATTACTAGCGTGTTGGGATTCAGCCCTTCCGATCCAATTCCGGGCAGATCTTTGAACAATCGCAACGGCGCGGCTTTGAATTGTATGGCGATCTCGGTGATGCTTTTCGCCAGCCGCTTGCCTGAACGGACAAAGAACGGCACATCGGCCCAACGCCAGTTGTCGATAAACAGTTTCGTCGCCACGAACGTTTCCACATTCGAAGTCGGTGAAACGCGATCTTCCTGCCGGTATCCGGGAACGTTTTGGCCCAGAATATATCCAGGTCCATACTGCCCCCGCACAACGAAATCCTTGACGCGTTCCTTGTCCAATGGCCGCAAGCAACGCAGCACCTTCACCTTCTCATCGCGTTGCGCTTCTGCATCCATCGATATCGGCGGTTCCATGCCGACGAGCGAAACCAGCTGCATCAGGTGGTTCTGCACCATGTCGCGCAAAGCTCCGGCTTCTTCGTAATAGGGTCCACGATCTTCGACACCCAGCGTTTCTGCGTTAGTAATCTGCACGTGATCGATGTATTTGTGGTTCCACAGCGGCTCGAAAATGCCATTGGCAAAGCGCAAAACCATGATGTTCTGCACCGTTTCCTTGCCGAGATAATGGTCGATGCGGTAGACCTGATGCTCGTTGAAATACTCATGGATAGTTTCATCCAGCGCTTCTGACGATTTGAGATCGTGCCCGAAAGGTTTCTCCACGATAATTCGCGGCCAGGGAGTCTGATTCGGACGGGCTTTCTTCGCCAAACCGACCGACGCTAATCCCTTCACGATCGTCATGTAGAGACTGGGCGCAGTCGACAAATAGAATATGTTGTTGCCCAGCGTTCCGTGCTTTTCCTTGAGCTGATCGAGCTTGTTGCTCAAGTTTTGCAGATCATCTTTCTTGCTCACGTCAGCTGGAAGATAGTAGAGGGCTTTCGCGAATCTATCCCAGGTGTCTTGCTCGAACTTAATATCACTGGCGTATTTCTTCAGTGACTCGCCCATGAAATCGCGGAAAGCGTCGTCTGTCATCGGCGTACGCGAGAGACCGACGATAGCGAAGTCCTTGGGCAGCAGGTCTTGCAAATAAAGCGCGTAGAGCGCGGGCAAGAGTTTGCGTTTGGTCAAATCACCATGCGCTCCCAAAATAACCATGGCGAATGGGTCTGCTCGGCGATCGATTTGCATTCCTTCCAATAGTGGGTTTTCCTTGACGACATCCTGTGTAGCAACGCTCTGACTCATTGTTAGACCTCAAGTAGTCGGTCCGCTCGCTGTGGGGTCAGCGGGTCGGTTTTTTCAAAACAGCTACTCAGACTACTATGTTTTGAGCGATTAAACATTTACAAGAATCTGAAACTTACCGAACCAGCCCCAAAGCCGGTCTACACGCGAGCCACCCCTGAAGTCCGAGGGCGGTGTGTCTTCAGATTTACAAGAGGTCGGGAGCGTCAGCGGTTCAAAGTCAACTACTGTAGTGGTCACTAACGAGAATCAGGTGGGTGACTACTTGGAGCGAGCCTACCGCGTTTAACCTTCCTGGAAAGCTGGCGGTCTTTTATTTATTGGAGGAAGACTCGTAGACCTCGAGCATTGCGTCGGCTTCGATCTCTCGACCAGTCCGCCGCAGAAATTTAGCGTACCTGTCCACTACCTTCTTGATGATCGGATCGGCAACTCCCCTGGCTTTTCCCAATTTCAAAAGTGCCCTTCTGTACGTAGCGTCGCACTCCGAGTCTTTGTGCATATTGTCATAGACAATGGCCAGATTGAGGTATGGCACACCGGAATCCCGGTTTTCAATGCTCGCATCTTCTATCAGGGTGATCGCTTGCTTGAGCGCATCCGCGGCGTCATCCCAGCGTTTAGCACCCATGTGCATCGTGCCCAGGTTGGATAACATCCCCATTTTTAGACTTTTATCGCAGCCTTCGCCCATGGCTGCCAGTGCAGATTTGTGAGCTTCTTCAGTGCGCGAGTCGCGCTGCGATAGATAGACCTGAGCGAGGATACACTTCGCTCGAATCGTCTTACTGTTGCTCGCTCCAAGCGCCTTCTCAAGAATCTTCAGGGCGCGGGCGCAGTATTTACCTGCATCGGCGAAATTGCCGCGCTGATCGAGCGTCGACGCCAGCGATGTCAGGCATTCGCCTACTAGCACATCGTCTGGGCCCAAGCAGGTCTCGAAGATTT
>Ga0182024_10016241_pt1 | contig 14139 bp, 17 predicted proteins | sample P32metaG_FD_120480 | JGI IMG/M metagenome (GOLD analysis project Ga0182024, IMG submission 120480) | Permafrost microbial communities from Stordalen Mire, Sweden - P3-2 metaG (Illumina Assembly) | ecosystem: Environmental > Terrestrial > Soil > Wetlands > Permafrost | place: Sweden: Stordalen... | reverse complement strand
CCACCAACGATTATTATGGCGGCGCGCGTCCGGGCAACGATTTGTTCGGCGACAGTCTGGTGTGCGTCGATCTCACCACCGGCAAGATGAAATGGTACTACCAGGTCGTGCATCACCCGATCTGGGACTATGATCTGTCCTCGCCGCCCCTGTTGGTGAACATCACGGTGGGCGGCAAGGCCATCAAGGCGGTGGCGCTGCCCAGCAAACAATCCTTCCTTTATGTGTTCGACCGCGTCACCGGCAAGCCGATCTGGCCGATGATGGAAAAGCCGGTGCCGCAGAGCAGTACGCCGGGCGAGAAGACCGCCAAGACCCAGCCTATCCCCACGCTGCCGAAGCCCTATGCGCGCAACCAAGTGACCACGGATGATCTGATTGATTTCACGCCCGCGCTTCGCCAGAAGGCGGTCGATATGATCAAGAAGTACTACACGATGGGCCCGGTGTTCTCGCCCTCGCTTCTGGGCAAGAAGGGCGGGCCCTACGCCGTCATTGATATCGCGACCGGCGGCGGCGGCACCAACTGGCCGGGCGCGGGCTTCAATCCCGAGAGCCATGTCGTGTTTGCGCCGGCGGCGAATTCGGGCGCCTCGCCGATGGGGCTGGTGGCGCCGCCGCCGGGCCTCACCGACAACCGCTATCTGGCAGGCACGGAAGGCCAGCCCTTCCGCATCAATGGCGGTCCAGGCTTCGGCTCGGCTACGGATGCGCCGAAGGTGAGCAACGACCAGGCCAAGCTTGATGCGATCCTGGCCGAACATCCCGAGGCGACGGAAGGGCCCGCGCCTCCCCGCAACGTGGATGGCTTGCCATTGGTGAAGCCGCCCTATGGCGTTGTGACCGCCATCAATCTCGACACCGGCGCCACGCTCTGGCAGGTGCCGCATGGCGACACGCCCGACGAGATCCGGAACAATCCGGCGCTCAGGGGCCTCACCGTTCCCAAGACCGGACAGAACGGCAATGTGGGCGAAGTGATCACCAAGAATCTGGTGGTGATCGGCGATCCGCAAATCTCGACGCAAGCTGGCCATCCGCGCGGCGCTTTCCTGCGCGGCTACGACCAGAAGACCGGCCAGCAGGTGGGCGCGGTGTGGATGCCGGCGGCGCAATCGGGCTCGCCCATGACGTATAGCTATGATGGCAAGCAGTACATCATCGTCGCGGTGAGCGGAGGCAATTACTCCGGCGACTACATCGCCTACAGCCTGCCGGCATCGCAGTAAGGTTGGCCGCGGCGGGTCGTTTCAGGACGGCCCGCCCAGCGGCGGCAACTCAATGGCACCAGCGAGCCTGGATGGCCGCCTTGACCACGGACGCGCCTTGCTCGGAGCGGCGCTCCGGATAGGCGATTAAATATGCGATCAGCGTTTGCTGGATAGCGATTTGATCGACCTTGTCCCTGCCTTGCGGATAGCAGGCCGGCAACCCTTGCGCCTTGCGTTCGGCGACCAACAGATCGCTCACGCCTTCGAGGAAGCCCAGGCACTCCAAAAGCTCCGTTGAGTCGTCCGCGGTGCAGAGCCGAAGGACATCCAGGCCATCCTTGTAGCCCTGGTTGGCGTCGCGCGGCGGCAGCAGCCGTCCAAATCCGCCACCAATCTGGGCTTGGGCAGACGCGGCCAGGAAAACGGCCACAGTCACCACGGCAGCCAGCAATCTTTTCATTTCTTTTATCCCTCCCTCCGATAGCACAATGGAAGAGCGTTGCCCTTCCTCCACCGCCATTAGTTCTATAGTTGCCGGGCGGCGGCAAGGCCGCCTGGGGGCCAAACCTCCACAGCTTCGCGGCCACCGCCTGCTGGAAATTACACGAACCATGTAATAGCTTTGTCCCTCACCCGGGTGCGGCCTGCCGCGGGCTCTGATGGGCGTCCCCCTCGCCTTCGGCCCCGGCAGGCCAACCGGCCAGAAGGAAAGACGCGCAAGGATAGGCAATGGATCGCGACATGGACTTTGCCGCGCCTCCGAGCGAGTGGCGGCGGGCCTATGAGCGCGAGCTTCTTTCCACCATCGCGAATATTGCGCGCCGCGCGCCTGAACTTTCCGACGCGGACCGCGACGGCGAATTCCGCGCCCAACAGGTGTTTTTCGCCGCGCTGGCTGAATTCAAAACCCAGGTGAACGACGCCCTGCTCTCGACCGCCCTGCGCAAGGACGCGCTGACGGAATTGCTGGCCGGGCTGGACGATACCGCGCCCGACCGGGCGGCCTGGGATGAAACGGTTTCGGACGCAAAGCGCGGATATTAGCCCACTGGATGGCGGCCGCCGAAACTGCGACTATAAATCCCGCATGGGAAGGCGACATTGGGAGGAGTTGAATTGAGCCCGTGCCCGCCTCTTGGCACTAATAGGCCTTCGAGCAGCTTTCCTTGCCCGGTCCCGATCCGTCCCATTCCCATCCCCTAGTCAATCAGGAGCATGAAGATGACGAGCCAGGCCCTTGATGGCCGCCCCACGCTGGGCCAGGTGATGAGCAAGGTCCCAGCCATCACCCTGACATTCTGGATCATCAAGGTCGCCGCCACCACCTTGGGCGAAACCGGCGGCGACAGCGTGACCATGAGCTGGCTGGGCGAGACCACCGACCATGCGGTCGCGAACGGCTATCTGATCGGCACCGGCATTTTCCTCGCCGCGCTGGTGCTGCTGGTGATTTGGCAGACGCTGGCCAAGAAATTCCATCCCTTTCTTTATTGGGCGACCATCGTCGCTTCCACCACCGCCGGCACCACCATGGCGGATTTCTTCGACCGTTCGCTGGGCATCGGTTACACTGGCGGCTCGCTGACGCTGTTCGCCCTGGTCCTGCTGTCGCTGGCCGCCTGGTACTGGTCGGAAGGCACGGTGTCGGTCGACACCGTCAGCACGCCCCGGGTGGAAATCTTTTACTGGGTCACCATTACTTTCTCGCAGACCTTGGGCACGGCTTTGGGCGACTGGGCGGCCGATGCCGGCCTGGGCTATGGCGGCGGGGTGTTCGTCTTCGCCGGCGCGCTGGCCTTGATCGCCTTGGCGTATTACTTCACCAAACTCAACCATGTGCTGCTATTCTGGATGGCCTTCATCCTGACCCGTCCCTTCGGCGCCACCGCGGGCGATTTCCTGGACAAGCCGGTTGCCGACGGCGGCATGAATATCAGCCGGCCGGTGGCGTCGTTGATCATCGCGATCTTTATTGTGATCTGCATCTTGATCTTTCCCCAGCGGGCGGGCTCACATCCGGCCAAGGCAGCCAAGGCATAGCAGCCAAGGCCTAGAGCGCGGATCACACATCATTCATGCGGGGCCATCGGATTGCAGTAGGGGCCGGTCTGCTGGCGCTCATGGCGGCGGCGTCGCCTGCGTTCGCCGGACCGCCTTACATCACCGACGATCCCGAACCCACCGATACCGGGCATTGGGAGAATTATCTTTTCATCGAAAGCGCCCATGTCGCGGGCGGGCGCGACACGCCGGCCGCGGGCATCGAACTCAATTACGGCGCATTCGAGGACACCCAAATGACCATGTCGGTCCCGCTCACGCCCAATCCGGGGCCGCTGGGCATGGGCGTGGTGTGGGCACCGTTGGGCGGCGGCATCAAGTATCGCTTCATCGAGGAGGATGACGATGGCTGGCGGCCGCAGGTCGCCTTCTTCCCTTCGATCGCCATTCCGGTGGGGGCGGCCAATCGCGGCGCTTCCCTCACCGAACTCTTTCCCGTCTGGGCGCAGAAATCTTTCGGCGCCTGGCAAATGTTCGGCGGCGGCGGCTTTACCAACAATCCGGGCCCGGACAATCGCGACTTTTTCAATTGGGGCATCGCGCTGCAGCGCCAGGTGACGGACGAACTAGCGCTGGGCGTGGAGACGTTCGGCCAAGGCCGGGATTCGGTGGATGGCCGCGCCAGCGCCGCGGTGGGCGCGGCGGTCCAATATGACTTCACCAAGCTGTGGCATGTGATCGGCTCGGTCAATACCGGCATCGAGAACACGCGCCAAGCCGACCAATTCTCGTTCAATCTCGCGCTCAAATGGACGCCGTAAGACGCATGGCTGCCCCGTAATCTTTCATTTATGAGTTTTCATTCATTCGCGCGTTTTCAACCGCGAGCGATTTTGCTCGCTCTGCGGCCTGACAAAAAATCCGCGTGGCTGCGATTTGTTGGCGGTGTTTGTCCCAACTGTAACGGAGTTTGTCGGTGCATCCGAACACCAATGTTTACGTCATTCAACAACTTACGGGTGCGTAAATTTTGCGCACGGCGCTAGAAAAAAAGGCGCTGTTGTGGTCTGTGCTCGCCCGAAGCCGAATTCAAAGCGTCCATCGTGCCGGAATCCGCCATTCGCCGTGTCGCCACCTTGATGCATGAAGCCTATGGCTTTCGCGCCACCGAGGAAGCCATCGCGCGCGCCATCGAATACCGCTCCGAGGGCGACGAAATCGGCTTCGATGTCTGGAGTTCGGTCGCCGTGGCGATCGGCCAGACGGATTAAATCAGACGGCGGACCGGCTAATGCAACACCGCGCCGCTCTTCATCCATTATGCGGGTTGGAATTCCGCAGATGGATCACGATGGGCGCATTCGTCCCGGCCATGAGCGTGATCTTCACCCGCGCGAAAGCCGGCTTGGTGACCGTGGGATGCGCGTCGCGCGAGAAGCCGTACGGCTCCAGCGGCAATCCCGCCCAATCGAAATCTATCTTGCCGTCGCCGTTGAGATCCTGGAGCACCTGGATGGCATAGGTTCCGGGCGGCACATCGGTGAATTCGACGTCCTGGGTCCGGCCTTGCGCCGCGGGCAGGTCGAGCGCCGCCACCGGCCTGGTGGTATTGCCGGAATAACTCTCCTCGGTATAAAGCCCCAGCCGCATCATGCCGCCTCCGGGCGCGACATTCTCGATGCGCACGCGCAGGCTCACGCCGGGTTCCGCACGCGCGCCGGTTTTGGCGGCGAACAACAGCCCGAACGCGAGAAGAGTGAGAATCCCTGCCATGGCAGGAAAGATCGCGTTCACGCCAGCCCCTGGTTGAAGGAATCGACCATAGGGTTTGGCGGACAACCCGCCTATTCATCCCAAAGGGGGAGAGCGTGGGGCGCTCATCCAGGCCCGCCGTCACGCGCTTTCTGGAAAATTCTCAGGCAAGCCGTCGCGTGGCTGTAAGCCCCGTGCAAGAATAGGCGGCCACCCTGGCCCCAAACCGAATCAACAGGTCTCCCATGAAATGTCCCAATTGCGACGGCGAACTCGCCCCGGCCAAATCCAGCGGCGTGGACGTCGAACTCTGTCCCGCCTGCAAGGGCATGTGGCTCACCCGCCAGGAATTGACCGCGCTGGAAGACGAAGTGTTCGATTTCGGCGACGACGAGAAAGGCTCGTTGATGTTCGAACCCACCGCCGACAGCCGCCAATGTCCGGTATGCGGCAAGCCGATGAAGCGCTTCCAATACCGGCTCTATGACCTGGACATGGATTTCTGCGAGGACGGTCACGGCTATTGGCTGGAAGCCGGTGAAGACGCGCGCGTACTGGAACTCATGAAAAAGGAAGAAGAGGATCTCGGCCGCAAAGTCCTCGCCGAGGACCGGTTCGCCGCGCATTTCCGCTATCTGCGCTCCGGCTCGTTCATGGACCGGCTTCGCGATTGGGCCACCGTGGCAATGGATCCCAAGACCAAGCCGCGCTGATCCGTGGCTTATTCGGCCGCCGCCTTGGCGTGCTCCGCGTGCCAATCCTTATAAGTCTGCTCGATCTTGTAGAAATCCTCGGTCTTGAATTGCTGCGTCTCATAAGTGGGCCAGCTCATGGGGTCGGTCAGCTTGCCATCTGCGAATTCTTTCACCAGGCAGGCGGGATCGAACGCGCTCGCGCGGTATCCCGGTCCGAACTCTGGCGCTATGACGCTGGTGCAAGGCAGCCATGGCGGCGATTTCTCGTGCGCCAAAGCGTTCGCCCAGCGCGCCTGGTCTTTCACTTCCGACGGCGTGCCCATCAGATTGGGCGCTTCCTGCACCGCCACGCCTTGGCCGGGCCGGACGCAATGCGCTTTCTGGTCTGGGGAAAGATTTTCGTAATTCTCCGGCGCGCAATCGTTCAGCGCCTGGCCGAAGCCGGCAATCGCGCCGGGCGGAACGGCCGGGATCACGGAAGACGCGGGCGGGGTCAGCGGCGCGACTTGCGGCCGGACCAGGCTGGGGATGCCCGGCGATGCCTGCGTGGCAGGCCGAGCCCACACCGCAGGCAGCGGCAGGAATGTCAGCGTGACTTCGCGGGAAAGTTCTTTGCGGATGGGACTGAGCTGCACGGCCTGGAGCAACAGCAACAGGAATCCGGCCTGCAGCAGAAGCGCGGCGGCCGCGCTGGCGATGCGTTGGGACATCTTCGTCATGCGAGACCGGGCGGCTCCATGAACAAGATCGCCGGTCAGGCTAGCCAGACAAGGCGGAATGGGCAACACTGAGATCACGCAAGCCATTGAAAGCAGGGACATGCTCAAAGGGTATTGGATCACCGCCTATCGCAGCGTTTCCGATCCGGAGAAGCTGGCGGCCTACGCCAGGCTCGCCGGTCCCGCCATCCTGGACGCAGGCGGCCGTTTCCTGGCGCGCGGAAAAGCGGTCAAGACCTATGAAGACGGGATCGCCGAGCGCACCGTACTGATCGAATTCGATTCGGTGGAGGCGGCGCTGGCCTGTTACGAAAGCCCCGCCTACCAGAAAGCCAAGCATGCGCTGGCGGGTGGCGCCGAGCGCGACATCCGCATTGTCGAAGGCGTCTAGCTTTTCTTATGAGCAAAGCGAATTAGAAAAGCGTTCGTGGCTCGAAATGGTCCCCCGGACCATTTCGCCCGCTTCGCGGTCGCCCTCACCCCCGCGAAGGCGGGGACGCACGGCCGGCCACGAATTCCCGATATCGACTCCCGATTGGCATTGTGCCACCGTCACCGGAACCCGGTCCAAAACTTGGGACATCATGGAAATCACATTACGGGATGCTGTGACTGTGGTTCATGGCATGGGATTCGGCGGCCTATTGCTGCTCGCTTTCTCGGGGGCCGGAATCGCTCTTTACGCGATTTGCGCCTCTCCAAGCGGCTGGACTCCCACGAACCGGGAAGGCCATTTTTTGGGTTTGTATTTTGCCGTGATGGCAATCCTTGCCTGGCTTGCCGTTTTTGCCGGAGCTTATCTTGTTTATCCCTGGTATCGCGCCCGTCCCCCGGCAGGATCGGCTGATCTTTCCGGGTACCCGCAACGATTATTGATGTCCAATCCGGCAACGACCGGCTGGCACGACCTTGGGATGGAATGGAAAGAGCATCTGGCCTGGTTTGCTCCCCTTTGTCTCACGGCGGTCGCATACATCTTTCTGCATTACCGTTTGCAGTTGCGCCAACACAGGGGAATGCGCGATGCCGTGATTGGGCTCGTTGCGCTCGCGTTCTTTGCAGCTGCAACGGCGGGTTTTTTCGGCGCCATGCTCAACAAAAACGCGCCGGTACGGGGCGGGTCCGACATTGTCCTCATGCGGAGCGGGGCCAGCAATGAATGAGTTGCGGTCATCGCCCGTTGCGAATGGCAATGGCGCGGCGGCGATCATGGCGGTTGCGGCCGGCTGCCTCGCTCTCGGGATCTTCAGCCTCGCCGGCGACGCGTCTCCGGCCGCGGCTGCCCTGTTCAACATCTGGAAGCCAACGGGGCCGCTTTCGGGGGTAACCACTTTGGCTATCGTGGTATGGCTGGCGACCTGGCTGTTTTTCTCACGGAGATGGACGAAGCGGGACGTGAACTTCAAGCGCGTGAATTTGGCGGCGGCCATCATGATTATTGCGGGCCTCCTGCTGACGTTTCCGCCCTTCATGGATTTTCTCCAGGGCAAATAGGTGCGCGGCTTCAATCCCGACTTGGAGGTGCGGCATGAAGCGTGACATTGGACCACTCGTTGGGCTGTGCATGTCGGCATGGTTGATACTGCTGGAACCGGCGTTCGCCGGCCCTCCTTACATCACCGACGATCCCGAACCGGTCGATCTGGGGCACTGGGAAGTCTATGGCTTTTCAGCAGGCGCCAACGGACACGGGGATACGACAGGCTTGGGTCCCAGCCTGGAGGTCAATTACGGCGCCACCCCCGGGCTGCAACTTCATTTCATCGGAGGTTTCGCATACGACGATCCTGGCGGCCATTTGCGGATGGGTGTGAGCGACACCGAACTCGGTGCAAAGCTGCGCTTCGTCGATCCTAGCGACGACGATTGGTATCCCCAGATCGGCATTTTCCCGTTGGTCGAAGCGCCCACCGGCGATGCAAAGAGAGGACTGGGCGCGGGCGAGTGGCTGGAATTTCTGCCGCTTTGGCTGCAAAAGGACTGGGGCGACTGGACGACCTATGGCGGCGGCGGTTATTGGATCAATCCCGGCCCAGGAAATCGAGACTATTGGTTTTTCGGCTGGCTGCTGCAAAGGAAGATCACGGAGAGTCTGACTCTGGGCGGCGAGCTCTTTCATCAAACTTCCAGCATGATCGGGCGAAGTGCCTCAAGCGGCTTCAATCTCGGTGGACAATATGACTTCACCGAGCATGACCATTTGCTGTTTTCGGCCGGACGAGGCGGCATTGCCAACGCGGTCGATGCCGCCGCCGTGGGCTATCCCACGACCTATTATCTGGCGTACCAGTGGACGAGCTAGCGGACGGGTGCCAGCGAACAGATGTAAGTCCTGACCGCTCAGAACTCCCCCGTCACCAGATTGCTGGGACGGCCGGCCACGAAATTCTCGATATTGGCGAACAGCTGATCCACCAAAGTCTGCTGCGCCTCGTCGCTGGCCCAGGCGACATGCGGGGTGATGATCACGTTGGGCCGCCGCGCGATGCGCATGATCACGCTGTCGGGGGCCGGCGGCTCCGGCATGGTCACGTCCACGCCCGCGCCGGATATCAGCCCCTCCTCCAGCGCGCGCTCCAGATCCTCTTCCACCACCAGGCCACCGCGCGCGGTGTTGATGATGATGGGCTTCTTCTTCATGCGGCGGAACTCGGGCATGGCGATCATGCCGCGGGTGGCCGGCGTGAGCGGCGAATGTAACGTGATCACGTCGCTGGTCTCGATCACTTCGTCCCACGGCGTGTAGAGCGGGCCCAGCCCGCTCACGCCCTTGTGCGCGGCGAACATGATTTCCATGCCGAAAGCGCGCGCCAAATTGGCTACACTCTGGCCCAACACGCCTTCGCCGATCACGCCCAGCTTCTTGCCGGAGAGATCGTGGATGGCATGGTTGAAGAAGCAGAATTGCTGCGCGTTCTGCCACTCGCCGTCGATCACGGCCTGGCGGAACGGCACCAGATTGCGCTGCAGCGCCAGGATCAGCGCCATGGCGTGCTCGGGCACGGTGTGGATGGCATAGCCGCGAATGTTGGAGATGGCGATATTGTGGGCGTGGCAATATTTCTTGTCCAGGCAATCGGTCCCGGTCGCGGCCATGGCGATCAGCTTGAGCTTGGGCAGTTGCGCCAAAATCTCGGCGCTGAGCTTCACCTTGTTGTTGATGATGATGGTGGCGTCCTTGGCCCGCTCCACCACTTGCTCCGGCAGGCTCTGGTCATATTCCTTCATGGTGTGGGGAAAGGACGGCGTGCCCATGCGGATCTGCGGGGCGATGGTGCCGCGATCAATAAAGACAATCTGCTCCATGACGTCTCCGCTATGTTCTAATTTGACTTTCGGTGCGCGTACCACACGTTTCCAAGAAGAACCACCGCAACAAAGAGCCACATTGCCCAGCGGCCCGGCAACATCGGGTCAGCCTTGAGCATCGCCCAACTCCAATTCAGCCCGTGGCTGTGAAGGAACTGTGTGGATTGAACCATGTCGGAAATGCAAAACAGGATGAGCGCAATCCCTGTAAGCAACCCGGCCCATCTTAAAATTCGCGCCATAAAATCCCCCTTTGTCGCGAAGTATGCTCCGCCAATTCCTCGAGTGTCCAACGCTTATCAGAAACCGCGCATCCCTCACTCGTTATCCAACAACACTGCTGCCGTCTTTTCCAGATTGGCCGCCGTGTCCGCCAGCATCTCGGCCAAAGGCTTTTCCACCGGGTTGATGGAATAGGCCGCTTTCAGCCCCATTTGTTTCACCTGTTCTTGTGACAGCGACAAGCGCCCGCACAGCGCGATCACCGGGGTTTTGCCCGCGCGCGAAACGACGCCCTGGACCAATTTGCCCTGCATGCTTTGCTCGTCCAGCTTTCCCTCGCCAGTGATGATGAGATCGGCCTTCTTCGCGGCTTCGGCGAAACCCTGCAGTTCCATCACCATGTCTATCCCGCGCTTGAGCTTCGCACCCAGGAACGCCAGCGCGCCGAAGCCCAAGCCGCCGGCCGAGCCCGCGCCGGGCACCTCCGCCAAACCTTTCTTGCCCAATTGCTCTTCCACCAGGCGGGCGATGTGGCGAAGTCCCAAATCCAGTAGCGCTAAATCCTTTTCGCTGCCGCCCTTCTGCTTGCCATAGACAAAGGCCGCGCCATGGGGACCGAACAAGGGATTGGTGACGTCGCACAGCACATTGACTTCGGCGAACGGCAATGTTTTCGGCGGTACGACGCGCGCGATCTCACTCAGTTTACCGCCAACCGGCGAGACTTTGCCGCCGTTCGCGTCCAGGAATTGCCAGCCCAGCGCCGCCGCCGCGCCGATCCCGGCGTCATTGGTGGCGCTGCCGCCGCTTCCCAGGATCACGCGCGCGACCCCGCGCGCCTTGGCATCGGCCAGCAATTCGCCGGTCCCGAATGTCGAAGTCAAAAGCGGATTGCGCTCGGAGATGGTCAAAAGCTGCAACCCCGAAGCCTCCGCCATCTCCACCATCGCGGTGGTCCCGTCGGCCGAGATGCCATAGGACGCCGTCACAGGACGAAACAGGGGATCGGCCACTTTCCGCGTGACCGGTGCAAGCGACAGGGTGCGCCGCAAGATCGCCAGCACGCCCTCGCCGCCGTCGGACAGGGGCATTTCCGTTACGTCAAGCCCGGGACGCCCGCGTTTCAGGCCCCTGGCGATGGCCCGGCACACGTCCTCGGCGGGCAGCGCGTCCTTGAAGGAGTCACAGGCGATCAGGATATGCATCTTCTTCGAAATGTTTGGGCCATGGCTTTTTTTGCTCTACAAAAGGCCAGAGCTATGGGGGGCAAAATGGCGGCTTGGAACCAAGTCTACGATCCGTTTCACAATAGCGTCATTTCCACCCTTGTGGCAGCGTTCCCCATCGTGCTGCTGCTCAGCCTGATCGCCAGCGGCAAGATCAAGTCGCATTGGGCCGCCCTGATCGCGCTGGCCACCACCATCATCGTGGGGGTGTTCGCTTTCGGCATGCCGGCCCCGATGGCGGCGAAGGATACGGTCTATGGCTTTATTGCCGGCTTCTTCCCCATCGGCTGGATCATCGTCAATGTGATCTTCCTCTATCGCCTCACCGTGGACAAAGGCCATTTCGAAGTCTTCCAATATTCCATGGGCCGCATCACCAACGACCGGCGGCTGCAGTTGATCATCATCGCCTTCTGCTTCGGCGCTTTCTTCGAAGGCGCGGCCGGTTTCGGCACCCCGGTGGCGGTGAGCGCGGCCATGCTGATGGGGCTGGGCTTCTCGCCGCTGGCGGCATCGGGCCTGTCGCTGCTGGCCGACACCGCGACGGTGGCGTTCGGGGCGCTGGGCGCGCCCATCACCGCGCTCGCCACCGTGACCGGGCTCGATCCCATGGTGCTGAGCCAGATCATCGGCCGCCAATCCTCGGTCTTCTCCCTGATCATCCCGTTCGTGATGGTCTACATGTTCTGCGGCTGGAAAAAAATGTGGGAAGTGTGGCCCGCGCTGGCCGTGGCCGCGCTGGGCTTCACCATTCCCGCTTTCCTGATCGCCAATTACAGCAATCCCTATATCGGCGACGTGGTGGCGGGCGCGACGGCCTTGGGCGCCATGGTGCTGTTCCTGCGCGTCTGGCAGCCCAAAGTGATCATGACCGACGCGCGGCTGCGCTTCGCCGACGATTCCCACAGCGACGTGAAGCCGCCGCCGCCCCTCACCCGCATACCCACCACCGGCCAGATGATCAATGCCTGGGTGCCGTGGGCCATCCTCTGCGTGGTGGTGGCGTTCTGGGCCACCGACGGCTTCAAGCACCTGGTCAATCCCCTGTTCGCGCCGGTCTATCACGTGCCCGGCGTGGACAAGATGATCATGCAGATGCCGCCCGCCTTCTCCAAACCCACGCCGCTGGCGGTGGCCTTTCCCTTCACCTTCCTCAGCTACGCCGGCACCGGCATCCTGGTCGCCGCCATCATCGCCGGTTTCGTGATGGGCTTCTCGCCGCTGTCCATGATCAGGCATTACGCGAAAACCTGTTATGTGGTGCGCTATCCCATCCTCACCATCACCGCGATGCTGGCGCTGGGTTCGGTCACCAGCGCCGCCGGATTGGACGGCACGCTGGGCCTGGCCTTCGCCCGCACCGGCTTCTTCTATCCCTTCTTCGGCACCATGCTGGGCTGGGTGGGGGTCGCCGCCACCGGCTCGGACACGGCGGCCAACACCCTGTTCGGCGGCTTGCAGATGATCACTTCGCACCAGCTGGGCATCTCGCCGGTCTTGATGGCGGGCTCCAATTCCACCGGCGGGGTGATGGGCAAGGTGATCTGCATCTCCTCCATCGTGGTGGCGGTGGCGGCCACCGGCTGGCAGGGCGGGGAGTCCCGCATCCTGCGCTTTGTGTTCTGGGCCTCGGTGGCGCTGGGCTGCGGGGTGGGCGTCTTGGCGATGCTGCAGGCCTATGTCTGGCCTTTTACGTTGACCGTGCCGGCGGGCTGACCGCCGGCTGGGGCACTTTGACGGTGCCGGCGGGCTGAAACGGTGTAAATTTTCTGCTATGTTCACCCACGAACCTGGGGAGGATCAGCCATGAAACATCTCAAGACCCTGCTGTGCAGCGCCGTCCTGCTTTGCGCCACACCCGTTTTCGCCCAACAGATTACTCTATCCTCGCCGGCCTTCTCGCGGATTGACGGCTATCTCAAACTGCCGGACGGCCGCCACATGGGTTCGATCAGCGCGATCATGGGCGACTCACACGGCAATATCTGGATCGCGGAACGCTGCGGCGCCAATGACTGCGCCGGCAGCCCGCTGGACCCCGTGCTGGAATTCGACGCCAACGGCAATTTCATCAAGAAGTTCGGCGCCGGCCAGCTTCTGTTCCCGCATTATCTTTATATCGACAAGCAGGACCATCTCTGGATCGTGGACGACCACAACGATGGCAAGATCGGCGACGACGTCATCGAGTATGACCAGGATGGCCATGTCCTGAAGACGCTAGGCACGCCCGGCGTGGCCGGCAACGACCAGACCCATTTCCACGAGCCCAGCTCGGTCCTGGTCGCGCCCAATGGCGACATCTTCGTGGGCGACGGCCATACCCAGGACAAGGGCAACGCCCGCATCGTGAAGTTTTCTCCGACCGGCAAATTCCTGGCGCAGTGGGGCGAACATGGTTTCGGTCCCGGCCAGATCGACATTCCCCATTGCCTGGCGATGGACAGCCAGGGCCGCCTGTTCGTGGGCGACCGCGGCAACAACCGGATGGATATTTTCAGCCAGAACGGCAAGTTCATCGCTTCGTGGAGCCAGTTCGGCCGGCCCAGCGGCTGCTATATCGACAGCAAGGACAATCTCTATGTCGCCGATTCCGAATCCCGCAACAATCATCATCCCGGCTGGATACGCGGCGTACGCATCGGCAGCGTCAAGGACGGCGTGGTGACGGCCTTCATTCCCGACGATGCCGATCCCACTAAGATGGGCACCAGCAACGGCGAAGGCATCTGGGTGGATGGCAACGGCGTGATCTATGACGCCGAAGTCGGCCAGAAGGCGGTGGTGCGCTACACGCCGGGGGCCAGGAATTGAAGGGTTTTGCTTCGGAAGGCTTGCCCTTTAGCGCGGCGCGCGCGATTGACGGACCTTGCCGCCGCGCCTAAGTTTGCCGGGATAGCTCCCGAAAGGGATTAATAGGGAAGCCGGTGAAAAACTGGCGCTGCCCCCGCAACTGTCAGCGGCGAGCCGAGGGCCGATACACCGTTACTGAACCGTCACTGGT